>Ga0126306_10000120_pt1 | contig 26964 bp, 18 predicted proteins | sample Plot27_FD_92592 | JGI IMG/M metagenome (GOLD analysis project Ga0126306, IMG submission 92592) | Serpentine soil microbial communities from UC McLaughlin Reserve, CA, USA - Plot27 | ecosystem: Environmental > Terrestrial > Soil > Grasslands | place: USA: UC McLaughlin Reserve, Lake County... | reverse complement strand
CTGGAGGGAGTGACGGCGGCAGGTGCGCCTGCGTCAGGCGGCGCTGACCGGCCGGGGCTCGGTGCGGCCGTCACGCGCGACACGTCGTGCCGTCGTCCGTCCGACGAGGTGCTTGACGACGTACGCCGCATCGCGACCCGCGCCGCCGACCAGCATCGAGGAGAACGCGAACTGGAAGGCGAGCCCGACGAAGTAGAGCCCCGGCGCCGACTCGACCACGCCGCGCCGCTCCAGCGGCCAGCCGTCCTCGTCCAGGACCGGCAGGTCGATCCACGAGAAGTCCTGCTGGAAGCCGGTGCACCACACGACGTTCGCGACGTCGAGCACCCGTCCGTCGGCCAGCACCGGCTGCCCGTCCCGGACGCCTTCGGTGCGCTTCCCGGTCAGCTCGACCCCGACCCGGGCGAGGTCGGACTTCTTGAACCGGATCAGCGGGCCGCCGTGCGCCCGGACGTGCGGCCGGATCTTGCCGCCGATCGGACCGCGCAGCGTCAGGACGTGGCGGGCGACGAAGAGCAGCACCGGGAACGCCACCCGAGCGGCCGGCCTCTCCAGCCGGAACGGCACCTCGCCGTGGATGTGGCCGCTCAGCACCACCGGGTGGCCAGCCGTCCCGGCCTCGAAGGCGATGTCACCGCCCGAGTGCGACGCACCGACGACGAGGACCGGACCGGGCTGCAGCTGCGCCGGGCGCTTGTAGTCGCTGGAGTGCAGCTGTCGGACCGCCGGGTCGAGGTCGCCGGCGAAGGCGGGCACCAGCGGCGTACGCCCGAAGGTCCCGGTCGCGACCACCACGTTGTCGCACGTCCAGACCGTGCCGTCGGTGCAGGTGACCCGGTAGCCCTCGTCCAGGGCACGCAGGCGGCGCACTCGGACCCCGCTGCGGACCGGCAGGTCGAAGCGCTCGCGGTAGGTCTCGAGGTAGTCGGCCATCTGGTCCTTGGTGGGGTAGGCCGAGCGTGCGGCCGGGAACCGCATGCCGGGCAGCGAGTCCGCCAGGGCCGGGCTGTAGAGCCGCAGCGAGTCCCAGTGGCTGCGCCAGTTGTCGCCGACCCGCTCGTGCGCGTCCAGGACGACGAAGTCCTGGCCGCGCCGGGCGAGGTGGTACGCCGTCGACAGCCCGGCCTGGCCGGCTCCGACGACGACGGTCGTGACGTGCTGCTCTGCGGTGCGCTCCATGGCGGCCTCCTCGTCCATGCCCGGGACGCTAGGCGGGTGCGGGCCCGGCGGCTTCGGTGAAAGCACCCAACCGCCGACGACAGCGATGGGTGGGTGCGCGCACCGGGTTGGCTCAGACCAGGTGGTGCTCGTAGGCCCATGCGGTTGCCGCCGACCGCGACGGCAGCTCGAGCTTGGCCAGGATGTTGCTGACGTGGCGGTCGACCGTGCGCTCGCTGAGCACGAGGTCGGCGGCGATCGCCACGTTGGTCCGGCCGGTCGCCACGAGCCGCAGCACCTGCATCTCCCGCGGGCTCAGCCCCCCGGCGACCGGTCCTGCAGTCCCGGCGACCCGGTCCAGCTCGGCGACGTCCACGACCGCCCCCAGGGCGACCAGGCTCGTGCGGGCGCCGGCCAGGTCGAGCCGGGCGGCGTCCTCGTCGCCGAGCTGCCGGCGGGCCAGCCCGATCAGGAGCTGGGTGCGTGCCCCGTCGTAGCGGGCCGCCAGGGCCTGCCACTCCTCGGCGGCCGTGTGCAGCGACTCCAGCGCGGCAGCCGGCTCGTCGTCGGCCAGCCGCACCGAGCCGGTCGCGTGCGCAGCGACCGCCCGCAGGGTGGGCGACCCGAGCTCGGCGGCGGTGGCGGCCAGCTCCTCGGCGGCGTGGTGCGCGTCGGTGACGTCGCCGGCGGCGAGCACGATCTCGACGTACGCCCGAAGGATCCGTGCCCGGGCCAGCGGTTCGGCCGTCTCGGCCGCGGCGCTGCGGACGGCGGTGACCGCTGCGTCGACCCGTCCCTGGCCGAGCCGCAGCAGGGCCAGCCCCGGCTGCGGGTAGTGGCCGCAGGCGCTCGCACCGGCGTACGCCGCCTCCGACTCGTCGACCCGCCCGCACAGCCGGTGCAGCTCGCCGAGCTGGTACATCGCCATGCCCAGCGCGGGATGCGCCGGCGCGGAGAGCCGCTCGCAAGCGAGCTTCGCCTCGCGCACGGCCGCCGGCCACTCGCCGGTCAGCTGCAGCACCTCGGACCGGTGCACCAGGCACTGCCCCCGGTAGGGGACCAGCTCCGGCTGCGACTCGCACCAACGGCTCAGAGCGGCGGTCCACTCGCGGACCCGGCGCAGGTCGAAGACCTCGTGGCAGGTCTCGATGACCGCGCAGTAGATGATCCCGCCGGCGATCGGGCCGACCTCTCCGGCGGAGACCGACGCGAGCACCTCGTCCAGCAGGGCCAGGCCGCCGGTCCGGTCGCCGCCGCGCACCAGGGCCTGACCCTGCCCGTGCCGGGCCAGCGCGACCAGGTCGGCCTCGGCGAACCGCTCGCCGATCTCGGCGGCCTGCTCGAAGATGGCGTACGCCGCTGCTGCGCCGCCGTCGAACATGGTGGCCAGCGCGGTCGGAAGCATCAGGAAGCCGCGCTCGGGGCAGTCGACGGCGGCCTCGGTGACCAGCCGCTTGGCCCGCGCCACCCAGCCGCTGCCGCGGGCGTACTCGCCGCCCAGCAGGAGCGCCATCGACAGCCAGAACCCGCAGCGCGCCGCCCGTGCCGGATCGCCCCGGCGGAGGTGCTCGCGGTGCGCGTCCTCCCAGGCCGCGGTGCTCAGGTCGCCCCGGCCAGCCAGGTAGGCGGCGGTGGCCAGCTGCTCCAGGTCGGCCGGGTCGAGCGGTGAGCTGGCGGACGCGTCCACGAACGCGTCGGCCGCGGTGGCCCATGCCCGGGCCCGGACGGCTGCCCGGCCGCGGTCCAGAGCGCCCTCAGTCGTGGCGGTCACCTCCCGGAGGATCCGCCCGGGCCGGGGCACCGTCAACCGGGCAACCTCACCCGGGGTGGGTCAGGCCGCGGTGGGTCAGGCCCGCCGGTAGCGGAGCATCACGCTGCCGGTCGTGGTCGGCACCGACTCATCGCCCGGACGCCCTGTCGGCGATCATTACTCACGAGTAACCTGACGCTCATGACAGTCCAGGCCGAGCACACCGGGCTGGTAGGCGCCGTGGTGTCCACCTCCGGCGAGACGGTGACCACGCGGGCCCCCTTCGACGGCACCGAGGTGGCGCAGCTGCCGGTCTCGACGGAGACCGACGTCGACACCGCCTTCGCCAGCGCTCGCGAGGCGCAGCGCGCGTGGGCGGCCCGGCCGGCCGCCGAGCGGGCCCGCGTGCTGCTCGGGCTGCACGACCTGGTGCTCGCCCGCCAGGACGAGGTGCTCGACCTCGTGCAGACCGAGAGCGGCAAGGCTCGCCGGCACGCGTTCGAGGAGGTCGTCGACGTCGCGCTCAACGCGCGCTACTACGCCCGCACGGCCGCACGCGAGCTGCGGCCGGCCAGGCGGGCCGGTCTGGTGCCGGTGCTCTCGCAGGTGCACGAGCTGCGACACCCCAAGGGCGTCGTCGGCATCGTCTCGCCGTGGAACTATCCGCTGACCCTCGCCGCGTCCGACGCGCTCCCGGCCTTCGTCGCCGGTAACGCCGTCGTGCACAAGCCCGACACCCAGACCGCGCTGACCGCGCTGTGGGTGCGGGCGCTCGCCGTCGAGGCCGGGCTGCCCCCGGACCTGTGGCAGGTCGTGCTCGGTGACGGGCCGACGGTCGGGGCCGCGGTGGTCGACCGCGGCGACTTCGTCTGCTTCACCGGGTCGACCCGGGTCGGGCGGGAGGTCGCCGAGCGCTGCGGCCGGCGCCTGGTGGGCTGCTCGCTCGAGCTCGGCGGCAAGAACCCGATGCTCGTCCTCGAGGACGCCGACCTGGACCGGGCGGCCGAGGCCGCGGTGCGCGACTGCTTCACCGGAGCGGGTCAGCTCTGCGTGTCGCCGGAGCGGTTGTACGTCGCCGAGCCGGTCCACGACGGCTTCCTCGACCGGTTCCTCGCCCGGGTGCGCACCGCCCGGCTGGGCACCGCCTTCGACTACTCGGTCGACGTCGGGTCGCTGCTCTCGCAGGCCCAGCTGGACCGGGTGGCCGCGCACGTCGACGACGCCGTGGCCAACGGGGCCACCGTGCTCGCCGGGGGCCGGCCGCGCCCAGACATCGGGCCGCTCTTCTACGAGCCGACCGTGCTCGCCGGGGTCACCGAGGACATGGCGCTCTGCCGGGCTGAGACCTTCGGCCCGGTCGTCGCGGTCCGGGCCGTGGCCGACGAGCACGAGGCGGTCCGGCTGGCCAACGACTCGACGTACGGCCTGCACGCCTCCGTGTGGACCCGCGACGTCTTCCGCGGTCGCCGGGTGGCCTCGCGGATCGAGACCGGCACGGTGTCGGTCAACGAGACCTACGGTGCGGCGTGGGGCGCCACCGCGGCGCCCATGGGCGGCCGCAAGGATTCCGGCCTCGGCCGGCGGCACGGCCGAGAAGGCCTGCTGAAGTACACCGAGCCGCAGACCGTCGCCGTGCAGCACCTGGTGCCCTTTGCGCCGCCGGACCGGATCCCCTTCGAGACGTGGGCGCGAGGCTTCACCGCCGCGCTGCGGGTGCTCAAGGCGGTCGGCCGGCCGTGACCACCGACCCCGGCACCCACGACTACGACGTCGTCGTGGTCGGGTCCGGGTTCGGCGGGTCGGTGACCGCGCTGCGGCTCTCGGACAAGGGCTACCGGGTCGCGGTGCTCGAGGCCGGGCGGCGCTTCGCCGACGACGAGTTCGCCCGGACGTCGTGGGACGTGCGGAAGTTCCTCTGGGCGCCGCGCCTCGGCTGCTTCGGCATCCAGCGGATCCACCGGCTGCCGGACGTCACGGTGCTGGCCGGCGCCGGCGTGGGTGGCGGCTCGCTGGTCTACGCCAACACGCTCTACCCGCCCGACGACGCGTTCTACGACGACCCCCAGTGGCGCGAGGTGGCCGACTGGCGGGCCGAGCTGGCGCCGCACCTCGAGACCGCGCGCCGGATGCTCGGTGTGGTCACCAACCCGACGGTCACCCCGAGCGACGAGGTCGTCCGCGAGGTGGCGCAGCAGATGGGCGTCGGTGACACCTTTCGCCTGACGCCGGTCGGCGTGTTCTTCGGCGAGGGACCGGGCGTGCGCAGCCCCGACCCCTTCTTCGGTGGTGCCGGGCCCGAGCGCACCGGGTGCCTGCAGTGCGGGTCGTGCATGACGGGATGCCGGTACGGCGCCAAGAACACCCTGCCCAAGAACTACCTGTGGCTGGCCGAGCGCGCCGGCGCCGAGGTGCTGCCACTGACCACGGTGACCGCGCTGCGGCCGCTGGCCGACGGCTGGGCCGTCGACACGGTGCGGACGGGCGCGTGGCGGGCCCGGCGGACGGCGCGCACGGTGACCGCCGGCCAGGTGGTGCTGGCGGCGGGGACCTACGGGACGCAGCGGCTGCTGCACCGGATGCGCGACACCGGGCGGCTGCGCAACCTCTCGCCACGGCTGGGCGAGCTGACCCGCACCAACTCCGAGTCGCTGCTCGGGGCGACGACCCGCCGCCGCGGCCGGGTCGACTACAGCTCGGGCGTGGCGATCACGTCGTCGTTCCGGCCGGAGCCCGAGACGCACGTCGAGCCGGTGCGCTACGGCGCCGGGTCCAACCTGATGGGCCTGCTCTCGACGGTGCTCACCGAGGGGGGCGGACCCCGTCCGCGGGCGCTGACCTGGCTCACCGAGCTGGCCCGCCACCCGGCGCGCGCCGCGCGCACGGTGTGGGTGCGCGGGTGGTCGCAGCGGACCGTGATCGCGCTCGTCATGCAGTCGCTGGACAACAGCCTGGTCGTCTCCGGCCGCCGCGGGCTCCTGGGCTGGCGGCTCACCAGCCGGCACGGGCACGGCGAGCCCAGCCCGACCTGGATTCCGGCCGGCAACGAGGCCGTCCGGCGGATGGCTGCCGTGATGGGCGGCGAGCCCGGCGGCAGCTGGCTGGACCTCACCGGCTCGCCGGTGACGGCGCACTTCCTCGGCGGCGTCACGATCGGGACCGACGCCGAGCACGGGGTCGTCGACGGCTGGCACCGGGTGTTCGGCCATCCCGGCCTGCACGTCGCCGACGGGTCGACGGTGTCGGCCAACGTGGGCGCCAACCCGTCGCTCACCATCACCGCGCAGGCCGAGCGGGCGATGGCCTTCTGGCCGGTCCGCGGCGAGCCCGACCCCCGGCCGCCGGTGGGCGCGCCCTACGCGCCGGTCCCGCCGGTCGCCGCGGCGCAGCCGGCCGTCCGCTGAGCCATCCTGGTCGGGTGCGCAGCGACCCGATGCTCCGGCGAGTGGGCGGCGCGGACGGCGCGCTGGTCCGTGACCTCATGACCGAGGCGTGGGGCTCCCTCGTGGTGGCCCGGCGCGGCGAGGCCGTGGACGTCACGGGCCTGCCCGGCTTCGTCGCCCGGCTCGACCGTGCGGAGGTCGGGCTGGCTCTGGTCGCGGTCCGCGACGACGACTACGAGGTCGTCGCGATCTCCACCCGGGTCGAGGGCCGCGGCGTGGGCAGCGCCCTGCTCGCCCGGTGCGTCGACGACGCCCTGGCGCAGGGCTGCCGCCGGCTCTGGCTGTGCACCACGAACGACAACGTCCGCGCCCTCGCCTTCTACCAGCGCAACGGGCTGGACCTGTGCGCGTTCCGGCGCGGCGGGGTCGCCGAGTCGCGGCGGGTCAAGCCGTCGATCCCGCTGCACGACGTGGCCGGTGTGCCGATCGCGCACGAGCTGGAGCTGGAGCTGGTGCTCGAGCCGGCGCCAGGAGGGTCGCGACGGGGCGGCCGGGTAGGAGGGCCGGCATGACCGTCTCGATCGTGCCCCGGGTGGACCGCCGACGACATCCCCGACCTCACCGGCGTCCGGGCCGTCGTGACCGGCGCGGCCTCCGGGCTCGGCGAGGCGACGGCGGTCGAGCTGGCCAGGCACGGCGCGCGCGTCGTCCTCACCGCCCGGTACGTGCAGCTGCAGCCGGCGTGGGCCGCCCCGGGTCAGGCGTCGACGTAGACGTCGAAGCCGGGCACCTCGCGGAAGCCCAGCCGGGCGTAGAGCCGGGCCGCGCGGTCATCGTCGGGGTTGAGCCAGGCCAGGTCGGCCCCCTCGTCGCGGGCCCAGCGGACCAGGTGGCCGGTCAGCGCGGCGCCGATGCCTCGCCGCCGGTGCTCGGGGAGCACACCCACGCCGAATATGCCGACGCTGGGCCCGCCGGCGCCGGTCGAGAGGGCTCCGTAGCCGACGCCGGCTGCCTCGCCACCGGCGGTCGCGAGCACCGGGCGGAAGCCGTCGGCGCCGAGTATCGGCCGCGCGTAGTCGGTGATCGGGCCGAGCTCCTCGTCGAACGCGGCGGCGTCGACCCGGGCGTAGGCCTCCAGGTCGGCGGGGCCGGCCGGCCGGACCAGCACGCCCCCGGGCTCGGCCGGCTCGGGCAGGTCGGCGGTCGCCAGCGCCATGGCGCGCTTGGTGAGCAGCTTCCGGCCGTACGGCCACGCCATGCCCTGGGGGACCCGGATGCCCCACGGGACGTCCCGCTCGGCGTACCACCGGCGGACCGCGGCGATGTCCACGGCGTCGACCTCGGTGTCCGCCGTGACGTCCGCGCTGTTCCATTGCGGCACCCGCAGGCCGCTGGACATCAGCCGGATGCCGGGCAGCTGCACGGCGCCGCCGCCCCCCCGCTCCCGGAGCCGGCCCTCCCGCTCGGCCAGGTCGGCGTGCGCCGCCCGGACCCGGCGCGCGAGGTCGTCGGGCCGAGAGGCGGAGCCGGCTCCCCTGCTCCGATCGCCGGCCCCGCCCGTTGTCCCTTCGGAGCGGGGAGGCCCGCCGGATTGCCTCGGGTCGCAACTTTCTCCGTGGGGTCCGGTCACCGGACCGTCACCGCCGGTGCGTCGCTGCTCCACGACTGCCACAGGGCGGCATAGGCGCCACCCGCCTCGACGAGCTCGTGGTGCGACCCGAGCTCGCTGACCACGCCGTCCTCCACCACCGCGACCCGGTCGGCGTCGTGCGCCGTGTGCAGCCGGTGCGCGATGGCCACGACGGTCCGCCCGTGCAGGACAGCGCCCAGCGACCGCTCGAGGTGGCGGGCCGATCGCGGGTCGATCAGCGAGGTCGCCTCGTCGAGCACCAGCGTGTGCGGGTCGGCGAGCACGATCCGGGCCAGCGCGAGCTGCTGCGCCTGGGCGGGCGTCAGCGGGCGGCCGCCGGAGCCGACTTCGGTGCCGAGCCCGTCCGGCAGCGCCAGCACCCAGGTCAGGGCGTCGACCGCGGCCAGGGCCTCGCGCAGGGCCTCCTCGTCGGCGTCGGGACGGGCGAGCAGGAGGTTCTCGGCCACCGTGCCGACGAAGACGTGGTGCTCCTGGGTGACCAGCACCACGTGTCCCCGCAGGTCGTCCAGCGGGAGGTCGACGAGGGGTACGTCGCCGACGGTGACCCGGCCGGTGCGCGGCGGGTGGACGCCGGCGAGCAGCCGGCCCAGGGTCGACTTCCCGGCGCCGGACGGCCCGACCATGGCCAGCCGCTCGCCCGGCCGCAGGTCGAGGTCGATGCCGTGCAGCACGTCGCGGTCCTCCCGGTAGGCGAAGCGGACGTCCTCGACCCGCACGTGCTCGTCGGCCGGCTCTGTGTCCTGGGCGGTCCGGTCCGGTGGCACCTGCTCAACGCCGAGGATGCGGGCCAGCGCGGTCGCGCCGACCTGCACCTCGTCGAGCCAGGAGATGAGCCGGTCGACCGGGTCGACGATCTGCACGGCGTAGAGGGTCACCGCGGTGACCTCGGCCAGGGTCGCCTGTCCTTCGGAGACCAGCCAGCCGCCCCACACCAGGCTGAGGGTCGCCGGGATCGCGTAGGCCACCTCCATCGTCGGAAACCAGATCGTGCGCAGCCGCAGCGTGTAGCGCTCGGCCGCGTGGGCCTGGTCCAGGTCGCCCTCGATCCGGGCGATCCGGCGGTCCGCCAGACCGAGCGCCTCGACCGTGCGGGCACCGTCGACGGTCTCGGCCAGCGAGCCGTTGTACTGCGCATAGGCCTCGCGCTCGGCCAGGTAGCCCTGCGGGGCCCGGGCCAGGTACCAACGGGTGCCGACCGCGATCAACGGCGCGCCGGCCAGCAGGGGCAGGGCGAGCAGCGGGCTGGTGAGGAAGGCCGCCACGACGGTGAGAGCGACGGTGACCGTCGCGACGAGGACCTCGGGCATGGCGAAGCGCACCGTCCGGGACAGGGCCTCGATGTCGCCGGTGCTGCGGGTGACCAGGTCGCCGGTGCCGGCCCGCTCCACCGTGGACAGCGGCAGCGACAGGACCCGGGCCAGGTAGTTCTCGCGCAGCCCGGCGAAGACCGTCTCGCCGAGCACGAAGCCGGCCCGGCGGGCCAGCCAGGTCAGCAGCGTCTGGGCCAGCACGGCGCCGGCCAGCAGGGCGGCGATCCGGTCGACGTGCTCTGTCGTCGTGCCGTCCTGCAGCGAGCCGACCAGCTCGCCGAGCAGCCGCGGCCCGACCAGGCCGGCCAGCGCGGCCAGCGCGTTGAGGGCGAGCATGCCGACGAGCGCCTTGCGGTGGCGGGCGACCAGCACCCTCGTGTGCTGCCTGACCTGGCTGGGGGTGGCGACCGGGAGCAGCGTCGACCTGGCACTCATCGGTCGTCCTCCCCTCGGGTGACGGTCCGGCGGTAGCCGGGGTTCTCGGCGAGCAGCTCGCGATGGCTGCCGCGGTCGACGACGACGCCGTCGACCAGGAAGGCCACCTCGTCGCAGCGATCGAGCAGCAGCGGGCTGGCGGTGACGACGACGGTGGTGCGCTCGCCGTCGACGGCGTGCCGGGCCCGGTGCAGCCGGTCGGCCACGAGCAGCTCGGTGTGGGCGTCGACCGAGCTGGTCGGCTCGACCAGCACCAGGACCTCGGGGTCGGCGGCGACGACGCGGGCCAGCGCGACCCGCTGCCGCTGACCGCCGGAGAAGCCGCGGCCGGCCTCGTCCACCGCGGCGTCGAGGCCCTCGGGCAGCGCCTCGAGGACGTCCTGGGCGGCGGCGACGTGGACCGCCGCCAGCAGGTCGGCGTCGTCGCAGGCCCGGCCCCACGGGTCGAGCTCGTCCCGCAGCACCCCGGTGAACAGTCGCGCGTCCGCCTCGGACACAACGACCCGGCCACGCACCGCGGCCAGCGGGAGGTCGCGGATCGGCACACCGCCGAGGCTCACCCCGTCGTCGTCGCGGCTGAGCCGGCCGAGCCGGTGTGCCAGCGCCGCGGACTCGTCGGGGTCGGCGGAGACCACCGCTGTGAGGCGGCCCGGGTCGGGCGAGAAGCCGGACCGTGCGTCGTGCAGGGCCGCGCCGGGCGGTGGCTCGGTCGCCGGGTCGGCCGCGTCGCGGACCTCGGGCTCCGTCTGCAGGACGGCGACGATGCGCCGCGCACCGACCAGTGACCTGGTCACCTTGTCGGCCGCCTCGACCGCGGTGCGGATCGGGATGACGAGGAAGAAGGCGTAGCCGTAGAACGCGACGACGGCGCCGATGTCGATCGTGCCCTCCAGCGCCAGTCGGGCGCTCAGCCAGGTGACGACGACGAGGAAGACACCGGGCAGCAGCACCTGGGCGGAGTCCAGCGTGGCCTGGGGGGCGGCGACGTGCAGGCCGGCCTGGCGCAGCTCCTCGGACCGGCGGCGGTAGCGGTCGAGGAAGGCCGGCTCGCCGCCGATGCCGCGCAGCACCCGCAGCCCGGCGACGGTGTCGGCGCCGAGCGCGGTCAGCTGGCCGGCCACCTCGCGCTGGACGTGCTGGCGGCGCTGCAGCGGGCGCACGACCGGCCCCATGACGAGCACCATGGCGGGCACGCCGAGCAGGACGACCGTCCCGAGGAAGACGGAGGTGTCCAGCAGGATGACCGCCACGACGACGTACGAGATGACGGCGCCCGCGAGCCGGGCGGTGATGTCGAAGGCCGAGCCGATGTGCAGGGCGTCGTTCGTCGCGGCCGCCACCACCTCTCCGGTCGGCAGCCGGCGCCGGACCGCGACCCCGACCTGCGCGCTGTGCCGCCCGAGCAGCTGCATCGCGCGGAAGGACGCGCGCAGCCAGTTGTCGACAGCGATCCGGTGCCGCAGCACCCCGAACACCGCCTGGACGGCCGCGAGCCCGAGGACGACGGCCGACCATCGGGCGGCCGCCGACAGGTCCTCGTCGGCGACGCCCGCCTGCAGCCCGCGGCCGATCGCGAAGGGCATCAGAGCCTGCGCGACCATCCAGGTCACGCCGTAGACGACGCCGACGCCGATCGTCGGCAGCTGCTGACGCCCCGTCCACAGCAGGAACCGGGCCGGCGACCGGAGGTCGGGCCGACCCGGGTCGTCGAACGGGAGGTGGCGCACGTCGATCGACCGTACGCGTGGCAGGACCTCGGATAAACCGGGTTTCTCCTAGACTCTGGCCGTGGCAGCCCCCGAGCCCGGCAGGTCCGGCACCCACGGCACGGTGCTCGTCGTCGATTTCGGCGCGCAGTACGCCCAGCTGATCGCGCGGCGGGTCCGCGAGGCCCGGGTCTACAGCGAGATCGTGCCGTCGACGACCCCGGTCGCCGAGATCCTCGCCCGCCGGCCGGCCGCGATCATCCTGTCCGGCGGCCCGTCCTCGGTCTACGCGCCGGGCGCGCCGACCGTCGACCCGGCCCTCTTCACCGCCGGGGTGCCGGCCTTGGGCATCTGCTACGGCTTCCAGGCGATGGCGCTCGCCCTGGGGGGCACGGTCGCGCGCACCGGCAGCGCGGAGTTCGGCCGCACCTCGCTCGAGGTCGTCGGGGCCGACCCGACCCTCTTCCACGGGCTGCCGCGTGAGCAGTCGGTCTGGATGTCGCACAACGACGCGGTGTCCGAGGCACCGGACGGGTTCGACGTCGTCGCGCGGACGACGGACACGCCGGTCGCGGCCTTCGAGGACGCCGTGCGACGGCTTGCCGGCGTGCAGTTCCATCCCGAGGTGCTGCACAGCGACCACGGCCAGGCGGTGCTCGAGCACTTCCTGTACGAGGTGGCCGGCCTCGAGCCGTCGTGGACGATGACCGGCGTCATCGACGAACAGGTCGAGGCCATCCGTGCGCAGGTCGGCGACAAGCGCGTGGTGTGCGGGCTCTCCGGCGGCGTCGACTCCGCGGTGGCGGCTGCGCTGGTCCACCGGGCCGTCGGCGACCAGCTTACCTGCGTCTTCGTCGACCACGGCCTGCTGCGCAAGGGCGAGGCGGAGCAGGTGGAGCGCGACTTCGTCGCGGCGACGGGAGTCCGCCTCAAGGTCGCCGACGCCGCGAAGCGCTTCCTGGACGCGCTCGCCGGGGTCAGCGACCCGGAGCAGAAGCGCAAGGCGATCGGCCGCGAGTTCATCCGGGTGTTCGAGGAGTCGGCCCGCGAGGTGGTCGACGAGGCCGGCGCCGAGGGGGAGTCGGTCGAGTTCCTCGTGCAGGGCACGCTCTACCCCGACGTCGTCGAGTCCGGCGGCGGCACCGGCACCGCCAACATCAAGTCTCACCACAACGTCGGCGGGCTCCCCGACGACCTGCAGTTCGGGCTGGTGGAGCCGCTGCGGACGCTGTTCAAGGACGAGGTCCGCCGCGTCGGCCTCGAGCTGGGCCTGCCGGAGGCGATCGTCTGGCGGCAGCCGTTCCCCGGCCCCGGCCTCGGCATCAGGATCATCGGCGAGGTGACCCAGGAGCGGCTGGACGTCCTGCGCGAGGCCGACGCGATCGCCCGCGAGGAGCTCACCGCGGCCGGGCTGGACCGTGCGATCTGGCAGTGCCCGGTGGTCCTGCTCGCCGACGTGCGCTCCGTCGGCGTCCAGGGCGACGAGCGCACCTACGGCCACCCGGTCGTGCTCCGCCCGGTGTCGTCCGAGGACGCGATGACCGCTGACTGGACCCGGGTGCCCTACGACGTGCTGGCCCGGATCTCGACCCGCATCACCAACGAGGTGCGCGAGGTCAACCGGGTGACGCTGGACCTGACCTCGAAGCCGCCCGGCACCATCGAGTGGGAATGACCCCCTGACCTGATGGCGACCGGAACTCGCAATGCCGCGGGCGTCGTGCTGCTCACGCTTGCCTCGTCGCAGTTCCTGATGACCCTGGACAGCTCGGTGATGAACGTGTCCATCGCCCAGGTCGCCGAGGACGTGGGCACCACGGTCACCGGGATCCAGACGGCGATCACGTTCTACACGCTCGTGATGGCCACCCTGATGATCACCGGCGGGAAGCTGGGCAGCCTGTGGGGGAGACGTCGCGCCTTCGCGATCGGCTGCATCATCTACGGAGTCGGCTCGCTCACCACCGCGCTGGCGCCGAACCTCCTCGTCCTGATGATCGGGTGGTCCGTGCTCGAAGGCGTCGGCGCCGCCCTGATCATGCCGGCCATCGTGGCCCTGGTCGCGGCCAACTTCCCGCCCGAGGGCAGGCCCCGGGCCTACGGCCTGGTGGCCTCGGCGGGTGCCATCGCGGTCGCGGCGGGCCCACTGATCGGCGGGCTCGTGACGACCCTGTGGACCTGGCGACTGGTCTTCGCCGGCGAGGTCGTCATCGTGCTCGTGATCCTGCTCATGACGCGGCGGATGCAGGATGTCCCTGCCGAGGGCAGGTTCCGGCTCGATCTCGTGGGCGTCGTGCTGTCGGCCCTGGGCTTGGGCCTGCTGGTCTTCGGCGTGCTCCGCTCGGGCGAGTGGGGTTGGGTGCAGCCGAAGGCCGGTGGGCCGTCGTGGCTTGGCCTCTCCCCGACTCTCTGGCTGGTCATCGGCGGGCTGGCCGTGATCCGGCTGTTCCTCGCCTGGGAGGACCGGGTGCTCGCCGCGGGCCGCGAGCCGCTGGTGCGCACCGAGCTGCTCCGCAACGCCCGGCTGGTGGGCGGTATCACCATGTTCTTCTTCCAGTTCCTGCTCCAGGCCGGGCTGTTCTTCACCGTGCCGTTGTTCCTGTCCGTCGCCCTCGGGCTGAGCGCGTTCGAGACCGGGCTGCAGCTGATGCCGCTCTCGGTGACCCTGCTCGTCGCCGCTCTCGGCATCCCCAGGTTCCTGCCCGCCGCTTCTCCGCGCACGGTGGTGCGGTGCGGCCTGGGCCTGCTGCTCGCCGGCATCCTGTCGCTGATCGGCGGCCTCGAGGCCGGCGCCGGGGCCGAGGTGGTCACGGTGCCGCTCCTGCTGGCCGGCCTCGGCGTGGGGGCGCTGGCCTCCCAGCTCGGCGCGGTGACGGTCTCGTCGGTCCCCGACGAGGCCAGCGGCGAGGTGGGCGGGCTGCAGAACACGATGACGAACCTGGGGGCGTCCCTCGGCACCGCGCTGGCCGGGTCGATCCTGGTGGCCGGGCTGACCACGTCGTTCCTCCAGGGCATCGACCAGAACCCGGACGTGCCCGACCAGCTGGTCGCGACCGCCGAGGTCGAGCTGGTCGGCGGCATCCCGTTCGTGTCCGACGCCGACCTCGAGGAGGGGCTGCAGGACGCCGGCCTGCCGGCCGCCGAGGTCAGCGCCCTGGTGGACGAGAACGAGACGGCGCGGATCTCAGCGCTCCGGGTCAGCCTGGCCGCGCTCGCGCTGCTCGCGCTGGTCAGCCTCTTCTTCACCAGGCTGGTGCCGACCGCCCCGGTCGGACGTGCCGGGGCGGCCGAGCCGAGCTGAGAGCGGTCAGGCGGAGGGCTTGGCGAACCAGACGGTGCGCTTGGTCCACACGCCCGGGCCGAGCCGCTTGCCGGAGCAGACGACGATGCCCAGTCGCGGCGGGCCGTCCAGCCGGTAGTAGCGCAGCAGCGTCCTGTCGGCGTCCACGACCACCTTGTCGACGACCCGGTAGCAGATCTTCTTGGTCTTGCCGAGGACCACGATCCGCTTGCCGATCGTCATCTTCTTCAGCATCCGGTTGCCGACCGCGCTGCCGTCGGGCCACACGTGGGCGTTCATCCGCACCACGCCGAACTTGCTGCCGGGATAGATGCCCGTGTACTTGTCGAACGCGAACATCTCCTTGCCGGCCTCAGTCAGGGGCGGGTCGCCCGGCACCCGGCCGGCCTCGCGCGGCGGCATGATGACCTTCGCCCGGTAGGTGATGCCCTTGATGGTGATGCGCCTCGGGGTCAGCGGCTTGTTGAGCGTCGAGGGGCAGCCCGAGGCCGCCGCCGTCGACGCGGTGTCCGCCGTGGACACCGGCTGCGCCGTGGCTGTGCCACCGGTGCTCAGCCAGAAGGACGACGTGGCCACCGCCACCGCCACGAGGACTGCTCCGGTCCGCCTCACCGGCTCCTCCAGGGTTGTTGCGTCGGGCTGCTCGGAAGGTCGACGGTACGCGCGCATCGCGGGGACGGGAGGCGAAATCGGGAAGTTCCCCCACGTGTCGGGACCAGGTCGGGCCGAACGGGTGCACCCGGCCACGAGGGGGTACCTCTTCGTCACTCTGGGCTACGAGATCGGAGCCACCCGTTCTGGCGCAGCGCCCGCTGGGCTCGGAGGCCCGGGCCCACGCCGTCCACGTGATCGGCACCGACGGCCAGGTCGACGACTCGCTGGCCGGCGCCGGCGGAGTGGTGCGGCGCCGCCTACCGGCCCTTCACCCGCTGACCCTCGCCTCGCCGACCACCCGGAGTATCTCGCGGACGGTGAGGTCGGGCTCGTTCTCGGGGACGTCGTGCCCGGTGGTCACGACCACCTGCCTGGCCAGCGGGCTGAGCACGAGCCAGTCCCGCTGGGCCCGCACGTTGGTGCGCTGCTCGTCGTCGTTGTAGAAGTCGCCGTAGTCGTTGCTGATGACGGTCATGGGGATCCGGCCGATGCGCTGGCGGTGCTGCCATGCCCAGTGCTCGACGGTGACGTAGTCACGGTGCTCCTGGTTCTCCGTCGACCGGCAGTCGAGGTCGGCGAGCAGATCGCTCGGTGCGCGCGACGCGATCAGTGCGCGCGGCGTCTCGGCCAGCACGATGCCGACCGTCTCGTCCTGGTGCTCGTACGCGTAGCTCGTCATGATGAACCCGCCGCCGGAGGTCCCGACAAGGACGTACGGGGGACGGGCGTCGACCGCGGCGAGCATCGCGGTCAGGTCGGCCAGCAGCTCCGGCGTCCGCCGGCAGCCCGTCGCCGGGTCGCTGGAGCCGTTGCCGAGCCGGTCGTACGAGCAGACCCGGGTCTCCTCGGCAACGGCCGGCTGCACCGCTGACCACTGGAACTGGTCCGACTCGTCCCCGCTCTCCATGACCACAGTGGGGCTGCCCTCGCCGGAGCAGTGGACGTAGACGTGCCGTCCGCCCCCGATGTCGACGAGCTCAGGGACGTCGCTCGTGGACCTGGGCATCGCGCTGGCCGAGGCCGGCGACGGTGTACGGCCGGCGCTGCCGGCCGCGTCGGAGCCGTCGTCCGCGCCGTCGCCTCCGCAGCCCGCGAGAGCCGCGACCAGCAGCGCACCCACCGCCGGCCACCGCGCACGGTGACTCCCCATGGAGTCACCATGCGCCGACCGGCTCAGCCGAGGAAGTGCTCGGGGTCGAACTCGTCGAGGGGGATCACCCGAACCCGGGGGAGCGGCACGTTGAAGGCGCCGACCGCCGACTCCATGTCGAAGAACTGCAGGCCCTGCGGCTCGAGCTCGGCGAGCCGCTGGCTGACGTACTCGCGGAAGCCCAGCACGGCGACCCGGCGGTCGGGCAGCAGCGCCCGCAGGTGCGGCTCGAAGTCGGCGTCGTGGCTGACCAGGGCGACGTCACCCTCGCGACCACCGATCGCGTCGAGGGTGCGCTGGATGCCGACGTCGACGACCTTCTGGTCCTTGCTGCCGGCCAGCGGCACCACCCGGTAGCCCAGCGCCAGCAGCGCCTGGACGAACGGCATCGGCAGCGTGCCGGAGCTCGCGTTGAGGAAGAAGATGCCGCGGACGTCCTGGCCCCACCGCTGCCGGAGGAACTCGGCGACCCGGTCCCAGCGCGGCCGCTCGTCCGGCGCCGGCCGGTGCCGGAGGATGTCGGTGCCAAGGGTGGCGTCGAGGTTCTCGCCGTCGACCAGGAGGTACGTCAGCCGGTTGCTCGACCCGTCCGCCACAGCGTCCTCCGGTGGTTGCTACTTCGGCGGGGCGGGGCGCACCTTGCGGACCGCTCGACCGGCTGCGCGACGGGCCCGGCGGGCGAACGTCGGCGGCGGCGGCGGCGGGGCCGCGGCCTCCTTGGGAGTGACGCGCTTCTTCTTGGGTGCCGCGACGCCGATCGCCTCGGGCGTGAGCATCCGGTTGCCGAACCACGGGGTCATCGGCTCGTCGAGCTGGGTGAGCTCGGGGAAGGCGTCCCGCCGTTGCCCGAGCTCGGTGCCGGTCAACGTCTTCTTCCGCGGGGACCCCTCGACGGTCACGGGGGTCAGCGCGTCCGGGTCCTGCTGGTCGTAGCCGAAGAACGCGAACAGGCCGTCGACCTTGTCCTTGAGGGTCGCGATGTTGTCCTCGGTCGCCTCCTCGGTCCAGGCCGAGATGCGCTCGGTGCTGATCGGCGCGTCGGTGCGGGCGCCGCCCTCGACCTTCTTGGGGCCGCCACGCTCGCCGTGCACGACGTGGTGCTCCAGCAGCCGGTCCGACCACGGCGCGTCGAGCCAGTCGAAGACCTCGCGCAGCGTCGTCGCCGGGTCGAGGACCAGGTCCTCGTAGCGGACGAGCAGGAAGCGGTCGCCGAGCTCCCGGCCGCGCTGCACCAGCTCGGTCTCGGTGTTGATCCAGTGCGAGACGGCGCCGCCCCAGCCGAGGCGGAAGCGGCCGGACACCGAGGCGGCGACGGCCCCCGGGTGCCGCACGGTCGCCAGCACGACGGCGTCCGGGAAGACCCGGGCGATCTCACGCAGCTGCCAGGCGTGCCACGGGGTCTTGTCGCCCCAGCGCTTCTTGCCCTGCGACGCCGCCCAGCGCTCGAACATCCCGCCGTAGAACTCGCGCATCCGCTCGTCGAGCTCGTCGTCGGAGAAGCCGAGGCGGCCGTACCAGTCGCCACCGTGGCGGTGGAACGGGATCCACCGGTGGGCCAGGTAGGCCCGCATGATGCTGGTCTCCTGCGCGATGGCTATGTCGTCGTGGCTGTCGACGATGAGCCGCAGCAGGGTGGTGCCCGAACCCATCGGCCCGACGATGAAGATGGGCTTGCCGCCCGGCGATCCCGCGGCGTCAGCCACGTCGGCTCCTCAGGGGTCGGGGTCGGGCGGCTACGATACGCAACCCTGTCAGGGCAGGCCAAACCGCGTGCGGGCGGCCCCACTCGACCATCTCTGCACCCCTCGAAGGGCGGCACATGCCACGGCTGAGCCTCGTGCTCGTGACCCACCACGAGCAGGGACACCTCCGCCGCGGCGTCCGCTCCCTGCTCACGCAGGTGGGCGCCCTCGACCAGGGGGGCGGCGGTGACGACGTCGAGCTGCTCGTGGTGGACGACGCGTCCACCGACCACACCCGGGAGATCCTGGCCGAGCTCGTCGCACAGGACGGTCGCCTGCGGGTGCACCGCTGCGCCGAGCGGGCCGGCCCCGCGGCGGCCCGGCTGGCGGCCCTCGACCTGGTGACCGGCGACCACGTGTGGTTCGTCGAGCCCACCGACGTGCTGCCGCCAGGGGCGCTCGACGAGGTACTGGGTGCGCTCGCCGACCGGCCGCCGGTGCTGGTCGTCGACCACCTGCTGCGCGGCTACGACGGCAAGGAGCGCCGGGTGAAGGCGCCGGCCGGAGGCACCCCGTGGCTCTGGGACTCCGTCGTCACCGCCGGCCTGCTGCGCGGGCACCTTGCCGCGGCGGTGCGTGCCGGTGGCGGCTGGGAGGTCGCGGCCGCGTGGGGTGTCGCGCTGGCTGCCGGGGACCTGCGGCGGCTCGGCGCGACGGCGTACGTCCGGCGAGTGCTTCCGCAGGCCGTACGTCGCCGGACCGACCCGCGCCCGGCCCGTGAGGTCGCCGCGGCCTACGCCGAGCTGGTGCGCGACCTGCCCCGCACCGCGGCCCCGGCCGTGCGCGCCGCCGTGGTCGAGGCTGCGCTCGGCCAGGTCGAGCAGCTCCCGCTGCGGCTGCGAAGGTCCCAGCTGGCTGCGGTCGCCGCGGCCTGGCGGGCTCTGGGGGAGGACGCGCAGGCGCTGCTGCGACTTCACCCGGCGCAGCGCAGGGCGCTCGAGGCCGGCAGCTACCCGGCGTGGCGGGCGGTGGGCGAGGCGGCGCGTGCCAGGCGGGGCGGGCGGGGGGCGGTCCGCGCCGCTCGTCGAGGAGCACGCCAGGCCCGGCGGCTGCCCGGCGCAGCCAGGTCGTGGCCGCTGCAGGCGTGGTACCGCGCGCAGCTGCGCCGGCCGCTCGAGCCCGACCTCGCCGTCTACGCGGCGTACTGGTTCGCCGCCTACAGCTGCAACCCCCGGGCGGTGTACGAGAAGGCCCGCGAGCTGGCGCCCTGGGTGCGTGGCGTGTGGGTCGTCGACGCGGACAAGCAGGACCGGGTGCCGGCAGGGGTGCCGTTCGTCGTCACCGGCACCCGCGACTACTACCGGGTGCTGGCCCGCGCGACGTACCTCGTCAACAACGTGAACTTCCCCAACGACTTCGTGAAGCGCCCGGGCCAGGTGCACCTGCAGACCCACCACGGCACGCCGGTCAAGACCATGGGCCTCGACCTGGTCGACGCCACCTACGGCCGCAAGCGGATGAACTTCGACCGGCTGGTCGAGCGGGTCGCCAAGTGGGACCTGAGCGTGTCGCAGAACGCGTTCACCACCGAGCAGTGGGAGCGGGTCTACCCGGGGGCCTACGAGAGCATCGAGACCGGCTACCCGCGCAACGACGTGCTGGCGACCGCGACGCCCGAGCAGGTGGCGGCAGTGCGGGCCGGGCTCGGGATCGCCGAGGGGACCACGGCAGTCCTCTACACGCCGACACACCGGGAGTACCACAAGAGCTTCGTGCCGCAGCTCGACCCGGCGCAGCTGGCGGCTGCCCTCGGACCGGACCACGTGCTGCTCGTGCGGGCCCACTACTTCTACGCCGACTCGCCGATGGGTGCCGAGCCAGCGCGTGGCGTCGTCGACGTGGCCGACCACCCGAGGATCGAGGACTTCTACCTCGCGGCCGACGTGCTGGTCACGGACTACTCGTCGGTGATGTTCGACTACGCCGTGCTCGACCGGCCGATCGTGGTCTTCGCGTCGGACTGGGAGGAGTACGTCAACCTGCGTGGCACCTACGTCGACCTGCTGGACGAGTCGCCCGGCCCGGTGGTGCGGACCCAGGAGGAGCTGGCCGAGGTGCTCGTCACCCGGCGGGCGTGGGACGATGGGTCGACCGCGTTGCGGCAGGCGTTCCGCGCCAGGTTCTGCTCCCTCGAGGACGGCCGGGCGGCCGAGCGCGTCGTGCGCAGGTTGTGGCCGGCGCCCGTGGAGGATGGATGAGCAACGACGTGAGCAGCTCCTCGGGGGCGGAGGCTGCGCGCAAGCGGCTGGTGATCGTGGCCGGCGTCGGCCGCAGCGGCACCAGCCTGTTCACCACCATCCTCGGCATGACCGGCTTCCACGTGCCGCAGCCCGAGGTCCAGGCCGACTCGACCAACCCCAAGGGCTTCGGCGAGCCGCAATGGGTCGTCGACTTCCACGGCCGCAACCTGCGGTCCCGCCGGGTCTCGGTCTGGGACTCGCGCCCGGCCGCGTGGGAGGACACCGCGCGGGCCGCACAGGACCGCAACACCTTCGCCGAGCTGAAGTCGTGGCTGGCCGTGCAGTTCGTCGGCCGGGACAGCGTCGTCGTCAAGGACCCGCGGATCGGCTGGTTCCTGCCGCTGTGGGAGAAGGCCGCCACCGATCTCGGCGTCGACGTCTCCTTCGCGTCGCTGCTGCGGCACCCGGCCGAGGCGGTCAGCTCCGCCATCAAGTGGTACGGCGACTGGCAGTCGCCGGCCAGCCGGACCCTGTCGTGGGTCAACGTCATGCTCGAGACGGAGTACGCGACCCGCGACTCGCGCCGCGTCTTCGTCCGCTACGACGACCTGCTCGCCGACTGGTCGGGCGAGATGTCGCGGGTCGGCGAGGCACTGGACATCCCGGTCCTGCGCGAGATCCCCGACGAGGTGCGCCGCCGGGTCGACGAGTTCGTCGACCCGACGCTGCACCGCCAGAAGGTCACCTTCGCCGACGTCGGTGTCCCGCAGCAGGTGGAGGCGATGACCGAGGACGTGTGGAAGCAGTTCACCGCGCTGTCCGTCGCCGGCGGCGACTCGGCGGAGAACCGCGCCGTCCTCGACGAGTCGCGCGAGCGCTACCACACGTTCTACTCCGAGGCCGAGGACATCGCGCAGTCCACGATCCACGCCCTGCGGCCCAAGGGGGGCGCGACCGGGGGCGACAGGGGTGCGGTCGCCACCAGGGCGGGCGCCTCCGGCGGGGCAGGTACGTCGCGCGGGTCCGGTGCCGACGCGGTGATCCGGGTGGCCGAGCGCGTCGTCCCGCCCAAGCTGCGGCGTCGGGTGCCGCCGGTCTGGCGGTCGCGCATCATGCGCACGGCCAACAAGGCCGCCAACCTCGTCCGGCGGTGATGATCCTCGTCGCCGGTCCCTACCGGAGCGGCACCGGGGACGATCCCGACCGCGTCGCGGCGAACCTGGCGCGGATCCGTGCCGCGACCCTCACGCTGTTCCGGGCCGGCCACCTGGCGGTCAACGGGGAGGACATCGCTCTCCCGCTCGCCGCGGCCGCGGGGAGCAGGACCATCGGCGACCAGCAGTTCGACGAGGTGTTCCACCCGGTCGGCCGCCGCCTGGTCGAGCGGTGCGAGGCCGTGCTGAGGCTTCCCGGCGAGTCCGCCGGGTCCGACGAGATGGTCGAGCTCGCTCGGTCTCGCGGTCTGCCGGTCTACACCGACGTCCTCGAGGTGCCTCCGGCCGGGACCACCGGGCGGCCTGGACTCGACGTGCCGGACGCGCGAGGCCGGAAGGGGCTCGACGAGGCAGGCCGTGACCTGACGGGCAACCCTGGTGTCCGGGTCCGCGACGTGGAGCTGACCGGCTCCGGGTGGCACGTGCTGCGGCGCACGACGTTCGACTACCGGCACCGCGACGGGCACTGGTCGACGGAGTCCCGGGAGACGTACGACCGGGGAAACGGTGCGACCATCCTCCTCCACGACGTGCAGCGCCGCACCGTCCTGCTGACGCGGCAGTTCCGTTACCCCGTCTACGTCAACGGACATCCCGACGGGCTGCTCGTCGAGGCACCGGCCGGTCTCCTGGACGAGGACGACCCCGAGACCGCTGTGCGCCGGGAGACCGCCGAGGAGGTGGGTGTGGAGGTCGGGCACCTGACGCACGTGTTCGACAGCTACATGAGCCCGGGCTCGGTGACCGAGCGGCTGCACTTCTTTGCCGCGCCGTACTCGGCAGAGAGCATGTCTGGCCCCGGTGGCGGCCTCGTCGACGACGGCGAGGACATCGAGGTGGTCGAGCTGCCGTTCGACGACGCGCTCGCCATGACCCGCGACGGTCGGATCTCGGACGCCAAGACGATCATGTTGCTGCAATGGGCAGCGCTGCACGGCCCGTTCCGCGACGATCGCTAGCCCTCGAGGAGGGCGTCGACGGCGCGTGCGGTCGCCTTGCCGTCGCCGGGCGGGGCGTAGCGCTCACGGAAGCTGCGGTAGGCGTCGTCGTGCGCGGGCTGGCCGTCGCGGGTAGCAGCGGCCACAGCCGCGAGCATGTCCTCCGCCGTCTCGACGGTGGGACCGGGCAGCTCGGCCGGGTCGATGTAGACCGCCCGCAGGTGCTCGCGGTAGTAGTCCCCGTCGGGGGTCCAGAAGACCATCGGCCGGCCGGTGTGGGCGAAGTCGACCATCACCGACGAGTAGTCGGTGACCAGCACGTCGGCCGCGACCATGAGCTCCCGGGCGTCGGGCCACCCGGTGACGTCGACCACCCGGGTGCCGTCGGCCTCCGGGACGCTGTCGACCACCTTCGGGTGCGGGCGCACGAGCAGCACGTGGTCGTCGCCGAGAGCCTCCCGGGCGACGTCGAGGTCGATCTCGAGGTCCAGCAGGTAGCGCCCGGGGGCGTACTCCCGGTCCGGCCGGTGGGTCGGTGCATAGAGGACCACCCGCGCATCCGGGAAGACGCCGAGCCGGGCGCGCACGGCGGCCCGCAGCTCGTCGGCGCCGTTGCCGGCGAACAGGTCGTGCCGCGGCAGCCCGCCGGTCAGGACCGTCGCGTGGTCGCCGAAGGCCTGGTGCAGCCGGGCGCCGGCCTCGTCGCCGGTGGTTACTAGCAGGTCCCACTGCGCCGCCTCGCGGCGAACCCGGTCCTGCCAGCCGCGACCCAGCCGGCTGCCGGCCTGCTCGTCGTCGAGCCCGACGGCGGTCACCGGGCTGCCGTGCCAGGTCTGCAGCACCCGCTGGTGCCGCGGCTTGGCCATGTCGGCGACGCCGCGGTAGTCGGCGGCGACGACGTACCGCGCGCGGGCGGTGGCCTCGTACCAGTCCCTGCCGTGCCGCGCCACCGGCCGCACGCCGGCGGGAAGCGCCGCCTGCCCGTCGACGACGCTCCACAGCACCTCGAGGCCGGTGTCCCGGCGCTGCAGCTCCTCGTGCAGGGCGCGGGCGTCGTCGGCGTAGGCGCCGTCGGCGTAGCCGTCGACGAGCACCAGGTCGCGCGGCGCCTTGCGGAGGTACGCCGGGAAGTCGTCGAGCTGGAGCCGCCGCTGGCCGGCCCGCTTGGTCTCGCTGACCGGCAGCTCCGGGGGCACCACGATCGCCAGGCTGTCGAACTCCACGTCGCGGACCATCACGTCGCGACCGCCGACCCGGCGGACGGTCGGCAGCTCGTCGAGCAGGCTGCGCACGATCTTGATCCGGACCAGCGAGCCGGCCGGGCGCAGCCGGGCGTAGAGGTCCCAGGCCCCCTCGGCGAGCGGCAGCACGCCGCCGAGGGTCGTGACGGCGTGCGGCTGTATCCGTGCGCTGAACCGGTCGCCTTGGCGGGACATCGGGACGGAGTGGTGCTCCTCCCAGTCGGCATGGGTCAGGACGAGGTCGGCGTCGGCCCCCGTCGGCTCGTGGTAGCTGCCGGCGACCTCGACCCATCCGTCGTCGGTCCAGCCCACCATGTCGACGACCGGCCGGAAGTAGCGCTCCACGACCCGGGCCATCCCGGTGCGGGTCGACCGCACGACGACCTCGGCCGGGTGCGGCTCGACGATGCTCAGCCGGGGCTCGGGCATGTCGACGTCCGCCGCCAGCGGCACCCGGCGGCCCGAGCCGTCGGGCAGGATCGACGGCTCCCAGTTGATGCCGTCGGCGCGCGCCTCGGACCCGGCCGCGCTGTCGCCCACCACCCGCCCGCTCAGCACGTCGTCGAGCGGGATCCGGAAGAGGAACGGTTGGCCGTCGCGGGTGGACGGGCCGTCCGGCGCGACCGGGTAGTGCAGGGTCACCGAGCCGTCGACCCGGGCGAGGCGCACCTGGGCGACGGCGGGGTCGAAGGCCCGGCCGCTCAGCACGCCGGAGAACTCCAGCACCTTGCCGTCGACCCGGATGTCGTCGAGGTGCGCCGGCATCGTGCTGACCTGAAGCCCGAAGTGGCCGGCCTCGGTGGTCGGGATCATCCGGGCGCCGTCGACGATGTGCAGGGCCGGGCGGGTCGCCCGGCCGGGCGCGGTCCCGGCGAGCCATCGCCGGCGCATGATGCCGTGGGACCGCACCTCGACGCGCAGCCGCCACTGGCCGTCGCGGAAGCCGCGCCGCTGCCGCAGCGAGGAGACGTCGACCGAGGCCTCGAAGCCCGACCACGTGTAGTCGGTGACCCCGTCCAGCGCGACGGCCGTGACGTCGGGTCGGCTGACCTTGCGCACCTTGAGCGCGACGACGCTCTCCGGATGACCGGCCTCCTCGAGGGTGAGCCTGATCCGGGACGAGCGCTCCTTGGCCAGGTCCAGGAAGGCGATGTAGGCGAACCCGCTCAGGTGCAGCCGGTCGCCCTCCCAGTAGACGTCCTCGATCCGGGCGCGCAGCGGCAGCTCGTCGCGGTCCAGCTTGTAGACGCTGTCCGGGACGGCCAGGTGCGGCTCGCCGCGGAACGGGTAGTCGCCGTAGAACTGCCGGCCGCGTCGGATCACCGGCGTGCCCTTGATCTCGCCGGACTTCTCGAAGCGCAGCACCTCCAGCAGCTCGGGCATCAGCCGGCGGCGCACCAGGTGCCACTTGAGCCGGTCGATCGCCGGCAGGTGGTCGAAGACGTCGTCGGCGGCGCGGTCGAAGAAGTCGTTGACCAGGTCGAGGAAGAGCGAGCGGAACTCCGCGTCGGCGGCGTCGAGCTGGACCAGGAAGTACTTGAGGTCCTGCTCGGCCACGGACCGGTCGTAGCGGCGCTTGAGGTCCTTCTCACCGTGCCCGGCCATGAACCGGCTGACGCCGTCGACCGCGGCGGTGCGGTCCCGGATGGCGCGCGGCTCGGTGCGGCGCTGGGTGATGGACGTGCTGTCCCCGACCCGGGCGCGCCACAGGTAGATGGGCTGGCGCAGGACGTCGACCGAGGTCGCACTGACGTGCGCGGGCAGCGTCACGGGGATGTCCTCGTAGAGGACGCCCTCGGGCCAGCGGAAGCCGTTGTCGACGTAGAACGAGCGCCGGAACACCTTGTTCCACGCCGTGCGGTCGGCCAGCAGGGCCGGGTGCTTGGACACGTGGGTGCGCAGCCGGGTCGCGGTGAAGGCGGAGGTGACCATGCCGGCCTGGCGGGTGCCGGTCTGGGTGAGCCGGTGGTAGTTGCCGGAGGCGAAGTCGGACCCGGTCTGTTCGAGGGTGCCGACCAGCAGCTCGTAGGCGTTGCGGACCACGACGTCGTCGCTGTCGACGAACGCGATGTAGTCGCCGGTAGCGCGGTCGGCGCCGGTGTTGCGGGCGTTGCCCAGCCCGCCGTTGGGCTGCCGGACCAGCTGGAAGCGGGAGTCCCGCTCGCCGAAGGCAGCGGCGATCGACGCGCTCGAGTCGGTCGCCCCGTCGTCGACCATGATCACCTGGAGCTCGCCGAACGTCTGCTGCGCCAGCGACTCGAGGCACTCGGTGAGGTATCGCTCGACGTTGTAGATCGGGACGACGACGCTCAGGAGGGGCATGAGGGGCTCGGCTCCTACGACGATGGACGGCCTGCGCAGTCTAGGGCCGGGCCGGACCGCGCCCAGCCAGGCCGCCGTACGCTGCGCCCGTGGGTGACCTGGACGGCCCCGGCGGCCTCGACCTCGAGACAGCAGGCGTGCGCGACGTCACGTCGGCGATGGCCGCCGGGCGGGTGAGCGCCGTCGACCTGGTCCACGGCTACCTGGCCCGGATCGACGCGCTGGACCGGCGCGGTCCGGCGGTCCACGCCGTGCGCTGCCTGGCCCCGGACGCCGAGGAGCAGGCGGCCGCGCTGGACCGGGAGCGGGCGGCGGGGTCGACGCGGGGCCCGCTGCACGGCGTACCGGTGCTGGTCAAGGACAACATCGACGTGGCGGGCCTGCCGACCACGGGCGGGGCGCTCGCGCTCGAGCACTCGGTGCCGGACCGCGACGCCGACCTGGTGGGCCGGCTGCGCTCCGCCGGCGCCGTCGTCCTCGGCAAGACCAACCTCACCGAGCTGGCGAACTTCATGACCGAGGGGATGCCGAGCGGCTACTCGTCGCTCGGTGGCCAGGTGCTCAACCCCTACGACGTCAGCCGCTCGCCGTGCGGGTCGAGCAGCGGGTCCGGCGCCGCCGCGGCGCTCGGCCTGGCGACCGTGACGGTGGGCACCGAGACCGACGGCTCGATCATCTGCCCCGCCGACGCGCAGAGCCTGGTCGGCGTCAAGCCGACGCTCGGCCTGGTCAGTGGTGCCGGCATCCTGCCGATCGCGACCAGCCAGGACTGCGCCGGGCCGATGACCCGGACGGTGGAGGACGCGGCGCTGCTGCTCGCCGCGATGTCCGG
>Ga0126306_10000119_pt1 | contig 27043 bp, 28 predicted proteins | sample Plot27_FD_92592 | JGI IMG/M metagenome (GOLD analysis project Ga0126306, IMG submission 92592) | Serpentine soil microbial communities from UC McLaughlin Reserve, CA, USA - Plot27 | ecosystem: Environmental > Terrestrial > Soil > Grasslands | place: USA: UC McLaughlin Reserve, Lake County... | reverse complement strand
TGGGACGCGATCCACACCGTGATCCGACCGACCATCGCCGCGCTGATCGGCGTGCTCCTCAACGACCAGGCCGAGGGTCTGCACGACGCGCTCGCCGCGGCCGGATCGAGCGCGACGGCGCTCGCCAGCCACAGCGTCAAGGCGGGCCTGCGGATGGCGGTCAACGTCTCGCCGGACCCGGTGACGACCGCGACCGCGAGCCTGACCGAGGATCTGCTGGTCGGCTCCGTGGTGGCGTTGATCGTCACCCATCCGTGGCTCGCGCTGGCGCTCTCGATGACGCTTCTGGCGATCGGCACCACGGTCGTGGCGGTTCTGTGGCGGCGTGTGCGAACCGCGCTCGCGCGCCGGCGCGAGTAGGGGTTCCCTGCCAGGCGACGTTACTCGGGCGCGATCCGCAGGTTCGTGAGCGCGAACGAGGTGATCCTCTTGAACGCGGGACCGGCGACGGTGCCGCCGTAGATGTCGCCCTGCGGCTCGTCGACCATCACCGCGACGAGCAGGCGCGGATGCGCGGCGGGCGCGAACCCGACGAACGAGGCGACGAACTTGGTCTTGGAGTAGCCGCCGGTCTCGTCGGGCTTCTCCGCGGTGCCGGTCTTGCCGCCTAGCTCGTAGCCCTCGATCGCGGCGCCGGTCGCGGTGCCGCCTGGGCCGAGCACACCCTCGAGCATCTTGCGCACCGTCGCGGCGGTCTGCTCCGACAGGATCCGCTTGCCCTTCGGCACCGGGCGCTTGCGGCCGCCGACCGCGGCGACGATGTGCGGCGGCCGCAGGATGCCGCCGTTGGCGATCGCGGCGTACGCGGCGCCCATCTGCATCGGCGTCACCGCGAGGCCCTGGCCCATTGCCATGTTGCCGGCCGTCGAGCCGTAGTAGTCCTCGTAGTCGAGCACGATGCCCGCCTCCTCGCCGGCGAGGTCGACGCCGGTGCGCGTGCCGAAGCCGAAGCGCCGCACCCACTGGTCGAACCGCCGCGCTCCGAGGCGCCGGCCGATCAGCGCCGCGCCGACGTTCGACGACTGCGCGAGGATCCCGGAGACGTCGCGCGTCTCCCAGCCGCGCGGGTGCGAGTCGCTGATCTCGCGATCGGCGACCCGCAGCACCGGCGGGAGCGTGAACGGCGTCGTCGGCGTCACCTTGCCGTCCTCGAGCGCGCCGGCGACGGTGAACGCCTTGAACGTCGAGCCAGGCTCGTACGTCGCCCCGACCGCGCGGTTGGTCATCGCGTAGTCGGGGGCGTTGTAGAGCTTGTTCGCGTTGACGCGCGGCCAGTTCGCGAGCGCGAGAATCGCGCCGTCGCGCGGATCCATCACGAGCGCGGTGGCCCCCTTCGGCTGCCACGTCTCGCCGACCTCGGCGAGCACCTCCTCGGTGTGGTCCTGGATGTTCGCGTCGAGCGTCAGCCGCACGTCCTGCCCGGGCACGGTGCGCTCGTCCTCGCGCAGCTCGATCGTCTCACCGAGCGCGTCGCGGACGACCCGGCGCTCGCCGTCGCGGCCGCCGAGCCGCCCATCGAGGTGGTACTCGAGGCCGGAAAGACCGGCCCCGTCGGTCCCGACGTTGCCCAGCAGCTGCGACGCCATCCAGTCGCGCGGATACTCGCGGCTGTACTCGGGGATGAACTGGAGTCCCTCGACGTCGAGCCGCTGCGCACGCTGCGCCCGCCCGGTCGGCACGCGCCGCGCGAGATAGACGAACCCGGTGTCGCGGCGCGCCAGCTTGCGCAGCAGCTCGTCCTCGGGCAGCTTGAGGATGCGGGCGAGGTCGGCCGCGACCTCGGCCGGCTCGTCGATCAGGTACGGCGTCGCCGCGATCGTCTGCGCGGGCTTGGAGATGGCGAGCTCGATCCCGTTCGCGTCGCTGATGGTGCCGCGGCGAGCGGGCACGGCGATGTCGGCGGTCTGCTGCGTCGCGGCCACGGACTGGAGCGAGTTCGCGCGCACGATCCCGAGCCAGCCGGCGCGCGCGCCGGCCAGCACGAGCATGCCCAGGAAGACGGCGAATAGCAGTCCGATGCGCCGCTCGATCAGCACGCCTAGCCCTGTGCGGCGACCGCCCCGGGCGTCTCCGGGGCTTGGGAGGTCGTCGTGGGCGGCGGTAAGGCCGGCGGCGCCGCGGTGCTGACCGGCGCCGCGGTCGTCGCTGGGTCCACGGTGCTCGTCGCGGGCGCGAGCGAGCCCGGCACGACGCCCTGGTTGGCCATCAGCGCGGCGGCGTCCTCGCTGGGGGGGCGCATCCGGCTCGCGGCGAGCGCCGCATCCTGCTTGCCTGGCGTCAGGTAGCTCACGTCGCCGGCGGGCGGCATCACCATCCCGAGCGACGTCGCGCCGGACTCGATCCGGTCGGGCGACGAGAGCCGGGCGATCGAAGCCTCGAGGTCCGCGTTCTGGCGCTCCAGCGTCGTGGTGGTCTGGACCGCGCGCGAGATGCCGGAGTTGAGCTTCAGCAGCGAGACCTGCATCGCGACGATCCCGCCGAGCAGCGCGCCGAGCGCCCAGATCCAGAGCCGGCTGCGGAGCAGCCGGTCGACGACGCGGTGGTCGGGCAGCGCGCGGATGCGCTCGAACGCCGACGTCGTCCGAGGCACCCCGGCCGCGCCGGCGGGGGCCGCGACCGGGCCGGAGATGCGGCGCGGGCCGCGCGGGGACGCCGCGCGGCCGCGTGCGTGCGTGCGGGTCCGGGAGCGGGCGGTCGCGGGCGTCATGCGCGCACCTCCTCGTCGGTGAGCTTGCGGGCCGCGCGCAGGCGGGCCGACTTCGAGCGCGCGTTGTCGGCGATCTCGCCCGGGGTCGGCGCGACCGAGCGGCGGAAGACGAGCTCGGCCTGCGGCGTCCGGCCGCAGCCGCACACGGGCAGGTCGGGCGGGCAGATGCAGCCGCGGGTGCGGTCGGCGAGGAAGCGCTTGACGCGGCGGTCCTCGAGCGAGTGGAACGAGATCGCGGCGAGCCGGCCACCGACGCGCAGGAGGTCCCACGCGCGCGGGAGCGCCTCCTCGAGCTGGCTCAGCTCGTCGTTGACCGCGATCCGGATCGCCTGGAACGTGCGCTTGGCGGGGTGGCCGCCGGCGAACCGGGCCGGCGCGGGGATGGCGGCCGTGATCGCGTCGACCAGCTCGAACGTGGTCGTCAGATCGCCGCCGCGCCGGCGCCGCACGATCTCCTTCGCGATCCGATCGGCGTAGCGCTCCTCGCCGTAGTCGCGCAGGAGCCGACCCAGCCGGCGCGGCTCCCACGTGTTGACGATCTCGGCCGCCGTGACCGGCTGGGCAGGATCCATGCGCATGTCGAGCGGAGCGTCGTAGGCGTAGGAGAACCCGCGCTCGCGCGTGTCGACCTGCATCGAGGACATGCCGAGGTCGAGGTAGGCCATGTCGGCCCGGACGCCCTCTTGCAGCAGCGCATCGAGCCCGGCGGCGAAGTCGGCGCGCACGAAGCGCGTGCGGCAGGGCGCGTCCGCCGCGAGCTCCGCGAACGCCTCCTCGGCGAGGGGATCGCGGTCGATCCCGATCAGCAGCCCCGCCGGGCCGAGCCGCCCCGCCACCAGGCGCGCGTGACCGGCGGCGCCGAGCGTGCAGTCGACGGCGACCTGGCCGGGCTGCGGGTCGAGCGCCTCGATCAGCTCGCCCGCGAGGACCGGGACGTGGGTCTTGGGCATGTCAAGCAGGATGGCCAAGTGACGCGGTGAGGTCAGGCGCACGCTGCGCCAGTTCGCTTTCGTAGCTCTCCCAGGTGGCGCGGTCCCACAGCTCGAGGCAGTCCCCAGCGCCGGCGACGACGACGTCGCGCGTCCTGATCCCGACGTGCTCCGTGAACCTCGGCGGCAGCATGATGCGGCCGGCGCCGTCGAGCTCCATGCTCATCGCGTTCGCGTAGAAGAGCCGCTGGAACTCGCGCTTCTGCGTCGACAGCGGGTTCATGTTCGCAAGCGCCGCCTGCGCCATCGCCTGGTAGGTCTCGGCCGGATAGAGGCTCAGGCAGGGTTCCGCCCCCTTGACGAGGAAGACCGTCCCGGCGAGCGTCGAACGGAACTTCGACGGCACCGTGAGCCGGTTCTTCGCGTCGAGGGTGTGATCGAACGTTCCGTGAAAGGTGGTCAAGGCCCATGGCCAATCGAGCGGGTCTGGGCGGGAGATGAGTCGAACCGAGGTGGCGGAGTGGGAGGAACCCCGCCACCCCGGTCCGGCTGTGCGTGGAGGTTCTACCCCACTACGTCCCACTTTGCAACACAATTATCGTCATTCATCCCACCCGACTTGAGCCGTGGACGAATCGATGACGGGATTCGGCGTTCTTGCAGGCGGATTGCAGGTGGGGCGGAGTGCCGGCGGGGCGCCGGATCGGCGCACGATCCGCTGCAGATATGGCGGCTGCACGACTTGTTGCTTCGATCCGGAGGCCGCCCTACGCTTGTCGGCCTCTTCCGCCGATCGATGTGCTGAAGGACTCGACACGGAAACTCGAAGGGACTCGCCACATGCTCCGCGCCTCCGGGCTCTCGCTCATCTGCGCCGTCCTGGCCGTCGCCGCCGGCGGCTGCGGTGAATCCGGCTCGGGAGGCGAGGGCGACCCGGCCTCGCTCGTCCCCGCCGGCGCCTCGTTCTATCTCGAGGCCGCCGTGCAGCCGCAGGACGAGTGGCGCGACGACGCGCTCGCCGCCGCGGGGAAGATCATGCGCACCGACGATCCGGCGGCGGAGCTGCGCGAGCTGATCGACGAGGAGCTGGCGGAAGAGGGCGACGGGCTCACGTGGGAGAGGGACTTCGCGCCCTGGCTCGGTGAGGACGCCGGCATGTGGGCGACGAACTTCGAGGCCGACGAGCCCAGCTTCGCGGTGATCGTCGCGACGAAGGACGTAGAGGCGGCGAAGGCGGCGCTCGGGAGGTTCGAGAAGACGTCCGACAGCGGCCCGTACACCGCGCGCTCCCATCACGGGGTCGAGTACAAGGTCGACGCCGAGGGCGTCGCCAACGGCGTGATCGACGACTTCGTCGTGGTGGGGACCGAGGACGCCTTCAAGCGCACCGCCGACACCCGCGACGGCGACAAGCTCGTCGATGCCGATCGCTACGACGACGCGATCGGAGAGCTCGAGGACGCGCGGCTCGGCCACTACTACCTCGACATCGTGCCGCTGCTCGACGCTGCCGTGGAGAAGGACCCCGAGGCGGCGCAGAACCTGCAGCAGTTCCAGTCGCTGTTCCCGCTCGAGCGGCTCGGCCCGATCACGGGCGCCTTCACCGCCGATGCCGACGGCATGGCGCTCGACACGGTCGTCAGCGGTGTGCCCGAAGGGCCGTTCCGGGACCTCGCGCAGCTGTGGTCGGGCGACTCGAGCGGGTTGATCGGAGAGCTGCCCGGCGACGCTTGGGGCGCGTTCACGATGACGAGGCTGGGCGAGTCGGCGCAGTCGCTGTTCTCGGCCTTCGCAGGCGCGATCGGCGGCGCGGCGGTCGCCGGGCAGGTCAAGCAGGCGACCGGCCTGGATCTCCAGGAGGACGTCTTCTCCTGGATCGGCGACACCGGCGTGTTCGTGCGCGGCGGCGACATGGCGACGCTCGACGGCGCTCTCGTCATCGACTCGACCGACGACAAGCGCGCGCAGACGGCGTTCGCCAAGATCGTCGCGTTGATCGGCAAGGAGACCGGAGCGGCGCCCGAGCCGGTGCAGCTCGCGGGCGCCGAAGCCGCCTTCGAGATCGACGCCGCCCGCGCCGAGAAGCCGATCGTGCTGGCTCGCGGCGAGGGTCGCGTCGTCGCCGCGTATGGCGAGAAGGCGGCGAGCGCGGCGCTCGCGCCTGAGGCCAAGCTGGGCGACGGCGAAGCATTCGGCGCGGCCGAGGAGATCCTCGGCGACGGCATGGAGCCCTCGTTCCTGCTCTCGGTCGCGGACGTCGTCGAGCTCGCCGATGCGCTTGGCGAGACCGATCCCGCGTTCGAGGAGGCGCGGCCGTACTTGGAGACGCTCGGGGTGGTCACGTCCGGCGGCAAGGCAGACGGCGACCGCGTGGAGTCGCGCGTGGCGGTGACGCTGAAGTAGCAGGACCGGTCAACGCCGGTCGGGCGCTTGGGTCGGCGCGGTGACCGGCGTTGACGGCGCATGTCGCCGTGAACGCCGGTCGGGCGGTTGGCTCGGCCGGGTGACCGGCGTTGACGCGCCTCGCAAACCGCGGCCACGCTCCTCAGTGGCGCCGTCGACGTAACGCCGGCGGCGGCGCGCACACACGAGCGGGCAGCTCCCGCCGAGCGTCAGAGCGAGGCGCCCGTCAGCGCCGGCATGAGCGCGGCCGCGACGAGCAGCATCGCCGACGGGACGAGCAGCAGCGCGACGACGAGCTGGATCTTCGGACCCGCGCGCGCGGCGTGCTCGGCGGCCCGGCGCGCCTGGCGCGCGCGGGCCTCCTCCGCCAGCGCCGCGAGCGCGCGACCCGGCGGCGCACCGAGGCGGTCGGCTCGCCGCAGCGTCATCGTCAGCGCGTGGGTGCCGGCGGCCGGGCAACGGCGCTCGAACCGCTCCAGCGCGGTCTCGGACGGCACTCCGAGCGCGACGCGGCGGGCGGTCGCGCGGAGCTCGCCGGCGAGCACGCCGGGATGCCGGCGGCCGACCTCCGCGAGCGCACGCCAGGGTCCCAGCCCTGCGCCGACCGCGACCCGGAGCAGATCGAGCACGTCGCCCTGCTCCGCCTCGATCGCCCGCCCGCGGGTGCGAGCGCTGGCGTGCAGCCAGACGTCCGGCGCGAAGAAGCCCGCCACCGGCGCGCAGACGAGCATCGCGAAGCCGAGCCGGCCTGGGGCGAGCGGCAGGAAGCTGAGCACTCCGAGCGCCGCGACCGGCGCGGCGCCGAGCTTCGCCGCCATCACCTCCCCCACGCCGGCGTTCACCCCCGCCGCGTCCACGCGTGCGGCGAGTCCGCCGGGCGCGTTGGGCCGCACGCCGCCGAGCCGTCGCGCCAGCGCCCGGGCGAGTCGGGCGAGCCTCATCGGACGCGTGCGTGGGCGGCGCGCGGAGGCGAGGTCCACGATCCCGCCGGCGGCGAGCGCGCCGGCGAGCGCCGCGAGGATCCACGAGCGGGTCACGGCGCCGCCTTCGTCAGCCGGCGGATGCAGACCAGAGCCGTGAGCTGGAGCAGCGCGGCCAGGATCGCGAACCATGCCGAGAGCGGGTTCGTGATCAGCGAAGCGACGAAGCCCGGCGCGGCGAGCTCGGCGAGGACGGCGCCGGCCAGCGGCAGGCCCAGCACCAGCCACGCCGTGAAGCGTGCCTGGGCGCTGGCGGCGCGGGCGTCCCGTTCGGCGCGGTCGGCCGCCTCGCCGGACGCCGCCAGCTCACGTAGCAGCGCGGCGAGGTCGCCGCCCGCGTCGCGCTGCAGCAGCACCGCGGCAGTAAGCGTGTCCCATGCGTGCGAGCCCGCCCGCTCTCGCAGGCGCACCAGCACCGCCTCGGTCGGATCACCGACAGCAAGCGCGCGAGCGGCGGTGCCGAGCTCGTGCGCCGCCGCCCCGTCGGCCGAGGCGGCGGCGTCGGCGATCGCTGTGCGGATCGAGCGCCCGGCGCCGAGCGCGTCGGCCATCGTGCGGGCGCAGGCAGGGGCCGCTCGCCGCAGCTCCTCGCGCCAGCGCCGGCGCCGCGCACGGGTCACGGCCACCACGGCCGCCGGCCCTGCGAGCCCCGCGACGACGCCCAGCGCTATCCCGCCGACCAGCCATCCGGCCGCGAGCAGCGCGGCGGCGGCGAGCGCCCACAGCCGCCTTCGCTCGGGTCCCGTGGGCACCCGTCCCTCGCGTCCGGCGCGCGCGAGCGGCTCCAGCACCCGGCCGACCGCGGCCGCGACGCGGCTGCGTTCCACCGCGGCGAGGGCCTCCCACGCCCCGGCCACCCCCGCGCCCGCCGCGCCTGCCGCCAGCCACATCGCCTGGCTCATCGCGGCGCGCTCGGTGGGAGGAATCTGGGCGCCGGAGGCGTGTCGACCGGGGACGAGTCGGCGTGGATCGCCTCGCTGGGCGGCGGCGAGGCGGTGGACGCGGCGGCCGGGGACGACACCGCCGCCTCCGCCGACGTGGCAGGCGAGGACGCGCGCGGCGAGGGGGCGATCCCGGGCGACGCGGCCGCCGCCGACGAGGCCGCCGCCAGCCGGCCCGCCAGCGTGTCGCCCAGCGGCGCACGCCACGACGGGCGGCCGGCCCGGATCGTGAAGAGCTCGCGGACCGCCGGTCCCGCCGCCACGCGCACGACCTCCGCGACCTCGACCACGCGCCGCACGCCGTCGCTTCCGCGCTCCTGGCGCACCACGATGTCGACCGCGTCGGCGATCTGGTCGCGGATCGCCGCGATCGGGAGGCCGACGTCCGCCATCAGCGCGAGCGTCTCCAGCCGGCGCAGCGCCTCCGCGCCGCTGCCCGCATGGATCGTGCAGAGCGAGCCCGCGTGACCCGTGCTCAGAGCGACGAGCAGGTCGAGCGCCTCGGGGCCGCGCACCTCGCCGACGATCAGACGGTCCGGTCGCATCCGGAGCGCGTTGCGCACGAGCCTCCGGATCGTGACCTCGCCGCGGCCCTCGAGGTTCGGCGGCCGCGCCTCGAGCCGCACGACGTGCGGGAGCGCGAGCCGGAGCTCTGCGGAATCCTCGATCGTCACCACGCGCTCGCCGGAATCGACGAACGCCGCCAGCGCGCCGAGCGTCGTCGTCTTGCCCGAGCCGGTGCCGCCGCAGATCAGCAGCGTGCAGCGGGCGGCCACGGCGCGGCCGAGGAAGTCGAGCAGCGGCGGCGTGAGCGTGTCGTGCGCGAGCAGGTCCGCCGGGGCGAACCCGCGCGGGCGGAAGCGGCGGATCGTCAGCAGCGGACCGTCGAGCGCCAACGGCGGCAGCACGACGTTCACGCGCGAGCCGTCGGGCAGCCGCGCGTCGCATAACGGTTCCGCCTCGTCCGCCCGCCGCCCGAGCGGCGCGAGGATCCGCTCGATCGCGTCGCGGAGGTCGGCCTCGCTGCCGAACCTCACGTCGGTCTGCGTGAGCCGGCCGCCGCGCTCGATCCAGACCGGAGCAGTGCCGCATACGAGCAGCTCGTCGACGGTCGGGTCGCGCAGGAGCGGCTCCAGCGGTCCGAGCCCGACCGCGCGCTCCGCGACGCGCGCGGCGAGCGCGTCGCGAGTCGCCGCGTCCAGCACGCCCGCCTCGCGCTCCACGAGCGCGCCGATGCGGGCGGCGGGATCGTCACCGGCGCCCGCCTCCCCGGCGCCCTCGACCAGGCGGTCGCGCAGCGTGCCGGCGAGGCTCTCGAGCGGATCCGCGCTGGGGTCCATGAGTTCGATAGGCGGACGCATGACGAAACTCGCCCCCGAGCACGAATTGACAGTTTCCTAATCACCCCTCGCATGATGGCCGTCGATCTCCTCGGTGAGCCCGAGAGCTGCGGCTCGCCCTCTCGCCGACCGGCGCCGCGTGCTCGAGCGGTTGCGCCAGCCGGCCTCGGCCACCAAGCTCGCAGCCGAGCTCGGCTTCAGCCGCCAGCGGATCAACTACCACCTGCGGGCGCTCGAGCAGGCCCGCCTGCTCGAGCTCGTCGAGGAGCGCCCGCGCCGCGGCTTCACCGAGCGCGTGCTCGCCGCCCGCGCCGACGCGTTCGTGGTCGACCCCGCCGTCATGGGAAGCGTGGCCGCGATCGAGGAGCAGGACCGCTGCGCGGCCGAGCATCTGATCGGCGCGGCGTCCGCGGTCGTCCGCGACGTCGCCCGCATGCAGTCGGCGGCGCAGCGCGAGGGAACGCGCCTGCTCACGTTCACGATCGAGACGGAGCTGCGATTCGCCGCTCCCGCCGACGTCGAGCGCTTCTGCGACCGCCTTGCCGAGCTCGTCGCCGACACGGCGGCAAGCCACAGCGCCGGCGCGGGCGGCCGCCCGTATCGCGTGGTGCTCGGCGGCCACCCTGCGCCATCCGATCCCCCGACCGAGGACCGCACGAGATGACCGACAAGGCGATCGCCGTCGAGACCACGATCAGCGCACCGTTCGAGACCGTCTGGAACGCGCTCCGCGACCCGTTCGAGATCCGCCGCTGGCACGGCTGGGAGTACGACGGCGACGCGCTCGCCGACGAGATCGACGTCATCTACTTCCAGGACGTCGAGGCCGACGAGGCCGCCGGCACGATCACGATGGCCGACGGCTCCCGCTTCGAAGTCGAGGCGCGCGGCCCCCACACCGTCGTCCGCGCCATCTTCTCCTCGCTCACGGCGCCGTGCGACGCCCGTTCCGGCCCTTCGGCGTCGTAGAGCCGCTGCAGCGACGCTCGAATTCGGAACCGCAGAGCCTCGCTTACGTGAGGGTCGAGGCCGGATGCGAAGATCGTGCGCGTGCGGATCCTGCTCGTCGTTGCGACGATCGCGATCGCCGGCTGCGGCGCCGATGTGCGCCAGCAGCTCGTCCTCGGTCGGCTCGCGCCCGAGCTGCTGCCGCAGCTGCTCTCTGGCACCCTCATGCTCCTCGGCCATCCGCTGAGGTGCGGGATCGCCCACGCGCGCAGCGCGAATCCGACCGTGGTGTTGAACGCGACGTAGGCGATGCGGCCGCGCAGACCGAGCCGGCTCGGCCAGAAGGCCAGCAGCGAAGGCGGCGTAGAAGAGGAACGCGATCGCGCGGTCGCCGACGGCCTCCCACCGACTGCGCTCGGTCATCGCGGGCTGGCCCGCCGGGCGCTCGCGTCGCGCAGGGCGGCCCGCGCCTCGGCCGCGAGCCGGCGCACAAGCTCGGCCGCCGGGACCGGCTCGGCCAGCGAGTGGGCTTGGCCGGCCCAGAGGTGGAAGCCGCCGGCGTCGCCGCGCTCGCGCGCCGCCTTGCGCAGCGGCGCGGTGACGTGATGGACGTCGGGGTAGCCGAGCGGTGCGCCCGGACCGTGCTCGCGCTGGAAGCGGTTGACGATCCCGCGCGCGGTGCGGCCGGTGAACGCGCGCGTGAGCGCCGTCTCGCCATCCTCCGCGAGCGCCCGCCGGTGGGACTCGGCGGTGGCGGACTCGGGAGTGAGCATGAACGCGGTCCCGAGCTGGGCCGCGACCGCCCCGGCGGCGAGCACGGCGGCGACCGCGCGGCCGGTGGCGAGGCCGCCGGTCGCGACGAGCGGCAGCGCGCTCGTGGCTGCGACCAGCTGCAGCGCCGCGAGCAGCCCGAGGTCGTTCGGCTGCGTGTCGTCGAATGTCGCACGGTGCCCGCCGGCCTCGACGCCCTGCACCACGAGCGCGTCGGCGCCCGCGCGCTCGGCGGCGCGCGCCTCCTCCGGCGTCGTGACGGTGATCCAGGCCGCCGCGCCGGCGGCGTGCAGACGCTCGACGTCGGCGATCTCCGGGCAGCCGAACGTGAACGCGACGACCGGCACGCGCAGCTCGGCGAGCAACGCGAGCTTCTCCTCCCAGCCGTCGTCGTCGTGGCGCGGCGCGCCGACCTCGGCCCCGTAGCGCTCGGCGAGCGCGTGCGCATAGCGCTCGACCGCAAGCGGGTCGGGGACCGGCTGCGGCGGAGCGAACAGGTTGACGCCGAAGGGCCGGCCGGTGAGCCGGCGAAGCGACTCGACGTCCGCGCGCACGGCGGCGGGCGTGAGGTAGCCGGCCGCGAGGAAGCCGAGACCGCCGGCCTCCGAGACGGCCGCCGCGAGCGCCGGGGTGGATGCCCCGCCGCCCATCGGTGCCTGCATGATCGGGTGCTCGAGCTCGGTCGGGGAGAACGGCATGAGTGCGGCAGGGTATGCGCTCGGCGCTTCATCGGAGCGCCTGTCCGATGACGATCGGGCCCGTCCGCCGGTCGTCGCCGGCCGCGCGCGGCAGCAGCCGCAGCTCGCGCGCGAACGACTGCGCGGCCGCGAGGAAGACCGCGTCGCGGACGGAGACGCGCAGCGTCGCGGCGACCCGCTCGGTCCCCTCGTCGCGCGCGGCCGACGGCGCCGGACGGGCGGCGAGCACCTCGACGTCCTCGAGCGCCAGCTCGGTGCCGGCCGCTGCGCCGCCGTCGCCCTCGCGCGTCACGAGGACGTCCACGCGCGCGCCGGGAACGACGAGCGCGCGAGCGCCGAGCGCGACGACCTCGGCCGCCCGCTCGCCCTTGCGGACCGGCGGGCCGGCGACCGCGGACTCGCTCGCGATCATCCCCGCGGAGACGTAGCCGCCGCGCTGGACCGGCGCAGCGAGCCGCTGGCCTACGAGCGTCTCGGGAACAGTGGCCGCGCCGACCGGCGCATAGCGCGCGGGAACGCGCCGCAGCGCGAGGTCCGCCGCTGCGACCGGCCTGCCGGCGGCAAGGTCGGCGCGGGCGACGACGACGTCCACCGCCGGCCCGAGCTGCGCCCTGACGGCGGACTCCCGCCGCGCGACGTCGGACGCGGCGAGGCCCCCGAGCACGAGTGCGAGCCCGAGCAGCACCGCCGCCCGCCGCCGCCGGCTCATCTGCCCGTCCGGTCGCGGGCGACTTGACCCCGCTCCGTGGGGGGTCAAGTCGCCCGGCGTCGCCACGGTCACCCCCACGGGCCGCGCAGGATTCGTGCGCGCTTAGTCGCGCGGCGCGCCGCGGCCGCTCCCGTTTCGCGCGGATCGATGTCCGCGCGCGGTAGCTCGAGCACGACGCAGGCGCCGGAGCTGACCGGTGCCGTGAGCAGGCGGCCGCCGTGGCGCCGCACCACCCGCGCGGCGATCGCCAGGCCGTGGCCGCGGCGGCCGCCGTGCAGCCCCTCGCCGGCGAGCGCCGCGACCGGCGCCGGCAGGCCCGGGCCCTGGTCGCGCACCTCGATGCGCACGTGCGTGCGGGTGGCGTGGGCGCGGATCCGTACCGGGCCGGCCCCGTGCTCGAGCGCGTTCAACACCAGGTTCCCGACGGCCTGCGTCAGCCGCAGCCGGTCGGCGTGCACGAGCAGCCGCGCGCCGGCCGGATCGAAGAGGAGTTCGCCGCCGAGCGCGCCGGCGAGCGGTCGCCAGCCCTCGACCGCCTCGGCCAGCAGCGCGCGCAGCTCGAGCGGCTCCGTCAGCTCGGGCGCCCGGCGACCGCGCGGCGCGGCGTCGAGGTCCGCGAGCGCGAGCCCGGCGCGTCGCAGCTCGAGCTCGACGGCGGCCACGCGCCGCGCCCCGGCCGCGTCGGCGACGACGCCGTGCAGACCCATCAGCGCCGCGCTGAGCGGCGCCCGCAGCTCGTGCGCCGCCTCCGCGACCAGCGCCATGCGCCTGCCGGTCGACACGCGCAGCAGCGCCGCGGTCGCGAGCGCGCACAGCGCCGCGGCCCAGCCGAGCGCGGCCATGATCGCGGTCACGACGCCTCCCCCATCGCGACACCGGTCGCGGCAGCGGCCGCCTCGTCGACCGGCCCGTCGACGAGCCGATACCCGACGCCCCAGACGTTCACGACGAACCGGTCGCCGCGCACGGACAGCTTCTGCCGCAGCCGGCAGGCGTGCGAGTCGAGCGTGCGGGTCGCGCCCATCGCCCGGAAGCCCCAGACGTCGCGCAGCAACTCGGCCTTCGTGAACACGCGCGTCGGCTCGGCCGCCAGCTGGCGCAGCAGCGCGAACTCCTTCTGCGACAGCAGCACGCGCGCCCCGCGCAGCCGAACCTCGCGCGCAACCGGGTCGAGCTCGAGCTCGCCGACGCGCAGCCGCCCTTGCGACGGCCGCTCGCGCGTGCGGCGCAGGAGCGCGGCCACCCGCAGCCGCAGTTCGCCGTAGGAGAACGGCTTGGGCAGGAAGTCGTCGCAGCCGCGCTCGAACCCGCGCACGCGATCCGTCTCCCCCGCCCGCCCCGAGAGCACGATCATCGGCAGCCGCGCGTCGACCCGCGCGCCCGAGCCGCCCGCCTCGCGCACACGGCAAAGCAGCTCGAGCCCCGAGCCGTCAGGGAGCCCGAGATCGACGACCGCGAGGTCGACGTGGTGGTGCTCCAGCACCCGCAGCGCGTCGCGCAGCGTCGCGGCGACGAGCAGCTCGTAACCGTCGGCGGTCAGGTTGTCGGCAAGGAACGTCCGCGTCGGGACGTCGTCCTCCACGATCAGGATCGAAGTGCACTCGGTCATGCGCACACATAGGCGAGCCGGCGATTTCCTCGCCCCCGAGCCGCCGGTATATTCGCGCGATGGCGCGCGCCATCCGCCGCACGCACGTCAACGAATGCCGGCAGTGCTCGACGTTCTGCGACCGCGTGATCCGGCCCGCGACGTGCGTCGCCGCCGGCTGCCCGAGCCTCTACCAGTACGACGACCCGCTCACCGAGCGTCGCTACATGGGCTGCCTGCACAAGGTCTTCGCGACCGAGATCGACGTCGCCCTGTTCGAGCAGGCGGAGCGCACGCGCGCCGGCTTCGGCGCCGTGAAGCTGGCCGGCACGCCGCTGCGCCGCTGCGAGTTCCAGGTCGAGCGGGCGTACGACTCGCGCGAGCTGAACGACACCTGCGTGAACCGCCGCTTCTACGACTGGCCCGACACCGGCGGCGACGCCGTGCGCGCCTTCGACCTGCGCGAGCGGCTCGCGGAGTGAAAGATCCAGTTCATCGCGAGCGCGCAAGCAGGATCCGGGCTTAAGATGCAGACGCCGCGGGCAGGCCGGCGGCGGACGACCCCTGACGATGGACCACCCGACCCGCCGAGGAAACTACGACTCCGGCCAGGACTACGTCCTGGAGTACGGCGACCTTCGCTTCACCTTCAACGAGCGCGACTTCTCCGAGCGCGTCGAGCAGGCGGCGCTTAAGCTCGGCTTCGTCGGCGGCAGGCTCGAGAGCACCGAGCTCGAGGACCTCGTCAACCTGACCGTCAACGGCGAGGTCCAGGATCCCGCGTCGGGGCTGGGCGAGCACGTCAACGACTGCTGGCCTGAGCTCGTCGGACCGTCCGAGCGCTCGCTCGTGCACTGGCTGCGGCGGCTCGTGTTCCGCTCGGCGTGGCTGGACCAGCGTGTGAAGGAGGGTGAGCTCGACGTGGTCTTCGACGAGTCCAGCAACTCGTTCGGGTACGTCCAGCCAGAACGCGACGACGAGCCGATAGAGCTCTCGCCCGAGCCCAATTGGGGCCGGGTCGCCTACACTCGCCCCTAGACGTCCGCCGCCTCGGCGCGCGCCCTGGCGATCGCCTCGGCGCCCGTCTCGCCGACCAGCGCGTCGGCGCGAAGCGTCCCGCTGCCCGCGAGGTCGAGCGCGGGTAAGCGCCGCAGCGCCGTCAGCTGCGCGTCGAGCGCCACGACGGTGCTCTCGCCGCCGAACGGCGCCGGCGCCGTCGCGATCACGGTGAGCGAGCCGCCGTCGGCGATGTTGCGCGCCGCCGCGAGCGCGCGGCGGGCGAGGTGCGGGGGGACGTACTCGAGCGTGTCGATCACGACGACGGCGTCGCCGCCGCGGGCCGCCACCCGGCGCCCCTGCTCGACCGCCTGGTCGACCGCCTGCGCCTGCGCGTCGGGTGAGCTCGCAAACGAGGCGCTCGCGACCGGCGCCGGCTCGGTCCAGTCGCCGAGCTCCTCGGGCCGGACGCCGGCGAGCACGACCATCAGCTCGAGTCCGTCGCGCCCCGCCAGGGCCTCCACGATGTCGCGCGCCAGGTCGCTCTTGCCGGCGCGCGGGCCGCCGCAGATCAGCACGCGCGAGCCCTTGCCGAACGGCGTCAGCCACTCGACCGCCTTGAGCGTGACGTCCTCCGAGCCGAGCGAGAGCCGCTCGGTCGGCCAGGCCGCCGGCAGATCCTCGAACTTCGTGCCCTCGGCGACCTCCTCGGCCGGGCGGCCGTTGATCGTGTCGACGCGGACGAGCGACGGGAAGCGCTCGGAGCGGCGCGGCGCGCGCACCGGCCCGGCGATCCGGTCGCCGGTCACGAGCTCGCAGCGCTTGACCTGCGCCGCGGAGACGTAGACGTCGTCGTCGGTCGTTTCGCCCTCGGCCCCGAGGCGGATGAAGGCCGAGCCGTTGCCGAGCAGCTCGACGACGCCTTCGGCGACGCGATCCTCGGCGGCGCGCTCGTCGCCGCCGCGCTCGCGGCCGCCCTCGTCGGCGTCCTCGCGCCGCCCGCGGCCGCGGCCGCCGCGGCGCCCGCGGCGCGCGCGGGCCGGCGCATCCTCGTCGGTCGCGCCATCTTCCTCGGCCTCCTCGACCTCGGGCTCGGTCTCCGGCTCGGCCTTGGCGGCGCGCGAGCGGCGGCGCGGCGCCGGCGCGTCTTCCACGGCGGGCGCCTCGCCATCGCCGGACTGGCGCGCGATGATCGCATCGATCAGGTCGGACTTGCGGAGCCGGCGGAAGCCGTCGACGCCGAGCTCGTTGGCGATCAGGTGGAGGTCGGCGAGCGGGCTCTTCTCGAGCGCGTCGCGGTCCAGGACGGAAGACATGTGCTGCTCCTCGATTCGGTGACGGTCGGTTGGCGCTCCGGCCGCGTTGTGCGCAGCGGCCGGCAACCCATGCGCCCGCCAGTCTAGCTTCCGGGGAAGCGGTCCGGCGTGAGGCCCGCGCCCGGCGCGAGCGCGCGGTCGCCGTGCAGCACCGATCGCACGGCGAGGAAGTCCGCCGCGGCGCGCACGTCGTGGACACGCACCACGTGCGCGCCGGCGTCCGCCGCCCAGCCAACCGCGGCAAGCGTCACGGCGCCGCGGTCGCGCGGCCCCCGGCCGGTGATCGCACCGAGGAAATCCTTGCGCGAGACAGCCAGCAGCAGCGGTCGGCCGAGCTCGTGCAGGAGGTCGAGCCGGCGCAGCACCGCGACCGTCTGCGCGGGCGTCTTCGCGAAGTCCGGGCCCGGGTCGAGCAGCAGCTGCTCGGGGTGCATCCCGGCGCCCTCCGCCACAGCGATCCGGTCGGCCAGGAAGTCGCGCACGTCGGCGGCGACGTCGCCGTAGAAGCGGGGATCGAGCAGCGTCCCCTTCGGCGCCACGCGCGTGTGCATCAGCACGAGCCCTGCGCCGGTCGCTGCGCAGATGTCCGCGAGCGCCGGATCGCGCAGCCCGGAGACGTCGTTCACGAGCTGCGCGCCCGCCGCGATCGCCGCCTCGGCGACCGCGGGCTTGTACGTGTCGACCGAGACCAGCACGTCGAGGTCGCGCGCGATCCGCTCGATCACGGGCACGACGCGCTCCGCCTCCTCGTCCTCGGGAGCCGGTGGCCGGCCGCCGAACGCCGACTCGCCGCCGACGTCGACGATCCGCGCGCCCGCGGCGGCGAGCTCGTGCGCGCGCGCGACGCGCGCGTCGACGTCGGGCAGCTCGCCGGCATCGGAGAACGAGTCCGGCGTCGCGTTGACGATTCCCATCAGCAGCGGCGCGCCGGTGAGCGTGATCCGCACGCCGCCGGCCCGCAGCACGCGCGCCGGAGCGCTCACCCGGCGTTCACCACGAGGCCCTCGGCCGCCGCCTCCGCGCGGAACGCCGCGGCCGCGGAGCCGCGCCGCGACGCGTCCCAGCCGAGCTCGGGCGCGATCGCCGCCGCCACGCGCTCGGGCGCCTGCTCGCCGGGAGCGCACAGCGCGCGCGCGGCGGTCAGCCCGAGCCGGGTCCGGCGCAGCAGCACGTCGCCGACGCTGCGCGCCTGCTCGCGCCGCGCGGCGTGGACCGCCTCGGCCAGGAGGTCGGGATGGCCGGGCACGATCGGCTGCGCCAGCTCGCCGCGCTCGGCCGCGAGCATCAGTACGTCGCGGGCGGCGTAGCCGTAGCGGCCGGCGAGCTGGGCGTATGAGTCCTCCGGCACGCCCTCGACGCGCTCCAGCCCGGCCGCGTCGACCGCCATCCCGAGCGGGATCTCGTGCGTGCGGCAGGGCGCGTCGCGGCCGTCGCGCTCGACGATCCGGTCGACCGCGAGCTTCGCCATCCGGCGCCACGTCGTGAGCTTGCCGCCGGTGATCGTGATCATCCCGCTCGACGTCTCGTACAGCTCGGCCTTGCGCGAGATGTCGACCGACTTCTTCGGGTCGCCGCTGGAGATCAGCGGCCGTACGCCCGCGTACGCGCCCGCGACATCGTCGCCACCGAGCGCGGTCGAGAAGAAGGCGTTGAGCGACTCCAGCAGGTGGCGCACGTCCGCGTCCGCCGGGCGCACGTGCTCGATGTCGCCGTCGTAGTCGTTGTCGGTCGTGCCGACCAGCGTCTGGCCGAGCCACGGCAGGACGAAGATCGTGCGACCGCCGCCGGCCGGCGCGATCACGCCCGCGTTGACGGGCAGGAGCTCGGCCGGCAGCACGATGTGCGTGCCGCGGCTGGGACGGATCACGGGCACCTCGGCCTCGTCGTGCAGCTCCTCGGGACGCAGCCGGTCGGCCCACACGCCGGTCGCGTTGACGACGTTGGCGGCGCGGACCGCCAGCTCGTCGCCGTTCTCGGCGTCCCGCACGAGCGCGCCGTCGGCGGTCAGCGCGGTCGCCTCGACTTGGTTGGCGGGCACCGCTCCGAAGCGCTCGGCCTCGGCCAGCACGGTGAGGACGAGCCGCGCGTCGTCGGTCTGGCAGTCGTAGAACAGGTAGCCGCCCGACGGCTCGCGCCCCGCGAGTGCGGGGATCAGCTCCGCCACCTCGGCGCCGTCGATCACGCGGTGGCGCGCCGGGCTCCAGTCCTCGCGCCCATCGAGGTTGGCGTCGCGGCTGCGGCGCCGGCGGACGGCCATGACGTCGTACATGTTCAGCCCGATCCCGACCAGCCGGTCCGGGCGGGCGCCGTCGAACGCCGGCACGATCATCGGCAGCGGACGCACGAGGTGCGGCGCCAGCGCCGCCATCAGCTGGCGCTCCAGCAGCGCCTCGCGGACCAGCCCGAGGTCGAAGTTCTGCAGGTAGCGCAGTCCGCCGTGGACGAGCTTGCTCGAGCGCGAGGACGTCCCGCGCGCGTAGTCGCCCTTCTCCACCAGCGCAACCGAGTAGCCGCGGCTGGCGGCATCCAGCGCGACGCCGGCGCCGGTGATCCCGCCGCCGATCACCAGAACGTCGAACGGCTCGTCGGCCAGCGCGGCGAGTGCGACGTCGCGGGCGAGCATCAGGCGAGGTGTGTGACGACGGCGTCGAGCGGCGCCCGCTCGGGCGCCGGCTTGGATCCGCGCGCCTCGCCCAGGTGCAGCAGGCCGAGCACGGCCTCACCGGCGGGGATCCCGCAGGCCGCCAGTCCCGCCGGCGTGCGCAGCACGTCCGGCGTGCGCCAGTAGCCGCCCAGCCCGCGCTCGTGCGCGGCGAGCAGGACGATGTAGCAGGCGCACGCGGCCGCGTCGCGGTCCTCCGCGTCGGCGATCGGGTCGCCCGTCTGCACGACCGAGGCGGCGATCAGCGTCGGCGCCCGGTCGAGCTTCGCGGCCGCCTCCGGCCCCGCCGCCCGCTTGAGCCGCTCGAGCGCATCCGGGCCGAGCACGCGGAAGCGCCAAGGGTTCGTCAGGTTGTGGTTCGGCGCCCAGCGCGCGAGCTCGAACAGCGCGTCGAGCGTCTCGCGGTCGACCGGTCCGGGCGCGTAGGCCTTGTGCGTGCGGCGGGAGCGGATCAGCTCGGCGAGGTCCACGCCGGACAAGGCTACGAGGCTGCCGGCGGCTACTCGACCGCGGCGCGGTCCGCGGGACTCGGCTCGCCGGCGACGATCGACGACAGCAGCGCCAGCGCCCGCGCGCTGCGACTGCCCGGTTCCGCGTGGTAGGCGACGAGCATCTGCCCGTCGCCGCCGTTGACGGCGAAGCTCTCGTAGAAGAGCTCGAGCTCGCCGACCTGCGGATGCAGGATCCGCTTGGTCCCGTGCGTCTTGTCGCGCACGTCGTGGCGCGCCCACAGCCGCCGAACTCGTCGCTCTTGAGCGAGAGCTCGCCGACGAGGTCGGTCAGCGCGGGATCGTCCAGGTCCGGCCCGACCGCGGCTCGCAGCGCGGCGACGGTGTCGGCGGCGATCGCCTCGAGATCGGGATACACGTCGCGCGCGTGCGGATCGAGGAAGATCATCCGCAGCATGTTGCCGCCGGTAGCGCATGCCGGATGCAGCGCGACGAGGCTCGGGCGGGCGCGTTCGTTTCGAACCGGCGAGCGCCGCCACCGGCGCGGTGCCGGGCGCGCAAGCTCGTGCAGGTGGGCCGTGGCGTCGTCGTCGAGGCGCAGCGCGCGCGCCAGCGCGTCGAGCACCTGCTCGGACGGGTGCTGGTCGCGGCCCTGCTCCAGCCGCACGTAGTAGTCGGCCGACACGCCCGCCAGCAGCGCCAGCTCGTCGCGCCGCAGGCCCGGCACGCGCCGGTGCCCGAGATCCGGAAGGCCGACGTCCTCGGGGCGGACGAGCTCCCGCCGCGCGTGCAGGAAGCGGCCGATGCGGTTGTCGCCTTCCATCGCGAACACGTTAGGCGACGCGTGCGGGCGAGGGTGGCCCCGTCGCTCCCAGGGTCGCCGCTCCCGGTTGTGCGGAGGCACTGGCTGGCGCGCCGCCCGGCCGTCACGGTGTCGGTATGACCACTACCGCCACTCAGGCCACCAGCGCCAGCTCCGCCCAGCCGCTCGCCGGCCGGACCGCCGTCGTGACCGGAGCGACCAGCGGCATCGGCGCTGCAACGGCGCGCCGGCTCGCCGCCGAACGGCGCCGCCGTCGCGATCGTGGGCCGCCGCGAGCGCCGGCTGAGCGACCTGGCCGACGATCTCGGCGCGGACGGCGTCGTCGCCGTCGCCGCCGACGTCTCCGATCCGGACTCCGTCGCCGACGGCGCCGCGACGATCCGCCGCGAGCTCGGGCGGATCGACCTGGTCGTCGCCAACGCCGGAGCGATGCTCGCAGCGCCGTTCGAGTCCGCCGACGTCGCCGAGTGGGAGCGGATGATCGACGTCAACGTGCGCGGCCTGCTGCGCACGGGACGGGCGTTCGCCGCCGACCTGCTCGCCGCCGCAGCGGCCGGCCGGCCCGCCGACCTCGTCCACATCGGCTCGATCGGGAGCCACCTGGTGTTCCCCAACTACGCGGTGTACGGCGGCACCAAGGCCGCGGTCGCACAGATCACGCGCAACCTGCGCGCCGAGCTCGGGCCGCGCGGCGTGCGCGTGAAGAACGTCGAGCCGGGCCTCGTCGCCACCGAGCTGGGCGACGACATGACCGACGCGGCGGGCCGGGCGATCCTGACCGAGATGCGGGCGACGATCGAGTCGATCGCGCCGGCGGACATCGCCGACGCGATCGCCTACGCCGTCGCCGCGCCGCCGAACGTCAACGTCGCCGAGCTGATCGTCGTGCCGACGGTCCAGGGTTGAGCGGGCGCGCCTCCGGATCCTGGCCGAGGACCGCTCGTCCGCCGTCGACCGGCACGATGGCGCCGTTGACGTAGCTCGCGTCGGGCGACAGCAGGTGAGCGACGACGGCGGCCACCTCGTCCGGGCGCCCGACCCGGCCGAGCGGGTGCAGGCGGCGCATCTCCCCGTCGACCTGGGGCCGTTGCCCGAGCAGGGCGTCGTAGCGCTCGGTCCCGATCGACCCGAGCGCTACTGCGTTGGTACGGATCCCGAGCGGGCCGTAATCCACCGCGAGCGCACGCGTCAGGCCCTCGACGGCCGCCTTCGCCGTGGCGTACGGCAGCGCGCCGGGCACGGGCCGCTGGGCCTGATGGGACGAGACGTTGACGATCGCGCCCGCGTCGCCGGCGGCGAGGAAGCGGCGGACCGCGGTCGCGCAACCGGTCAAGGCGAGCCCGAGGTTCGACGCGATCAGCGCGAGGACGTGGCGCGCCGGCTCGTCGTGTAGCGCGGCGTCGCGGAAGCTGGCCGCGTTGTTGACCCAGCCGGCGAGCGGCGCGACCCGCTCGGCGGCGTCCGCGGCGCGCTCGGCGACGGCCTCGTCGGCGGCGTCACCGGTCACCGCGCCGAGCCTCGGGTGCTCGTCGGTCCAGCGAACGGCATCGGCGTCCACGTCGACGACGACCACGTGCCCCTCCCTGCACAGGCGCTCGGCCACCGCCCTGCCGATCCCGCCGGCGCCGCCCGTCACGACGAAGGAACGTGTCACCCGCAGAGCGTATTCGCGAACGGCCTGACAACCGTCGCCGTGCGTTCCGCCTGAGCGCGGGCGCTACAGACTCCGGCCGATCGCGCCGATAAGTACCCGCATCTGTCGCGACTTGGAGGAGCTAGCTGTGCTGCGTATCGATGAGACTTCCAACACCCTGGTGGCCCCGCAGGCCGGCGGGCTCGTGACGGAGGTGAACCCCGATCGCGCCGAGCTGCTCGCGCTGCTGTCGTCGTCGTGGGCGGCCTTCTCTGCCGAGCTCGGGCATGCGAGCCTGCGCTTCGTGGCCGCCGCGCCCGTCCCCGGGCTCGACATCCTCGCGTTCGACGAGCAGGCGGGCCGCGCCGTCGTCGTCCAGGTGACGGCGGGCGTCGATTTCGCCGAGGTCGGCCGCGGCCTCGCCGCCGCCGCCCAGGTGGCGAGCTGGGACGCCGGCGCGCTCTCCGACGTCCACGAGTCGCTCTCGGCCACGGTGCCGGGAGACTCCCCGCAGGTCGTCCTGATCGCCGGCGGCTTCGACGCCGCGACGGTCGCCACCGTCGAGTGGTTGGCGCGCCGGCACGGCGTCGAGCTGTCGTGCTTCGCGGTCTCGTTCCTGCGCTTCGGCGCCGAGCGCCTGCTCACGGTGCGGCGCGAGTTCCCGCCGCGCGAGGCCCACGCGCCCGACCCCGCCGCCGAGGTCCAGCAGCTGCTGGGCGACGCCACGCCCTCGCTCGGCGTGGTCACGACCGGCGGCTCCAGCACCCCGCCCCCCGGGGTGTAGCTCCGCGGGCATGCCTGCCCGCGTTTTGAGAACGATGGCGGCATCCTGCCGCCGAGACGGCGGCCGACGGCCGGCCGGGTCGCCCCGGCCGGCCTTCCTGCGCGTCAATCGTCGGAGTCCGAGTCGACCATGAGCCGGGCGACCTGCGGGTCGTGATCGCTGGCCTGGTCGAAGAACTCCGCGTTCACGTGCACGGAGTCGTACTCGGCGCGGTGGCGCAGGGCGCGCGTGACCAGGATCTGGTCGAGCGTCTGCGAGTTGCCCTCGAACACGTACGAGTAGCGCTCGTCCCGGTCCAGCGTCTCCATCAGGTTGAGCATCGGGGCGCTCTCGATGATGTCCAGCGTGCGGGAGAACTCGAAGTCGTTGAGGTCTCCCATCACGATCACGCGCGCGTCCCGGTCGACGTCGAGCGCCTGCGCTACGAACGTCCGCACGACCTCGGCCTGCTGATGGCGCTGCGGTTCCGTGACCCGGTTGGGCGGCTGGAAGCGCCCGAACAGCGGCTGGTCGCCGCCCTTGGAGTTAAAGTGGTTCGCGACCGCGATCACGGTCTCCCCGCGCCAGCGGAACTCGCCCGCCAGCGGCTTGCGGCTGTTCAGGAACGCCGGGTTGCCCGGATCGAGCCGGCCCGGGCTGAAAGTCAGCTCCGGCCCTGACGCGCCTGCGACGACCGCGGTCGAGTTGGTCGACGTGCCGCCCGGGCGATCGACGAACTCCAGCCCGCGGTCGGTCCTGAACAGGAAGCCGACGCGGATGTTGCCGCCGGGCTGACCGCCGTCCTGGTCGTCGACCGGATCGATCTGGCGGAACTCGTAGTCCGGCCCGCCGACCTCCGCGACCTTCGCGATGAAGCGCTCATAGGTCAGCGTCGCGTCGGTGACCGCGGTGTTCGCGGCGCCGTCGTTGTCCTGGATCTCCTCGAGCGCCACCAGATCAGGGCTGCGCATGTTCTCGACGAGGATCTCCGCCAGGCGCTCGAACTTCGCGTCGGTGTCGTTCGGCGAGAGGTTCTCGACGTTGATCGAGCCGGTCGAGAGCTCGTCGCGCTGCGGCGCCTCCGTGACCTCCCGCTCGAGGCCGCGGTCGATGCGCCCGGGCGACGACGTGAGCAGGTACTTGTAGTTGGCGAACGAGTAGTCGACCACCGCACGCACCGGCCCCACGAGACCGTCACCGACGTTCGCGTCCGGCGGGTCGGCGATCACGTCGTCGAGGATGAACCGCTCCGGGTTGAAGTCGCGCGGGCGCACGATCACGCCGTCGCGCTCGCTGCGCGGCTTGGCGGCCCCGTCGGCCACGACCGGCAGCTCGTCGAAGCCGTTGGTCGGCCCGACGACGACCGGCTTGCGGATCTCGACGAGCATCCCCTCGAGGCTCTCGTGGAAGTCGATTCCGTCCTGCCACGGGTCGAACAGCGGGTTCAGCTCCACGTCGCCGCTTGAGTCGTTGTCGATGAACCGCAGCGGCGGCCGCAGGGCGCCCTTGCCGAGCAGCGTCGGCGCGATCGTGCCCGTGCCCGCCGGCGTCACGGTGGCGTTGGAGATCTCGGTCGTGGTGAGGTTGTTGGGATCCCCGCCCGGCCTGAACTCCTCGACGAGGCCGCTGACGGTCACCGCTGTGCCGATCGCGGGGCGCCCGCCGCGGAAGACGAAGATCCCCTCCGACGTGCGGCGGTCGCCGTCGGGCTGGACGTCCTGCATCCAGAAGCCGTTGTTGCTGGCGGCCGTGACGACGCCGGGGACGCCGGCCACCGTCTTGCCCTCGAACGGCGAGCGGTGCCGCGCGCCCTGGATGTCGTGGATCCGCAGGCCCTCGAGGCCGGCGACGAAGAAGCTGACCGTCACGTCCCCCGCCATCGCGTCCGGCGGGTCGTCCGCGTCGACGTCGCTCACGGATCCCCCGCGCACGGTCAGCGTGCAGCGCTCGCCGCGCGGAAGGCTCGCGGCCGGGTCGACGGTGTAGGTCGTCTGGTCGCTGCTCGACGCGCTCACGGCGTACGAGCGCCCGTCCGTGCAGGCCAGCGCGAACGCGTCCGCGCCCGTGGTGACCGGCTCGCTGAACGTGACCGTGATCGAGACGCCGGGCGCGACGCCGAACTCGCCGTCCGCCGGATCGGTGCTCGCGACGGAGGGCGCCGCGTCACCGGGCGGGCCGCTGCAGGCGGGCTCGCCGTTCGAGGCGCCCGGAGTGCTCGTCACGAGCTGGAAGTCGGTCCCGTTCTGGTCCGTGTCGCAGCCGTCGGGCACGCGCGCGATGCTCTGGTTCGGCTGCGCCGTGTCGGTCGGCGCGCTGGTCCCCTCGGTGACGCCGGGCATCGCGCCCTCGTAGGAGACCGAGTCGACGGTCGTGCCGCCGGTCACGATCCTGGCCCCGTCGGGAGCGCCGTTCTGGATCAGGTCCGTGTTCGCGCCGATATCGAGATCGCATTCCGGGACCGCCGGATCGCCGCAGACCACGAAGTGACCGCCCGGAGCGAGGTCGGAATCGGGCAGCGGGGCGGTCAGGTAGACGGCGCCGGTGCTGCCGTTGACGAGCTCGAGCGTGTGCACGCCGAGGTCGACGGGCGCCGTGCTGTTGTTGCGGATCTCCAGGAACTCGGCCGTGTCGGTGCTCGGCTGGTCGTAGTCGATCTCGTTGATCACGAGGGTTGTCGAAGCGGCCGGTGCGGCGGCCGGCAGCGCTAGCAGAGCGCCCGCAGCGAGCACGGCGACGAGAAGGCGTCGGGACATGCGCGCACACTAGTGCGCATTCCGGAGCGTGTGTGTCAGAGTTGTTGTACTTCGCCGGTGATCTCGCTCACCGAGGCCTTGGCGTCGCCGAACAGCATCGCCGTCTTCTCATCGTAGAACAGCGGGTTGTCGATGCCGGCGAAGCCCGACGCCATCGAGCGCTTGAGCACGACGACCGAGCTCGCCTTGTCGACGTCGAGGATCGGCATCCCGTAGATCGGCGAGTCGGCGACGTTGCGCGCCGCTGGGTTGGTCACGTCGTTGGCGCCGATGATCAGCGCGACGTCGGTGCGCGCGAACTCGCCGTTGATGTCGTCCATCTCCTTGAGCTTGTCGTACGGCACGTCGGCCTCCGCGAGCAGCACGTTCATGTGGCCCGGCATCCGCCCGGCGACGGGATGGATCGCGTAGAGCACCTCGACGCCGCGCTTCTCGAGCTCGGCGGCGAGGTCGGCGACGGCGCGCTGCGCCTGCGCGACCGCCATGCCGTAGCCGGGCACGACGACTACGAGCCGCGCGTACGAGAGCTGGATCGCGACGTCGGCCGCGCTCGTCGAGCGCACGGTGCGGTCGACGCCGTCGTCGGCGGCCGCGACCGCGCCGGAGGTCGCGCCGAAGCCGCCGAAGAAGACGTTGCCGATCGAGCGGTTCATCGCTTCGGCCATCTGCTTGGTCAGGATCGAGCCGGACGCGCCGACGAGCATGCCGGCGACGATCAGCGCCGTGTTGTCGAGCGCGATGCCGGCGGCGGCGGCGCTCAAGCCGGTAAACGCGTTCAGGGTCGAGATCACGACGGGCATGTCGGCGCCGCCGATCGGGAGCACCGCCGTGACGCCGAGCACGCCGGCGGCGACCAGCAGCAGCCAGAACAGGATCTCGGCGTCCGCGCCGGCGATGATGATGACCGCGATCGCGAGCGTGATCGCGGCGAGCGCGATGTTGGCCAGCGTGAGCGGCCGCGCCGCGAAGCGCCGCTTCGCCCACGCCAGCTCCTGCAGCTTTGAGAACGCGACGTTGGAGCCCCAGAACGAGATCGAGCCGATGATCGCGGCGAACACGATCGGGATCAGCGTCTCGAGCGCAAGGTCCTCGCCCTCGCGGAACTCGACCAGGCTGATCAGCGCGACCGCGCCGCCGCCGACGCCGTTGAACAGCGCCACCATCTGCGGCATCGCGGTCATCTTCACGTTGCGCGCCGCCGGGACGCCGATCACCGTGCCGATCACGATGCCCGCCGCGATCAGGCCCCAGTCCCCGATCCGGTCGTAGAGCAGCGTCCCGATCAGCGCGATCCCCATCCCGGCAGCGGCGATCTCGTTTCCGCGCACCGCGGTGCGCGGCCCGCGCACCATCCGCAGGCCCACGATGAACAGCGCGAAGCCGACGATGTAGAGCAGGTTTACGACGTCGGTGCGGCTCACTCTTGAGGGCCCTTCGGGTCGGGCTTGCGGCCCTTGAACATCCCCAGCATCCGGTCGGTGACGAGGAAGCCGCCGACGACGTTGATGGTGCCGAACGCGATCGCGATCACCAGCAGCAGATCGTTCAGGAAGCCGTCGGCCGGGCCGATGACGAGGATCGCGCCGAGCAGGACGATGCCGTGGATCGCGTTGGTCGCGCTCATCAGCGGCGTG
>Ga0126306_10000118_pt1 | contig 27187 bp, 24 predicted proteins | sample Plot27_FD_92592 | JGI IMG/M metagenome (GOLD analysis project Ga0126306, IMG submission 92592) | Serpentine soil microbial communities from UC McLaughlin Reserve, CA, USA - Plot27 | ecosystem: Environmental > Terrestrial > Soil > Grasslands | place: USA: UC McLaughlin Reserve, Lake County... | reverse complement strand
CTGGATGCGGCGCCGCTCGGCGTCGGCGACCTCGACGAGCCGGGCGCGCGAGGCGCGCAGCTCCTCTTCCGCGCGCTTCCTGTCGGTGATGTCTCGCAGGTAGCCGGTGAAGGTCGCCGGGCCCGGCAGACCGATCTTCGTGATCGTCAGCTCGACCGGAAACTCGGTGCCGTTCTTATGCACGCCCGTGAGCTCGAGGTGCCGGTCGAGGATGACCGGCTCGTCCGTCTCGAGGAACCGGGCAAGGCCGGCCCGGTGAGCGGCGCGCAGTGACGGCGGCACGATCAGATCGGCCATGTCCCGGCCGATCGTCTCGTGCGCCCGATAGCCGAATGTCGCCTCCGCGGCGTGGTTCCAGCCGATCACCCGCCCACGCTGATCCATCGTCACCACTGCGTCGAGTGCCGCCTCGAGCATCGCCCGCAGCCGCGACTCGCTGCTGCGAACCTCCTCTTCGGCACGTCGCCTGGTGACGAACTGCCCGACCTGGCTGCCGAGCACGCGGACGGTCTCCAGCAGCTGTTCGTCCGGATCGCGCGGCTCGCGCGAGAAGAACTCCATCACGCCGACGACCCCACGCGGGCTCCGGAGCGGAAAGCCGAACGCAGCGTGCAGCCCTGACCTCCGCGCGGCTTCGGCACGCGGGAAGTTCGCGTCCGCCGGGGCGTCGACGATCCAGACCGGCTCGGCCGAGGCGTGCACCTGCCCCGGCAGCCCCACCCCCGACGCGAGTGTGATCCGCTCGCTGAGCGCCTCGAACTCGGGGGCGCCCTCGCCGGCATGCCAGGTGGAGACACAACGGAGGGCGCCGTCGGTGGCGCCAGCCTCCCAGACCGCTCCGAGCTCCCATCCGAGCGAGCCGCCCACGGCCCGAAGGACGGCTTCGTAGACCTCGACAGGCCGCTCCGTTTCCGCAAGGATTCGGGCGACCGCGTGCTCCAGAATCTGGAGATCACGCGTGTCAGCGAACCGCTTCTGAGTCCGCTGGAGGTTCGTCATCGCTAGACGGGAAGCTACACCCAGAGAGGCCTCGTGGAGACGCGGCCGCTGCGGATAGTCGTCGCCGACGACAACGCGCTCCTGCGCGAGGGCATAGCCTCGCTGCTCGAGGAGGCGGGGCACGAGGTCGTCGGCCGCTCCGGAGACGCCGACGACCTCCTGCTCAAGGTTCGCTCTTACACGCCGGACGTCGCCATCGTCGACGTGCGGATGCCACCCAACGACGCCGACGACGGGCTGGTCGCGGCCGCGAAGATCAGGCAGTCGTACCCGGACGTCGCCGTGCTCGTCCTCTCGCAGCACCTCGAGCCGGCGTACATGCTCGAGCTCGTGGGCGAGGACGCCTCGGGCGTCGGCTACCTGCTCAAGGACCGCGTCCGCGACGTGGCCGAGTTCGTCGACGCCGTCGAGCGGGTTGCGGCGGGCGGGACGGCGTTCGACCCCGAGGTGGTGAAGACGCTCGTCAGCGGCCGTCGCGGGTCGCTGCTCGACGACCTCACCGACCGCGAGCGCGACGTTCTGGCGCTCCTCGCCGAGGGCCGCTCGAACCGTGCGATCGCGAAGCAGCTCTACCTGAGCCCCCGCGCGGTCGAGCGGCACGTGCAAGGGATCTTCCAGAAGCTCCGGCTGCCGGACGGCGAGGACACGAATCGCCGCGTCCTCGCCGTCCTCGCACTGCTGGGTCTGTAAGCGGGGGCGGCGACCTGCGCCGCCGCCCCAGAGCGCCTTTCAGTTGCAGTTGCCGCCGCCCATCGGGTTACGCTGTTCGCAGGTCAGGTCCTTGAACTCGGCGGTATGGGGGACGTTCTGGACCCAGCCGTTGTAGACGACGGGGATCGGGAGGACGCCCTGCCCGCCCATGCCGGCGTTGCCGGTCACGACGTCGTCCGACTTGGTGCCCGGCGCTGCGGTCAAGAGCACCCGCCCGGCGAGCGCGGCGTCCGCGGCGCTGCCGTCGCTGTTGGGATCGGGATCCACGACGAGCACCTCGTTCGAGAACTTGCTCGCGACGTAGGCGTAGTAGCCGCCGCCCTTCTTGGCACCGAAGTTGACGCCGTGGCAGCCGAAGTCACACGGGAGGCTCTTCACCAGCGTGTCGGTGGCCGTGTCGATGATCGTCATCGTGGCCGTCAACGTGTTCGGGGTGAAGACCCACTTGCCGTCCGGGCTGACGGGCGTCTGGACCGGAAAGCCGCCATACCCTCCGCTGACCGCGCCGGAGATGGGATCGTAGTTGGCGAGCAGATCGATGTTCTTGATCAACGTCGGATGCGGCGTCTTCAGGTTGATCACGCTGATCGTGCTCGAGAGGAAGTTGGAGACGTAGTACTTGCTGTTGTCCGGCATCATGCCGCTCGCGATCGGCAGCGTTCCGGTAGCGACCTTCGGCTCGATCGTTCCGGGCAGGAGGTGGACGACGGTCGAGTCGTTCGTGTTCGAGTTCGGCGTCACCATCGTGTGGCCGTCGGAGGACATCCCGTGGGCGTGGGGCTGCCCTGGTTTGCCGGAGTCCTGAACCTCGATCGTGCGGTCGACGTGCCCCGCGTGCGGGCTCAGCTCGACGACCGAGCCTTCGCCGTTGATCGAGACGTGCACCTGGTCGGTGTCGACGCGCGTCATCACGTGCGCCGGCGCTTCACCCACCTCGATGTTCCGCAGCAGAGCGCCTGTCCTGCGATTGAAGACGCTCAGCTTGTCGTCGAACCACTGCGTCTGGTAGATGACCGACTGCGAGCGATCGGTCCACATGTTGTGCGGGTTGTTCATGTTCACCGACGGCAGTGCGACCTTGCGCGTCACAGCCCAGTCGGTGGTGTCCACCGCAGTCGCGGTTCCCGGCTTGGTCTTCGCCGCGGTCTGCTCATATTCGGTATCGATCCAGACCTCGCCGATGCCCTTGCCAACGGGCGGTGTAGCGGCCGGCAACGACACCGGCTCGTGGAAGTACTTCTGGAACGCAGCGTCCAGATCGGACACGAGGACCGGGTTGCTGTCCTTGTCGTAGGCAAGCACGGGCACGGCGGGATAGCTGGGATCCCACGTCGAGCCCGTCTTGGTGTAGACCTGGTAGTTCTGCGGGTTGGTGATGTTGATGAACGATCGCACCAGCCGGAACGCGAGATCCGATGCCGTCGGGACCGTGCCGCCGCTGAGCAGCGTGGTCGTCTTGCCGAGATCGAGTCCCTGCGTCGCCGGGTCGTCGACGATCACGCCACCGAGCATGAACGGGTGCAGCTTGCAGACGAAGACGTAGAGCCCCGGCATCGTCAACTGCACTTCTTCGACACCGTCGTATGCACGCGGTTGGTCGAACGGCATCTGGGCCGCACCGGTCGGCCAGAGCAGGCTGCTCGCCGTGTGGACGGTGTTCGTCTGCGCGGCGACCTCGAACCGGATCGTGTCGCCCGGCTGCGCGACGATGAGCGAGCGCGTTCCGGCGATGTCGATGCCAGAGTCGAACCAGTTCCCGGGATTGTCCGTCAACTGGAAGGTGTGAGTCACCGGGGCGCGACCCTGGGGTACGCCCGAATCGCTGGCGAGGCCGACCCCGCCGAAGACGAAGGCCGACAGCGCCACCGTCGCGCCGACGAGAACCGGCCGGGGCAGCACGCGCCGGCCCCTCGTCCGCCGCTCGAGCAGGAACAGCCCGAACAGGGCGAGCGGCACCGCGGCGAGCTCGCCGACGGTGGCATCTCGCAGGCCGTGGACGAGCGATCCGAGGAAGCCGGTCGACGCCTCGAGCGCCCCCTGGCCCTCGTGAACGTGATGCTCGTGTCCGTGTGCGCCCCCCGCGGAGAGCGCGCCGTCGATCGCCTCGTGTAGGCGGACGGAAGGGACGAGGAGCACGCCGAAAATCGCCGAGACGAGGCCTGCGCGAACGGCGGGGCCGAAACGGCGGCCGAGCTGAAGTCCGATCCCGGCGGCGATGAACGCGATCGGGAACGCGAGCAACGCGTCGCGGAACACGTGCCCGAGGTGGCCTCCGGCGCCGTGGTCCTCGGCGACCCCGAGTACGACGGAGTGGTACGCGTGCTCCCAGCCGATGACGCCGAACGCGAGCAGCGAGGCAAGGAAGAGCACCTCACGGCCGAACGGCCACGCCGCTCGTAACGACGTGTTGTCTCCGGCTCTTGAATCAGTGGTCGTAGTCAATGTTCCTCCTTCGGTTTGCGCTGCAGACGAGGGTCGTCTACGCGCGGACAACCGAGAAGAGCTGTGACCGCCGATCGGCGGACGGGTTCCCGCAGTTGTTCGTGGCGGTCTTCCGCCACGGGACTGTCAGCGTCGCCGGTAGCGGCGGCGGCGGGCCTCGTCGAGCAGCGCCTCCTGGTCCCGGCGCGGGAGGTTGAGGAAGTGGTCGCGGAGCTCCGCTAGCTCTCCGGCCGTCAGAGGCGACGACGCGTCTTCGATCGGCGACGACCACTGCGCCGGCGCGAGAGCGGCCTCCGCTGCGCGGACGTACTCCTCAGGCCGCGCACGGGCGCGAGAGCGGACGGCCGGGCGGGGCGGCGCCGAGGCCCACGGGCGCGAGGCGAGCAGCGCCTCGAGCTCGTCGCGGTCCGAGCCCAGCGCGGTGAGCACCGCGACGAGGGTGTCGAGCGAAGGCGACCTCTCGCCGGCCTCGAGCTTCTGGAGGTAGATGCGCGAGACACCTGCGGACTCCGCGGCCGCGCGCTGCGTCAGGCGCGCGCGATCGCGGAGCCAGGCCAGCGCCTGGCCCAGCTCAGGCCGGCGAAAGGTCTCTCTCGGCACCTACTTGGACCAGTCACCGTCGCGCATCACGCCCTTCGGCGTCGAGACGTGGAGCTTCCTGACGACGTGGTCGGGGACGTGGACCGGATCGTCGTCCTGCTGCGGCTTGAAACCCTTCTCCTGGTCGATCTCCTTGATCGACTTGACGCCGGCGAGCGTCTCGGCCGGATCGAGGTCGCCCCGATGCTCGTCGTAGAGGTCGAACCACGGATAGCCGTGCTCCGCGTACGTCCTCGCCGTGATCGGCGTGTCCGGCGCTTTCAGGCCGGTGATCTGCTCGTAGAGCATCGAGTTCACGATGTGGACGTAGACGCGTCCCGTCCCCGCGTTGTCCCAGGCCGTCGGACCGTAGGGGTCAGGGTAGATCGACTGCTCCATGCGGCCGCCCGCGGCGATTCCCATCTCGGCGGCCGCAGCCGGCGCCGCGAGCGGCGCGAAGCTCTCGACCATGCTCCGATCGACCGTGCGAGGCGGCTCCACGATCCGGCCTGGCTTCGCCTCGAACGACACCAGCTGGATCCCGCCGAAGCGCTCGTCGCCGGCGAGCTGGCCCTCGACCGTGTAGCCCATCCCGAGCGGCATCGCGACGAACTGGCGAACGACCCCGTCGCCGGCGTTGATGCCGTCGAGCCAGGGCTGCGGCGGGCAGACGAGGTAGTCCTGCTCGCGGCCCGCGACGATCGCCTCGCTCCACGGGTCGCCCGAGACGGCGTTGACCATCCCGACGGCGACCTTCAGCGCCTGCGGCTGCCAATCGGGAGCCGAGAAGGACAGCCACGCCGCCTCCCGCTGGTACATCGGGATGAAGACGCCGCCGTGTGCGAGCCATGTCTCGGGCACGCGGTGGGCGTAGTCCTCGACGCGGTGGACGGGAAAGTGCCCGAGCGAGGGCGGCAGCGGATAACGACCGCCGTCGTCCGGGATCCTCAGGGTCCGGTGGAAGGCGATCGAGAGGTTGCCGATCGTGATCCGGTCGTGCGCGAGCTGGACGTTCATGGGCTCTCCGTAGTATGTGTTTGGCATACTGTATCAGAGCGATCTAGTCGTTGCCGGTCGGAACGACGGTGGCCGGCTCGACCATGACGATCACGGTCCTCCGGGCCGCCCGCGGCCGGTGGACGACGCCGCGCGGGATCGTGACGCCCTGGTTCGGGCCGAGGACGAGCGTGTCGGCGCCCTCCACGTCGATCTGGAGCTCGCCCTCGAGGACGAGGAAGAACTCGTCCTCGGCCTCGTGCTTGTGCCAGTGGAACTCTCCTTCGACGACTCCGAGACGGACGACGGCGTCGTTGACCTGCGTGAGCGTCTGGTTGAACCACGGCTCGACGGCGGCCGCCTCGGCGCCGACGTCGATCCGCTCGAGCTGTTCGAACTTCACGTCGAGATTGACGTCGTACGGCTGTTCTGCCATTCGCACCTCCTGCGCTGGAGCAACGCTTCGAGGGGTCGTGAGCTTCCGGGCCGGGGTCAGGCGACGACTCGGTAGACCTGGAAGCACTCCGCGAAGTCCCGGTTCACGTTGATGCCGTGCGTCCGCGCGAGGTTCCAGATGTACTCGGGATCGGCGTAGCGCCGGTGCTGTTGCGAGGCGTACTTCGCAAGCGCGGCCGTCTTACGCTCGAGGTGTGAGCGGTGGAGCGCCACGTAGGCCTGGTAGGCGAAGTCGAAGTTGTTCCACGGGATCTCGTAGCCGAGCACCGTCGTGCGCTTGAAGGCGCGCAGGCCCTCGGCGGCGACGACCTGGTGGTCCTGGTGGACGTCGTGAAGGCTGGGCTGGAAGACCGCATCGGGGTGCCAGTCCTCCCAGAGCGCGATCAGCAGCTCGAGGACGTCCTGGCGCCGTTCCGGGAAGGTGCGCACCTCGAAGTCGTGCACCGTCAGCGCAGACTCCGGGATCCCGATCTCCGCGGTCGCCTCCCGCACCTCGCGCGCGAGCGTGTCGGGCGGAAAGCCCTCCGGCAGAGATTTCGTCGCGATCGAGAAGGCGACGTAGCGCACCTCAACGCCGGCGTCGACAAGCCGCGCCATCGTCCCCCCGCAACCGAACTCGCCGTCGTCGGTGTGCGGGGCGAGGACGAGGACCCGTTTCCAACCCGCGATCACGTCACGGGCTCCCGCGCCACGAGCGCACCGAGCGCGAGCAGGCCCCAGGTCATCGGATCCTCGAAGAACGCGTCGTAGAAGAGGCTGTGGACGGCGATCGCCCCGAGCGCGACCCCGAAGACGAGCGCCGCACGACCTTCGAAGCCGCGCCCGGCTCGCCGGAAGGCCGCGAGCAGCCCGGCGACGAGCAACCACGCCAGGACGGCGAGTCCGGGGAAACCGAGCTCGGCTGCGACGGTCACAGGGGTGTTGTGCGACGCCGCCTTCTTGGGCTCCTCCCCGCGAAGGCCGGTCTTCGCGGCATAGGCTCGCTTGAACCCGCCCACGCCAACGCCGTCGACGGGATGGTCGAGCGCGATCTTGGCGCCGTCGGAGATGAGGCCGAACCGTCCACTCGTCGCCCGGTTCAGGCCCTTGTCGGACGCGTCGAAGATCGAGTGGCGGACACTCGGCGCCGCCATCCCGGCCGAGAGCAGCACCGCGCTCGCCAGCACCACCGCGGTCACCGCGCGCCAGCGCCAGACGAATGCGGCCGCAGCGAGGGTTCCGGCGATCAGCGCCGCGAAGCTCGACTGCGAGAAGGAGAACAGCAGCCCTACCCAGACGAATGCGATCACCGCGGCCGCTCCGAACACGATCCGACTTCGCGCCCCGCCGCCGACGAGCACGACGAGCGCGGTGAGGATCGCGACCACGAGGAAGCGCCCGTAGATCGACGGATCCCAGAAGACCGAGTTCACGCGGTAGAAGGGCGCGTACGCGTTGCCGACGATCACCTTCGGGTTCCAGAAGACGTCACGCGTGACCCACTGGAAGATGCCGATCGCGGCGAAGGCGACGGCCATGGCCGCGAGCAGGCCGAGCAGGTAGCCGACCGGCGCGCGGCGCCACGGCAGCCGGGAGAGGCACGCGGCCAGAACTCCGAAGGGCAGGACGAAGAAGAGCAGCGTGATCCCACCCTGCCGCGGATCGTCGCTCCAGGCGAGCGAGAGGCCGGCCAGCGCGACGAACGCTGCGAGCGGCCAGGCCACGATCCCGAGTTCGCGAATGGCGCCTTCACCGCGGTACAGGCTCCACGCCAGCGCCACGCCCGCCGCCGCGATCACCGCGTACAGCGGCAGGAGCAGGTTCGCCTCGGTGTCGCCCACGTCCACCGGGATCCGGGCCGGCACGCAGGCGAGCGCGGCGAACGGAAGCGCCCACGGAAAGCGCCGCAGGACATACCCGCCGGCAGCCGCGAACGGAGCGCCGACAACCAGCGCGGCGGCAAGCAGCTTCTCAGAGCCGCTCGGAACGAGGTACCCGGCCAGGAGGCCGCCGCCGACCGCCACCGCGGCAAGGCCGCCGAGCCGGACGTACCGCTGCGGTGCGACGAGAAGCGCCGCCAGCCCCGCAGCGCCGAGGGCGGCCCCGAGACGCGCGGCCTCGACGCTCATGGCGCGGGCGTCACCACGACGCGCGCGGAGTCGCCCCGGCCGCGTGCTCCCACGAACAGGCGGTAACGCCCGGGCTTCGACGGCGCGCGCAAGACGAGGTACCTCGCGGTCGACTGCCCGCGTCCGCGGGCGAACAGCCAGCCGTAGGACCTGGCGTCGGTGTGGACGCGAACGCCGAAGCGTGTTCCCGTCCGCGCGCGGATCGTGTCGAGGCCGAGCTCGAGGTAACGCACGCGAACCGACCCGGCCAAGACGCGGCGCGAGCGGTTCCCCGCGTCGTCGATCGCGACAAGCTCCAGCCGGTAGAGACGCGGCTTCACCGGCCGGCCCGCGAACTTCCCGAACCACTGAAGCGCCCCGGTGGGGGCTTGCCCGAACCTACGCACGCGCTGCTTGCCGTTGACGAGCAGGCGTACGCGACCTCGCTCGCTCAGCTCGTACGCGACCGAGACGCCGTCGGCCCGACCGTCGCCGTCCGGCGAAAAGACGCGCCGTGAGACCGAGAAGTGCTCGATCCGCGGCTTCACGGTATCGACCTTCATCTCGTTCGGAAAGACGATCGTGCGGTGGGCATCGGCCAGCCGAACGCGCGGCCGGTAGTCGCCGTCCGAAACGACCCGCCCCGCGTCGTCGCGTCCGTCCCAGCCGGCATCGAGCCTCCCGGCCGGAAAGCGCCGGTTCCGGAACAGCGTGCGGACGACGTCCCCGTCCCCGTCCACGACCTCGAGCGTCACGTTGTCGCCCTTGCGAAGCTCGAAGTCGACTTCGGCGTTCTCGCGATCGCACTCGCACACGGGCGAAAGCGTCTTCTCGATTCGCGGCGACAGCACCGGGCTGCGCTCGAGCTTCAGCCCCTGCGTGACCGCGAAGGCAGCCGCCGTCCCGCCGAGCAGGAAGACGACGACGACCACGGGAAGGAACCGACGCAAGGCCCGGCGATTCTAGTTCGGCTCTAGTCTGCCCCCGATGCTCCTCCTCAGCATCGACTTCGAGGACTGGCACCAACTGGTGCACCGGCGGCTCGGCCGCTCTGACTGGAACCGGCGCGGCGCGGCCCTGGAGCGCCAGACCGACGTCGTGCTCACGCTCCTCGACGACCTCGGGGTGAGGGCCACCTTCTTCGTCCTCGGGGTGACCGCGGATCGCTACCCCGACGTCGTCCGCGAGGCCGCCGCGCGCGGCCACGAGATCGCGTCGCATGGGCACGCGCACGAGCGTGTCCACTCCCAGACCCCGGACTCGTTCCGCGCCGACGTCGAACGCGGCCTCGAAGCGGTCGAGAGCGCGGCCGGCGTCCGCCCTGTCGGCTACCGCGCGCCGGCGTTCTCGATCACGCGCGACACGCCCTGGGCCTACGACGTGCTCGGGGACCTCGACTTCGAGTACGACTCGAGCCAGTACGACTCGCCTCGGGTGCCGAACCGGATCTCCCCGATCCCGCGGGCGCCCTACCGCCTGCGGGTGGAGTCGGGCGCCGAGCTCTGGGAGCTCCCGGTCGCCGCCGCGCGGATCCCGGTCGGCGGAGGAGCGTATTGGCGCGTCCTCCCCGCCGCCGTGATCGCGCGCACGCTCCGCGGCCTGATCGCGCAGGGAGCGCTTCCGGCGCTGTACTTCCACCCGTACGAGTTCGACCCCGAGCCGTTGCGGGCGGACGGCGGGGGCGCACCCGCTAGGCTTCTCGGCCTCCGCAGAAACGTGGCCCGCGGCAGCGTCGCAGCCCGACTCCGTAAGATCGCCGCCGAGTTCCCCCTCCTCCCGTATGGCACAGCCGTCCAAGACCTCGCAAAGCGCCCCGGAGCGCGTCCAAAAACACTTTCAGGAGCAGGCCTCCTCGTTTGACGAGCTCTACGGGACCGACGAGACGAACGAGGAGGCGCCGCTTCAGCGCACGCTGAGGCCGGGGCTATTCCGCCGGCGCGAGCTGGCGGTCTCGGTCGTCCGCTCCTACGACAGCCCGAGCGTTCTCGACGTCGGCTGCGGGTCCGGCCGGATCGGCGAGTTCCTGCTCGAGGCCGGCGCCGGCTCGTACGTCGGCAACGACTTCTCCCGGCCGATGCTCGACCTGGCCGAGAAGCGGCTCGAACACTACGGCGAGAAGGTGCGTTTCGTCGAGGGCGACTTCCTCGACGTCGACATCGAGGGCCGCTACGACGTCGTGGTCGCGCTCGGCCTCTTCGACTACCTCCCCGATCCAGAGCGCTTCGCGCGGCGCATGTTCCAGCTGACCGCGGACGGCGGTACCGTCGTGGGCAGCTTCCCCAAGTGGACGTGGGTGAAGGGGCCGGTGCGGAAGGTCCGGTACGAGTGGATCAACAACTGCCCGATCTTCAACTACACCGAGCGCGAGCTCCAGCTGATGTTCGGGGCGTGCGGCTTTCGAGAGGTCGACGTCCAGAGGCCGGGCCGGGGCGGCTTCCTGCTCCGAGCCGTTCGTTAACGACTTCCCGGACGTCTGGTACAAAGTCGCCGTAGTGCGGCGCTTTCTCGTCCTCGTCGCGATGCTCGGTGCCGCCTTCGCCGTGGCCTCGCCGGCGCGCGCCGCCGACCCGTGCGGGATCCCGACGAGCGGGACTCAGTGGGTCGACTTCGCGGACGGTTCCGTGCCGTTCTGGGATCGGTTCGCGCGGCCCGGAGTGATTGCGGCCGCCTCGAACCTGCTCTTCCCGCCGCAGCTGCGCGCGGGCGGGGCGCGCACCGTCTACTTCGACCTCTACATGAACAACCGCGTGGGCAGCCCTTCGCGGCGAAAGGACCCGACCAAGATCGAGGACGAGGCCAACCGCATCTTCTACCGCGCGGTCGCCTCGACCGGCTGCTCGGCTCCGTGGATGGCCCTGAACGAGCTCTTCGGCGCCAATACGACGACGCCGTGGACGCCGGTCAACGCGCAGTACCGCGCCAACGTCGTGGCCTTCGTGCGCACGCTCGCGGCACGCGGCGCCAAGCCGTACGTCCTCGTGCCCACCGAGCCGTACGCGGCCGGCGAGGCGCTCGAGTGGTGGCGCCAGGTCGCCGCATACGCCTACGTGATCCCCGAGGTCTACTTCGCGGCGCCGCAGATCCACAAGCTCGGCGTCATCCTCGGCAGCCGGCGGATGCGCATGGCGTTCCGGCAGCGCATCCGCGACTACGTCCAGATGGGCATTCCGCCCTCGCGCATCGGGATCTTCCTCGGGTTCCAGGTCGGACGGGGCACAGGCGGCCGCGAGAACCTCGAGCGCATCCGCTGGTTCAACCACACCAAGCTGCAGGTCCTCGCCGCGCGCCAGGTCGCCTCGGAGCTGAAGATCAACTCGATCTGGTCCTGGGGCTGGGGCCACTGGGGGACGACGAAGCCGGATCCCGACAAGGAGATCGCCGCGTGCGTCTACCTCTGGACGCGCAACCCGGCGCTCTGCAACGGCCCCGGAATGGCAGGCCCGAGGTTCGACACCGACCTGACGGAGGGCCAGATCACCTCGCTCCGGCGCGGGGTCGTCTGCAAGGTCGGAGAGGTCGAGCTCGGCGGCCGGGCGATCTCCGCGCTCACGCGTGTAACGGGCGACCGGCAGGCTGCGTTCACAGCGTTGTCCGAGCGGGTCGCCGGCGGCCTCAGGGTGCCGGTCTCGAGCGCGGACATCGTCGCCGCCGAGCGAGCCATCGTCGCGACCCGCTTCCGAGGCAGCGGCGCCGCCTACAGGGCCGCGCTCGCCCGTGCAGGCGCGAACGTGAGCGTTGCGCGCGGCGTCATCGCCGACGAGCTGCGCGAGGCGGCGCTCGAGCCGCACCTCTCGGCCCGGCGCCCGACGGGCAGGGAAGTCGGCGAGTACTACGAGACGTTCGGCGACGCCCAGGCGCGCGCGGTCGAGGTCAAGCCCGCTCCGTCGTGGCTCGGCGGGCAGACTCGCGGGGTCGCGCTGGCGACCGTCGCGCCCGCGCGGGTGTTCTCGCTCCGCGTCGGCGGGAAGCCGACGAAGATCCGGACGCGCGAAGGCGTCTTCAAGGTGCGGGCGCTCGGCGCGATACAGCCGCTCGCCACGTTCCCGTTCGGCCGGGCTCGGGCGGGCGTCTACGCGGCGCTGATGCGGGCGGCGCGGTCGGACGCGTACGAGCGGTGGCTGCTCAGGCAACAGCAGTCCGCGCTCGACATCGCGATCTGCCGGCGCGACGAGCTGCCGATGGTCGGCACCGTCGATCTCACGAACCAGCTGCCGTTCCTCGAGCTCACTTCCTAGCTCGGGCCTGCCTGCGTGCGTTAACGTCGGCGCAGCGTGAAGGCGTACGCCGATGTGAAGCGGCGGCCCAGACGGGGCGGAAGCACCGCTGCGCGTACCGACACCACCCGCGGTTTCGACGACCTGCACCGCGCCGTCGGCAACCACGCCGTCGGCAGGATGCTCGCCGCCCCCAATTCCACCCCGATGCTCCAGCGCTGGTTCGGTGGCTGGGCGCTTCCTGTCCCCGTCCGCACGAACGCGAAGTTCACGGCCACGTGCTCGCTCGAGGGCGGTGGGTTCGAGAAGGGAACGACGTTCCCGATCGAGGCGTTCCACTGGGGGGTTCAAACCGGTGTCCAGGCCTCGGCGAAGGACTTCTCGGTCGTCAGGCGTGCAAACGAGGTCTCGGCCAAGCTTTTGAAGGCGGCGGCCGAAGGCACGAGGATCGACAGGGTGACCGTCGTCTTGACCAAAGGGTCGACCACGAGCACGTACGTGTTTCGCGACGTCTACGTTGCGGCGGTGAGGTCCGGGGGCGGCGCCGGAGAGGCAGTGCCGCTGGAGGAGGTCCTGTTCAACTTCCGGAGCGTCAGCTACGGCCCGGAAGCGAAAGGCGACACATCAGCGGGCGACACGTCCGTACGCGAGTGGTCGCTCGCCGGCCCGCCTGGTTAGGCGGCGACCGGCACTGATCCCGAGCAGCGCCGACGAGGCAGGCCAATCAGCAGACCTGTGAGCGAAAGCTCCCAGGTCGCTCGGCTATGACCGGTACGCCTCGATCAAGACCTCGGCGACCTCGCGGCGGGTGAACTCCTCGGGCGGCACGTCGCCGTTGCCGAGCAGCTCGCGCACCTTCGTGCCCGAGAGGAAGACGTGCTCCTCCTTGTCGTGCGGGCACGTCTTGGCGCTTGCCATCGTCCCGCACGCCTTGCAGAAGTACGAGTGCTCGAAGAACATCGGCTCGATGTCGAGCTCGTGCGGCTCGAGCTTGTCGAAGATCAGCTGCGCGTCGTAGGTGCCGTAGTAGTCGCCGACGCCCGCGTGGTCGCGGCCGACGATGAAGTGCGAGCAGCCGTAGTTCTTGCGGCAGATCGCGTGCCAGATCGCCTCCCTGGGCCCCGCGTAGCGCATCGCGGCCGGGAAGGCCGAGAGCAGGACGCGGTCGTCCGGGTAGTAGCCGTCCAGCAGCACGCGATAGCAGTCGACCCGTACGTCCGCAGGCACGTCGTCGCCCTTCGTGTCGCCGACGAGCGGATGGACGAGCAGGCCGTCGACGGTCTCGAGCGCGACCTTCGTCAGGTACTCGTGCGCACGGTGGATCGGGTTCCGGGTCTGAAAACCCACGACGCGCTTCCAGCCGCGTTCGGCGAAGGCGGCGCGCGTCTCCGCCGGGTCGAGCGCGAGCTCGGGGAACGAGGGCTCCGGCCGCTCGAACACGGTCACGCGGCCCGCGAGATACCGCGGCTTCTGTGCGTACAGCCGCGCGACGCCGGGGTGAGCGTCGTCGATGGTGCGAAAGCAGTTCTCGGCCTCGCGCTCCTTCTCGTAGTCGTAGACCTCGGCCACCTGCAGCACCGCGAGCTTCCGGCCGCTCGCGTCCGCGAGCGCGACGCGGTCGCCCGCCGGCGCCTCGTCCACGGCGAGGCAGACCGGCAGCGCCCACGGCAGCCCGTTCGCCAGGCGCATCGACTCCACGACGCTCTCGTAGTCGTCGCGGCCCATGAAGCCCTCGAGGGGCGAGAGCGCACCCGAGGCGAGCATGTCGAGGTCGGAGACCTCCCGGGCAGTGAGGGTCACGACGGCGAGCGAGTCGAGGTCGCCCGGCCGGTCGCCCGTCCGGTCGACGAGCGTGCCGCCGTGGGGCGCGATGAGCGCGTCGGTGGCGACGACGCTCATGCCCGCACCTCGGCCGGCACGAGCTGCAGTTCCTCCAGCTTCGAGACGATCGCGCGTGCGGCCTCCTCCGGCTCCAGCTCCTCCGTGTCGAGGACGAGCTCCGGCGCGACCGGCTCCTCGTACGGGTCGTCGACGCCCGTGAAGCCCTTGATCTCGCCCTTGAACGCCTTCTCGTAGAGCCCCTTGACGTCGCGGTTCGCGCACTCCTGGACCGAGGCCTTGACGAAGACCTCCACGAACGTCCCCCACTCCTCGACCATCGCGCGCGCCTTCTGCCGCGTCCCCTCGTACGGGGAGATCGCCGCCGCGAGCACGGCGCCGCCCTGACGGGTCAGACGCGAGGCGACCCAGCCGATCCGCTCGATGTTGGTGTCGCGGTCCTCCTTCGAGAAGCCGAGGCCCTTCGAGAGGCGCGTGCGGACGGTGTCGCCGTCGAGGTACTCCACGACGTGCCCGCGGCGCTCGAGCTCGGGCCCGACGAGGTGCGCGATCGTGGACTTGCCGGCCCCGGAGAGGCCGGTGAACCAGACCGTGAACCCGCCCTCACGGCGGGCGTCGGACTCCGGGTGGTCGTGGGCGTAGATGTGCTCAGTCACTTGACTCCTTGATCAGAGGTGCGTTGCCGTGGATGCCGCACTCGAGCTTCCCCGAGCCGGACCAGCGGCCGGCCCGCTCGTCCTCGCCGACGGCGACCGGCCGCGTGCAATGGACGCACCCGATCGACGGGTAGCCCCGGTCGTGCAGCGGGTTGTACGGGACTTCGTTGACGGTGAGATACGCCTGGACGCGCTTGGCATCCCAGTCGACGAGCGGCTGGATCTTCCAGACGCCGTAGCGCTCCGACCATTCGACCTTCTGCGCGTTCGCCCGCGTCGGAGACTGCTCGCGGCGGATGCCCGTGATCCAGGCGTCGTAGCCCCGGAGCGCCCGCTCGAGCGGCTCGACCTTGCGGATCCCGCAGCAGCGGTCGGGGTCGGTCTCCCAGAGCCGCTCGATCGGGTCGATCGGGCGGAAGGACTTCAGGTTGAGGCCGTAGCGCTCGACGAGGCGGTCGCGCGTCGCGTAGGTCTCGTCGAAGAGCACAAGCGTGTCGAGCTCGACGACGTCGACGTCGACGTCGACGTCGCTGACCATGTGGACGAGCGCCGAGGACTGACGCTGCCAGGAGCACGTGAGGCAAAGCCGGTCGCCGAACGTCTCCCCTGCCCAGCGCAGCAGCTCCTCGGCGGTCATCGACTCGAAGTCGAGCTCAGGCAGAGGGTGCGCGGTCGCCACCTAGCAGGACCTCGTTGATCGTGTCGGCCCGGAGCCCCAGCCGGAGCGTCTCGAGCGGGATCACCTCCTCGGGCGGGATGTTCCCGAGGTTCACCTCGGGGCCGAAGTGCTTGACGAACCACGCCTGCGATGCCTTGGTGGGCGCCTCGAAGATGAGGTCGGCCGTGTCGATCTCGTGCGCGATCTCATCCACCAAGCCGGTGCGCATCTCGCCGGTCGGCCGGAAGATTCCTGCCGTTCCGCCTTCGCGGCCCTCCGTGATCACCTTCCAGGCTCCGGCGGCGCGCTCTCCCTTGATCCACTCGACCCAGAGGTACGGGGCGAAGTTGACCTCAGCGTCCTTCGAGCCGACCTCCGAAAGAACCGTAAAGTCGCGCGCGAAGTCCTGGATCAGCTCGAGCTTGCGCTCGCGCGGGATCTCGACGGCGCCGTCCGAGAGCTCGACGTGCGAGAAGCGCTGGTTGGTCAACCAGCGCTTGTACTCGTCGAGCTTGCCGCGGGCGTAGACCGCTTCGAACAGTGTCCCGCCGCAGACGACCGGCGTGTCGAACGAGCGATAGAGAGCGATCTTCTTCTCGAGGTTGCGGGTCACATACGACGTGCCCCAGCCGAGCTTGACGATGTCGACGTACTCGCCGGCCGTGTCGAAAAGGCCCTCGATCTCGCGGAGGTTCAGGCCCTTGTCGATTACGTGCGTCAGCCCAGCAGTTCGCGGCTTCGGCGAACGCGGCGCGAGGTCGAGGAATCCATCAAAGCTTGGCAAAGATCTCCTCCAGCTTGTTCTTCGCTGCCTCTTGGACGTCGTGGTAGAGCGAGTTGCCGTGAGCATCGATGCCGACCGTCAGCGGGCCGAAGTCCTTGACCCGGAACTTCCACAGGCACTCGGGCATGAGCTCCTCCCAGGCGACCTCCTCGATCTCCTCGATCTGGGTCGTCTCGAGCGCCGCCGCCCCGCCGACGATCGCGAAGTAGACCATCCGGTGCTTGCGCATCGGCTCGATCGCCTCGTCCGGGAAGCCGCCCTTGCCGCAGATTGCCCGGACGCCGTACTGCTCGCCGAGCGGCTCGGTGAAGCGCACCATCCGCGCGCTCGTCGTCGTGCCGATGCAGACCTTCTCGTAGCGCCCGTCGTCAAGCTTGCGCACGCCCGGCGCCGTGTGGAGGAGGAAGGCCCCGGTGAGGTCCATCGGGGGCTCAACGGCCTGGTCGAAGATGCGGATCTGCGTGCGGTCGCGGATACCGATGATGTGGCCCTGGACGATCACCTCGTCGCCCGCGCGGAGCTTGAGGATCTCGGCCTCGTCGGTGATCGGGAAGGTGACCTCGTGGACGGCCATCACGCCTCCCGGTCGAACTCGACGTTGCCGGCCGCGTCGACGTGCGCCGTCGCACGGCGCGCCGCCCAGCACTGGTAGTTGACCGCGACGGGGTTGAGGGTCATGTGCGTGTCGGCGTGCTCGACGTGGCACTGGAGGACGGTGACGTCGCCGCCGAGGCCCATCGGGCCGATGCCGGTCTGGTTCAGCAGCTCGAACAGCTCCTCCTCGAGCTTCGCGACGTCGGGGTCGGCGTTCCGCGTGCCGACGGGCCGGGCGATCGCCTCCTTGGCCAGGTACATCGCGTAGTCGGCGGAGCCTCCGATCCCGACGCCGACGATCCCCGGCGGGCACGGCTTCCCGCCGGCGCCGACGATCGACTCGAGCACGAACTGCTTGATTCCCTTCACGCCGTCGGCGGGGACGCACATCTTCAGGAAGCTCATGTTCTCCGAGCCGGAGCCCTTGGGCACGCACTTGACGTCGAGGCCGTCCCAGTCGGGCACGAACTCCCAATGCACGATGGGAAGCCGGTGCCCGATGTTCGGGCCCGTGTTCTCGCGCGTGATCGTGTGGACGGCGTTCGAGCGCAGCGGGTGCTCGAGGGTCGCGCGCGCGGTGCCGTCGCGCAGAGCCTCATAGATCCGCGCGGGGTGCAGCGGGAAGTGCTCGCCCACCGTGCACGTGTAGACGGCGATGCCGGTGTCCTGGCAGACGAGGTTCTTCTCCGTGTCCGCGATCTGGACGTTCTTGAGGATCGTCTGGAGGACGCGCTGGCCGGGGACCGACGTCTCGGTCTCCGCCGCATCCGCAAGCGCGTCTCTCAGGTCCTGCGGAATGTCTTTGAGCGCCCAGACGTACAGGTGGGCCGCGGCGTCCTCGACGGCGTGGTGGATGTCGGTGGTCGTGATCGTGCTCATGCCCTCGCCTTCTCGGCCGCGGCGCAGCCGGCTCGTCGTCCGAACACCGTGCACTCCAGGAGCGAGTTCCCCATCATCCGGTTGCGGCCGTGGGTCCCGCCGGCGATCTCGCCGCAAGCGTAGATGCCCTCCACCGTGGTCTCGCCGTTCGTGTCGATCACGACGCCGCCGTTCTGGTAGTGGAGGACCGGGTAGGTCAGGATCGGTTCCCCGAGCGGGTCGATCCCGCCGCCGCGGTAGCGGCGAAGCATGTACGGCAGCGAGACTTGCGCGTCGGCCTCGGCGATGCGCGTCGTGTCGAGGTACACCGCGGGGCGGCCGTCAGGGGTCTCGACGCCCTTGCCCTTCTCGACTTCCTCGAAGATCGCCTGGCTGACCTCGTCGCGCGGGCCGAGCGAGTCCGTGAACTCCTCGCTGTCGGCGTTGAGCAGCACGGCTCCGTAGGCGCGCGTCGTCTCCGGAATCGAGTAGCCCTGCATCGTCTCGGGCCACGCGCCGCCGTTCGGGTGGTACTGCAGCGCGTCGAGATCCCGCACCTCCGCGCCGAGCTCGGTGGCGATACGGGTCACCTCGCCGGTCGCGCCGGGATGGTTGGTCGAGAGCTCGCCCCGCTCCTCGGCCACCCTGAAGCAGCGGCCGCCCGCCGCGAGGACGACCGTGCCGGCCTCGACGACGTGCTCGCCGCAGCGCGCGCGCCAGCCGCTCTCGGTGCGCTCGAGCTCGGTGAGCGGCGCCTTCGGGATCGCGGTGCCGCCGCCTGCTTCGAACGCGGCGCGCAGCGCCTTCGTGATCGCGTGTCCGGTCCGGTCACCGACCTGGAGCAGGCGCTTGCGGCTCGCGCCGCCGCACCTCGCGAGCCGGTAGCCGCCGTTCTCGCGCGTGAACTCGACGCCGAGCTCCTCCAGCCAATGAATGGCGTTCGGCGCCTCGCTCGTGAGCACGTCGACGAGCTGGCGGTCTGCGGTCTCGTGCGAGCTCTTCCAGACGTCCTCGGCGTGGATCTCGGGCGAGTCGTCGTCGCCGAACGCGGCCTGGATTCCGCCTTGCGCCTTCGCCGAGTTACACGACTGCAGCGGACCCTTGGTCGCGACCGCGACCGAGGCACCGGCGCGCTCCGCGGAGACCGCCGCGGCGAGGCCCGAGGCCCCGCTTCCGATGACGAGCACGTCGAACTGCATGGGGGTCGCCATGTGTGTCGATAGTACCAGTGTCGGCGGTCGGCCTAATGGAACGGATTAGTGGATGTTATTCGCTCCCTACCAGGCCGAACGCAGGAGCTCTTCGACTTCCTCGGGCGTGGCCGGCCGCGGATTGGCCTTCGCGCCGGGACGCTCGACGACCATCCTCGCGACGTCGTCGAGGTCGTCCTCGGGAACGCCGTAGTCGCGAAGGCGCTTGAAGCGGCCCAAGCGGGCCAGCAACTCGACCTTGCCGATCGCGTCGTGCGTCCCCATCGCGTCGCCGAAGCTCTCGATCTCCTTGGCGGCGACGGTCGTGTTGAAGCGGAGCGCGAGCGGGAGCGTGATCGCGTTCATCGCGCCGTGCGGAAGCCCGTAGCGCCCGCCCAGCGCCTGGGCCATGGCATGGCCGAGGCCGAGGCCCGCCGACGCGAGCGCTGCGCCGGCGTGCGACGCTCCGGCGAGCAAGGTCTTCCGTGGGCCGACGGCCTGCTCGTCCTCCACGACCGCGGGCAGTGCGGCCGCGATCCGCGTTGCGGCCTCGCGTGCGTCGCGGTCGGCCTCGGCGTTGTGGCCCTTCACGTACATGGCCTCGGCCGCGTGGGCGAGAGCGTTCATGGCCGTGCCCACGGTGGCCTCGCGCGGAAGGCTCAGGGTGAGCGCCGGGTCGTAGACGATCCCGGCGAGGTTCGCGCCGCTGCCGCCGCCGACCGCGCGGCGGTCCGGCTTGCGCACCCCGAACGAGGGCGCCCATTCGGAGCCGGAGTAGGTCGTCGGCACGGAGACGATCGGCAGACCGCTCGCGGCGGATGCGGCCTTGGCGGTGTCGATCGCGCTGCCGCCTCCGACGGCGAGGATGCCGTCGATCCCGTCGGGCACCGTGATCCGGTCGGAGGGGATCTCCGTCCACCGCGCTGTAGCGGGGAGCTTTAGCTCGTCCCACCTGGGGCTCGCGACGAGCAACGGCCGCTCGATCCCGACCTCGTGCAGGAGCAACGCGAGCTGGTCGAGCCCCCAGCGGACGATCACGGCAGGCGCTCGCGGGCGAACTCGAGGAACGCGGAGGCCGTGCGCGGAATCGTCCGGCCGGTCGCCGTGGCGAGCGAGATCTCGCGCGCCGGCTCGAGGCCCTCGACGCGGGCGGTAGCGATTGCCCCGGTCGAGAGCTCTGCCTCGATCGCAGACCGCGAGATGAACGTGATGCCGTGGCCGGCGGCGACGGCGCTCTTCACCGATTCCTGCAGGCCGAGCTCGAGCTTCACCTCGGAATGGCGCTCGCGAAGCCCCGCCGCGCGGAGCGCGTCGTCGATCACCTGCCGTACGCCGGCCCCCTCCTGCATGACGACCGGCGGCTCGGCCTGGAGCTCCTCGAGCGTGATCGTACGGCCCGCGAAGCGGTGGCCCGGCGGGCATGCGAGCACGACCTGGTCGCGGAACAGCGGCTCGAACGTCACGCCGCGGTGTCGACGCGCGGCCCCGACGATGCCGGCCGCAAGCTCGCGTTCGGCCACCTGGTCGACGATCGTCTGGGTGTCCGAAACGGTGAGCGAGATGCGCACGCTGGGGTTGGCGCGCTGGAACTCACACAGCAGTAGCGGCACGACGGAACCGCCGGGCCCGGTGGATGCGCCGATCTGGAGCTTGCCGGCCAGCTCGCCCTCGCTCGCGTCGGCGACCTCCTCGACGAGCTGCTGCTCGAGGGCGAGCATGCGCTGCGCGGTCCGGTAGAGCCTGAGACCGGCCTCCGTCGGCTCGACGCGGCGGCCCGAGCGGTCGAGGAGGCGGCGACCGAGCCGCTTCTCGAGCGAGCGGATCTGCAGGCTGACCGCCGGCTGCGTCACGCCAAGCTGCTCGGCGGCCAGCGAGAAGCTCTCGTGGTCGACGACCGCGCAAAATGACGCCAGCTGACGCGTGTCCATAAGCGATCATTATGCCGTTGCAGGGCGGGCGAAATCGGGTACGACATACTCTCCTGCGTTCCAAAACGAAAGGGGAGAAGTTGAGGAGAGCACGCTTTGCGGCTGCGCTCGCCCTCGTCGTCGGGGTCACGGCGACGCTGGTTGCGTCAGCCGCAGCACATAAGAGCAATCCGGGCTTCAAGACCTCGCAAGCGGCAATGCTGACGCCTGTCGCTCCCGGGGTCACGGTCGAGCCGCTGATCACCGTCGGCGAAACGCTGCCCGGCAGCAGCTACAAGTTCGAGTCGATCCCAGACGGGATCGCGCTCCAGGAGCATCGCCACGGCCAGGTCAACGTGTATGTCAACCACGAGCTCTCGACCGTCCCGTTTCCCTTCACGGCGCCCTCCGGCCCTGGATTCAACGACTTCACGAATGCAATGCTGAGCAAGCTGACGCTGAATCGAAAGACAGGCGGCGTACTGAGCGGCTCGTACGTGATTCCGAGCGAGGCGAACTACCACCGCTTCTGTTCGAACTTCATCGCCTCTCGCAAGCACGGGTTCGAGCGGCCGCTCCTCTTCACGAACGAGGAGGCCACCGACCTCGTGAATCGCACCGGTACGTCGTGGCCGGCCCGTCCGGGCGCGGAGCAGGCGGGCGTCGTGGTGGCGTACGACCTCCAGACGGGTGCCTTCAAGAGCATCTACGGCATGGGCCGTCACAACCATGAGAACAGCGTCGCCGTCCCGGGCTACGGCCATCCGGTTGTGCTCTCCGGCGACGACACCTTCTGCGCGCCGGCGTCGCAGATGTACATGTACACCGCACGCAGCGCGGCGGCCGTTTGGAACGACGAGGGCCGACTTTGGGCCTTCAAGTCGGATGACCCGGCCACGAACGACTACGGCGATCTGACGGGAACCGAGTCCGTCTCCGGCAGCTTCATCGAGGTTCCGCGCGCGATCGCCCTCGGCGACCAGACGGGGCTGGAGAACTGGTCGAACGCGAACAACATCTTCCAGTTCATTCGCGTGGAGGACATCGCCTACGACCGCCGGCACGGGAACGTCGTCTACTTTGCCGACACCGGCGAGCCTCGAGCGATCGCAGACCCGGCGACGGGCCGGCTTCGCCGCGGCGGGTCGGTACCGCCGAACCCGATGGGTCCGTATCCGAACGGACGAATCTTCAAGATGGTGCTCGACCGTCACAACCCGACCAAGGTGCGGAGCCTCTCGATTCTGATCGACGGCGATGCTCGGGGAGCTGCCGGCGCGGGTGCGCTCGACCTGATCCACCAGCCGGACAACGTCGAGACGACAAAGGATCTCCTGCTGTTCCAGGAGGATCCCGGCAGCCACAACCAGTACGCGATCGCTAGCGGCAACACCGCCCGCATCTGGGCCTACGACCTGAAGCACGGCGGGGCCCCGTTCGTCGTCGCAAAGGTCGACCAGTCCGCGGACGAGGGGCCGACCGACAAGGACGCGGTGACGACCAAGGCCGCTGCGGGCGCTTGGGAGTCCAGCGGCATCGTCGACGCCTCCAAGGCCTTCGGCAAGGGCGCCTTCCTGGTCGACATCCAGGCAGGCTCGCTGATCATCGAGGAGGAGCTGCGCGGAAATCTGACCTACCAGCGCGAAGGCGGTCAGCTGCTGGTCCTCCGCGTGAAGAAGGGCGACCAAAAGGGAGACCACCACACAGGCCATAGCAAGAAGGGCGGGAAGCGCTAGTCCACGCCGCTCGCAGGGTTCGATCTAAGGAGGCCGCCGCGAGGCGGCCTCCGGCGTTCTACGACGCGGTCGCCAGGGCCGCCAGCACGTCGTCGGCATACCGGTCAAGCTTGGCCGGCCCGACGCCGGACACCGTTGCGAGCTCGCCGCGGGTCGTCGGCGCACGTTCTGCGATCTCAGCCAGCGTGGTGTCGTGGAAGACGACGTAGGCCGGAACGCCGTCCTCCTTCGCGCGTTTCAGCCGCCATTCGCGGAGCGCAGCGAACGACGGCGGCAAGCTCTCGGCGTCCACCCGCTTGCGCTCGCGCGCGGGCCGCGTGACCTCGATGCCGAGTTCGCCGAGGAAACGGCTCGGCTTGGCCTCGGCGCTCCAGCTCACAGAAAGGTGCCGCTTCGCCCGCGTGATCCCGACGTAGAGCAGCCTCCGCTCCTCGGCGACGGCGTCCTCCGTCTTCGCCTGCCGCACGGGTAGCTCACGCTCCTCCAGGCCCGGAAGGAAGACGGCGTCGAACTCGAGGCCCTTCGCCCGGTGATAGGTGAGCAGGTGGACCCCTTGCCCTTCGGACCCGTCGCCGAAGCGGCCGTCGAGCTCGGCGAAGAAGCCCGCGAGAGTGAGCGCCCCATCGTCGAGCTGGCGGGCGAGTGTGACCAGCCGCCCGAGGTCGTGCTGACGTGTGGCCTCGTACTCGCCGACCCGTTCGAGCTCCTCACCCTGGGCCCAGCCCTCGTCGATCGCCGCGCGGCGGACGTCGTCGGCGAGAGCCGTCGACTGCGAGCCGCCGAGCACCTGCCGAAGCCGGCGCGCGGCGGGACGTGCCAGGAACGGTCCACCACGAACCTGGTACGGGATTTCCGCCTCGGCGAGCGCCTCCTCCCACGGCTCGGAGCGCGCGTTGAGCCGGAACAGGATCGCGACCTCGTCGTAGGGAACGCCCTCGCCGGCGAGCTCGCGAATCCGCGTCACGACAGACGCGGTCTCCTCGTCACGCGAGGCGAATGGACGGATCGACGGCTCGGGCCCGCCGGCGCGGACGGCGCGCAGCGTCTTGGGTGCCCCGCCGAGCCGCGGCGTGAGCCGGTTCGCGAGCTCGAGCACCTGCGGCGAGGAGCGGTAGTTCGCCTCCAGCGTGACGACGGTCGCCTCGGAGAAGCGCTCTCGGAGGGCGAGCAGGTACCGCGGCGAGGCGCCCGTGAACCCGTAGATCGCCTGGTAGTCGTCGCCGACGACGCAGAGCTCCTCACGTGGGCCGAGCCAGCGCTCGAGCAGCTCGTGCTGGAGGAGGTTGACGTCCTGGAACTCGTCGACCGTGACCGCCCGGCAACGCGAACGGAACTGGGTGAGGACGTTCGGATCCTCGTCGTACATGCGGATGCAGAGCTCGAGCAGGTCTTCGAAGTCGACGACACCGCGGCCCGATTTCCGCCGCTCGTACTCCCGGTAGACGCGGCCCATCAGGTCCTGGGGCAGCGCCCCTCCGCGATCGGCGGCGAGCTCCTCGTAGCGGTCGGCCGGAATCCTCCGGTTCTTCGCCCACTCGATCTCGGTCGCGATGTCGGCAGCCGGCCGGAACCGATACGGCCGCGGGAGTGTGTTCGCGATGTGCCGCAGCATCAGCGCCTTCGACGGCAGCACGCCGCCGGGCCCGTGCCCGAAGTAGTGGAGCTGTTGGAGGGCGCTCGCGTGGAACGTGCGCGCCCGCACGCCGTCCACTCCGAGCGCGGCCAGCCGGCCCCGCATCTCGCCCGCCGCCTTGTCGGTGAAGGTCACGGCGAGGATCTCGCCTGCCGCGAACGCGCCGCTCGCGACCTGCCACCCGATCCGTCGGGTGATCGTCGTCGTCTTCCCGGACCCGGCTCCGGCGAGGATGACGACGGGCCCGCGCACGGCCTCCACGGCGCGCCGCTGCTCGGGGTTCAGGCGGTCGAAAATCGCGTCACTGTCCATGCGGCCCACCCTAGTGAGCGGGCGAGACGGCGCACCTCCAAACCACGCGCAAGCTGCGCGCGGAAGTGGGTCAGATCTGTGATTCCGCGACCGCGGAAGTCGACTTCGCCTCGACGGGGCCGCGCGACAGGAGCGAGCGCAGTCGCGAGACCACCTCCAGCGTCTCGCCGTCCTCGACGAGGGCTTCGAGACTCTCGAGCTCGCGCTCGAGCAGGGCGGCATCTGCACCGGCCCGCGTAACGCGCTGGATCTTGGGATGTGACGTGGGGCGCACCTCCTCGTCGGCGCCCCACAGCTCCTCGTGCAGCTTCTCGCCTGGCCGCGCGCCGACGAAGTCGATCGGCACGTCGCGGTCGGGCTCCTTGCCGGAGAGCCGGATCATGTTGCGGGCGAGGTCGACGATCCGGACCGGCTCGCCCATGTCGAGCACGAAGATCTTGCCCTCGCCGCCGATCGCGCCCGCCTGGACGACGAGCGAGGCCGCCTCGGGGATCGTCATGAAGTAGCGCGTCATGTCGGGATGGGTCACCGTGACGGGCCCGCCCTTCGCGATCTGGCGCCGGAAGATCGGGATCACCGAGCCCGACGAGCCGAGCACGTTGCCGAACCGCACGGCGACGAACCGGGTCGAGACGTCGCGCCGCGAGCCGTAGGCCTCGACGATCCACTCGCACAGCGCCTTCGACTGGCCCATCACGGTCTTCGGGTTCACGGCCTTGTCGGTCGAGACGAGGACGAAGCGGTCGGCGCGGAACTCGACGGCCACGTCTGCGATCGCCTTCGTCGCCAGCGCGTTGTTCCGCACCGACTCGAGCGGATTGGCCTCCATCAGCGGCACGTGCTTGTACGCCGCGGCGTGGAAGACGACCGTCGGCCGGTAGCGCTCGAAGACCTGGCGCATCTTCGAGCGGTTGCATACATCGGCGAGGACGGGGATCGCCGCCGAGAAGCCGCGCTCGTCGAGCAGCTCGCGCTCGATCTCGAAGAGCGCCGTCTCGCCGTTCTCCACGAGTACCAGCCGCGCGGGACGGGCACGCGCGATCTGGCGGCAGAGCTCGGAGCCGATCGACCCGCCCGCGCCGGTGACGAGAACCGTCTGTCCGCCGAGATAGGCAGCGACCTCCTCGAGGTCGACCTCGACCTGCGCGCGCCCGAGCACGTCCTCCACCTGGACCGGCCTGATCTGCGCGGCGAGGTTCGAGTCGCCCGAGATCAGCTCGTACAGGCCCGGAAGCGTCTTGACGGGAATGCCCTCGTCCCGCGCGATCTCGACGATGCGGCGCCGGACCTCGCCGTCCGCGGACGGGATCGCGATCAGCAGCTCGTCGGGGCGGTTGTCGCGGAGCACGTGGGCGAGTTCGGCCGTCGTCCCGAGGACGCGCACGCCGTGCACGCGGAGATTTCGCTTGCGGGCGTCGTCGTCGACGATCCCGATCGGCGTATACCCGAGCGCTCGGTTCCGCTGCAGCTCGCGGATCACGAGCTGGCCGGCGTCGCCCGCGCCCACGATGACGACCTCCTTGCCGCGCGCGACGAGAGCGCCGACCGACGGCCGCTCGAAGATCGTCCGCGCCGCGAGCCGCGCCCCGCCGACGAGCGCCAGCGTGAGCAGGAAATCGAGTACGAAGACGGAGCGCGGCAGCCGGATCCCCTGCACAGGCGGGGCGAAGTAGAGAGTCAACCCTGCGATGACGGAAGCGAGCGCCGCGCCGAGGACGACTCGCCACATGTCTCGGGTCGAGACGTACCGCCACCAGCGGTTGTAGAAGCCGAGCACGATGAAGACGCCGATCTTTATCCCGACGACGAGCAGGATCGCGCGCTTCAGCAGCACGTCGTAGTACGGCGGGAGCCCGTCGTCGAAACGGAGCTGGAAGGCGAGCCACCAGGCAGCGGCGACCAGCGCCGCGTCGGCGGCCACCTGCCAGAGCCGGTGCCGGTTGATCGGGAAGGTCACGAGCGACTCATGAGACGCCGACGCCCACAGCTTCGCGCACCGTGGTGACGACACGCTCCTGCACGTCGGCGCCTATCCCCGCCCAGAGCGGCAGCGCGAGGTTCTCGCGGGCGGCGTGCTCAGTCGCGGGCAGGTCGCCCTCGCGGTAGCCGAGGAACCGCAGCGCCGGCTGGAGGTGGAGAGGCGTCACGTAGTAGGAGGCGCATGCGATGTCGGCGGCCTTCAGCGCCTCGGCGATCCGGTCGCGCTCGGGCGAGCGCACGACGAACATGTGGTAGACGTGCGCCGGTTCGTCCGCCGGGAGCTCGCACACGTCGCCCAGACCGAGGTCGGCGTAGCGCGCCGCTGCGTCGCGACGCGCCTCGTTCCAGCCGTCGAGGCGACCGAGGAAGATTCGGAGCACGGCGGCCTGGATCTCGTCGAGGCGTGAGTTGTAGCCCACGTAGTGGAAGTCCTTCTTCGCCTTCGAGCCGTGGAAGCGGAGCATGCGGATCCGCTCGCCGAGCCCGGCGTCGCGGACGGCGATCAACCCGCCGTCGCCCAGGCCGAAGAGGTTCTTGGTGGGGAAGAAGCTGAACG
>Ga0126306_10000117_pt1 | contig 27201 bp, 25 predicted proteins | sample Plot27_FD_92592 | JGI IMG/M metagenome (GOLD analysis project Ga0126306, IMG submission 92592) | Serpentine soil microbial communities from UC McLaughlin Reserve, CA, USA - Plot27 | ecosystem: Environmental > Terrestrial > Soil > Grasslands | place: USA: UC McLaughlin Reserve, Lake County... | reverse complement strand
GCTCACTCGTCTGGCATCACGAGTGACAACAGTTGTTGTCAGGGTCCTCGGGGCCGCTTGCGCCCCTCCGACGAGCGCTCGCTACACGCCTTGGCTCGGGCACTTCTGGCGCACATAGACCCACGGAGTCGAGCGACGATCATGACGAGGAATCCATGGGACGCAAGAGTCGGGCCAAGCCAGCGCGACGAGCCGAACGCGCACAACTTGCGATCAAGGCAGCGGAGAGCCCGCGGATAGTGACCGCCCGAAGTCGCCAAACAACCCTCTTGGAGCCGGCCGCTGCCTCGGCGGTCTCTGCTCCACCGCTCCCGCTGCTGCCGCGGTCCGGGCGATCGACGGCTGCGGATCAGCTCAGGCGACCGGTAGAACGCCAACGCGAGCTTCACGCTGAGATCGAAGACGAGATCCGCCGGCTCCTCGAACAAGGGCAGAATTGGCCCGTGGTGGCCGACGCAGTCGGCATCACCAGGCAAGGCGCCCGCCAACGTTACCGACACCTGGCTCCATGTAGGCCAAGGCGATGATCAGCACGAACGACACAGCGGGTTAGTGGAAGTGCGGAAGCCGATGCGCTGTCATCGCGGCGTGAAGAACCTCAAGTCGCACCCATCCGCAGGAACACGAGACGTGCGTCCGCCCAGTCGAGGGCGGTCTGTGAGGGCGAAGCCCGGGCAGTGCGTCTAAGGCTCCAGGGTGCCGGATCTTGAAGGGCGGCGGCGAGACGGGATCAGCCAGTCCGTGCCGGACCGTGTCGGTGGCAAGGGCATCACTGCCACGGGCAAGCGTGTCGAGCACGGTCGGCGCAGGAAAGGGCCACGTGTTCTTCCGCATCACCCCTCGCCTCAGCGCTTTCGTGGCACATAGCCAGACATGACGATGACTGCCACCGAGGTGCGCCGCCTCCCAGCCGTTGTCGACGTGGTCACCGCCGCCGAGGTGCTCGGCATAGGTCGCACCGTCGCCTACGAGCTCATCCGCACCGACCACTTCCCGACACCGGTCCTACGCGTCGGACACCAGATCAAGATCCCTACCGCGTACCTGATCGAGTTGCTCGGACTGTCCACCGAACCGGCGACCGCGCTTCCCCTACCGCCGTCCGCAGGCTAGGAAGAAGGGCAACCGAGCAAGGAGGCAGGCAATGCGCGGGTCGACGATGCAGCGATGCGGCTGCCGCGACGCGTCCGGTCGACAGTTGGGTGCACGCTGCCCTCGGCGAGGGCAGCGTGGCCACGGCAGCTGGTGGTTTCGCTACGACGCACCCCGTGGCGTGGACGGTCGTCGTCGTCAGGTCAAGGTGGGGCCGTTCGAATCCCGCCGTGACGCCGAGGCCGCGATGGTGGCGGTCCTGGACCAGGTGCACAAGGGCACCCACATCGAGAGAGACCGCGGGCTGACCTTCGCGCAGTACTTGGATGACTGGATGGCCGGAAAGCTGGCCTTGAAGGCCTCGACCCGGACGTCCTACGAGCACCACATCGAGCTCTACCTGAAGCCGGGCCTCGGGCATGTCCGGCTGGCCGACCTGCGCGACACCGACTTCGAGGAGCTCTACGCCGCGATGCGGCTGATCGGCCGACCCGGCCCAGGCAAGCCATCCGCGATGCTGACGCGCCTGTTGGCCGTGCGCACCGACACCAAGCAGGCACGTCGCCCGCTCACCCCGAACCGCATCCGCACCGTGCACGCCACTGCACGCAGCGCCCTTAACGCCGCCGTGAAACGGCGCAAGATCGCGCACAACCCGGTGCTCTACGTCGAGCTCGAGCGGGTCCGCAAGCCCCGGGCGCTTGTCTGGACTGACGAGCGCGTCGTCCAGTGGCGCAGCACCGGCCGGCGGCCCTCCCCGGTGATGGTGTGGACACCGACGCAGACGGGCGCGTTCCTCGACGCCGTCGCCTATGACCGGCTCTACGCGCTGTGGCACCTGCTCGTGTTCCGCGGCCTACGGCGATCCGAGGCGGTCTGGCTGTCCTGGGTCGACGTCGACCTGGATGCCGCGTCCGCGACCGTCCGTGCCGGGTCGCAGCGGGACTGGGACGGACCGAAGAGCGAGGCGAGCGAGCGCACCGTTGCCCTCGACCCGGTTACCGTCGCGGTGCTTCGCCGGCACCGCAAGGCTCAGCACGAGCTGCGACTGCGCTGGGGGGCGGGCTGGACCGAGACCGGTCTCGTGTTCACCCACGAGGACGGCCGGGCGCTGACCCCCAACGGAGTCTCCCAGCGCTTCGACCGGCTCGTCACCCGGCACGACATGCCCGCCATCCGGCTGCACGACTTACGCCACGTCGCCGCGACGCTCGCGCTCACCGCGGGGGTCGACGTCAAGGTGGTGTCCGAGCAGCTCGGGCACACCACCACCCAGATCACTCGTGACATCTACCTCAGCGTGATGCCACAGGTCGCGCAGGCCGCCGCCGAGGCCGCCGCGGCACTGGTCCCGAGGGCCACCACCCGAGTTGATGGGCACAACCATGTGCCCACCGCGTGCCCACCTGGGGACATTCCGGACAGCCCTCACGATCTCCAAACGAACAAGCGACCAGGCCAGGCCATGTGGGGCGGCCGGGACTCGAACCCGGGACCGAGGGATTATGAGTCCCCTGCTCTAACCGGCTGAGCTACCGCCCCGGGTGAGATGGACGTGCTCCCGCACCTGGACTCGAACCAGGAACCTACCGGTTAACAGCCGGTTGCTCTGCCAATTGAGCTATGCGGGAACGGCCGGGCAGGGCCTGGCCGGGGACCCGCACAGGTTATCGCAAGGTGTCGGGTGCGAGAGCCCGGGTATGCCCTCTCCCGACACGCCTGGGGCACCCTTGTCGATGTCCTCCAGCCGCCCATCCACGGGAGCAGACGATGCGCACCAAGGTCACCTTCTTCGCCGGCTTCGCCGCAGGTTACGTCCTGGGCAGCCGGGCCGGACGGGCGCGGTACGAGCAGATCAGTCGGGCCGCCCGCGCCTTCGCGTCGAGCCCTGCGGTCCAGAGCACCGCGAGCAGCCTGCAGCACCAGGCCGGCGAGGCGCTGTCCGCGGCCAAGGACAAGGCGGCGGACCGGGTGGTGCCGACGCTGCAGGAGAAGCGCCCGTCCTGGCTCGGCGGCCAGCACGACACCACGACGACCTCGACGACCGAGCCGGCCGGCAGCAACGGTCACTCCAGCTGACGCGGGCGGGGGGCGAGATGGCACGGCTGCGACGCGTCGACTGCTCGGGCCCCGGCATCAGACGGGTGCGCCGCGGCAAGGGGTTCTCCTACGAGTGGCACGACGGCTCCAAGGTCGTCGATCCCGACACGCTGGCCCGGATCAGGGGCCTCGTGCTCCCGCCGGCGTGGGAGGACGTCTGGATCTGTCCTCATCCGCGCGGGCACATCCAGGCGCTCGGCACCGACGCCGCGGGCCGCCGGCAGTACCGCTACCACGATGAGTGGCGGGTGCAGCGCGATGCCGAGAAGCACGAGCGGGTGCTCACCTTCGCCAAGCGTCTGCCGACCGCCCGCGAGCAGGTCCTGGTGCACCTCGCCGAGCGCGGACTGACGCGCAACCGGGTCCTCGCCGCGGCCTTCCGGCTGCTCGACCTCGGCTTCTTCCGGGTCGGCGGCGAGAGCTACGCCGAGGCCAACGGGACGTACGGCCTGGCGACCATGCGGCGCGAGCACGTCACTGTCACCGGTGACCTCGTGGTCTTCGACTACGTCGCCAAGAGCGGCAAGCAGCGCGTGCAGGCGCTCGTCGACGACGACGTCCGCAAGGTCGTCGTCGCACTGCTCAAGCGCGACGACCCGAGCAAGGAGCTGCTGGCCTACCGCGACCGCACCGGGTGGCACGACGTGACGAGCGCCGACATCAACGCCTACCTGCGCGAGGTGGTCGGCGAGGAGGTGAGCGCCAAGGACTTCCGCACGTGGCACGCCACCGTCCTCACCGCCGTCGGGCTCGCCGTCTCCACCCAGGCACCGACGTCCGCGACCGCGCGCAAGCGGGCGGTGACCCGGGTGGTCAAGGAGGTCTCGGAGTACCTCGGCAACACACCGGCCGTCTGCCGCAGCTCCTACATCGACCCGCGGGTCCTCGACCTCTACGACGACGGCGTGACGATCCAACGGTCGCTCGAGCGGCTCGGCGCCGAGGCCAGCTTCGGCCAGCCGGCGACCCACGGGCAGATCGAGGCCGCGGTGCTGCGGCTGCTGCGCCGCCCGGTCAAGGCCGCGTCGCGGCGCACCGCGAAGGCCGCCTGACGCGTCAGCGGCCCAGTTCCGCGCGCAGCGCAGCGACGGCGGAGTCCGCAGCCGTCCGTACGTCGGCAGCCGCACCGTCCACACCTGGGTCGGCGACCACCTGCCACCTGAGCTCGCCGTCGCCGCCGTCACGGCCCACGACGCGCACCGACCCGCCAGGCACCGGGACCCGCCGGGTGACGACGATGCTCGCCATCACCCGCTCGTGCACGGTCTCGGGCAGCCGTCCCGGCTCCGGGAGCTCGGCCCGCCAGTCCGGCTGGTCGTGGTCGACCGGCTCGACGGTCAGGGTGCCGTCGTCGTCGACCCAGCGGGCGTGCGCGACGTCCATCCAGGCCAGCCGGCGGTCCGCGGTGACGAGAGCCCGGTCGGTGGCGACGACCCACCCGCCGGCCGCGTCCTGTGCGGCGACCAGGAACCGCTCACCGGGCGGGAGGGGAAGCGGTGACGGCCCGCGCGACGACCGTGGCCGCCGCCACGACCGGAAGAGGGCGGGGCTCACGTCCCGAGGTAGTCGCGCAGCTGCGCCGACAGGTGCGGGTGGCGCAGCTTGGCCAGGCTCTTCGCCTCGATCTGACGGACCCGCTCGCGGGTGACGCCGAAGGCGCGGCCGACCTCCTCCAGGGTCCGCGGCTCGCCGTCGGTGAGGCCGTAGCGCATCCGGACGACCTCGCGCTCGCGCTCGCCGAGGTGCCCGAGCACCGCCTCGACGTGGCTCTGCAGCAGCCCACCGGCGACCAGCTCTGGCGGCGGGATCGACTCGCTGTCCTCGATCAGGTCCCCGAGCTCGGACCCCTCCTCCTCGCCGACGGGCGAGTGCAGGGACACCGGCTCCATCGCCAGCCGCTTGATCTCTGCGACCCGCTCGGCCGGCAGGTCGACCCGCTCGGCGATCTCCTCGGCGGTCGGGTCGCGACCTAGGGTCTGCACGAGCATCCGCTGTGCCCGCAGGATGCGGTTGACGGTCTCGACCATGTGCACCGGGATGCGGATTGTGCGCGCCTGGTCGGCGACCGCGCGGGAGACCGCCTGCCGGATCCACCAGGAGGCGTACGTCGAGAACTTGAAGCCGCGGGTGTAGTCGAACTTCTCAACGGCACGGATCAGGCCGAGGTTGCCCTCCTGGATCAGGTCGAGGAAGGGCAGGCCGCGCCCGGAGTAGCGCTTCGCGATGGAGACGACGAGTCGCAGGTTGGCCTCGATCAACCGCTTCTTGGCGCGCTGCCCGTCGCTGACAATGGCGCGCAGGTCACGGCGCAGCTCGGGCGGGAGACCGGTCTCGTGGTCGAGCTTCTCGGCGGCGAAGACGCCGGCCTCCACCCGCTTCGCGAGGTCGACCTCGTCGGCGGCGGTGAGCAGGGCGACCCGGCCGATCTCGCGTAGGTACACGCGGACCAGGTCGGCAGACGCGGCCGGCCCGGCGTCGTCGAGCGCCGGCGCCTCCTCCTCGACGGCCTCGGCCGCGAGGTCCTCGGCGGTGGGCTCGTCGGAGATGACCTCGACGCCCATCTCGGCCAGTCGCGCGACGATGTCGTCGATGCTCTCGGGGGTCAGGCCGGCGGCGGTGGCTTCGGCCGCGACCGCCTGCGCAGGGAGCAGTCCGGTCCCGGTGCCCTGCACGCGGAGCCGGTCCACCGTCTGCCCAACGGTGTCAGGTAGGACTGCAGCCTCCCCCACGACGATCAGTCTGCTCCCCCGAAGCCCCCGACGCAGCCATTTATCAGATCGATCTTCGCCATTCGGGCAGACCGCGCTCCGCGCAGGCTCAGAGGGTGCCGATCGCTCGCTCGCGCAACGACCTCCGGTGCGCCTCGAGGGCGACCAGCTCGCCGAACAGGCGGTTGTACTCGGCGACCTGCTCTACCGGGTTGAGTCGTTGCAGCCGCGACTTCACCTCGGTGATGCGCCGGGTCGCGGCGAGCTCCTCGAGCCGCGCTAGCACCTCGGTGGCGTAGCGCGTAAGGCCCTGGTCGGACGCCGGCAGCGGCTCGACGGCGAGGCCGCGCACCAGGCCGCGCACTCCGTCGTCGGCGGCTGCGAGGTCGACCTTCTCGACCCAGGTCGCCCCGCCCGCCCCGGCCTCGGCCACCCCACCGGCCGCGCGGACCGCGGCGCGCACCGCGGCGTACGCCGGTGCCGTGTAGACCGCGTCGTCGAGGTCGTCGTAGGCCGCGCCGGCGAGCGCCGGCGTCTGCAGCACGATCTTGAGGCTGTCGCGCTCCACCCGCAGCGCCGGGTCGTTCGGGTCGAGGCCGGACGTCACCGAGGGCTCGGCGGCGACCCGGCGACCGATCTCGTCGACACCGCCGCGGGAGGCACGCACCAGCTCGTCGGGGTCGGCCAGGCCGATCCACCCGGCCAGCGACCGGGCGTAGTTGCTGCGCAGCGAGACGTCGCGGATCTGCCGCACGACGTCCATGCCGGCCCGCGTCGCCTGCGTGCGGCCCTCGACGGTGTCGAGGTCGAAGTGGCCGATGGTCGTACGCAGCGCGAACTCGAAGAGCGGCACCCGGCGGGCGACCAGGTCGCGCACCGCGGTGTCGCCCTTGTGCTGGCGCAGCTCGCACGGGTCCATGCCGCTGGGCTCGACCGCGACGAAGGTCTGGGTGACGAACTTCTGGTCGTCCTGGAAGGCGCGCATCGCGGCCTTCTGGCCGGCCGAGTCGCCGTCGAAGGTGAAGACCACCTCGCCGCGGAACTCGTTCTGGTCCATCAGCAGCCGGCGCAGGATCTTGATGTGCTCGTCGCCGAACGCGGTGCCGCAGGTGGCGATCGCCGTCCCGACGCCGGCCAGGTGGCAGGCCATGACGTCGGTGTAGCCCTCGACCACGACCGCCTGCATCCGCCGGGCGATGTCGCGCTTGGCCAGGTCGAGGCCGTACAGGACCTGGGACTTCTTGTAGATCGGGGTGTCGGGCGTGTTGACGTACTTGGCCTCGATGCGGTCGTCGTCGAAGAGGCGCCGGGCGCCGAAGCCGATGACGTCGCCGCTGATGTCGCGGATCGGCCAGAGCAGCCGGGCCATGAAGCGGTCGATCGGGCCGCGCTGGCCCTCCCGGGTCAGGCCGCCGGTCACCAGGTCCTGGGTGGCGAAGCCGCGGCCCCGCAGGTGCTGGGTCAGCAGGTCCCAGTCGCGAGGCGCGAAGCCGACGCCGAAGTGCTCGGCGGCCGCCTGGTCGAAGCCGCGCTCGGCGAGGAACTGGCGCCCGGCCGCCGCCGCTGGCGTCGCCAGCTGCTCGGCGTAGAACTCGGCGGCCACCCGGTGCGCCTCCACCAGCTTCTGCCGCTTGCCGTGCTGCCGCACCGGCCCGGTGCCGCCCTCCTCGTAGCGCAGCTGGACGCCGAACCGGTCGGCCAACCGCTCGACCGCGTCCGCGAAGGGCAGGTGGTCGATCTGCATGACGAAGGAGATGACGTCACCACCGAGCTGGCAGCCGAAGCAGTGCCAGCTGCCGACGCTCGGGCGCACCGAGAACGACGGTGACTTCTCGTCGTGGAAGGGGCACAGCCCCTTGAAGTTGCCGCCGCCGGCCGGCCGCAGGGTGACCACGTCGCCGACGACGTCGGCGATGTCGGCCCGCTCCTTGACGAGGACGACGTCCTCGTCCCGGATCCGGCCTGCCACGGGACCGGAGTCTACGTGCGCGGCGCTGGCTCAGGCGGCGGCGCTGTGGGCATCCTCGATGATCTCGGCCAGGCGGTCCCGGTTCGGACCCTCGGCGTGCGCCGGACGCCAGCCGCCGCGGTAGACCTCGCGGGCCAACGGCTCGACCGGCGCCAGGCTCGCGGGCAGCGCCGCCATCATCGCGTAGGGCCCGACGTAGGGCTGGAGGCGCGGCTCCACCTCGGCCGCGGCCACCACCAGGTCCGAGGGCAGCGGCTGCGACAGGTCGACGTCGTGGCCCTGCCAGCGGAGCGCGGCCGCGTCGTCCATCGTCACGTGGTCGGCGACCCAGGGCCGGATCTGGCGGTCCGCCCACGCGCCGAAGGGCTCGGCCACCGACGCGGCGCCGGCCGGGTCCTCGCCCAGCAGCCGCAGCAGCTCGTCGACCTGCATCGCGGCCATCGCGACGCCGCGGCCCGCGGTGGGGGCGGTCGTCGCGACCGCGTCGCCGACCGACACCAGGCCGGGCACCAGCCGCTGCGGGTGGTAGGTGTTGCGCAGCGCGCCTCCGGCGGTCGCCGGGCCGGTCGGGACCGACCGCTCGGGGTCGGTCCACACGGCCAGCGCCGGAACCGCCCGGCAGGCCGCGTCGAAGACGACGTCATGGCGCAGCTCCCTCAGCGCCACGTCGGCGGTCGGGCGGACGAACACCACCGAGAAGTGCCCGCGCTCGTGCGGGAACACGATGACCAGGTAGCCGTCAAAGGCCCCGAACCACGCGATCGGCGAGGACATCGGCCCCCGCTCCGCTCCCGGCCGCAGCCGGTAGGTGCGGTTGACGTAGGCGATGCCGCAGTCACCGCCGAGCACGGTCCCGCTCCGGCCCAGCCGACCGGACCGCCCGGTCGCGTCCACGACCAGGTCGGCCTCGACGACCCGGCCGTCGACCCGCGCGCCGACGACCCGGCCACCGCGCTCGACCAGCTGCTGCACCGCACCCTGACGGACGTCCAGCCCGGACGTACGGGCTGCCGCGGTGCGCAGCGCGCGCTCGACCACGATCCGACGCGACAGCATCCCGCCGCTCACCGGGCCCAGGCCCGGCACGTCGATCTCCACCGGCTCGGCGCCGGCCGCCCGCCAGGTGGCCAGCGCGGCCGGCCAGCGCGCGCCCAGCACCCGCGCCACCTGTGGCCGGAAGCCGTGCGCGTGACCGAACTGCATGACCCCCCGCCGGTCCCACGTCCCGTCCCGGCCCGGCCCACCGTCCCGGTCGACGACCACGACCTCCGCCCCCAACCCGGCCAGGCCACCGCCGAGCATCAGCCCCGCCGGGCCGGCCCCCACCACCATCGCCCGCATCGTTCCCTCCGTTCGCTACACTGGTCATCGATTGATTACATCGAAGGTAACCTCAAATTGAGAGGTGTCAAGAGAGATGCCGACCCGACCTGCCTCGCCCGGGGCCGTCGTCGGCCCGGACAGCGTGCCGCGGCGGGCCTACCGGTCCCCGTTGCGCGACGCGCAGATGCAGGCCACCCGGCGCGCGGTCGTCGCGGCGGCGCACGACCTGTTCGTCGAGGTCGGCTACGCCGCGGCCACCGTCGAGGTGATCGCCGAGCGGGCCGGCGTGAGCCGCAAGACGGTGTTCACGTCGGTGGGCGGCAAGGCCGTCCTGCTCGACCGGGCCCTCGACCTTGCGCTGCGCGGCGACGAGGACCACCGGCCGGTGGCCGAGCGGCCCGAGATCCGGGCTGAGGCCGAGGAGACCGACCCTGTGCGGCTGGTGCACCGGTGGGTCCGCCGGATTGCTGTCATCGAGCGCCGTGTCGCGCGCCTCGCGCTGGTCCTGGCGGTGGCCGCCGACGGGGACCCTGAGGTGGCCCGGATGCACGAGCGGTCCGAGCGCGGCCGTCGCGCGACGGCGCAGCTGTTCGCGGCTCGCCTCGACGAGATCGGCGGGCTCCGGCCCGACGTCGACGCCGACCGGGCCGAGGTCATCGCCGCGCTGGTCAGCGAGCCGCTGGTCTACCAGCGCCTGGTCGTCGAGGCCGGGTGGACGGTGGCGGCCTACGCCCGATGGATGCAGCAGACCCTGGTGGACGCGCTGCTCCCCCGGTGACTCGGACGCGCTACGACGACTCGGCAGACTCGGCGAGCTCGGCCAGGCGGTCCACCGACGCCATCAGTCGCTCGACCGTGGTGGCTCGGGCGCGCGGCAGGCGCTGCTCGTCGGCGAGCCGGGTCCAGTCGTAGGTGTGCGCGACACGGGTGTGTCCGGCGTCGACCGGCTCGAGCTCCCACCGCCAGAGGTGGCCCGGTGGCTCCTCGCCGGGTTCGGCCGGGCGCCAGGCGATGCGCCGGCCCTCCTCGAACTCGACCACGTGGTTCTCGCGGATGTTGCCCTTGGTCGTCCGCATCAGGAACACGTCACCGACCGTGCGGACCCGCTGGCCCGGGTCCGCGGCGTCGAGGTTGTCGTTGCCGTCCCACCGTGGCTGCTGCGCGGGGTCCGCGACGAGCTCGAAGACCTCATCGGCAGCGGCGGCGACCAGGCGCTCGGCGCTGACGACCCGGGGCAGGTCGTCCGTCACGACCGGCCACCCGTCGCCTCGTCCGCGAGCTCAGCAAGCGGTACGTCGGGGTCCGCCAGCCGGGCCGGGTCGACCGTCGCGCGGGCCCGTGCCAGCCGCTTGATGCCGTCGGCGGCGTCCCAGTCGTTGACGTTCATCCCGGCCAGGACCCGGCCGCTGCCGAGCCAGAAGGTGAGCCACGACGCCGCCGACTCGGCCCGAGGATCGCCGCGCAGCACCACCTCGTCGCCCTCGTCCCGGGGCACGTAGCCGTGGTACTCCATGGACAGGTCGTACTGGTCGGTGAAGAAGTACGGCAGCTTGGCGTTGGGCTCCCCCTGGCCGGCCATCGACCGACCGGCCGCCGTCCCCTGGTTGGCCGCATTGGCCCAGTGCTCGATCCGCAGCCGGGTCTGCAGCAGCGCGTTCCACGCGTTGGCCACGTCGCCGGCCGCATAGACGTCGGGGTCCGACGTATGCAGCAGGTCGTCGACCACCACGCCGTTGTCGACCTCGAGGCCGGCCTGCTCGGCGAGGCGGGTGTTGGGTCGGATACCCACGCCGACCACCACCCGGGACGCCTCGTGCACCGTGCCGTCGGACGTACGCACGCCGGTGACCCGGCCGTCCTCCCCCTCGAAACCGTCCACACCGAGGCCGGTGCGCAGGTCGACCCCGTGCCCGCGGTGCAGGTCCGCGAAGACCTCGCCCACCTCGGGCCCCAGGACGCCGTAGAGCGGCGTGGGCTGCGGCTCGATCAGCAGGACCGATGCCCCGTGGTGCCGGGCCGCGGCAGCGACCTCGAGGCCGATCCAGCCCCCGCCGACGACCACCAGCGAGCCGCCGGCGGACAGCTCGTCGCGCAGCCGCTCCGACTCGCCGATCCGGCGCAGGTAGTGGATGCCGTCGAGGTCACCTCCGGACACCTCGAGCCGTCGCGGTGACGACCCGGTCGCCAGCAGCACCTTGTCGTAGCCGATCCGCTCTCCCCCCGCGAGCTCGACCTGGTGCTCCTCGCGGTGCAGGGCGGTGACCGCCGTGCCGAGCCGCAGCTCGACGTGGTGCTCGTCGTACCACCCCTCCTCGTGCACGAATGCCTTGTGGCGGGGCTTGTCGCCCTTGAGGATCTCCTTGGAGAGCTTGGGTCGCTCGTAGGGCCGCTCCCGCTCGTCTCCGACCAGCAGCACCCGCCCGTCGAAGCCCGCATCGCGCAGGGCCTCGGCGGCCTTCGCTCCCGCGAGGCTCGCGCCGACGATGACGTAGGTCCGGTCAGCCATGTCGGTCATCCTCACCTCGCTGGGACCTCGACGCCAGGCGGCCCCGCAGCGAGACGGCGGACGCGTCGGTCAGCGACGCGACCTGGTCCAGCACCACCCGCAGCCGGGCGGGGTCATCGGAGGCGTCAGCCCAGGCGTCGCGCAGGATCGGGTCGAGCGACACGGGAGCCGTCGCCGACAGCAGGTCGACCAGTTCGTGCACGAGCTGGGTCTGCAGCTCGTACCGCCGTGCTGCCTCGTCGCGCGACATGACGTAGCGGTCGGCGACGGCCTTGAGGACCTCCACCTCCGCGCGGACGGCGGCCGGCACGACCAGGTCGGCCGAGTGACGCGAGAGGGGCGCGTCACCATAGGCGTCGGTCGTCGCGTCCTGGGCTGCCCGGGCGAAGCGGCCGATCAGCTGGCTGGTGAGGTTCTTGAGGGCGGCCAGGTCACGCTGCGAGCCGTCGTAGCCGGCCGGCCAGTCCGGGAGCGACACCAGCCGGTCCATGGCCTGGAGTACGTCGTCGTCGCTCAGGGACGGATGCCGCTCGACCGTGCGCGCGGCCACCGCCGCGCGTTCGGCCGGGTCGCGCAGCGCGTCCAGCCGCAGGTGGCCGGAGTGGACGGCGTCCTCCAGGTCGTGCACGGAGTAGGCGACGTCGTCGGCCCAGTCCATGACCTGGGCCTCGACGCAGCGCGCTCCCACCGGGGCGCCGAGACGCAGCCAGGCGAAGACGTCGCGGTCGTCGGCGTAGACGCCGAACTTGCGCGGGTCCGTCTCGCGGCCCCACGGGTACTTGCACGAGGCGTCGAGCACCGCCCGGGTCAGGTTCAGCCCGACGCTCCGGCCGTCCGGCGCGAAGGCCTTGGCCTCGAGACGGGTGAGGATCCGCAGGCTCTGGGCGTTGCCCTCGAACCCGCCGGCCGGGTCCGCGACCGCGGCCAGCGCCGCCTCGCCGGTGTGGCCGAACGGCGGGTGTCCCAGGTCGTGCGCCAGGCAGGCGGTCTCCACCAGGTCGGGGTCGCAGCCGAGCGCCTGGCCGATGCCGCGACCGATCTGCGCGCACTCCAGGGAGTGGGTGAGCCGGGTGCGCGGGAAGTCGCTCTCCCCCGGCACCACGACCTGGGTCTTGCCGGCGAGCCGCCGCAGCGCCGAGGAGTGCAGCACACGCGCCCGGTCCCGGTCGAAGGCCGTGCGACCGGAGCGCTTGGCCGGCTCGGGGACCCAGCGCTCGTCGGGAGGTGCGACGTCAGACAGCGTTGGGACCCGAGTCGGAGCTGCGGTTGAAGATCTTCCAGTACAGGTAGCCGAAGGTCTCCCGGACGATGTAGCGCAGCTCGGTCGCCCGCGTGCGGACGGCCGGGCCGCGCCGGGTCGGTGACACGACCGCGTCCATGCCGGTCCCGCTGGCCATGGACCCGGCCCGCAGGGCGTGCCAGGGGTCGGTGACGACGACGGCGGTGGACCAGCCGCGCCGCTGCATGTGATCCTGCACCGCGGAGAGGCTGCTGAGGGTGTCGGTGCCGGTCGGCACCGCGGCGATCCGCTCGGCGGGCACGCCGTTCTCCGCCAGCCACGCGCGGCCGGCCTCGGCCTCGGTGAAGCGGTCGCCCTCGAGCTTGCCGCCGACCGTGATGACCCGTGGCGCCACGTCGGCCTTCCACAGGTCGCGGGCGTGGACCAGTCGGGCGGTGAAGACCGACGAGGGCCGGCCGTCGAACTGGGCGGCGCCCAGCACGACGATCGCGTCCGACACCCGGCGGTCGTCCTGGCGGGCGGTCCACCAGACGAACGTCGCGGTGCCGAGGAAGACGAGCAGGCAGCAGACGACGACGGCCGCCAGTGCCTTGACGACCAGACGGGGGACGATCAGCAAGCGGTCACCGGCTGTCGCTCCCGTCGCTCACGACCGAGGCCCGACCAGCCTCGAGGCGGGCCACCGGGACCCGGAACGGCGAACACGAGACGTAGTCCAGACCGACCTCGTGGAAGAAGTGCACCGAGTCCGGGTCGCCGCCGTGCTCGCCGCAGACACCGACCTTGAGGCCGGGCCGAGCGGCGCGCCCCTCCTCGGTCGCGATGCGGACCATCCGGCCGATGCCGTCGCGGTCCAGCGACTCGAACGGCGACACCCCGAAGATGCCGAGGTCGAGGTAGCGGCTGAAGAACGCCGCCTCGACGTCGTCGCGCGAGAAGCCCCAGCCCATCTGGGTCAGGTCGTTGGTCCCGTAGGAGAAGAACTCGGCCGCCTCGGCGATCTGCCCGGCCGTCATCGCGGCGCGCGGCACCTCGATCATCGTGCCGATCAGCGCGTGCAGGTCCTGGCCGGTGCGCTCCTGGACGTCCGAGAGGATCGAGAGCGCCTCGTCGCGGATCGCCTCGAGCTCCTGGATCGCCCCGACGAGCGGGACCATGATCTCGGCCTTCGGCGACTTCCCCTCCGCCTGCAGCTGGGCCGCGGCCTCGGCGATGGCCTTGACCTGCATGCCGAAGAGGCCGGGCACGACGAGGCCGAGCCGCACGCCGCGCAGGCCGAGCATCGGGTTCTGCTCGTGCAGTCGGCGGACCGCGTCGAGCAGCTTCTGGTCGTGCGAGGTGTCCTCGCCCCTCTCCTCCGCTACGGCGACCTTGACCGACAGGTCGGTGAGGTCGGGCAGGAACTCGTGCAGTGGCGGGTCCAGGAGCCGGACCGTCACCGGCAGACCGTCCATCGCGGTGAAGATGCCGACGAAGTCGTCGCGCTGCAGCGGCTCGAGCGTGTCCAGAGCGGCCTGCCGCTCGTCGTCAGTGTCGGCGAGGATCAGCCGCTCGACGTGCTGACGTCGGTCCCCGAGGAACATGTGCTCGGTGCGGCAGAGGCCGATGCCCTCGGCACCGAAGCGACGGGCCCGCTCGGAGTCCTCCGGGGTGTCGGAGTTGGCGCGCACCCCGAGCCGGCGCTTCTCGTCGGCGTGTCCCACGAGCCGGTGCACGGCCTCGACCAGCTCGTCGGTGTCGCCAGCGGCCGGGTCGATCTCGCCCTCGAAGTAGAGGACGACCTCGGACGACTCGACCGGGACCTCGCCGAGGTAGACCGCGCCGGACGTACCGTCGATCGAGATGACGTCGCCCTCGTTGACGACGGCGCCGCCGCGCGCGGTGAACTTCCGGGCCTTGAGGTCGACGTCGAGCTCCTCGGCGCCGCACACGCAGGTCTTGCCCATGCCGCGAGCGACGACGGCCGCGTGCGAGGTCTTGCCGCCGCGGCTGGTGAGGATGCCCTGCGCGGCGATCATGCCGTTGAGGTCGTCAGGGTTGGTCTCGCGGCGGACCAGGATGACCTGCTCGCCCCGGTGGGCCATCTCCTCGGCCCGGTCGGAGTCGAAGACGGCCTTGCCGACCGCCGCTCCGGGCGAGGCGTTCATGCCCTTGGCGATCTGCTCCTTGTCGGCCTTGGCGTCGAACCTGGGGAACATCAGCTGGGCGAGCTGGTCGCCGGTGACCCGTGTCAGCGCCTCGTCGAGGTCGATCAGGCCCTGGTCGACCAGCTGGGTCGCGATGCGGAACGCCGCGGCGGCGGTGCGCTTGCCGACCCGGGTCTGCAGCATCCACAGCTTGTTCCGCTCGATGGTGAACTCGATGTCGCACAGGTCTCGGTAATGGTTCTCGAGCTTCTCCATGATGCCCATCAGCTCGTCGTACGCCGGCTTGTCGATGCCCTCGAGGTCCTGCAGCGGGATGGTGTTTCGGATGCCGGCGACGACGTCCTCGCCCTGCGCGTTCTGCAGGTAGTCGCCGTAGATGCCCTGGTGCCCGGAGCCGGGGTCGCGGGTGAAGGCAACACCGGTGCCGGAGTCCATGCCGAGGTTGCCGAAGACCATCGTGCAGACGTTGACCGCGGTGCCCAGGTCCGCCGGGATGCGCTCCTGACGGCGGTAGAGGATGGCCCGCGGGGCGTTCCACGAGTCGAAGACGGCTCGCACGGCGAGGTCCATCTGCTCCCGGGGGTCGGTCGGGAACTCCCGCCGACCGTGCTCGCGCACGATGCCCTTGAAGGTGTCGACCAGCGCGCGGAGGTCGTGCTCGTCGAGGTCGAGGTCGTTCTGGGTGCCCTTGGCCTTCTTGGCGTCGTCGATGGCGTCCTCGAAGTGCTCACCGTCGATGTCGAGGACCGTCTTGCCGAACATCTGGATCAGGCGCCGGTAGGAGTCCCAGGCGAAGCGCTCGCTGCCGGCCTGCTTGGCCAGGCCCTGCACCGACTCGTCGTTGAGACCGATGTTGAGGACGGTCTCCATCATCCCCGGCATCGAGAACTTCGCGCCGGAGCGCACCGACACGAGCAGCGGGTCGTCGGCCTGGCCGAGGGACCGGCCCATCGTCCGCTCCAGCGCCGCCAGGTGCTGGCTGACCTCGTCGCGCATCTCGACCGGCTCGTCGCCGGAGTCGAGGTAGGTCTTGCATGCCTCGGTCGTGATGATGAACCCGGGGGGCACGGGCAGACCGAGGTTGGTCATCTCCGCGAGGTTCGCCCCCTTGCCACCGAGCAGGTCCTTCATGTCCTTGCTGCCCTCGGTGAAGTCGTAGACGTACTTCGTCATGTCGAACCCCTCGCGCGATCGTCGTCGACCGGAAGACCCTGCACGCCGAGCCTACTCATGGGCTGGTGCTGGACTCGGCCGGGACGGGCGTTGCATAGTCACCCGCAGAGGGTCGACTCGGGGCGTTCATGAGGACGGGGCATGAACCGCACGAACCGCACGCCGTTGGTTGGTCGAGAGCAGGAGCTGGCAGTCCTGACGGGGCTGGTCGAGCGCTCCGCGCGAGGTGGTGCACCGCTCGTCTTCGTGCACGGCGAGGCCGGCATCGGGAAGACGGCGCTGGTCCGGGCGCTGGTCGCCGAGGCCAGGGATGTCACCGTCCTGGCCGCGGCCGGCGAGGAGACCGAGACCGCACTGAGCCTCGGCGTGGTCGGCCAGCTGCTCGACCGGGCGAGGTCTCGTGCGCACCGAGCTGACCCGCCACCCACTGCGTTCGCGGCCGGAGCCGCACTCGTCGCCGCGGTCTCCGACCTCGAGGTTGAACGGCCGGTCCTGCTCTGGGTCGACGACCTGCACTGGGTGGACGCCCCGTCTCAGCAGGCGATCCTCTTCGCCCTCCGCCGGCTGACGGTCGACCCGGTCTGCACCGTGCTGAGCGCCCGCTCGTTCGACGACCCGGCGGTCGCACCGGGCTTCCTTCGGCTGCACCGGGACCCGCGGGCGACCGACCTCGCCCTGCACGGCCTCGACGCGGCAGCGGTGGGCGCGCTCGCGCAGCAGCACGGCGTGGACCTGCCGGTCGGCACTGCCCGCCGCCTGGCCGAGCACACGAGCGGCAACCCGCTGTGGTCGACCGCCCTGCTCCGCGAGCTGTCCCCCGAGCAGCTCTCGTCGTTGCCGCCGGAGCTCCCGGCACCCGGCGAGCTCCGCGCCGTCGTCGTCGCGCTGCTCGACCGCGCGTCGACGGGCGCGCGGCGCCTGGTCGAGGCATCGGCGGTGGCCGGGGCGGACTGGCCGCTCGGTCTGCTGGCCCGGGCCGGCTCGGTCACCGCGCCGGCCACCGCGCTCGCGGAGGCGGTCGGCGCCGGCCTGGTCACGGAGGTGCCGGGCCCGCCGCCGCACGTCCGGCCGGCGCACGCCCTGGTCCGGGCCGCCGTCCTGTCCTCCGTCACGACGGGTCGGCGCCTCGACCTCCACGCCCGTCTCGCGGAGCTCGCCCCGGACGCACGGCAGCGGCTGCGACACGAGATCGCGGCGTCACCCGGCGCCGACGACGCCCTCTCCGCGCGAGCGGCGGCGGCCGCGGCGGAGGCGGGCACCCGGGGTGACCTGGTCGGGGCCACCGAGCTGCTGGAGGCAGCGGCCCGGCTGGGCACCGACCCGGAGAGGGACGGTCGGCTGCTCGACGAGGCTGCTGCAACCGGCCTCATGAGCGGGGACGTGCACCGGGCAAGGGCGCTGGTCGGCGCGCTCGCCGACCTCGAGCCGACGCCGCGCCGCCTGCTGCTGCGGGCCTGGCTGGCGCTCAACGAGGGCCAGCACCCGGAGGCGGAGGCGCGGCTGCGTGTCGCCCTCGAGCGTGCCGCGAGCTCCGACGACCGGACGGTCCTGCCGGAGGCGAGCCGCCTGATGGCCCACGTCCTGCTGCTCGGCGGCCGGGAGGCCGAGGCGGTCGGCCACGCCCGCCGGGCCGTCGAGCTCGAGCCCGCCGCGACCCTGGGGGCCAGCATGGCTCGGGCCGTCCTGGTGACGTCGCTGGCCCTGCTCGGCCGGCACGACGAGATGGAGGAGGCCGCCGGCTTCGGCGACGAGCCACGGCCGGACCAGCTGATCACCGCGGTCTGCCGCGGCAACGCGCGGTCCTACGTCGGGGACTGGGTCGGTGCCACCCGCGACCTGGGCACGGTCGTCCGGGCCAGCCGTGTCATCGGCATCTCCGACTTCCTCAGCGCCGCCTGGGCGAACCTGGCCAAGGTGCAGTACCTCACCGGCGACTGGGACTCCGCCCGGCAGAACGCCGAGCAGGCCGTGGAGCTGGTCGATGACACCGACCAGTTCTGGGCGATCTCGCCGGTGCACTCCACCGCCGCGCTCGTCCCGGCCCGCCGGGGCGACTGGGACACCGCCCGGACGCACGTCGAGATCGCGCTCGCAGCTGCCAGGAGTCACCAGGAGGCGATGAGCATCCGGTATGCGGGCACGGCGGCGGCCACGCTCGCGCACAGCCGGGGCCGTCCCGACGAGGTCCTCGAGGCAGTGGCCCCGGTGGTCGAGAGCTACGCCGGCGCGATGCCGGGCCAGCCGGGGACGCTCGAGTGGCCGGCGCTCTACGCGGAGGCGCTGGTCCGGACCGGTCGGCGGGAGGATGCCCGGCGGGTCATCGACGACCTCGAGGCCAACGAGGTCCGGACGTGGCTGACGGCCCCGGTGGCCCGGGTGCACGGCCTGGTACAGGCGGCCGACGGCGCCCTGGATCAGGCGCTGGCGACGTTCGACCGGGCCGCAGGCCTGGCCACCGACCGGGACCTGCCCTTCGACCTCGCCCTGGTCCGCCTGGAGCGGGGGTCGGTACTGTTCCGCACGGGACGGCGGGCCGACGCCTTGGTGGACGTGCGGGCGGCGCTCGACGGCTTCGTCGCGCTGGGGGCCCGTCCCTTCGTCGACCTGGCTGCCGCCGACCTCGCCGCCCTCGGCGCCGCCGCGGCCGTCAGCACCTCACCGAGACCGACTCTCACTCCGCAGGAGCTCGCCGTGAGTCGCCTGGTGCGGGACGGCCTGACCAACCGGGAGATCGCGACCGAGCTCTTCCTCAGCACCAAGACGGTCGAGTTCCACCTCCGGCACGTCTACATGAAGCTCGGCATCCGCTCGCGCACCCAGCTCGTCGCCCGGTCCGCCGAGCTGCTCGACCTGCGCCAGGTCCAGGACGAGCGAGACCCCACGCTCTGAACGGTGCAGGACCCTGGCGATGACGGCGGGCGGCAGGTCGGCGGCCGCCAGGAGGCGAGCCCGCGAGCGCCACCCGTGGCGTGCGCGCCACGCGTGGGGCCGGCTGCGCTCCACCAGTCGGAGCGCCTCGCGGTAGAGGCATGCCTCCGGGTCCGGCTCCTCACCCCAGTGGCCGAACATCCGGACGTACGCCTCGCTCGTCACCTGGCGGGCCGCCGCCTGGTCCCCCGTCAGGGTGGCGACCCAGGTCGCGACCGCGCTGTAGTACGCGGCCCAGACCTCCTCGGCGCGGCCGCCCGACCAGGCTGCCGGCCCATCTGCCTCCACGTCGCCCCCTCCCCCGCACGTCCTCCGCACGCTAGTCACCGCGCCGGGGCCGGCGCGCCAGGGAAAACCCTTGGTTCTCCCGGCCGGGCACCAGCCCGACGAGCGGCTGGGTGGTCCAGGATGCGGCGTGTGCGCCGGCCCTGGACGACCCGCCGCCCGCTCGCGCCCGTGGGCCTGGTCTCCTCGGCGGCCGCCCCCGTCCTGCTGATCGGCGGCTGGACCATCGCCGCCGCACACCAGCAGGGCGGCTTCGACTCGGTGCAGCTCACGATCAGCGACCTCGCCGGGCTCGGCGCCGACGACCGCTGGCTGATGACCGGGGCGCTGGCCGGATTGGGGCTCTGCCACGTCACCACCGCGGCCGCCCTGGGTGACGCCGCGACGGCCGGGCGGGTGGTGCTCGCCGGCGGCGGGCTCGCCACCGTTCTGGTGGGAGTCTTCCCGCTGCCCGCGGACGGGGCCGGCTCGGTGCCGCACACCGTGGTGGCCTCGGTCGCGTTCCTCGCCCTGTCGGTCTGGCCGGTCCTCGCGGCGCGGCGCGACGCTGTCGGCCCGTTGCTGCGCCCTCTGCCGGCAGCGACGGCCACCGCAGCGCTGGTCGGCTGCCTCACCTGGTTCGGCGTCCAGCTGCGCGCCGACGACTCGGTCGGTCTGGCGGAGCGGGTGACGGCGGGGCTGCAGTCGCTGTGGCCGCTGGCGGTCACCACGACCGTCGCCCTGGCCGCGCGACGCCGTCGCTAGCGGTCGCCCGCTCCGAACGGGCGCAGCACCCCCACCGTGTCGACGCCGAGCCGGTCCAGCGCGTAGCCGCCCTCGTGCACCAGCACGGTCGGTCGAGATGGAGGCGATGTCGCACGACGCGCTGCCCGGGCAGGTGCTGCGACTGTCGCTGGCGGGGACCGACTGGCCCACACGGTCGCCCCGCCGGTGCCTCTGACCTTGACGGTCGACCGGTCCGCTTCGTGGCTCGGGCTGCCGCTGGCAGGCGAGTCGGTGGCCGCGCCTACGCCTGCCGCTGGTCGCCCCGCCCGAGATCGAGGCGTCGGACGTGGACTGGCAGGTCTCGCGCGACGTGCTGCGCCGACGGACGACGTGCACCGACGCGCACGGCAGCCACTACGAGGTGGACGGCGGGTCGGTCAGCGAGCGCTACACCGGTGCGGTGTCGGTCGACACGGTGACGTGGGAGCAGCGGGCGGAGGCGACTGCCGACTTCACCGTGCGGTGGCCGGAGGCGGCCGTCCGGGCCCGCGCCGACGTGACGCTGGTGGCCGGCCCGACGACGTACGACCTCGACATCTCGCTGCAGAGCTGGCGCGACGGCGAGCCGTTCGCCGCCCGGCAATGGCACCGCCAGGTCCCGCGCGACCTGGGCTGAGAAAGAGTCAGTGACAACCGCGCGAGACGGGGGCGATGATCGGCCCGTGGAGCTCGTCGGCGCACGGACGACCCTGGTGCCGGTCACGCCGTCGCACGTCGCCGACCTGCGGCAGATCCTCGCGACGCCCCAGGTGAGCGCCCGTTGGGGCGATGAGGCGGCATCGGACGCCTGGCCGTACGACGACTCGTCGGCGGTGCGCTTCGCGATCCTCTTCGACGGCGTCGTGCGCGGGATGGTGCAGTACGGCGAGGAGAACGACCCGATGTACCGCCACGCGTCGATCGACGTGTTCGTCGACCCGGCTGTGCACGGCCGCGGTGTCGGACGCGACGCCGTCGCGACTCTGGCCGCCCACCTGGTCGACGACCGCGGCCAGCACCGGATCGTCATCGACCCGGCCGCCGACAACGTGCCGGCGATCCGCTGCTACGCCGCGGTCGGCTTCCGCCCGGTGGGCGTGATGCGCCGCTACGAGCGCGACCCGGTCACCGACGAATGGCACGACGGTCTGCTGATGGACCTGCTGGCAGAGGAGCTGGTGCGGCGGCCGTGCCCGGGCACCTGACGCCATAGCTCACCTGTCTAGGGCGATGCCCCTCCCCGAGGTTCCTGACATATTGGGAGCGCCCTGCAGGGAGGGCGCCGTTTCGGTGTGCGGTCTCAGGCAGGGAGGAAGCTTGGCATTCTTCCGGTTCAGCAGCTTGGTACTGGCAGCCGGCCTCTTCGTCGTGATCCTGGGCGCGACAGCCCTCGGGCACATCGTCGGCCGGTCGGTGCGCGACAAGTCCGAAGGCCTGCGCGAGCCCTTCGGCGTGATGCAGGCCGCGATGCTCGGGTTCATGGGGCTCGTGCTCGCGTTCGGGATCAGCCTGGCAGTGGGGCGCTATGAGAACCGCAGAGCGGCCGTGGTGGAAGAGGCCAACGCGATCGGCACGACCTATCTGCGGGCCCAGACCTTGCCGGAGCCGAGCCGGACGCGCTCCCTGGAGCTCCTACGTGACTTCACGGACACCAGCATCCGGATATCCCGGACGGTGCCCAGCAGCACGGACCAGGACGACGCGCTGGTCCGGAGCGGGCGCGCTGAACGCGCGCTGTGGACAGAGGCGGGGCGGGCCCTGGAAGCCGAACCGACGGCCAGCTCAGTGCGTCTATACGTGGAGAGCCTCAACGAGACGTTCGATGCCCAGTCCAGCGTGGTCTTCGGCTTGCGCAACCGGGTGCCGACAGCGGTCCTCGCCCTCGAGATCGTCGGTGCAGCCATCGCACTGGGCCTGCTCGCGCTCCATCTCGCCACCCTCGGCCGGGGACTGACGCCGGTGCTGGTGGCCTCCGCGCTGGTGACCCTGACACTGATGATCACCTTCGACCTGGATCGCCCGGTCCGTGGCCTCATCCAGGTCAGCGACGCCCCGTTGACGCAGCTGCGTGCGTCCATGGAGGAGCCGCCGGCAGTGGACGCGCCCGCACCGTCGACGACCGGCAGCGGCTGACCGCGATCTGGGGCCAGGGCGACGCCTCACCCTCACGGTCGACCGCTCGTCACGACCTCCCATCAGGTTCTCGTAGCCCCTGAACCGCCTCGATCGACGTGGCGTCGCGCGGTCCGGGCGTCGGCACATCACGGTCATCGGTTGTGTCCAACCCCTTGACTAGGTTCGGCGGTATGGCAGCGACGGTGTCCGAGGCGGTCGAGTTCGGGTGGGGCCCCGGCGCTGCTGGACGCCAGGTCATCGACCGCGGCCGCGACAGCTACCGGCCGTCCCCGCGGATGCGAGCGTTCCTCGCCGCCCGGAACCAGGTGTGCGGATTCCCCGGCTGCAACCGGCGGGCTCACGACTGCGAGTGCGACCACGTCGTCAACCACGGCCTGCCCAACGGCCGGACCATCGCGGTCAATCTCGGCCCCCTCGGCAGGACCTACGTCAAAGGCACCGACCCGTCACTGCCCTGACTTCGCTCTCGGTCCCGCACGTCGTGTCGCACTGCTGGCACGATCGTCGTCCATGACCCGGTCCCCTGACGCCGCCAACGGCGCAAAGGTCGCGACGGGCGGTGCCGGCTACGCCGTGGTCGTCGCCGGCGCCCTGCCTGATCTCGACCAGCGGCTGTCCGACGAGCTCGATCGGGTCAACGCAGCTGCGACCACCGGCGTCGCGCCGGCGCGCGAGCTGACCGTGCGGATCCTGGACGCCGACGGGGAGCTCGCGGCCGGCGTGAGCGGCTGGACCTGGGGAGTCGCCGCGGGCATCGGCATGACGTGGGTGCGCGAGGCGTCACGGGGCGAGGGGCTCGGCAGCAAGCTGCTCGCGGAGTTCGAGGCCGAGGCGAGGTCGCGCGGGGCGACGCACGTGTTCGTCACCTCGTTCACCTTCCAGGCGCCGGGGTTCTACGAGCGCCACGGCTACCGCGAGATCTTCCGGTGGCAGGGCGTCCCCACCTATGACGGCGCCGACGTCCACCTGCGCAAGGACCTGTGACGACTCGTCGGGCATGCGACGAGACGTGGGCGAGCCCCTCAGTCGTCCGGCATCGCGCGGCGGTCGCCGACCGGGCCGTCGGCGAACGGGAACCGGAGCGACCCCGCCCGGACCCACCACTCCATGACGTCATACGTCAGCCGGCCGGCGACCACCGAGGGGTCGCCGTCGGAGATGCGAGCAGCCTCCGCCGGGTCGCAGGCGAAGATCGACATCCCGCGGTAGGCCGGGGCGCTCTGCTCGCCGAACGGCCCGTTCACGACCAGGGTGCCCTGCTGCCGCAGCTCGGCCCGGTAGGCGAGGTGGACCGCCTGGAGCTCGTCGAGCGCCTCGTCCGACATCTCCGGCGCATCAGCCGGCCGCCGCAGGACCACGACCGTGTAGACGTCGAACTCGTCCGGGATGTTGGGGTCGCGTGGCACCGTGCACTCCTCACCAGCAGATAGACATCCCGGGCTCAGCAGGCACCGTAGCGCGGCACCCGTGCACCGCTACGCCGTGTCGACGAGGCGTACGGCGTCGACGGCGGCAAGGGCACCCATCTCGTCCGCGACCATCGAGAGGCTGCTGATCCGGCCGTCGGTCAGGGTGAGGATGTCGATGACGCGGACCGTGATCTCCCGACCTGTCGGCGGGAGCGGGCCGGCGGCAGTGGCCAGCACGCCGGTCTGGTGGCCGGTCATCCGGAAGGCGACCGCCACCTTGTCGCCCGCCTCGCAGACGTCGAGGATCTCGCGCCGTAGGTCGCTGAACGTCGCCCGCAGCGCGGCGCCGCGGGTCACCAGGTCGGTGAGCGACACGGGCTTGCCGTTCACCACGACCGGGTCGGTGTAGAACGCGCCGAAGGCAGCAGCCGCCTCCGCGTCGGAGCCGGGGTCCTGAAACCACAGGCTCAGCAGCCCGTCGATGTCGAACGCCATGTGGGTCCCCTTGCTCGCACCGCGGACGCTTTGAAGCGCCCCGACGACACCTTGCGTGACGGCAGGGCGCCCCGCAAGACCCCGACGATCATCCTCCCTAGACTCCGCAGGTGAGCGCTCCCGAGTCGTCCTCGTCCTCCGCCCCATCCCCGCCATCCCCGCCATCCCCGCCATCCCCGCCATCCCCGCCAGCCCCGTCGTCCGCCGGACTGCTGGAGCTGGCCGGGGCCCTCGGTCCCGATCTGGTCGCGCTCCGCCGCGAGCTGCACCGAATCCCCGAGATCGGCAACCACCTGCCGCTGACCCAGCAGACGGTGCTGCGCGCACTGGGCGGACTGGACGTCGAGGTGACGACCGGTCGGGCATTGAGCTCGGTGGTAGGCGTGCTCCGGGGGCGGGGACCCGCAACCAGTGACCCGGACCGGGCAAGACCGGTGGTGCTGCTGCGCGGCGACATGGATGCCCTGCCGGTCAGCGAGGAGGTGGACGTCGACTACGTCTCGGCGCACCCCGGAGCCATGCACGCATGCGGCCATGACCTGCACGTGGCCGCGCTGGTCGGCGCCGCGCGCATCCTGCTCGAGCGCCGCGACGAGCTCGACGGCGACGTCGTGCTGATGTTCCAGCCCGGGGAGGAGGGCCCCGGCGGTGCCGAGCCGATGATCGAGGAGGGCCTGCTCGAGGCGGCCGGTCGCCAGGTCGTCGCGGCCTACGCCCTTCACGTGGCGTCATCGGAGTACCCGCGCGGCCAATGGTTCTCGCGACCCGGTGCGGTCTACGCCGCCGCCGACGAGGTGCGGGTGCGCGTCGTCGGGACCGGCGGCCACGGCTCCGCGCCGCACCGCGCACGGGACCCCATCCCCACGGCGTGCGAGATGGTCGTGGCGCTGCAGACGATGACGACCCGCGGCTTCGACGTGTTCGACCCGGTGGTGGTCACCGTCGGCCGGATCGCGGGCGGCACCAAGGACAACATCATCCCGGACACGGCGGAGTTCGACGCCACCGTGCGCAGCCTCTCCGCCAAGGCCCGCAGCAAGGTGCAGCACGGCATCGAGCGCCTCGCCCGCGGCATCGCCGACGCGCACGGGCTCGAGGTCGAGGTCGACTACCGGCCCGGCTACCCGGTGACGGTGAACGACGAGACGGAGTACGACCGGTCTGTCACGGCGGTGCACGACCTCTTCGGCGCCGACCGCTACACGCTGATGACCGAGCCGGAGCTGGGCTCGGAGGACATGTCGTTCGTCCTCGACCGGGTGCCGGGCGCCTACCTGAACATCAGCGCGTGCGCCCACGCCGACCACGACGCCGCACCGGACAACCACTCGCCGAGGGCCGCCTTCGACGACTCGGTGCTGCCCGACGCGGCGGCCTGGTTGGCCGAGATGGCGCTCCGCCGCTGCCGCGCGGGCTGACTCACCACGACCCGAGCCACCACGACCCGTCCCCCAGCTACACCGGCAGCGACCCGGTGCGGTAGCCGGTGCCGATCGCGGTGACGAACTGGTGCACCGCGTCCTCGTTGGCTGCCAGCGGGCCCGGCGCGTAGTGCGGCGACGCCAGACCGCGCTGCACCGACTCGCATGCGGCCCAGTCCTGGCGGTTGGTGCGGTCCCAGAACTCGACGGCGTACGACGGGTCCACGTCGGCGCCGGGGAAGTACCAGGCGCACTCCACCTGCGTCTCGCCCGGCGACAGCGGCGTCATCCGGTGCGTCATCACGTAGTCCGGGTGCAGCGACACCAACAGGTTGGGCAGCAGGCCCAGGTAGAGCACCTGCCGCTGGTCCGCGCCGTCGATGGGCCGGCCTCGCGACGTACCGTCGAAGGACATCGTGACCGCCTCGTCGCGCAGGTCCATCGAGCCGCCGACCCAGGCACCGGGCAGGTCGAAGTTCTCGCCGCTCGACGGCGGGCTGACCCGGCACAGCTCGGGGTGGATCAGCGGGCAGTGGTAGCACTCGTGGTAGTTCTCCGTCACGACCTTCCAGTTCGCCTTGACGACGTAGTCGTGCCGCGCGCGCAGGGTGAGCGTCTCGGCGGCGTACGGCGTCACGAGCCCGGTCAGGCCCCCGACGTGGTCCTCGAACGACGTAGACGACTCGCCTGACGCGTTGACGAACACCCAGCCGTGCCACACCTGCGAGGGCAACGGCACCAGGCCGTGCGCGGACGGGTCGAACGACCGGACCTCGCCGAAGCCCGGTGCGGCCAGCAGGCAGCCGGAGAGGTCGTAGCTCCACGCGTGGTACGGGCAGACCAGCGCACGCTTCGACGACGACTCGCCGTCGCCCAGCAGCTCGTGACCGCGGTGCCGGCAGGTGTTGGCGAACGCCCGCACCTCCGTCGAACCCAACGACTCCGGCTCACGGGCCAGCAGCACCGGCACGTCGCCGACCGCGCACGCGTGCTGCGTCGTTCTCTCGGGCAGCAGGGCGTCCACCCGGCCGACGCACACCCACGACCCGGCGAAGAAGTGCCGCCGCTCCCATGCCAGCACCGCGTCCGACGTGTAGGCCTCGGCCGGGAGCATGGTGCTCTCGCCGAACGGCCGCAGCGCGGCCGCGAGGCCGGACTCGGTCACAGGTGCCGCGGTCATGGTGTCCCTCCACCTAGGGTTCGGGCATGGGTCGGCGCAAGGTCGAGGTACGTCGCGAGGAGATCCTCCGCGCGACGGTCGACGAGGTCACCGAGAGCGGGTTCGCGAGCAGCCGGGTCGCCGACGTGGCCGGCCGCCTCGGGATCAGCACCGGCCTGGTCTTCTACCACTTCGAGTCCAAGGACGCGCTGCTCTCGCAGGCCTTCGCCTACGCCGCCGAGCGCGACCTCGCGCGGCTGGACGCGGCAGCCGGGCGCACGGGCAGCGCGACCCGCCGCCTGGCGAGGATCCTCACGCTCTACGGACCCGAGGGTAGCGCCGGCGGCTGGTCGCTGTGGATCGACG
>Ga0126306_10000116_pt1 | contig 27214 bp, 26 predicted proteins | sample Plot27_FD_92592 | JGI IMG/M metagenome (GOLD analysis project Ga0126306, IMG submission 92592) | Serpentine soil microbial communities from UC McLaughlin Reserve, CA, USA - Plot27 | ecosystem: Environmental > Terrestrial > Soil > Grasslands | place: USA: UC McLaughlin Reserve, Lake County... | reverse complement strand
CCGCGCCCAGCCGTCGCACGGGGGCACGAGGAGGACCGGGAGGCGCGCGTCATGGATGAGAGCGGACGAGACGCTCCCAAGCACCGTCGCGGCCACGGCGCCTCGGCCATGGGAGCCGATCACGAGGACCGGCGAGCCGTGCGCCTCTGCGCTGTCTCTCAGGCGCACCACACCGGCCCAGCGGTCTCCGTCGCCTCGGCGCGAGCCTCGAGCCCGGCGGCAGCGGCGAGCCGTGCGCCGTCGGTGCGCGGTCTGCTCGGCTCGCCCGGCAAGGGCCTTGTCGAGCTCCTCGACCGCGCGGCTCGTGACAGCGACGGGTGCGCCGATCACACCGCCGGCGCCGACGCCGCTGTACGGAACCTAGACCGTATCGACGACCGCTTCCCACCTCGTGAGCAGTTGCGACGCGGTGGTGATGGCGGCACGGGACGCGTCGGAGCCGTCGAAGGCGATCAGCGCGGGACCCGTGGGCGTGTCCTCCTCCGTCGGGGGAACCACCAGCACGGGCCGGCGCGTGTGATGCAGGAGGCCAGAAGAGACGCTGCCGAGCAGAGCGAACTTCACGGCTCCCTGCCCACGCGATCCGATCACAACGACGGCGGCGTCGACCGCGTCGGCCTTCGCGAGAAGCGTTGGCCAGGCTTTGGGCTTTCCTTGCAGCGCGTACGCCTCGGCGTCGAATCCCGCGTCGCGCGCCAGTTCAGCGCCTTCCGCCGCGACGCGCTCGGCATCGTCAGAGGACGCCGCGACGGGCGATACGGCATGCAGGCCACCTGCTCGGGCCGCGCCACGCCATCGTCGCGCACGTCTGGGACTCGCTCGCCGTGCTGTTGTCGACATCTGGAGGGGTTCGCGCGCCATCCGCGTGAAATCCGCAACCATTTGCGGGTTTTTTGCGCGAACGGGATGGGCTTAGACTCCCAAAGGTCCCATGGACCGACACTCGGACTCGCAGACGGGTCAAGCGCATGGACAGTTGAGCGAAAAGGAGCTGCGCAAGCTCCTCGACGTCGGACGCGCGCTCGTTGCTGAGCTCGACGTCGAGACCGTACTGCGCCATGTGCTCGAGACCGCCCGTGAGATCACGGGCGCGCGCTATGCCGCGCTCGGCATTCTGGACGAGCGCAAGGAGGAGCTCGAGCGCTTCGTGTTTGTGGGGATCGACGAGGATACGAGGCGGCTCATTGGTCCGCTGCCGCGCGGGGGTGGGGTGCTCGGAGAGTTGATTCGGAACCCGCAGCCGCTGCGCCTGCCTGACGTGACGCAGCACCGCCGCTCCTACGGGTTTCCCCCGGGGCACCCTCCGATGACCACCTTCCTCGGCGTTCCCATCAGCATCCGCGGCGAGGCGTGGGGCAACCTCTATCTCACGGATAAGGCGGAGGGCGCGGAATTCGACGAGCGCGACGAGGAGTCTGCGATCGTGCTCTCGGAGTGGGCGGCTATCGCGATCGGCAATGCCCGCCTCTACGAAGACCTCGCCCGCCGCCGCGCCGAGCTCGAGCGTGCCGTCCGCGGCCTCGAGGCGACCGCCACGGTCGCCCGGGCGGTCGGCTTCGAGACGGACCTGGACCGGGTCTTGGAGCTGGTCGTGAAGCGTGGGCGGGCGCTCGTCGACGCCGATTCGCTGCTGGTCATCCTTCAAGAGGGCAACGAGTTGCGCGTCGCTGCCGCGGCGGGCGAGGTAGGGGCCGAGGCGCTCGGCGTGACGCTGGCGCTGGACGGCACGCTGCCCGGTGCCGTCCTGACGAACGGCACGTCGGAGCGGGTCCCGAGCCTGGCCGACCGGATGGGGCATGGCCTCGATGCGGTCGCCGCGGACGCCAGATCCGCGCTCGTGGCACCGCTCGGCTTCCGCGACCGCGCCCGCGGGGTGCTGGTTGCGCTCCACAACGGCCGTGGGACGCGCGGCTTCGAACCCGACGAGGACCACCTGCTCACCTCCTTCGGCGCCAGCGCGGCCATTGCGATCGCCACGGCGCAGTCGGTCGAGGCGGAGCGGCTTAAGCACTCCATCCGGGCATCCGAGTCCGAGCGGAGCCGCTGGGCGCGCGAGCTGCACGACGAGACGCTCCAAGAGCTCGGCGCGCTCAAGTTCATGCTCGAGTCCGCGCATGGAACCGGGCGGCCCGAGAAGATTCAGGATGCCGTCGAGCGCTCGCTCGAACAGCTCGGATCCAGCATCACCGCGCTCCAGAGCTTGATCACCGAGCTGCGGCCGGCGTCCCTTGACGAACTCGGCGTCAAGCCGGCGCTTGACGCGCTGGTGCGCCGCGCTTCGGCCCGCTTCGGGCTCGAGGTGGAGGCCAACTTCGACCTCGCCTACGACCGCGGCCGGGCGCCCTCGCGCCTGCTCGGCGAGATCGAGAGCACCGTGTATCGCCTCGTTCAGGAGGGGATCAACAACGTGGTGAAGCACGCGAAGGCGAAGAAGCTCCAGGTCGAGGTGGTGGAGACTGACGGCTCCGTGTTGCTGACAATCCGCGACGACGGGAGCGGGTTTGAGACGAGCCGACCGGGCGCCGGCTTCGGTCTCGTCGGGATGCGCGAGCGCCTGGAGCTGGTCGACGGACGCCTCGTCATCGACTCGACGCCGGGTCGCGGCACCGTCGTCCGCGCCGAAATACCGGCCGTGCACGAGCCGGTGGACGGCGGGGTTAGCGAGTCAGCCGCGAGGGAGTCCGCCCAGGGCTGACCGCTTCGTCCTCCGTGGCGGGGACCTCGACATCGACGTGGAGCCCGTCGGGGTCGGTCTCGAGCTCGTCGTGCCGAAGCGCGAGGTAGGGGGCCAGGCGCTTGCCGGCGATCTTGCTGGGAGGCCACCACAGCGCGTGATCCGACACGCGCGAGTCCTCGCCGCGCCCGCCACTCAGCTCGGCGCGCATATAGCGCGGCGTCGCGCCGGTCAGAAGCAGCCCGCGGAGCACCGGGCGGAAGGGCTGCGGCTCCACGTCCGCACCCGCCCGCGACGCGATTGCCTCTGCAGCCGCATCGGCCTGCTGCGTCGCCACTCCGCCCTGCTTGATAGGTGAGTTCGTCGCATCGCCGGCGGCGTAAACATCCTGTTCGCCGTGAACCAGGCCGTTGAGGTCGACCGGGATGAAGCCGGCCACGTCCGCGCGCAGCCCGGCGAGGTGCGGCCCCGTCAGGGTCGGCAGGCTCACCACCCGGTCGGCGGGCAGGCTGTCGTCCGGGACGAGCGACAGCCTGCCCTCCTCGAAGCCCGAGGGGTAGCACGAGACGTGCAACTCGATCCCGCGTCCGTCGAGAAGCTCGCGCACCGTTTCGGAGGCGGGGGCGCCGAACAGCTCGAGCGGCGCCTGCTCGGGGGTCACAAGCGACAGCCGCACCTTCCGCAGGCCACGCTCGGCCACATGCGCAGCGGTCATCAGGGCGAGCTCGTAGAGGGGTAGCGGCCAGGAAGCTCGCGGGGGCACCGCAAACGCGACGTTGTGGACACGCCGCTCCTCGAGGTCGCGGAGCAGGGTGCGGAAGCGGCTGGTGTAGCCGGGCCCCTGGACCATCACACTGCCTGGAATCGATGTGGTCGCGTGGGCACCCACCGCCACCAGCAGCACGTCGAAGGAAAGCTCGCGGCCGTCCCGGGTCTCGATCTTGCGGGCCGCCGTATCGACGCTCTTGACGGCGGCGATGTGTACCGCGGCTCGGTGGTCGCTCGCGATGCGGACTACGTCGTAGCGGCGTGCCTCGCCGAGGCCGAACGGCTCGGCGACAGCGAGCGGCCGGTAAGCGAACTCCGGGGTTGGAGTGACGAGCTCGAGTGATATGCGATCGCCTGCGAGCTCGTGCAGGGCCATCAGGGCCTCAAGCGCTGCCACGCCCCCGCCGGCGATCATGACCTTGATCGGACTCTCGTTCATGAGTTCAATGGTCGCGCCGGGTCGTCGCCCCGGCATCGGGGGATGCCCGGGATTCCCCTCAGTGTTTTCCCGCACGGGATAGGCTCGCATCGTGGACGGTTTCAGGGTGGTGATATGCGGAGGTGGGATCGCGGCGGTCGAGGGGCTGCTGCGACTGCGGCGGCTCGTCGGGGAGGCGGTGGACGTCACGCTCCTCGCGCCAAACGATGAGCTGCGCTATCGCCCCGTGGCCGTCCAGGAGCCGTTCTCGCGTCCGTCCGCCAGGCGCTACCCGCTGAGGGACGTGGCGCGGAAGGCGGGAGCCGAGTGGGTACAGGACGGGCTCGACTGGGTGGATCCAGACGGCCAAGTCGCCCACACCGCCGAGGGCGCGTCGCTGGACTACGACGCTCTGCTGCTGGCGGTGGGGGCTCGGACGGAGGTGCCGTACGAGCATGTGACGGTGTTCGACGACGCGCACGCCGACGACACCTACCGTGGTGTCGTGCAGGACATCGAGGAGGGATACACCCACAGCCTTGCGCTGCTGCTGCCGGATGGTCCCGCTTGGCCGCTGCCGATCTACGAGCTCGCGCTGATGACGGCGCAACGGGCGGACAGCATGTGGATGGATGAGCTCGGCGTCGACATCGTGACCGCCGAGCCGGAGCCGCTGGCCGCCTTCGGCGAAGACGCCAGCCGCGCCATAGCCGAGCTTCTCGAAGCGGCACGGGTGCGGGTCCATGTCAGCTCTCGGGCCGAGGTGCCTGCGTCGCGCAAGCTCCTGGTGCAGCCCGAGGGGCGTGAGCTCGAGCCGGGGCGGATCGTCGCGATGCCGCGCCTTCGCGGCCCGCGCATCCGCGCGGTCCCCGCGGACCACGACGGCTTCATTCCCGTCGACGAGGTGTGCCGCGTGCGCGGATTGGAGCCGCGCGTGTTTGCGGCGGGCGACGCCGCGGACCTGCAGATCAAGCACGGCGGGCTCGGCGCTCAGATGGCTGACACCGCCGCAGCGGGGATCGCAGCGTTGGCCGGTGCCGAGGTCCAGGTCGAACCGTTGCGGCCGGTGCTCCGCGGTGTCCTCTACACCGGTGCCGAGCCGCTCTATCTCACGGCGCGGATCGAGGATGGACACGTCCCGTCGGAGGTTGCCCGCGACCGGCCCTGGCCCGCCGACGAGAAGGTTGTCGCCGAGGAGCTGGGCCCGTTCCTGCGTTCGCTCGACTGAGCCGGAGCTAGACGCCAAGCAGCGCGGCCAGCATCAGCATCAGCGCCGCGCCTAGCGCCGTGCCGGCGGCCGCCGCGAGCCGTCCGACGGCCGCGTAGGCCTCCGGGGCAAGCTCGGCGACCACCAAGGCGAGCATCGCACCGGCCGCAAACGCGAACGAGAAGGGCAGCAGTCCGTTGATTTCCTCGACGGCGAGGTACGCGATGACCGCGCCCACAGGCTGCGGCGCGCTCGTGAGCACCGCGCCCCAGAACTGCTGGGCATGGCCGAAGCCGGCCCTCTCCATCGGGATCGCGACGCTGGTCCCCTCCGGGACGTTCTGAAGCGCGATAGCGAGAAGATGAAAAGTGCCAGCCCCTCCGTGTCCGACGCGAACACAGTGCCGATCGCGAAACCCTCGGGCAGGCTGTGCACCAGGAGAACGCCGAACACGAGCAGCGACCGGCGGACGCTCGCGCCGCGGAGTTTGCCGACATGCACGTCACGGCCGGCCAGCAGCCGGCGCGAGCCGAGCAGGAACAGCACAGCCACGACCACGCCGGCGCCCACGGTCACGCCACCGTCCTCGTCGAGCGCCGGCAGCAGCAGGCCGACCACGGACGCCACGCCCATCAGTCCGACTGTGGTGCCCCAGAGGAACGGGCGCAGCTGACCGGCCCGCGCGCCCAGGAGGAAGACGGGCACGGCGCCCATGCCCGTGGCCAGGCGGTCGCGGCGCCTGCGAGCGCGAGCACCGCGACGTCCATCGAAGGCTTCTAGCGGTCGATCAGGTCGTGATCGAGCGCGTAACGAACGAGTTCGGCGCGGGTCGACGCACCGAGCTTCTGCTGGATGTGGGCCCGATGGGTCTCGACGGTCCGCACGCTCAGGAACAGCTGCTCGGCGATCTCGTTGTTGGTGTGCCCGAGCGCGATCAGACGCAGGACCTCGATCTCGCGCTCGCTCAGCTCCGCCAGTGCGCCGACGGGGCCGTCCGGAGTGGCGGCCATGCGCGCGCCGAGGTCCGGGTTGAGCCAGGTTCCCCCACCTGCGGCAGCCCGTATCGCCTGCACGAGCTCTGTCCCGGCCGCGTGCTTGAGCACGTAGCCGCGGGCGCCGGCCTGCAGAGCCTCGCGGGCAAACGCCGGGTCGTCCTGCATGGTCAGGACCACTACAGCCGTGTCCGGGGAGGTCTCAGAGACCTTCGGTATCGCCTCCAGGCTCGAGCCGCCCGGCATGTTCAGGTCGAGGACAAGGACGGTGGGCTTGTAGCCGAGCGTGTAGCGCTTCGCCTCGTCGACGTCGCCGGCCTCCGCCACGACCTCGATGTCGGATTCAGCCTCCAGCAGCATCCGCAGGCCGCTCCGAACAACCGAGTGGTCGTCGGCTAGGACGATCGTGATGCTGTCCGTGGCAGGAGTCGTGGCAACCGAAGTATCTGTCATCAGGTCAGCATCGGACCGGCTGCGTCCGTTGCCATCCGTCGGGAACCGAGGGTCCGCTGCGGGGAACTACTGATCGAACCCGAGATAGGGGCGCGTCGAGCTCCCTGCGCTCGCGGGGCTTCGGATCAGGATCGATCCGTCGACGGAGCAACGAGTACGGGGCAGTGCGCGATCTGGAGCAGCCGCTGCGTCACGCTTCCAAGGAGCAGGCCCGCGAGCGTTGAGTGACCGCGCCTTCCGGCCACGATCAGGTCCGCGTTCGCCCCATCGGCGATCTCCGCGATCGCATGGGCGGGACCTTCGAGCATCACCTCGCGCATCTCGACGCTCGTCCTCAGAACGCGGTCGCCCTGCCGGCGTCATCTCAGTCTTAGAGCGCGCCAATCAAGGAGGCTCGCGGGGAGGAGCATTCGCGGGCTTCCCGACTGCGCGACACTAACTGGCATGGCGGCACTGACGGCCGAGGAGCTACGCCTGATCGACGCGTACTGGCGCGCCGCAAACTACCTATCCGTTGGCCAGATCTACCTGCTGGACAATCCGCTCTTGCGCGAGCCGCTGACACTCGAGCACGTAAAGCCCCGCCTGCTCGGCCACTGGGGCACAACGCCTGGGCTGAACCTGCTCTACGCGCATGTCAACCGGGCGATCCGGCAGCGGGACCTGAACGCGATCTATGTGGCCGGTCCTGGCCATGGCGGCCCAGGATTGGTCGCGAACACCTACCTGGAGGGCACGTACACCGAGGTCTATCCGCAGATCGGCGAGGACGAGGACGGCATCCGCCGGCTCTTTCGGCAGTTCTCCTTCCCCGGCGGTGTCCCGTCGCACGTGGCTCCCGAGACGCCGGGCTCGATCCACGAGGGCGGCGAGCTCGGCTACGCGCTGGTTCACGCTTACGGGGCCGTGTTCGACAACCCGGACCTGATCGCGCTCTGCGTGATCGGCGACGGCGAGGCGGAGACCGGCCCGCTCGCGGCGAGCTGGCACTCGAACAAGTTCGTGAACGCGGCGCGTGACGGCGCCGTGCTACCTGTCCTCCACCTGAACGGCTACAAGATCGCGAACCCAACCATCCTGGCGCGGATCCCGCACGAGGAGCTGCGCGCGCTCCTTGAGGGCTACGGACACCAGCCGCTGTTCGTTGAGGGCGACGACCCGGAGCTAGTCCACAAGGCTCTGTCCGAGGCACTGGACTCCTCGCTCGACGCCATCGCGTCGATCCAGGAGCGGGCGCGCGCAGGTGACGTTTCAAGGCCGCGCTGGCCCATGATCGTGCTCCGCACCCCGAAGGGCTGGACGGGCCCGAAGGAGGTCGACGGTCAGCCGGCTGAAGGCACGTTCCGCGCGCACCAGGTTCCGCTCGCCAAGCTTTCGGAGAATCCGGAGCACCTCCGCCAGCTCGAAGAATGGATGCGCTCGTACCGGCCGGAGGAGCTGTTCGACGACGACGGCCGGCTGCGGGAGGAGCTGTGCGCGCTACGCCCCCAGGGCGAGCGGCGCATGGGGGCGAACCCGCACGCGAATGGTGGGCTCCTGCTGCGTGATCTCGAGCTGCCTGACTTCCGCGATTATGCCGTTGGCGTGGAGGAGCCGGGCAAGGCCGCGAGCGAGGCGGCCCGGGTGCTCGGCACCTGGCTCCGCGACGTGATGCGGGCGAACGAGTCTTCGCGGAACTTCCGCGTGATGGGGCCGGACGAGACGGCTTCGAACCGACTCGGTGCCCTCTTCGAGGTCACGGACCGTGCCTGGATGGCCGAGCGCCGCGACGGCGACGACCACCTCTCGCCAGACGGCCGCGTGATGGAGGTCCTAAGCGAGCATCTCTGTCAGGGCTGGCTCGAGGGTTACCTCCTGACCGGTCGCCATGGCGTCTTCAACTGCTACGAGGCCTTCATCCACATCGTTGACTCGATGTTCAACCAGCACGCGAAGTGGCTGAAGGTCACGCGGGCGATTCCCTGGCGGAGGCCGATCGCGTCGCTGAACTACCTGCTCTCGTCGCATGTGTGGCGGCAGGACCACAATGGGTTCTCCCATCAGGACCCGGGGTTCATCGACCACGTGATGAACAAGAAGGCGGAAATAGTGCGCGTGTATCTGCCGCCCGATGCGAACTGCCTGCTGTCAGTAGCGGACCACTGCCTGCGCTCGCGTCACTACGTGAACGTGATCGTGGCGGGGAAGCAGCCGTCGCTCGACTACCTGTCGATCGGCGACGCGGTCACGCACTGCGCGCGCGGAATCGGGATCTGGGAGTGGGCCTCGAGCGACGGCGACGATGAGCCGGACGTCGTGCTGGCCTGCGCCGGCGACATACCGACTCTCGAAACGATCGCCGCCGCGGCGCTGCTCCGCGAGCACCTCCCCGAGCTCGGCGTCCGAGTGGTGAACGTCGTGGATCTGATGAGGCTGCAACCGCCGTCCGAGCACCCGCACGGCCTGCCGGACGCCGAGTTCGACGCCCTGTTCACAGATTCGCAGCCGGTGGTTTTCGCATACCACGGCTACCCATGGCTGATCCACCGGCTCGCGTACCGGCGCCGCAACCACGCCAACCTGCACGTGCGCGGCTACAAGGAGGAGGGTACGACCACCACGCCCTTCGACATGGTGATGCTGAACGACCTCGACCGCTTCCACCTGGTCATGGACGTGATCGACCGCGTGCCCGGCCTCGGCGAGAGTGCGGCGGGGCTCCGCCAGCAGATGGCCGACGAGCGCCTTCGCCATCGCGCCTACACCCGTGAGCATGGGGACGACCCGCCCGACGTCCGCGACTGGACCTGGCCCGGTGGCCCCCCTTCGCGCGACGAGCCCGCACGCGGCGTCCCGGGTTAGCGGCAGACGTGCGTGTGCTGGTCGTGAACGCCGGGTCGAGCAGCCTGAAGCTGTCGTTGCTCGACGCGGAGGACAGCGAACTGTGGTCGAGCGAGCTGGCGGCGCCCCGCGCGCTCGTCGACCCGGAGGCTGTTGGGGCCACGCTCCGCGAGCTGCCGGACGTGCCCTATGTGGCCGGGCACCGAATCGTTCACGGCGGTGGGCGCTTTCGTGAGGCAGTGGTGATCGACGAGCAGGTGGAGGCGGCGCTGCGCGATCTGGTGGCGCTTGCGCCGCTTCACCAGGCTAAGTCCCTGGCTGCGCTCGACGCCGTGGCGCGAGCGTTGCCGAACGTGCCGGCGGTCGCGTGCTTCGATACGGCGTTCCACGCCACGCTTCCGCCGGAGGCCGCCACCTACGCGCTGCCGCGCGCATGGCGGGAACGCTACGGCGTCCACCGCTACGGCTTCCACGGCCTCTCGCACGCGTACGCCGCTCGTGCCGCCGGGAAGGCGCGCCGCGTCGTGACGTGTCATCTCGGCGCCGGCGCATCGCTGTGCGCCGTGCTCGAGGGCCGCTCGGTGGACACGACGATGGGATTCACGCCGCTCGAGGGGCTCGTCATGGCCACCCGCTGCGGTTCTGTCGACCCCGGCTTGCTGCTGTGGCTTCTGCAGCACGAGGACCTCGGCGTGGACGAGATGGCCGATGCGCTCGAGCATGAGTCCGGGCTGCTGGGACTCGCCGGGACGGCGGACATGCGAGAGCTGGCCGCGCGAGACGATCCCGATTCGGATCTCGCGATCGGCGTCTACGTGCACCGCCTTCGGGCCGGCATCGGCGCAATGGCCGCGGCGCTCGGCGGGCTCGACGCGCTCGTTTTCACCGGCGGCGTCGGGGAGAACGCCGTGCGTATTCGCGAGCTCGCCTGCGAGGGGCTGTCACACCTGGGCGTCGGTGCTCCGGAGAGTCGCGTCCGCGTGCTGGTCGTGCACGCGCGCGAGGACCTCGAGATCGCCCGACAGGCCCGCGCGCTACTCGGCGTGCAGGGCCTCGAGCACCTGTAGCCGCGCCCCGCGCCGCGCCGGGGCGACTGCGGCGATGACGCCAACGGCGATCGCAAGCACGAGGAAGATGGCGAGCTGCACAGGCGGCGGCTCGAAGCCAAGGCCGAGGTCGCCGAGTGACTCCGTCACCAGGAATGCGAAGAGCAGGCCGACGCCGATGCCGAGGACACCACCGATCACCGCCGTGATCACGCTCTCGTAGCGCACCATCTGCCGCACCTGACCAGGCGTTGCGCCGACCGCCCGCAGCAGCCCGAACTCGCGTGTCCGTTCGTGAATGGAAAGGAAGAGGGAGTTCGCGATGCCGAAGAGCGAGATGACGACGCTCATGCCGAGCAACGCGTAGAGCAGGTAGATGAATTGATCGAGCGCCGCGGTCTCAGCCTCCGCGTAGTCCGCCTGTGTCTCGACCGCCGCGACCGGGAAGGCCTCGAGCACCGAAGCGAGCTCTCGCGTAGTCGCCTGTGGGCACGGGAAGCGGGTACGTATTTTCCCGCGTACCGATGCGCTCCCTTGCGGATGCCGCCGGAGCGCGCGCGCCGTAGCGTCGGGGCATGGACAAGACCGCAGTTGTTCTGCCAGTGGGTTCGACGAAACTCCAAGAAGTCGAGGTGCAGGCACTGGACCCCGCTCGGCTGGAGCCGCTCATTGGCCCGGAGCGGATGGCGGGCTTCGAGGCCACCGCCGAGCTCGCCCGGCAGGCGCTCGCGGGCCGCGCGGTCCTCAACGTGAACTCGACCGCCGCGGGCGGCGGGGTCGCGGAGATGCTGCAGACCCTGCTCGCCTATGTGCGCGGCGCCGGCGTGAACGCCCGCTGGCTCGTGATCGATGGCGACGCCGACTTTTTCGCGGTCACCAAGCGCATCCACAACGGCCTGTACGGCTCTCCAGGCGACGGCGGCCCGCTCGGGCCGTCGGAGCACGCCTGCTACGAGCGCACCCTGGAGCGCAACGCCGCGGAGCTGCAGGCGCTCGTGCGTCCCGGCGACGTCGTGCTGCTCCACGATCCGCAGACCGCTGGCCTCGCCGCCAGCCTCGGGGGGGCGGGCGCGCGCGTCGTATGGCGATGCCATGTGGGCCGCGACCAGCCGAACGAGTGGACCGACCGGGCCTGGTCGTTCCTCCGGGCCTACCTCGAGGAGGTCGACGGCTATGTCTTCTCACGCGCGGCGTTCGCCCCGGAATGGGCCGACCCGGCGCGCACCCACATCGTCGCGCCGTCGATCGACCCGTTCTCGGCCAAGAACGAGCCGATGTCGCACCGCAGCGTCCGCCTCGCGCTCGGCTACGTTGGGTTGCTCGACGGTGACGGCGACCGCCCAATTGTTCCCTTCTCACGCCGCGACGGATCCCCTGGACGGCTCGACCGCCACGTGGACGTTGTGCAGAGCGGTCCGCCAGCGCCCGCCGACGCGCCGCTCGTCATGCAGGCCTCGCGCTGGGACTCGATGAAGGACATGGCCGGCGTGATGGAGGGCTTCGCAGCACACGTGGACCCGTCGCTGGGGGCGCACCTCGTCCTGGCGGGCCCCGTCGTGACCGGGGTGGCTGACGATCCGGAGGCCGCCGAGGTCTATGAGGATTGCGTGGCGCGCTGGGGCCAGCTGCCGCACGCGGCGCGTGGCCGGGTCCACCTCGCCTGCGTCCCCATGGCCGACCCGGATGAGGCCGCCGCGATAGTCAACGCACTGCAGCGCCACGCCTCCGTGGTGGTGCAGAAGAGCCTGGCAGAGGGCTTCGGCCTCACCGTCGCCGAAGGGATGTGGAAATCGCGGCCAATCGTGGCGAGCGCGGTTGGAGGCATCGTCGACCAGATCGAGGACGGGAAGCATGGCCTGCTGATCGACGACCCGCACGACCTGGGTGCCTTCGGCGCTGCGGTGGAGCAGCTGCTCCGCGACCCGGCTGGCGCCAACCAGCTCGGGCAGGCCGCGCGCCGTAGGGCGGTGGACAAGTTCCTCGGCGACCGCCACCTCGCCCAATATGGCGAGCTGTTTCGCATGCTCGCCGCTCCATCCAACTGAGAGGAGCGCAAGATGGACTCCCGAGACGCGATCTCGAAGGCTCTAGACGCGATGTGGTCGAGGGCGGGCATGTGCGCTGGGAGCCGGCGGTCGACCTGACCCCGCATCGTCATCCAGCTAGCGCGCGCTGCACTCGGCGTCGCTTTCCTGGTCGGACGCCCAAACCGTTGATCTCGATGCGGATTTCTACGGACTCGGCAGGCGGGACGCCCGCGTGCAGTCCCGTAGCTGCCCCCGATGGCGGGCGGTGCGGGCGGATCGATGATGTCCTCGACACCAAGCACCTAAGAGGAGGTCTGTGATGAGCAAGCTCTACATCTACGCCGGAATCGCAGCGAGCTGCGTGATGATCTGCATCGGCATCGGCGCGGTCGCAATCGGCTTCGACGGCCGCTCGGACGTTCGTAGCGAGCTGGCCCGCGAGAACATCGTCGGCACACCTGACATGAAGAAGGTTGCCAACGAGAAGATCGACACGGGTCAGGAGGCGCGTGACTTCGCTGCTGGAATGCGGGTCCACGCACTCGAGGCCAGCAACGGCCAGACCTACGCCGAGATGCCGCGCTTCCTCGACGAGAACGGCAAGCCGGTCGCCGACGAGAAGGCTGCCGCGGTGGATCCCAAGTCGGGTCAGCCGGTGAGCAACCCGGCCCGCGACCTCTGGGTGACCGAGACCGCACTCGGGACTGCTCTCAACACGTCGTACTTCGCTGAGAACGTTGCGAACTTCGCGATCGTCATGGGCTTCGCCCTGCTGCTCGCGGGAATCGGCTTCCTCGTCCTGACGCTGCGGCTTCCGTGGCGCCGCGAGGAGGAGGGGGTCACCTCCAAGGCTCCCGCCGGCCGGGCTGCCCTGGCCAGCTAAGGGTGGGCCTCCCATAGGAGGTGTCGAGCCCTCGTCCCGGTTCGCCGGGGCGGGGGCTTTCACCGTTGTCAGGCGATCGGCGCGGTCACCACGTCTTTGCCTGCCTTGCCCGCTGCGGCAGCCTCAGGCGGACCCGGGCGTCTACCGCGACGCACCCGTCGGTCATTCCGATAACGGGGTTGAGGTCCAGCTCGGCCACCTCCGGCAGGTCGTCCGCGAGACGCGACAGCCTATGAACGAGGTCCACCAGGGCACCGGCGTCGCTCGGTGGCGAGCGAAAGCCGCGTACCAGTCGGCCGGACTTTCCGGAGAGGACGAGATCCGCGGCATCCGTGTCTGTGATTGGGGCAATGCGGACCTGGGCTTCACCGATCAGCTCGGCGAGCACGCCGCCAGGCCCGAATGCCACGAGAGGACCGAACACGGGGTCCTGCACGACGCCTGTCAGGAACTCCGCGAAGCCGCGGATCATCGGCTGAAGCGTGGCTGGAAGCCCAACCTGGGAGAGCGCTTTCAGGAGCTCGGCTTCGTCGCGGAGGTCGAGCGCGACGCCGCCGCTCTCGGTCTTGTGCGCACCCGGGATGGCGGTCTTCGCAGCGAGCGGAAATCCCAGGTCGCGTGCCGCCGCCAGGGCCTCCTCTCCGCTCCCGACGTGGCGTTCGGCGACGAGGGGAATCTGGTAGGCCTCGAGCAGCGCCCGCGTCTCCGGGGGCGCCAGCCAGACGTCGTCGGCACGCGCGAGCCCCTTTGTCACGACGGCCTGGGCAGTCTGGAGGTCGACATCGTCGAGCTCCGGGATAGCGCCCGCCGGTTGCCGCAACCAATCCGCACGGCCGGCGGCCAGCCCTAGCGCGGCCGCGGCGGACTCGGGGTAGTTGAAGTGGGCAATTGGTCGCAGCCCGGCACTGAGCACCTCAGGCGTGCCCGCGGCGCTCATGACGACAGCCAGCACCGGCTTGTCGAGCTCGTCTAAGCCGTCCACGGCAGCGCGGATCGCGGCCGCGACCTCCTCTGCTCCCGCCACCACCGGGGGGACGAAGAGAACAATCACGGCGTCGACTCGCGGGTCGGCGAGGATGGCGGGGAGCATGGCCTCGTAGGTGGCGCCGGTGGCCGAGCCGAGCAGGTCGACCGGGTTCGCGACGCTCGCCTCGGCCGGCAGGACGGTGGCGAGCTTATCCCGCGTCTCGTCGCCGAGCTCGGGCAGCTCGAGTCCGGCTGCCTCGCACGCGTCGGCACAGAGGATTCCGAGCCCGCCCGCGTTCGTGACGACAGCGACCGAGCGGCCGTTCGGCAGCGGCTGGGTCGCCAAGAGGGACGCGGCATCGAGAAGCTCGTCGAGCCTGTCCGCACGGATAACTCCTGCCTGGTGGAAGAGCGCGTCCACCGCTTCCTCCGAGCCGGCGAGGGCGGCGGTGTGAGAGCCCGCCGCCCGCGCTCCGGCGCGACTGCGGCCGCTCTTCATCGCAAGCACCGGCTTGCTGCGTGCCACGCGGCGGGCGATGCGCCCGAACCGACGGGGGTTTCCGAACGATTCGAGATAGAGCAGGATCACCTCGGTGGCGGGGTCGTCCTCCCAATGCTCGAGCAAGTCGTTTGACGAGACGTCGGCCTTGTTCCCGATCGACACGAACGCCGACAGCCCCAGACCGCGCGAGGTGGCCTCCTGTAGGAAGGCAAGACCGAGCGCTCCGCTCTGAGACGAGAACCCGATATTGCCCGCCGGTATTCCCGGCGGGCCGAACGTCGCGTTCAGGCGCGGGCCCGAAAGCGCGATGCCGAGGCAGTTCGGGCCGATCATCCGGCCACCGTGAGCGCGCACGAGCGTGAGCAGGCGATCCTGCCGCTGGAGCCCCTCGGGTCCCATCTCTGCGAACCCCGCGGAGATAACGCAGAGAGCGCGCACGCCGCTCACGAGAGCGCTCTCGGCCGCCTCGAGGACGCGCTCACCCGGGACGGCTATAACCGCGAGATCCACCGGGTCGGGGATCTCCTCGACGGACGAGTACGCCCGCACCCCGGCGACGGGCTCGCCACGCGCGTTGACGGGATACGCCGCACCCGTGTAATCGCCCGCCAGGATGTTCCTGAACAGCTCCCCGCCGATTGAGCCCCTGCGCGCCGAGGCTCCAATGACAGCGACCGCCGTCGGCTCGAAGAACGGACGCAGCGACGCAGCCACGGCCACGTGGTCCCGGCTCGCGACCTGAGCCAGATAGTCGGCCGTAGCTTTGATCATCAGCCGGACCTCGACCACGCCGCTCTCGCGCTCGCGCGTCTGCTCGAAGCCGGCGTCCCTCAGCACGTGCAGCATGGCGGTGTTGCCCGAGAGCACCTCGGCGAGGAAGCACTCGATCCCGACCTCGCCCGCGATATCGGCCAGCTGCTCGAGCAGGCGCGTGCCAACCCCCTTGCCCTGCAGCTCGTCCGCGACGGCGAACGCCACTTCCGCGAGGTCGGGCTGGCGTAGGCGGACGTAGCTCCCGAGCGCGACGATCCGCTCCGCGCCGGCCTCGCTCACGGCACCGATGAGTGCGCCGCGCTCGGTCCAGTCCGGGTCGAGCACGGGCTCGACAAGGCGTCGACCCACCGAGACGACTCCGTGGAAGCGCAGATACAGGCTGTCCGGCGAGAGGCGCCTCATGAATTCGAGCAGTTCGCCCGCATCGTCCCGGGCGGGCGGGCGCAGCCGGAGGGTGGTCCCGTCCCGGAGGACCACGTCGCGGACGTCTCCTCCGGGATCGAGTGCGCTCACTCGCGACACCATGCCACAGCAGTGCGGTGCCGACGCAGCGCGCGCTCAGTAGTTAGACGCGATGTCGAATCCGTGCGCTGCACGGATGCTGCGAGGCTCCAGCCGCGCGAGGCTTGCCGTGACCAAGGAGGCCAGCATGAAACGCAGGGTTAGCCATCTCGTACGCGACACTCTGATCGTCGTGTCTTGCTATGCGGCGCTGATCGCCGGAGGTTGGATCGCCGTTGGCTTTGGAGGGGCCGTAATAGTTGCCATCGGAGCGGGCGCGCTCGTCGCGCTCGGGCTACCGCTGGCGTTCGTCTATTACGAGGAGCAGCAGTCCTTCCACCCGCCCGGCCCAGGACACTGACGGGCGCGCGCGCTCGTTTCAGACCGATTGATTTCTCTAGACCGCGGAGCCAACGGTGGCTTCCCATTTGTCGGCGTGTCCGCGGTCGTACGCGCCGCTGCGCCGAGCCACCTCGAGTCCTGAGAACCAACCTGGGGCGCGGCCGTGGGGCGGTGGCTGAAGTACATCTGTCGGGACGCCTGCGGTGGCGATCACCCATGCGATCACGGAGTTGGAGTTCCACATCTCGCCGGCCCTCAGCTCGTCGCGCCCCCAGACAGGCGTGGGGATCGTCGTGACGACCCCGAGCATCCGGCGGACCGCCCCACGGTTGGTGGTGACTCGCTGCGGTTCGCCGACCGCCTCGACCAAATCCGGAATCGATCCGCCGCGCCAGCAGCGGACCTCGTAGCGAAACAGGCGCCACCAGCCGAGGTAGCGCTTCCTACGGGGCCTATGGCAACCACGCCTCGACTCGCCTCGTCAGCATTCGGCGAGGGCGCGACCTCGATGGTGTAGCGATCGCCGTCCAGCTCGATAACGAGCGCTGAGTGATAGAGGTCGCAGCGCTTTCGATGCTGGCGGGCGGCTTCGATCGCCTCGAAGACGCGACCGTTGAAGCGCACGGAGTGACCGCCTGCGCCAAGCGGAATCCAGTACAGATCCACGGCTGCTGTGGGCGAAGTCCGCATGCGGGTACCGAAGTGTCGTCCGCGGCCTGGCGGTCGACATCGGGAATCAACCGTACGGCGCGTGGGGGAATGTCCGCAGCCTGGGACAGCACGCGCGGGCGGCTTGTAGGTCATCGGCGCAGTGGCTGCCAGGTGGGTGCGCTCAGCGGGGGACGATCGGGTTGGTCCAGACCCAGTAGCGCTTCGGTAGTCGGCACCGATGCAAGCGCGACCGAGGTGGGGAGGCTGTCGGAAGAAAGCGCTGCTGCAACGGGTGCTCGCGATGGCAGTCCAGCGGAAGCGAACTCGTCGCGGACCTTGCGGGCTCTGGTGCCGAGCTCGACTCGTCCGTCGCTGAACAGGTCAACGGTCGCCGCCGCGCGCAAGAAGCGCCCGGTTCCAAGACGCCGACGTTCGCCACGTAGATGCGAAGCCGCAGCCGGTCGGTCACCGCCGCCCCGGCCGCGGCCTGGCGGCACGGTCAGGCGAGCGGGCCGTCCGCCTTGGGCGCGGCCGGCACGACCTCTAGATAGACCATGCCGCGATCGTCAGCCATCACCTTTTCGTAGATGCGCCGCGTGCGGCCGTAATGACGGTCGAGCGCCGCCTCCGCCGCGGCGCACTCCTCGTCGGTCGCCAAGAACCGGCCCGTGCCCTCGACGCCCGGACCAAGCGGCTTTCCGCGTGGGTCGCACGGAAATACCCGCGCCCGCGGGTCGCGCCGAATACGACGCACCTTCGCCGTGCGCTCCTCGGTACTCGCAATGAAGCGGTGGCCGCCGAGCAGGGCGAACCAAACGGGCGTCGGCACGGCCGTCCCGTCTTTTCGGAACGTGACGAGGAGCGCGTACTTGTGGCTCTCGAAGCCGGAGAAATCCGGCGCCGTGCCGGGCTGGCCAGCCGCCTCGAACGCAGTCTTGTGCCGGGAGCGGTCATAGACCCAGTAGCTGGCGTCCGCGAGGCGGTGCTTGAGCCCCATGCCAGGGAATCTACGCCTGCGGGGAGTCGGCGGAGTGCCCGCTGTGCGACCTGCCCTCCGTGTCACATCGAGCTGAGCAGGCGAGCGTCGCGGGGGTGGGTCAGATCGTAAGGGCGATCGGCTGGGCCGGCGAACTAGTGTCGGCACCGCGATGGCTGACGAGCGGAAGACCGACGCGGTGGTGGACCTGCTGGGCGGGACCGGGACGGGGCCCCTGTGGGGGATGGCCAGCAGCGACCTGAACGCGACCCTCTTGGCGTGGCCGCCCGGTCATGAGCTGGTGGCAGACACGAACTCCGAGCGCGATGTCCTCCTCATCGTGCTGGAAGGTGGCGGGGTCGCCATGGTCGACGAGCAAGCACGCGCTTGTTCCCGGGAGTGCGCTGCTAGTCGAGAAAGGAAGCTCAAGGGCGATCCGTGCCGGCGCGGACGGCGTCCGCTACCTCTCCGTTCAAAGACGTCGTGGGCCCTTGCAGATCCACGGGTAGCGTTTGCACCATGAAGCGCAGCAAGGCTCTGCGAGCGTTATCGCACCAGCACCACCAGGGGCTGTTCGCGGCGCTCCAGCTCAAGCGCGCCGGGCGGGAGACTGCGGTCGAGGCACGCCAGGTCTTTCTCGACTTCTACGAGCGGGAGGGGTCACGCCACTTCCGAGCTGAGGAAGAGTTGCTGCTGCCGGCATTCGCGCGGCACACAGGCGTCGACGACCCGGCGATCGTGCGCGTTCTGACAGAGCACGTCGATATCCGGCTCCGTCGGCAGGACCTGGACGCGAGCGTGGATCCCGATCCGGCCGAGCTACGCGAGCTCGGCGAGCGCCTCGAGAGCCACATCCGCTTCGAAGAGCGGGTGCTTTTCCCGATGATCGAGGAGGCCGTTCCCGTCGACGAGCTCGAGCGTCTCGGCACAGCGTTCGCAGGCGCCGAGGCCGAGCACGAGCACGAGTGACGCTCGTCCGCTACCTGCACCTGCTCGCGATGGCGTTCTTCGTCGGCGGGCAGCTCTTCCTGGTAGCGGCGGTCGTTCCCTCGCTTCGTGCTGAGGCCGACCGTGAGCGCTTGCGCGCGATCGCGCGCCGCTTCGGTTGGGGCACGCTCGCCGCGATCGCGGTCCTGATTGCAACTGGGATCTCGCTGGCGACGCATTTCCATCAGTGGGAAAGCGGCACCTTGCAGGTCAAGCTGGTTTTCGTTGCTGTCGTCGCCGGACTGGTCGTCTGGCACATGCGCCGCCCTCAGCTGCACGCACTCGAGGGCGCGATCTTCGCGGGGTCTCTCGCGATCGTGTGGCTCGGCGTTTCGCTCGCGCACTAATTGGTGTCGCGGGCGCTGCAATGGTCGGCGTTCGGTACTTGCCCCATGCGAGGTGCGGAGAATCCCGGATTGCCGGCGTTCCTGAGCGCCATACCCTCGACTGCGACCGTCCTCGCCCGACGACGAACAGGACAGCAGGATGAAGGCTCTCATTTACCACGGCCCCGGCCAGCGCGGATGGGACACCGATCCCACGATCGTCGACCCGACTGACATTGTCGTCCGGATCGACAGCTCGACGATCTGCGGCACCGACCTGCACATCCTGAAGGGAGACGTGCCCGAGACGACCCCGGGCACCGTGCTCGGCCACGAGGCCGTCGGCACCGTGCAGATCTTCGGCCATACGATCAACGGGCTGCAGGCCGAGTACGCGCGCGTTCCGTTTGCCGACAACTCGGTGTACAAGCTGCCCGACGAACTCAGCGACGAACAGGTCCTATTCCTGGCCGACATCCCTCTACACCCCCGGCCGGATCGTGGCTATCGATCTCGCCGACAGCCGTCTGCAGAGTGCGCTCGAGTTCGGCGCGGACACGACAATCAACAGCGGCAGCGAGGACGCCGTCGCGGGGATCATGGAGCTAACCGATGGCCTGGGGGCCGACGTCGCGTTCGAAGCGGTGGGCGTCGGCCGGGTGGCGAACATCGGCGTGCATGGCCACTCCGCGACCCTCCACCTGGAAAAGCTTGTGTTCGCCACGCATCGGTTCACGCTTGGCGACACGATGGCCGCCTACGACACGTTCGCAGACGCGGCGAACACCCACGCTCAAGGTCGTCCTTGAGGCCAGCGCGAGCGAGAGCGCCTCGGATGACCACGTTCTCGTCGGGGCCGCCGTTTCGTAGGTCCGCACGCTTATGATGCGCCGGCTTCGCAGTCCGTCGAAGGGGCAGCACGTGGCCGGAGAACGCCGGGGTCTGCTGGTCTCCCGAGCCTGGGTCCAGGTGACGCTGCTGGTCGTCCTTTGCGGGTTCTTCATCCTCGGGCTGCTGGCCTACCGCACGTACATGGCGCACCCGCCGGTTCCGAAGCGCGTCGTCGATTCGCAGGGCCGAGTCCTCTACAGCGGCCGTGACATCCAGCGGGGCCAGCAGGTCTTCCTGCACAACGGGCTTATGGAGTACGGCTCTGCGTTTGGTCACGGCGCGTACCTCGGGCCCGACTTCACCGCCGACTACCTGCGCCGCTCCTCCGAGCTCGTCAGGCGCTCCCATGGCGGCGCCGCGTCGGACTCGGCCGGGCGCAAGACGATCACGGACCTGCGCACCAACCGCTACGACGAGACGACGCAGACGCTGACGCTGACGCCCTCGCAGGCCGACGCCTTCCGCCGCCTCGTCCCGCACTACAGCCGGTTCTTCTCGGACCCGACGACCGTGCACGGCCTGCGTCGCAAGGCGATCACCGATCGCGTGGAGCTACGCCAGCTGACCGCTTTCTTCGCGTGGACTGCCTGGGCCGCGTCGACAAATCGACCCGGGCACGACTACTCCTACACGAACAACTGGCCGCCCGAGCCGCGCGTCGACAACGAGCCGACCGCCAACGTGGTCGTCTGGTCCGTGCTGTCTCTGATCGCGTTGCTGGGTGGCATCGGCCTGCTCTTCGGCGCCTTCGGCCGCTGGGGACGCAACCTCGGCTGGCACGGCCGCGAACAGGCGACCCTCAGCTTCCGCGCGCCCGGGGACGTGGCCCTGACCCCGGCGCAGCGGGCCACCGCGTGGTTCTTCTTCGTGATGGCCGCGCTCTTCTTGATGCAGACCTTCGTTGGCGCCGCCAGCCAGCATTACCGCGCGGAGATCGACAGCTTCTTCGGCCTCGACCTGGCCGCGCTGTTCCCATACAACCTGATGCGGACTTGGCATGTCCAGCTCGCGCTGTTCTGGGTTGCCACCTCGTTCGTAGCGGCCGGGATCTTCCTAGCGCCGATGATCGCCCGCCGCGAGCCGCGGCACCAGGGCAAGCTTGCGTTCGCGCTGCTCGGAGCATTGGCGGTTGTGGTCTTCGGGACGCTGATCGGCTCCTACCTCGGCGTCCACGGTGTGCTGAAGGACGCGGCCTCGAACTGGTTCGGGCTCCAGGGCTTCGAGTACCTCGACCTCGCCCGCCTCTGGCAGGTCCTGTTGTCGGTCGGCCTGTTTGTGTGGGTCTTCATGCTCTGGCGGGTGCTGCGCAGGCGCCTGGCCTCCGAGCACCCGGGCAACATGCCGTGGCTGTTCTTCCTGGCCGCGTGCGCGATCCCGGCCTTCTATGCCGTCGGGCTGATCGCGAGGACCGGCGACAACTTCACGACCACGGAGTTCTGGCGCTTCTGGGTCGTGCACCTCTGGGTGGAGGACTTCCTGGAGCTCTTCACCACCGTGATGGTGGCCTACATGTTCGTGCTGCTCGGGGTTGTCCGCGAGAAGATCGCTCTAACCGTTGTGTTCCTCGACATCCTGCTCTACTCCATCGGCGGCGTCGTCGGGACGATGCACCACCTGTACTTCTCGGGCGAGCCGGCCGAGCACATGGCGCTCGGCGCATTCTTCTCCGCCGCGGAGGTCCTCCCGCTGACGTTTCTGACCGTGGAGGCGTGGAGCTTCCTTCAGCTCGGGGCGGCGCAGCAGTCACGTTCGGAGATTCCGTTCCCGCACCGTTGGGCGGTCATGTTCCTCGTGTCCGTGGGCTTCTGGAACTTCCTCGGTGCCGGCGTGTTCGGCTTCCTGATCAACCTGCCGATCGTCTCCTACTACGAGATCGGCACCGCGTTGACCGCGAACCATGGGCACGCGGCGATGATGGGCGTCTACGGCATGCTCGCGCTCGGCTTGGCGCTGTTCTGCCTGCGCTACCTGATCCCCGCCGACAGGTGGCCGGACAAATGGGCGCGCATCAGCTTCTGGTCGACGAACATCGGCCTGGCCTGGATGTGCTTCGCAACCCTGCTGCCCCTGGGCATCCTCCAGCTCTACAAGTCCGTCAACGAGGGCTACTTCGAAGCCCGCGAGCTCAAGTTCCTGACCAACGACACGAACGCCCTGCTCGAATGGCTGCGACTGCCGGGCGACATCCTGTTCATCGTGGGCGGCGCGATCCCAGCGCTCTTCATCGCCTACCTCGGCATCCGCCACACCGTCAAACGCGTGACGCTCGAAGAGCCTGACGACATCCTCTTCACGGAGATCGCGCAGCCCGAGGGCGCCGCACCGATCGCCGCCGACGAGGCCACCGCGGCGAGGTTGCGATGAGCCCGGAGGTCCTACTGGGCGCCGGCTACGCCGTCCTGCTCGTGACCGGAGCGTTCGTGTTGGAGTGGCTGTCGGCGCATACGCACCGCCGCTCCCTGCGCTACCGGACCGCGGGCTTCACCTACGACGAGACACAAGACCATTGGGAGTGCCCGGAGGGCCAGCACCTGTGGCCGCACGAGTTCGACCACGAGCGCCGCCTCGTGCGCTACCGCGCGAAGGCACACATCTGCAACGGCTGCGAGCGCAAGGCGGCCTGCACCGACTCGGACCACGGCCGCGAGATCGTCAGACCCCTGGATCCCTGGCCGCATTCCGAAGCAGGCCGCTTCCACCGCACCATCTCGCTGCTCATGGTCGCGCTCGCCGCGCTGATCCTTGTCGTCGAAGCGGCACGCCACCACGAGCCGCCAGAAGCCGCGCTGGTGCTCGGGCTGATAACCGCCACGGCACTAGCCGCGCGCTGGCTGCAGCGCGACCTCCGCGCCCACCCCGCCAACTTCCCGACGACTCCCGTCGCCCACGGCCTCGTGACAACCGGCACCGACGGACGGCGGCCGCGCAGCCGCTGGTCCTCACAGAACCGAACGGAGGTATGACAATGCCGTGGTCGGCCGCCCGTGGTACCAACCGTGGTACCAATTTGACCGAAACTGCCCTGATCTAACCGAGCAGGTTGGGCTCTGTACTCGACCGTCATGGATCGAGTTTTCGTGATCGTTGAAAGGCTCGCGACCGGAGGGCGGCGCTGTCACTGTCGCTCCCCTCCAACCGGTGCCTCCAGCGGGGCGGGGACGGCGCGACTGCGCGGTCCCCGCCCGGGATCGGTCGCATCTGCCTACTGCTCAGCCTTCACGGTCTCGTCGAACACGAGCTCGCCGTTCTCGACCCGGTAAACGCCGTAGTCGGTCAGCGTTGTGTCGCCGTTCGCGTCGATGTCGTAGGTGCCGAGCACCGAGTCACGACCCTTCGTCGCGAATAGCCCGTCGATCATCTTTTGGCGATCGGTGCAGTCAGACCCGAGCTGCTTGCACGTGTCGAGCACCAGCTTCATGGCCTCGTACCCGTAGATCGCGTACGGATCGGGGTTCTTCTCGCCGTACTTGGCCGTGAAGTCCTTGAAGAACTTTCGGCCCTCGGGCGGGTACTGATCGGGCGACAGCGTGGCCACCGTCACCTTCACGTTGTTCCCAACCTCGGTGGGGAGCCCGCCTTCCTTGGGATTGAAGAACTCGGGGTTGGAGACGCCGTCGGGCCCATAGAGCTTGGCGTCCGGCACCGCTGCGGCAACGTCCTTGTACAGCTGGACTGCGCCGTTCGGTGTGACCCCCGAGAACACGAAGCAGTCAGCGCCCGCGTCCTTGATGTTGGACGCTTGGGAGCGGAAGTTCGCGGCCTTCGGATCGATGCCCTCGTTCCCGGTGACATCCATTCCCTGCGACTTCGCGGCGCTCTCGACGTTCCGGGCCAGACCAGCGCCGTACACCTCCTTGTCGTTGAGGATGTACGGCTTGGTGCAGCCGTCCTTCTTCATCACCGTGGCGAGGGCGGACCCCTGAATCGTGTCCTTCGGGACCATTCGCAGGTAGTGGCGCACACCCGTCGGGTAGTACTTGTCCGGCTCGCCCTTGTCGGCACCCGGGTCGTCAGAGGTCAGCCCGACGGCCGTGTTCGAGGGGCTGATCTGCGCGATCGGCACTTCATTCAGGATCGGAATTGAGACCGCGCTCGCACCCGAGTTGAACTCGCCGATATAGGCGATCGCCGAGTCATCTCCCGCAACCTTGCGAGCGTTCGCGGAGGTGGCTTCGGGCGCCCAGTTGGCGGCCTGCGCGGTCGAGTCGTCGAGCGACTTGTACTTCACCGTCAGGTCCCCGGCCTTACCGCCAACCTGATCGAGCGCGAGCTTGATTCCATCGACCATCGCGGTCGTCTGGAGGCGCTGGCCGCCCTGTAACGGCAGCGATGAGTAGACGTTGACGGTCGAACCGCCGCCGCCGCCGCCGCCGTCGTCATCGTCGTCGCCGCACGCCGATGTTCCGATGGCCAGCACGACGAACGCAACTCCGGTCACGAATCTCCTAGCGCGCATTCTTTCTCCTCTGCTTGGACGAGCGGCAACCCTCCAGCGGCGAGGCCCCCGGGACCAGTCGGATTCGTAATGCGATCGATCGCAACAGGGGCTTAACGCGGCGGGTGCCGCGCACGCTCGCGAGCGAGGTACCGTGGCCGACATGAGCTCGAACGGCTTGATGCGCTTGGAACTGCGCTACCTCGCCGCCCTTGAAGCGATTGCAGCCACGGGGTCATTCGGTCGCGCCGCCGAAGCATTGGACTACACGCAGTCGGCGGTGACCCAACAGATCGCCTCGCTCGAGCGGCTCGTCGGTCAGCCCCTGCTGGATCGGCCCGGCGGACCAAGGCCCGTAACGCTGACGCCGGCCGGCGCCCTCCTGCTCGATCACGCCGAGGCCGTTCTCGCTCGCATCCGTATCGCCGAGACACAGCTCCAGGCGGTCGGCCAGGGCGCGGCGGGCACACTGCGCATCGGCACCTATCAGAGCGCCGGCGTGCGCATCCTTCCCGCGGCGCTCGCCCGCCTGGCCGAGACGAATGCTGACATCCAGACTGAGATCTGCGAAGAGCCGGACGACCTCCATCTCATCGAGCTCGTCCGGCACGGTCGCCTGGATGTGACCTTCTGCGTCTTGCCGGTCCCGAAGGAGTCTCTGCCAACCGCAGAGCTGCTCGAAGATCCGTTTCGCCTGCTCGTCCCCGCAGACTCGCCGTGGAGCGGAACCACGGTGCCACTCGAAGCGCTGGCGTCGATGCCGATGATCGGCTACCGCGGCTGTCGCACCGAGCAGCGGGTCGAGTCCTACCTGCGTGGACTGGGAGTCGACCTGAATCGCGTCGCCTACGCGGACGACAACGGGATCATCCAAGCCATGGTGGCTGAGGGCACCGGGGTCGCGCTGCTCACAGAGCTGGCCATAGACGAGGCGGATCCCCGCACGCTGGCCGTCGAGCTGGACGCCTGGTTGCCGCCTCGTCGGGTAGCTCTCGCATGGCACTCGGACCAGGGCTCCGCTGCTGCGCTCCAGGCGTTCGTCGCCGCCGCGCAGGAGGTCACCGCCGGACGCCGTGCTGCCGTCCGAACCGAGCCTGTCTGATAGGCGATGCTCGTAAGGCTCGTGCGCAACGCAACCCTGCTCGTCGAGTTCGGCGGGCTGACCCTCCTGGTCGATCCGATGCTCGCGGACCCCCACACTCTGCCGCCGGTGGAGAACACGGCTCCTCCGATCCGCAACCCGCTCGTGGGACTCCCCGAGCCGGCGGCAGAGGTCTCATCGGCGGCCGGGGTCCTGCTGGTCACACACCTGCACCGAGATCACTTCGACCGGGCTGCCCAGTCGCTCGTCGACCCGGCGACGCCGATCATTTGCCAGCCGGCCGATCACGCGACGCTGGCTGGGTATGGCTTCACCGAGGTGCGAGCTGTCGAGGCAGCCACTGTCATCGACGACGTCACGGTCACTCGAGTGGCGGCACGGCACACGATGGGCGACGGCGAGCTCACGCTCGGGCCCTGCAGCGGCTTCGTCCTGACAGCGCCGGGCGAGCCCACGCTTCATGTTGCCGGCGACTGCGTTTGGTGCACAGAGCTTGCCGCTGTGATCGAGGAGCACCGACCGGCAGTCATCGTGCTCAATGCCGGGGCGGCTCGCTTCCTCGACGGCCCTCCGATATCGATGACCGCCGACGATGTAATCGCCGCAGCGAGAAGCGCTCCCTACGCGACGCTGGTCGCCGTCCACCTCGAGGCTCTCAACCACTGTCCGATGAGCCGCGACGAGCTGCGCCGCCATCTGGTCGCAGCAGGGCTCGATGAGCGCGTTCGCATACCTGGTGACGGCGAGGCACTGAGTTGGTGAAGGCAGGTCCCGAGACGGCGAGTTCGAGCGAGGTATACGAGCACAGCCTGGAGGTGCCCGCAAGCCCCGCGACGTGCCGGGGGACAATGCCTACGAGTACGTGCTGTCGAAGGACACTAGCCGCTCCCGCGCAGCCAGGTAGGGCTTCGCGGCTCGGCACAACGAACCGGGCGGAGCGCCCTCGCGCCCAGCGGCCCTAGTCGATCGCTTAGAGTCTGGCTCCGCGAATGAGGGAGTTCAGATGCATGGCTCGGGCAGTGGTCTTCGCAGGACGGTGGCACTCGTGCTCGTCGCCGCGGCCGCTGCCGCCACGGCGCCCGACGCGGGGGCCACGACCGTCAGCTTCGGGCCCGACTCCAGCGGCGTCTTCCGGCTGACGATCGCCGATGCGCAGGGCGTCAGCGACAACGTCCTGGTCCAGGAGGAGGAGAGCTCGTTCCTCGTCTTCGACCAGGCGTCGACGCCGACGCTGACGGAGGCGACCGGCTGCCGCCGGGAGCCCAATCCGAGGATCTTCCGCTGTGGAGAAGGGGCGGTGTCGAGCATCATCCTGCTGCTGCAGGTGGATTCGTTCCTGGGGGCGGGAATGACCGCTACGAGTCCGCCACGGACAACGTCCAGACCATCAACGGCGGCCCTGGCGCCGACACGCTCAACCCGCGGGGTGGCCGTGGAACGGCCAACGGCGACGACGGCGCGGACCTGATCGGT
>Ga0126306_10000115_pt1 | contig 27225 bp, 24 predicted proteins | sample Plot27_FD_92592 | JGI IMG/M metagenome (GOLD analysis project Ga0126306, IMG submission 92592) | Serpentine soil microbial communities from UC McLaughlin Reserve, CA, USA - Plot27 | ecosystem: Environmental > Terrestrial > Soil > Grasslands | place: USA: UC McLaughlin Reserve, Lake County... | reverse complement strand
ATATTAGATAAACCTATACTAAAGTTATACTACGTTATGTTAACACAGCCATTGACATGTTCTAAAGAATAGTAAACTTGTCTAAATATCACCATATGTGCCTATGACATATTCTTCTTCTTTACTGTCTTGACATTCTCTTAGAGGAAGGGTGGGATGAGGAAGGAATAGAATGTTTAAATCCAGAATAGGATTCAATCCATGAATACAGGTCTGCCAAGACATATTGTGTTGTATTGACTCTGCGTGTATTAAATTTCCGAATTGCCACTGAAAGCTAATCTATAGGATTTTTTGTAGTTGGTTGTTATTTTCTATCTATGTTCTAACTTCATACGCATACCGTGTTTAGGGCGTAACGTAATAAGTGGCTTTAATTCAACTTTATTATGATCTGTGTCATCATGATGCATCTTCCACTGCTGGCAGACAGTAGCTATTAGTAGTACTCCTTCCATCCATGCAAATGGCTCACCTACACACCCCCTTATGCCTCCACCAAACGGAAAATAACTGAATCTAGGAAGCTGAGACTTTGCCTCTTTGGTCCAGCGATCTGGATAAAAAAGATCAGGGTCAGAATAGTAAAGCGGATTATGATGCATTACATATTGACTCATTAAAATGATTGAGCCAGCAGGTATAACATACTTGTCAACCTTATAATCATTTATAGCTTGACGACCTATAGTCCATGCTGGTGGATAAAGCCGCATTGATTCTCTAAAGACCTTTTCAGTGTATTCTAATTTTGGTACGTCCTCAATGGTTGGAATTCTTATTCTTCTTCTTTTGCTTCTAGAAGTGCTGCTACTATTACTATCTTTATCATTACCCAATACAGAACATAGTTCCTCATACAGCTTAGCCTCTACTGTTGGATTTTGTGATAACAGATAAAATGTCCATGTAAGTGCATTGGCTGTTGTTTCATGACCCGCAAGAAAAATTGTCATTACTTCATCTCTTAATTGTGAATCAGTCATTCGTCCAATTGCAGTTTCTGCATCTTGGGCTTGTAGTAAAGTGTATAGCAAGTCGCCTCCCTTAGAGGAGGATATACCTTTGCTTTCATTATCTCTATGTTCTTTTATCATACTATATACTATAGAATCTAATTTGTTTTTTGCAGCTTGAAAGCCCTTATTAATAGGCAATACTGGTATTTTTTCAATCAGCTCACCAAATGGCATTAGGACACGATTAAAGTATTCGGCACAAGTCAAAAGTGCATCCCCAACTTGGTCGCCTTCTTCTTCTTCTGATTTAATATCTGAACCTAAGACAGCCTTACTAATGATTGCTGATGTTACATTTATCATCTCCTTATGTATATCTAACGTAATTCCATCTTTCCATCGCTGACACATATTTACAGCATAAGTTGTCATTATGTCTCCATATCCCTTTATGTGATTAGGGTGAAATGCAGGTTGTATTATTTTTCTTTGGCGATCATGGTATTCTCCTTCACTAGTCACTAGACCTTCTCCTAATAGACGCTTAGAAACTTGTAGACCTCTACTTTTTATAAAATTCTTATAATTTCGAATTAATATGTCCTCTATATAGTGTGGATTATTAATTAGATAGACATGCTGTCTTCCAAACTTAAAATGAGCAATATCGCCATAAGTATATGCAATATCCATCAGGGTTTTAATGGGATTATGTATAAATTTACGTAATAACTTGTGAGGCAGGATTGAGTGAGGTCCTGGAGGATATTTAATAGAATATGATGAAGAGGATGAGGAAGAAGACTTTGACATTTTGTTGTCTTTCAGTACATGCTTTCTTCGGTAATATATACAAATAAAAGAGAGAAAAAAGGCTAGATAACAAAAAATAATGGAACATTTCTATATTCGAAGTAATCCTACCGACCCCGTGCCAATCTTGTCCCTTATTTGGCCTAGCCATTATAATATAATGAAAATACATTTGAATATCCTTATAAAAAGGGATAAAACAAGGGCCAAAGTTTGATACCGATGACCTGTTTAGTCTTGGAAAGAATTACTTTTGAAGTAGAACTTTTGAAGTAGAATTGGCGTTTGGCAGGCTCAAAGAAAGATCGAAACTCATAAGAAATGTTCAGGATATTTACACTATGCATTAACTGGTAGAGATTTGATAAAATACTGGAACAAGGATTAGATGAAGACAATTGATAGTCATTATCTAATAATACATATGCAATATCCCCTCAGTGACAATATAAATATCTAGAGTTATTCCTATTTCATAAGCAAGGCTTAAAAGACATCTAATATTAATTTAAATGGGTGGCTACAATCGATTCAGCAGCTATTAATTTAAGAGTTGGTTTTGAAATCCACCAGCAACTCTCCACTAAAAGCAAGCTATTTTGTAATTGCTACTGCGAAGAGACTGAAAAATATGGTTTTACGTTTGTTCGCAAGTTGCGGCCAACTCAGAGCGAACTTGGCATTTATGATCCTGCAGCGCTTTTTGAATTCGCAAAAATGCGCACTATAAAATATCATGCTGCCGCAGGTTCTAGCTGCCTTGTAGAAGCAGATGAGGAGCCACCACATGATGTTAATAAAGAAGCAATTGAAACTGCATTGATATTTTCACTTGCGCTCCACTCTAAGATTATAGATGAAGTACATGTCATGCGTAAAATCGTAATTGATGGATCGAATACTAGTGGCTTTCAGCGTACTATGTTGGTTGCAAGTGGAGGATATCTAAATATAAATAATAAAAAGGTTGGTGTACAAAGTATTTGTCTCGAAGAAGACGCAGCCAAGCTCATTTCAGATGATGGAACAATTAAAGAATATGGATTAGACAGATTAGGAGTGCCACTAGTCGAGATTGCACTTGAGCCAGTAACTGGGAAACCTGAAGAAATTGCCGAAATTGCACTCACATTGGGCAGGCTATTGCGAGCAAGCAAAAAAGTTGCCAGAGGACTTGGTAGCATCAGGCAGGACATTAATATTTCAGTAGAGAATGGCGCCATTGTAGAGGTAAAAGGTGTGCAGCGTCTTGATCAACTGGTAAAAGTAATTGAATATGAAGTTCTCAGACAACATGGTTTGATTCTAATTGCTCAAAAATTAAAAAGAGATAGAAAACTTGAAGAAATTGTAATTGGAGACAGAATTGAGGATATAACAGATATTTTACTTAAGTCACACTCTAATGTAGTAAAAAGGTCACTTGCTGATAATAATGATGGTATTTTCAAGGCGATCAGAGTAAAAGGTTTTGATGGCATAATCGGATTTGAGCCATATCCTGATATTAGAATAGGAAAACACCTAGGCGAATTAGTTAGATTTTACAGTCTAGGAGGAGTATTTCATTCTGACGAGTTGCCAAACTATGGCATAACAAAGGAGGAAGTTGAAGCAATTAGAAAGAAATTAGACCTAGTCGTAGGCATTGATGCTTTCGTAATTGTAGGCGGTCCAAAAGATAAGGTAGAATTTGCATTGGAAGCTATAACTGAAAGATTGAAAATGACGTTAATAGGCGTACCTGCAGAAACACGCGCAGCAACATTGGAAGGTAAAACTTCGTTCAGTAGGCCAAGATCTGGGGCAGCAAGAATGTATCCTGAGACAGATATACCACCCATTCCGATCAACAATTCATTACTCAACTCATTATCAGACAAAATACCGAAATCTTGGGATGATAGCATTAAAATTATTGCTGAGAAATATAGGATGAACAAAAAGATTGCAGAGCAGATTTTTGATTCTAATTATTTTACTACATTTGAGAAAATTGTAGGTTCAGTAAAAATACAGCCAACTTTTGTGGCATCAAAACTTACAGAAGATATTGTTAATCTTGAACGACAAGGATTTGATACAATGCTATTGACAGAAGATATTGTTATGGATGTCTTCAAAAAGCTTGACGTTGGTATCATAGCCAAGGAGTCAATAATTTTAATTTTTGAAAAGATCTTGAGAAAAGAGGTTAAAACAGTTGATGAAGCAATCACAGCACTTGGAATAACATCTATGACCGATCAAGAGTTGAACATGGCAATAGATAGAATTTTAGAACAAAATAGATCAATTATCAGAGAGAAAGGGACCGGATCAATTGGAATGTTAATGGGTCGAATTATGGCGATTCTTAGAGGCAAAGTAGATGGTCAGAAAATTAATTCAGCATTAAGGGAAAGATTAGAGAATATGATTACAAACCTAACAGATCGAAATAACAATGGTAATGCATAGCGTAAGGCTGACTATGGAAATTTAGTTTTGATAACCAAAGGACAATAAGTCAATTTGAGAATATTAAAATAAAAATCTAATAAAAATATAAATCATCATTAAAAAAGCAACGAACATAGTGATGGTGAATTTCCTTTTGTTCGTTCGTCTTGCTCCAATTTACTGATGAGTTATTTCTTTAGATTAATTATATATTAGATTATAAAAAACATATAGTAACTATATATTATATACAGGTAATTAGAAAAAGTTAAATACAATGGTAATTGATCATGACAAAAAATGTAAAACTGAAGATATGTCCTATTTGTGGTTGTACTGAACATAGATGGATAGGTTGTATTACTCATTGGAACAACCATAATAAGAATATCGAAGGAAGATGTAAAATGCGAGATGAATAGAAATGATAATATTCTTCTCCTATTTGAGCTCATATAGAGCAATTGATAATTTAAATGCGAGTTTTTCGTCTGTCTTCTCTGCTATTGGAACAACATACTTCTGAGTTTCGAGTTTGTATCGCAGCATTTTATCCTTATGAATTAAATTCTTCATACCTCTAATATTATCCAGGCGATCCGCTAGCTTTATGTACCTAATGGCTTCAGAACTATTTGCGATATTTTGGAAATATTCATTTAACATTTTTTTCTTCTCTTCATTTCTTATTTTGGGCTTTGTGAGTGCATGAACTATACTATATATAGAGTCCCCAAACTCTTTTCTTAATTGATCTGCCGATATACTGCTATTACAGTTTTTTTCTATGGTATCATGTAAAAGAGCAGCACAAATGAGGTCTACATCATGTATCCCTAACTCTTCTATTAAAATGAGGGCAACCCTAAGTGGATGATTAATATACGGTTCTACCTTGTTGCCATTTCTAAATTGTCCTGAATGTGCCTTTGTAGCTATACCGAAGGCTCTTGTTATCTTTATAATATTATCGATTGAATTCTCAAATGGTTTTAATAGTTTAGCAAATCCTGACTTTGTAAAATCATTAAAACTCCATTTCATTGTAACGTGTACATCAGTAACAATGTAGATAATATTAGTTAATGTATCTAACATTGAGTAGATCTTAAATAACTATGAGAAAGCTTATACTTTTTGAAAGTATCGTTATCTTTATCTCTTTTTTTGGTTTTAGATCACATCATATATATGACTTTTCTATATACTATATAACAAGCAATTATCAATAACTTAATCTAAAGGCAGAAAGATAGAGGCATTAGTTGAATGATTATCCTTCTCCCACAAGCGTAGCATTTACATACAATAACAATACTCTGATTTTGGAAAAAGAGGTTCATATATAATCGCATATTACAACAGCAACCAGTCTTGCAATTAGGGTTCAAAAAAGAGCATGCGCTTCGATCGCTATGTTAACATCAATAATAATAAGATCGAACAACAACCTCAACAGCCACCATTTATTTTACTGAATCTTGGATAATGGTAAAGTAAGAAAGAGTCTACAGTTCCAATAAGCAGATAAACTTTTGTTGAGTTCTAAATTTTGATCTTCAACTTCTCTAGGAAAAAATCATCAACAAGAAAATTATCTATTGGTCTAGACCAATATCATTATGCAGTATAAGCGAACTTCAAGTATATGCAGGCTCGAAAATTCAAGATTCAGAACCTGATGATAGTGAAGTCACATTAGGAGTTATGCATATGATTGTTCTACAGTAGCTAACAGTTCCTTATTTAATGCTATTAATAATGGTGATGACGTGGTAAGCAAGTATTATGCATATGGCATCGGAAATAGTTTTGAAAGATTTCTGTCTTATAATAGGAATCCTATAGAATACCGAACTATTAGGATGGTTACTATGAAATCAACTTAATATGTGAACAACATTTCTTTATAAATAACATAACAATGGTAAAACTTTATTATTTGAAGTAATGGAAATAGAGAAGGAGGAAATTATGGTAGCCAACTCCTTTGGCTAATCTTGTAGATTATAATAATTCTACACTATACGCTTAATTATACCTGCTGATTCCTCTCTACTAACCAACCTATTTTATAATTAACCAACTCTTTTCTGTTTACCAACTTTAAACTATTGTTTCATATCTATTTATTCAAAAAATTTTATTACTCCATTCCCTCATCATGAATTAATCAATAAGAGAAGTCTCTGGCTATAATTCTTCTTGAGCTTCATGGGTCTTTGCAGTATCCTCTACTAATGATGAATTATTCTGCACAGCCAAAAGATCATTCTCTTCTGTAGTTGGGTTAGTGACGGAGGTTGTTGTTCTTCTTGTTCTTGTCTTTGTCCCTCTGGAAACTTTCTTTTGACGTGCTGTTGAGCTTGTCTTCTTTGCATTTCTCTTCTTTTTTAGATTAGCCTTAGATTTCTTAGTGGTCTTAGTCTGTTTTCCATTTTTTCTTTTCTTCGATTTGATTTTAATTACCATATATATTAGCAATAGTTAACTACTCATTCTTATATATAAATCGGAAAAATATAGAATATTTATTTAATCAGTAAATGCGAACATATTAACTAATTTACATGTCACTAAAGACACAAATTGTTAAAATAAAATTATCAGGAATTTAATGTTAATTATGGAAGAAGACTTGATGTGGAATTAAGTTCTATTTAGATATCTGCTGTATTGCCATAACAACAAAACCCAAAAGGAAGATCTGAATCTTGTTGTTATATATATCTTATCAGATACTTTCTATTACTTTCGATATTAATTCCTGATATGATGTTGACGATGATTCAAGGTAAACACAAAGATATCTATCATTCCTGTTTGTTAATGATGTAGTAGCTAGCTTTACATTATCAAACTCTGTCAATTTAAAATGAACCTTGCCTGGCTCTAAATCAAAATTTCTTCCTTTTGTTGCAGGAGCCAAATAGGATAAAAAGAAAGAATTACTTTTTTGTGTATTTATAGAATCTGACTTAACCAAAGGACCTTGTATATTTTTTCTATATTCTCCCATAAGTAATTTTCCGTTACTATCTACTACGCCTGCAAATTTCACATCTTTACTTACACATAATACAGTCAAACATATTTCATGGAGGAAATCACGTTCTTCCATTGATTAAGTCTATTTTTGATTTAATAATACCAAATAATAACTATTCGATCTAATAAAATTGTAAGCAATTAAATTTTACAAGGTGTTATTTAAAAAAGACGATCGAAACTAGATAGAAAGGTTACATCAATCATATCTAGATAGCAGAAGTAGTATAGTGAGTTATAATGCTAGAAAGATAATGGTGGTGATAACAACAATTTCTAACTACTTATCTATCATATATTTCTTTTTCAAACTGTCTAATGACGTAATCTAATAACAAAATATTGCGATTTTAGTTACTACGGGCGACTTTGTTTGTTCCATTTGAATATGCTAACTATTATTAAGAGCAATAAATAAAACTCCTATAACAGTATAAATATAGCACTTATCTCAGAAATTTACAACAGGTTATAATCTATTATTGCTTATTTTTGTCTATTCTAAGCCTTTCCTTATCTTTTTTATTAGTAGGTGTTGTCCTCAATTGCATTCCACAGCATGGGCAAAATATACCATCATGATATAGGTAAATCTCGCATCTTCTACAATATTTTTTGCCTATACAATAATTACTTTCACCAACATGTATTTTTGAATAAATTCTTTCACAGATATTACGACAAACCATAATGGGAATAGTTACACATACAAAACTTTGTTTATAATAGTTAGAACACTAATCAGAGAGGGAGCGACGTAAGATTTAGACACTACAAATTAGTATAGATATTATTACTTACTATTAAATACTCAATATTAATAGCCTAATAATATTTTTAAACTCGAAGATCTAGAATTGTTTTGGGAATGGCAGTAGAAGTAGTAGATAAAAAGATGGATATCCCTAATACTAGTTGCCATACACATCAGTGTAAAGAATGCGGCTGTCTTTGTCAATGCGACTGTGTTCTCATGAGGCAGATCTTTACTATAAGCAAGTGCCAATGGTGTAGAAAGAATAGTTACGTAAAATGGTATATAAAGCCCGAATTTCAGAATATGAGATACTATCAAAAAATGTACCGATATTTTGGTTGCTTGTAGTAGCATCAGCAGCCGCTGCTCCAAATATAGACTGGATGTAATAGCTCATCTACCAACAATATGTATATGCTTCTACTGCGCATAACTATTATCACGAGCAAATGAATGGAAAGAGGCACATCACCCACTTTTTGAACAATATAACGTTGACTTAATACTCAACGACATCATCGCAGCTATCAGCGTACCTATCCTATCAAATATAATAGCGGAACACCAATTAATCCAATAATAACAGACAAAAATAGAAGTAATTATACTAATTCAGGAGTAAAGATATTGTTAAAGTAGATGTTGGAGGAGCTAACCTTATAGTCCCAACGGAAATAAATCTTCTTTATCTTAATAACTACCTAAGATGAAGAATTTGGACTTCTAAACGCAGATATTACAATAAGCAATAATAATAAGAGGAATAATATAGGAATAACTTTTGTTGGTGGTACATTCTACAACAATGATGGCAGTGGAGAAATAACAGACCAACTCACCATTACAAAATCAGGAGAGAACTCTTCGCTCTTACCATTACCACTAGATTTACCAGTACACAAGAATATAATGGACTTCAAGAAAAAGGATTGTTGGATTTGACTTTGTAAATTACAATAAATATTGTCTTGCACAGTATTACACAATAGTAATTTTTCTAATTAGACGTGTACAAGTCCAGTTATTCAATAGATATATAAAAATACTGCATTTATGATATTTACTATAGAGAAATTCTTGTAGTTATATTTATTTATATTGGTAATTCTGTTTGAAAACCTTATATTATGATAACATTATAGCAAATCATGAAACGTGTGGAGGCTATTATCGGTAGTGAAAAGGTTTTGGATGTTAACGAGGCACTGAAGAAAGTTGGAGTGAGTGGATGCACTATTCTTGATGCAAAGGGCAGAGGCAAGGGAGAAAAACCAATGATAGAAAGTGGCAGAGGAACCGGAAAATTTGCCTCAGAATTTTCAGTCAGATCTAATATTGTTACAATAGTTGATGACTCAGAAGTAGACAAAGTCATTAACACAATACTTGATACTGTAAGTACTGGTTCTACTGGCGACGGCAAGATTTTCATTTCACCAATCAGCGAAGCGATTGATATAGGCACTAAGAAACGTGGTGAAGTTGCTGTCCTGTAAAATAATAATAATAATAAATAATAATAAAAACAGATACGATCTATCTTTTATTATAGTTTGTAAAGAACTTTTTTGTCTCTCCTAGCATTAGCACCTCTGCTGCTGCAATTTTAACAACTATTGGTAGATCACATACAACCTTTCCAATAGATAAGCAATGGCGTTGGGGCAATGTTCTGACTATCGATCTAACAGTATCATTATCTGCTAAAGACACTTTAGATATCTTCTCCAAGTCTGCATCATTTGTAAAATTGAACAGAAATATGTTATCTACTTGTCGATAAATTCCATCGCCAATAGCGTCTGGCTGATTTGTGATAAACGTTGTATAGATTCCAAAGTGTCTCATCCTAGTGACAATATCTTCCCAGTACGTGTCCCTGACATAGAGATGAGCTTCTTCGGCAAATAGAAAGATAGGAGGAATTGATATCTTCTCCAGTAATTCAACCAGTTTAGTCAATATTAGTTCTACAATCATTCTTCTTACAACAGGTGCTGCTTTTCCCATGTTAACTATCATTGCTGCACCTTTACGGTTTCTTTCAATCACGTTTTCAAACCTCAGATCATCGCCATCGCTATTATTATTAGAAAATAATCGAGAGCTATGAATTACATGATATCTCGAAATGAGTGCATCCCTTATTAGTTCGTTAATATTCCAAGTATTTATTGCATTGCCCAAAGCTTCAATTCTTAATGTCTGTTTATTTTCAAGTGAATCCCATATTCTAAAAAATTCACGTAAGGATGCAGCTGGAGTATCAAGCGCATTTCTTAACATACTAGACACAGCTGTCTTGCCACAGTAATCAAGCGAGAATTTGAGTCCATTTCCAGGTTCCAGTATCATTAATTGATCCTTAATTGAGGAAGGAGTTCCATCATGATTCCAGGCCAGACCACCATATTCATTGTTAAGATCGAATACAATTACAAATGCTCCATGTTGGACTAGCGTTTTAACTAGCATCTTGGAAAGGTGTGATTTTCCTGATTCTTTTTTCCCAGTAATAATATTTAATCTGCCATCTAGGTCCTCTGCATAGATCTCAAATTCTTCATTTTCTGTCCCAGCATCGCCAATTGAAATAGGAAATATTCCTGTCCTTCCAAGAAAGGAGCATAGTTCAGAAATTTTTAACCGTCTTATTTTAGAATATACCCTTGATGGAAGCCATGTAACGTCACTTGATAATTTACTTGATGAATCTACGGTAGCTCTTATTTTAGTGTGAAACAGTCTTGCATCTCTGATCATTTTTGATAGACTTCCAATATTGAGAGGATCGTGCAAATTTTCCATACTAGAAGCAGTTACTACTTCATCCTTAACAATATCTTCAATCAGAGATTGCGAGGAAAGATATTCTTCATCATAGATCTGGACAATCATCTTTCTCTTAGAGTTTTCATCTTCAATCAACAAATAATCACCCTTGTTAGCTGTATCTGTTTGCATCGCTATCATAATCAGTTCGTTACCACTTTTTGATAGAATTTTCATATTGGTATTGATCCAAGCAGAGTCCTACGGATATCTTCTGATGCAAGCTCTATCACATCATAGTTATTCAATACATGGCTTCTAAGACATGATATCTCGGTGCTAGTAAAGGTCGAAATGTGATGAGCAAGTCGCAATGTTTCAGGGTATCCTCCTGCGATTGAATCATTTCCAAGTAACCTCCCAAGGGTTTCTTCTATCTTACCATTATTTGTAACAACATCCGCACGTAGTACATGACTATTGTTATTTCCAAACTTTACAAGAAGGTTGTTACCTATAGTATTTCGAATTAAGCTTTTGATAATCATCTCTATGTCCATATAGGCGGGACCATGAATCTTTGTGAGAGGACTAGAAATGCTATCCAGAATTTTAATTTTAGTATTTTTGCTGATTCCAACTATCGAATTCTTATTGAGTAAGCAATTCTCTGCTACTTTGGTAATACCCTGACTCTTGTTCTCAAACAGAGATGATTTTAACGAGCCATCTATAAGGATTATAGATTTTGTAAAATGACTCGAAAGTTCCATCTGGATTGCTCTCTCGACTCGTATTCTAATTAATCGCTTTGCAGAATCACTGTCAAATAAGACAAGCTTTGTTAATCTATGATCAAGCTCTGATTGCTTAATAGTTTCCTCACTCAAATAAAACAATATCGGTCCAATTTTAAAATGCATTAACGCATGCTCACTGACTGATATTGCTATTCCACTTTTTACAGCATAAAGAATACCATCCTCAGTTTCTGCAATTTGGATGCTGCTAGAGTCAAGTCCGGCAACCATTGTATTCCCTTTAATTGGTTGAATAGTTGTTATTGTTTCTGCACAATAAGGATTAGGTCTTTTACCCCAGCCTTCTATTGGAACAAGACTTTTCTCGTCTACACTGAAAATAATTTTTTTTCCTTTGAGGGCTTTGTGAAGTTCACTTGGTAGACAATGTCCTAGCGTCGGGTAAAACATATATCCGAACTCGGTAAAATCTATGCCTGTTGGAATATTCAGTTGTGTGGCCATGTTGCTCAACAATAAAATAACATCCATCTTTATTAATGTTGCGCAACATGGACAATATGAGCAGCAACAAGTTTATGTGATCAAAATGTCACCGATATATGATTGCATGAGTAAACAACCTCAATCTTCCTCCGAAGAAGTCAAAATAAGATTAAAACATCGGGATTGGGAGGTTGAAATAACTTGTCTTGAAAATAAAGTCAAACAGGTAGTAGAGAATGTTCTTTCTGGTATCGATAATTCATATACTAATATTGATCCCACTTTGAATGATCAGCTTACAGAAGTAAGAAAAGAGATTGACTCTCTAAAATTGCAAATCAATTCAGGCAGTATTAATAAAATACAGGCAATAAATACGACAGAGTTACAACGGAAGGCTATACCAAAGGGAGGAACAACATGTAGAGGATTACTTGAAATACTACTGCATGAAGGATATTTTGGAACAGAAAAACATTTAGGTGAAGTTCATGAAGAACTCTCCAGACGTGGATACAATTATGACAGAACTGCCGTGTCACATTCACTTACAGATATGGTAAGAGAAAGTATTCTAACTAGACTTGGAACAATGAGAAATTATCATTATATTCAGAAGAGACCGCCATCTGAATCACCATTCTGATTATGATGATGATGATGATGATGAGGATAGAGAGGGTTTTGTCTTTCTGGCGATTGTAGATGCCAACCAGTGAATACCGGCGGTAGTGATTCTATAAATGACAGATTCGCTTCCATCCCTTGTGTTCTCTCTTACTACGTGTCCTGCTTTTACCAATTCAGATAGCCGTGAGCTAACAGATTTTGGATTGAGTGATGTTGCAGATTGAATTTCAGATACCTGCATTCCATCATCTGACAATTTGCCCAGGTCCTTTGCAATTTTTGAGGCTACCAACTGTAAGCCAACCATCTCTTTATCAGATAACTTTTTCGTACTATATTCTACTGTCTCCGGGATTACTCTGGGGCCTTCTGGAGTAATTTTGATTAAATTCGAATATGTATCTATGAGATCAGTTACTGCATAATTTAATGAAATTTTCTTTGCCAAATCAATTGCTGGAACTTGTTTTGTTAGAAAAGTAATGACAGAATTAAGAACTGACTCAGCAGAGCCGTTGAACTGTACCTTTATATCACCTAGGCTTACCGTGACGTTAACACGTGAGTCATGATTGTTGTTAGTGTTATTTTCAGCCATCTTTATCACATCCCATGATGAAATCCTTTTTCATCTGTCTCTCCCCTGTCCGTCACATACAAATGCAGCCCTAGAAGTATATATACACATTCTTATTTTGATAAAAAATTGTACATATAACCTAGGAGAAAATTCTCTTGTAACTAACTTTATCATAATAGTAGTTTATAGTTTGATTCCTCCTCCTCCACATATCACCAAATTAATATCTAACCAAGAGAAACAAAATGATTATCTGTATATTAAATATATATCCATATAATATGACGGTTAACAACAATACAAATATGTCTAATTATCTTTAATCATCATTATCCATAAAAATTTGATTTCTTTTAGTTTTGTCATAAAAGTTGCTATTGTATTATAGGATTTTAATTTTTCTCGGATTTAATTTTTGTATACTTTTCATTTTATTTCATTATAATAAGAGTCATGATTTTAAAATTAAGAAATAATAAGGATGTTATAATGACAATAGGCAATAATAAGGATGGCTAAAATGAGGTTAAAATGAAGGAGTCATTCCAATCCACCCTAGCCGACGGAAATACCAAATCATCAATAATGCAGAGAATGTTGAGATTATCAATATAACAATCAAAGTTGTATATGTACCAAGGAAGTTCCAAGAGCCTGTTTCAACCCCCCCTGGTAAATTGACATTCATTCCATAAAAAGCGCCTATTACTGTAGCAGGAATTGATAAAGTAAAGAGAATTGTAAGAACTGCAAGAATTTTGTTAGTCTTTTCGGTACTAAGCATATAATCTGTATCTTTATAAATTTCTATAGTTTCTTTAGATTCTTCTAAAGCTTCTAACACCTTATCTATATGATCCTTTACGTCATCAAAGTAAAGTGTAAGATCTTCTTCCGAGAACTTCTGTATGTCCCTGGCCATCTCCAATACAATTCTTTTTAGTGGAATGACGACGCGTCTGAGTGTTGTTATTTCTCTTCTTAAAAGAGAAATCTCCTTTGCAACTGCTATTTTATCATCAAATACAGCATCCTCTATATCATCCAGATTGCCTACTACTTTCATCAATATATGTAGAAGATCATCCACCAATACATCGATTATACTATGAAGCAGATATCCTGATGACCTTCCCATTAGGACTTGCCTCTGCTCATGACTTTTCTTGCAGATTTGAAACATCTCTATTAGTGGCCTAAGATCTCCTTGATGCACAGTAACCAAATAATTCATTCCTGCAAAGATTGATAATTGGCTAAATCTGGGTATCCCTTTTTCTTTCTGCGAAGTTGGAAAATGTAGTATAATAAATATATGATCGTCATATCTGTCTATCTTTGTAATTTGGATTTTGGAAAGACAATCTTCAAGATTTAGCTCATTAAAAGGAAATTTTCGCCCAAGCATCTCTATTTTATTGCGAGTAGGTTTTTCGATGTCTATCCACAAATTCCCATTGTTGTTTATTTGTTCTACATGATCTTGGATAGCAGCTTCTTCCATTTTGATACATTCTTCGTTAGACATTTCTACCATTAGAAGCTTGCTCTTATTTTTACAATATGAAGACACACACATCATCAATATTCATAGGTCCAAATGATATGCAACTATAATCTATATAATCTATATTTCAATTACTAATTCAGAACAAATACAAAAAACAATATGGAGGAGATATAATTTCGTTTTGCATATTTTCTTGACTACATAATTATTACAAATTTAAGATACTCAAAGTTATGTTACCTATACCAAGATCCTTAACTATGCTCTAAAATTGTCATAATCTCATTCTGTAGATTTATCAATAAGTTAAACATACAAAACTATGTCGTCCTATTGCTATTGATATCTGTAATATTGTCTTTTAAATTCCTTAGAGAAGGAGGAGTTTGTAGCTCAGTTGGATCTTCTGTGACTCTTTGAGCTGGAAGATCATACCTTTCTCTCAGCATTCTTTGCTGTTCTGCTAAAACGTCTTCTGAAAAAGTTGGCCCTATATGACCAAACCACATCCATAGAATTATAACTGCGGCTAGAGATAGCCCCATAACCAATATCGACCAGCCTACAGTAACAAGATTATGATTTTCACGCAAGCCTTGCTCTTTTTCATGATGTGCAGCACACATAATACAACAATGTTAAATAATGATTGCTTTTAAAAATATTTGCTTTTATATTTATTTATTAGTTTAATTAAAACAAATAAACTATGTCAATAAAAACCGATGTTTTTATTATTCAAAGTCAGATTAGGACTTTCCTTATGCTTTAAAAGGTCAGCTGAAGCGTATTTATAAAAAGATACTACTGCTCCCAATAGTAGATTTCATATTCCCAAATTATGCATAATACAAAGATCTTTTTTAAATGCATCTAATTCGATAGGAACGGTAATATCAATTGAGTCTTTTAATGAGAGTGGCTTTCCAGTTTTCCTTGAAATGGTTTGTTTTTTCTTATTCCATACTCGCGAATTGAACTCGGTAATATATTGAGTAGACTTTCTCATCTCCAAGTAGTATTTTTGCGCTTGGGGCAGACATTGCAGATGAATGCTTTGCGTACTGTAGATCTTGGTCCAGAGCTCTTCTGTGATAAATGGACACAGAGGTGCGAGTAATTTTAAAATTGTTGATAGACATTTGTGCAAAGTAAATATAGCAGATTTCTGACCTACTGAATCATTTATATCATATACGCGACCTTTTACCATTTCCACATAATGGGAAGCAAATAGACCCCAAGTAAATTCTCTAATCGCATTGGCTGGAATAAAGAAGTTAAAGTCCTCATAGCCTTTTTCGCATTCTTCAACCAAATTTGATAATTCTGCAAGAATCCATTTATCTGAGGCAGAAAGCTCATGTGGAGCTTCTGAAATAAAATCAAATGATGAGAGAAATCTACCTAAGTTCCAGAGTTTAGAAAGAAACTTTTGTGAGCTTAAGATTCTCTGTTCTGAACATCGAAAATCTTGACCCAAATTAGCTTCACTTGCAGACCAAAATCTGAAAGTATCTGCACCATAGCGATGAACGATAGGAAAAGGATCAATTACATTACCTTTACTCTTGCTCATCTTTTCGCCTTTTTCATCAACTCCGTATCCCATAATCCAAGCATCCGACCATGCAAGTTGGCCCGTCAACTGATAACAGCGCAGCATCGTATAATAAAGCCATGTTCTTACAATATCTTTTGCTTGGGGTCTTATTTTTGTTGGGTAGCTGTGTTTGTATAATTCTTGATCTCTTTTATATTTTGTAATAAATAATGGAGTAATGCTAGAATCCATCCAAGTATCAAATGTTCTATCTTCGCCAATAAATTCAGTATTGCCGCACTTGTTACATCTTTCAAATGGCGGCTTTTCTTTCCATGGCCGATAATATTTACCAGGTTTTGGAAGATTCGGAGTTTTGCAGTTGTTGCAATACCATATTGGAATTTCTGTGCCGTAGAACCGTCTCCTTGAAACAGGCCAATCAATTGCTACTGAATCTATCCAATTGAGCAGGATTTGTTTATGAGTCTCAGGATGGAACTTAATTTTCATTGTAAGTTCTTTTAACTTTGGAATGAAATTTAGCTGCTTTACAAAATAATCTTGTAATGGAATTATTTCAATTGGTGTTTTGCTTCTCTCGCACAACGGTGTCCTATGTATTATGTTTTCTTCTTTTGATAAAAGTCCTGCATTTTTTAAATCTTCAATAATTCTTATTCTTGCCTGGTTTACCCGAAGGTTACTGTATGGTCCAGCAGCACTGGTAGTCACTCCATTTGAATTTAAGGCTACTATTTCTTTCAATCCTAACTCTCTGAATATTTGCACATCATTCTGATCACCATAACTACATACCATTACAGCACCAGAACCAAATTCAGGTTTTGCTGAATGGTGTGGAAGAATTTCAACTTCTCTATCAAATAGGGGCAGTATTGCATGTTTATCCTGCAATCCTAAATAACGCTCATCTTCTGGATTTACAATAATAGACTGACATGCAAAAAGTAATTCTGGCCTAGTAGAAGCAATTATAATATTTTCGTTAGTTTCTCTGACTTTGAAATTTATATAAATAAGTTTAGTTGGAATATCTTCATAGATAATCTCCGCATCAGCAATAGTAGTCCCACAATCAGGACAATAATTATTTGGTCTATTTGCCAGATAAACAAGTTCACGTTTCCAAAGCTCAATAAAAGTACTCTGAGTTAAAGCCCTGAATTCATCAGAATCAGTACGGTAATATTCTTCAAAATTGCCACTTAGACCCATATTTTTCATTATCTGAATCATTTCAGCCTCTAGATCGTCAAGAGCAACCCTGCAAAGGTCAAGAAACTTTTCCCTATCCATCTGACGCATTCTCACTTTATACTTCTTCTCAGTATAGATTTCAACTGGTAAACCGTTTCTGTCAATACCAATAGGAAACATGACATTATAGCCCATCATTCTAGCAGTTCTAGCAATCATGTCTATTTGCGCATAGTGTGCTGCAGCCCCTATGTGCCATGGTCTTCCAGACGGATATGGTGGCGGAGTATCAATTACAAAAGCCTCCTTTTCTTTTTTTATTGAAAATTTGTAAATATCAGTTTCTTCCCATTTTTTTTGGATAATCTGCTCCACTGCAGGATTCCAAGACTTATCTTTGATTTTAGGCTCCATTTTGTTGTTTTATTTAATGCATAGCCATAAGGTTATTAACGTTAGTATATTTTCCATATATATTGAATATGGCTGCTGCTGCTGCCGGTCAATTATTACTTTTACATGTATTGATAATGGGGATAATCTCATTATTCTTTTTGTTTACAGTTGCTGGTTCCATTCTCTTGATAATGATACTCCTTGCTTCAGAAATATCTGGAGAATTTGCTGCAAATTCTATGTGGTTAGCGACGATACTGGCATCAATAATTACAGTTATTTTTTTACAAAAAGTAATAGGTAGACTCTACGATAGATTATACTGTGTAATAGTCCATTTCCCAAATGACAATCAAATTCGAAAATGAAAGATGAAAAATGTGTGTATAATAAAGCAATTATAGCTAAATTGCAAGAGCTCCTCTTTACCAACTAATAATAATATAATACTTGGTAATCCTCATTAAAAATCTTTAATAGAATATAAAGGAAATTTGTTTTTATATTGTTGTTGTTTTATATTCTGTGGCCATAATATTATATTTTTACTCTGTTCTTATTTCTCACTCACCCTCAATACCATCACCATCCTCTTCCTCCTCCACCTCTACCTCCTCCTCTTCATCGCTGTCGTCATCTTCCTCTAATGGAATACTGAAAGAATTTGTCACAAAATCCTCTGCAGGAGGTTCCGGAACATTTATAGCAATATCATCACCTGTTGTTGTAAGAGGAGGAGGAGAGCTTGTATTTTCGCAGTTAGTCGATATAGTCTCATTTTTAGATGGATCAAAATCTATAACTATATCAGTTCCTTCTCCTCAGTTAAAACTATCTTTGCCAGGTCCTCCTGTCAGTGAGTCATCGTCAGGGCCTCCAAATAAATTATCATTACCACTGTCACCAAATATCAAATCATCTCCTTCACCAGCTCGAATTCCATCATGGCCTCTGTCACCATGTATAGTATCATCTCCCATATCACCTTTAATTTGGTCATTACCCTCAAGACCAGATATCATATCGTCTTCTCCATGACCTCGTATGTTATCACTCTTATTGGTACCAGTTAATGTATCAGATTCCTGTGTTCCTGTTACGTTAAGTGCCCAAACGGTTGTTATAGATGGTAATGGTAATATTTGGTCAACTAGTGATATTGTACTAGTTAATAATAGTGTAGTAATTGTCGTAGTAGTTCCTATAGTAATAATTATTGCTAACATTAAAACTTCTTTTGACATATTAATTTCCTACGGTATTACAACAAGGAGACTCTTATACCCTTCACTGGCAATAAACTTATCACAGTTTGTGTATATATTTTGACCTTGTTGATATTAAGAAGACTTTAGGGATGATTAACTAACGCCATATCCAAGCATTCTATAATCTCATACATATTATTAAAAAATATCATGATGTTTTACAGACTATGGCTTGACATTGGCATCATCATCTTTACCTATAAGAGACCTTAGATACATTGGATTCTCCCAGAGATCTATGAATCATTATAACAAAGATAAACATCGCTGCTACTATAAACCAACTTGATAGTCCAAAGAAGTGTTGTTGTAATAGTATTGTTATTATTGGCTGATAAAGGTGAGAAGAAGTAGGAGCCAAATAAGGAGATGATTGTGTAAAAGCAAAATCTCCTATTGCACGTATACTCAAAGATAAGATGATCAAAATTAAAGGAATTTTATTAAAATTAGTAAAATCAATCGTCCTTCCAATCACTGGTGGAAGCATAAGTGGCAAGTATAATGTGATTGTAGTTCCAATAAATCCTACAGCGATAATATGAATGGCAAGATCATAAAAAGCAAAGGTTTCATGAAATAAATTGAACAACAAAGCCATCGTAATACCAATATAAAGAAATAAAAAAGATAATTTTATGTGGATAGCTGTAAAGTTATAGCGTGCTTTCTTTTCTCCCTGAATGAGACGACGTATTTCATCACTATTATCAAAGCCGCCAGTGATATAAACTGCACCACCAAATGTCAATGCTGAAGATAAAAATGCGGTATTAAAAATTATTGGAAATAAGTTATTTTCTTCGTATAACAGGATAGATATCAGACCTGAAACTATAGATACCAAAACAAGTCCAAATGAAGCAAAACCCATGATTCTTCTTGGTCTAATGAATCCAAGGAAAGACGGTAGAGTCTTGTACTCTATTCCATAAATCATGAGTATTGGAAAAAGTAGCCATAGCTGAATATGAGTTAGCGAATTAGTATTATACTCATATCCAATTGATTGAACTATATTAATTATTATTAATGTAATTATAGAGAGAGCTATAAAGTAATCTGACAGCCTCAAGAGCTTTGGCCTGACTCTCAATGCCAAGAATACAATTATTGCAAAGATGGTTATGCCTGTAAGTCTTAATAGATTGCTCCACTTTAGCAGATTATTATTCTCTGTTATTGGCAACATCTGGTGAATGGCATATATTGTTATAGAACACAACACTAATACGAATGAAAGATATGCTAGATTTGTAGATGCAAGTGGAATATTTCTAAATCTTGGTATAATCATATAGCCTATACCCATTATAAGCAATATCAGAAAACCATTGAGTTGTAATGTTTTGTGAAGCTGAAATGAATTATGAAATAGTTGAGGTAAAGATATGCCAAAAAATGACATCATCCATAGAGAACCAATAGATGATCCTATGAAAGCAAGGATCACTGCCGTGATTATGAACGGTTTGCTTACATGACTATAATTGAGATTATTCGGCAAATTTAGATTAGAAAGTGTGTAGTATGTTCTATTTATTTTATAGCCAGAGTTGTCATCACAATGAAGTTCTAAATTTCCTTTGATAGAAATATCACATCATATGTTTAGAATATTTTTGGTATCTATAGTTAAAGATTGGTTATATATATATGCCATCTGGAGTAGTAGTGTTTGAAAATAATTAATGGACTTTCTTCATATACCCAATTGTATTCATTTGTTGTTGTTCGTCTTCTTCTTCTTTCTCTTTTTCTCTTTTTCTCTTTTTCTATCATTGTCAAATTCTTAGTCTATTGATTAGTGACTAATATCTCATCATTAGCCATATATTTTTCATAATCCTTTTTTTATCTATCCGATCATATATCAATTGTAAAATTTGTTTTTTTAACAAATGAGTCGTGAAAAGGCATTGTAGAAAATGTAAATGTGTCTTCTTTTTCAGAAGGGTGGTCTTCGATACATATATGTAAGATGACAATATTTTTTAGCTAACACATTTTCACCTTACTAATAACATATTTGTTAAATCATGGAGGATTAAGATAACAGATTGAAATATTATGTTGGTTGCTCTGGCTGGAAGAATCAAACATGGGCTAAAGATTTTTATCCTGCTACCCTAGAACCTGAAAATTACCTTGAATACTACTCGAATATTTATGATTTTGCAGAAGTTGATTTAAGCAGTAGTAGTGTCTATAGCAGACTCCTCAATAAATTCACTTTTAGAAAATGGGCAAAAAATAGTCATGATAATTTTCGCTTTACTTTAAAATTACCAGAGGGAATTATAAATAATAATAATGCAATTGGCCTTGGAAATTTTTTAGAAGAACTTGCACCACTTGAAGAGAAGATTCTTGCCGTGATAATAGAGCAGCCAAGAGAATTGACTCTAAAAGATGGCCGAGAATGGCTTGAAGAGATTTTGGATATTTGTAATTATCATGGCTATTCAGCTGCTTTAGAATTTAATCATTTTTCCTGGTTTCAGGATTTGACATATCATATCTTAAAGAAGCATAATGCTGCTCTAATATGGTCAGATAATCGATATCCTTATCATCCTGTCGTTACTGCTGATTTTCTATATTTGAGAATTACTGAAAATGAAAAGAAATGGATTGAAAAAATAAAGGAAAAAGAAAGAGAAGAAGGAGACGATCTTGACTCTGTGATTGTTGTTGTTAATACACCTACAAAAGCAAATACTGTATTAAATGTACTAAATTTGCCTGTGAGAAAATATGGCCATAATCAATGGATTGGTAAAGTGATAATGTGTGTTGACTTGAATGCATTTTTTCCATCTTGTGAAGAGCTACGAGATCCAACGATAGTAGGAAAACCACATGCTGTAATTATGACGGAGCAAAAAGAGAATATAACCAAAGGTGCAGTAGCCTCTTGTTCATATGAAGCCAGAAATTTTGGTGTCAGATCGGCTATGTCTCTTTCAAAGGCAAAAGAATTATGTCCCAAGCTTATCTTAAGACCAGTAGATATATCATATTATCGTCAGGTTTCAGAAAAAGTTATGAACATATTAGAAGAATATTCAGACGTTTTAGAACAATCTAGTATAGACGAGGCATATTTAGATTGTACAAACAAGCTGCTGATGAGTAGAATAATGATAACTGAAACTACTACTACTATCGAACAATATGCATCGACAATTAAAAAGGCAATTAAAGAACGTATTGGACTTTTAACCTCTGTAGGAATAGCATGTACAAAATCTGCTGCAAAAATTGCATCTGATTTTCAAAAACCTGATGGACTGACAATTATCTATCCTGATCAATTACAAAAGTTCTTTGAGCATCTAGGAGTTGAAAGAATATCAGGAATAGGCCCTAAAACCCAACAAATTCTAAAGGAAATGGGAACTGAAACTATAGGCCAGCTTGCAAAGCATGATGTTCAGAAATTAATAGAAAAATTTGGCAAAAAGAATGGAATTTGGATGTGGCGTGTTGCTAATGGTCGTGACGATGAGCCTGTTATGCCCAGAGAGGATCATATATCCTTAAGTACTGAACAAACACTTGATTCCTTTACAGGAAATAAAGAAACGATACTCAAATACTTGAATCAATTAGTTGATGAAATTTATGAAAGAATAAGACGGCAGGGATATGAGTTTAAAACAGTAGGTGTGAAGCTTGTTAGATCTGATTTTTCAATTGAAACGAGGGAAACGTCATTTTCTAATTTTCAGAATAAGCGAGAAAGTATTGCCTCTGTTATTGAAGGTTTATTAGATAGATTTTCTTTTGTTGATTCAACGACAACTACAACGACAATAACAAGAACATTACCAACTGTTAGAAAGGTCGGAATAAAAGTATCAAATTTAGTTCGAATAGAAAAGAAGAAGCCGCTGATGCAAAAAACATTGTTAGATTATTTTGATTCAATATAAGGTAAGAAAAATATTCTCTTTACTTGATTTAATACTACTACACTATTGCAGAATTAGACGACGAAGACAGAGCATCTATTGTTTGTTTTTGCTGCGACAACTATAGAAAGTATGATACATGGAGTGCGCATACTAACACAGGCATAGAATCGAAAACTTTGACTAAAGAGGACACAAAGAAACTAAAAGAGTTTGCGCTGCCAAATCATTTGGAAATATTTTGTTAGTCAAACATATACTAAGAATAGTCAGTGAATATACTATTGATATAAGAAATTAATTCGTCTCTTAGCTGGATAACTTTTGCTCGTTTATCTCCATCAAGATTAGTATATAGTAAAGCATCTAATCCTTCTACAAGATACCGGATATTTGGCAATGTTAGAAGAGTCTTGGTATTAGCGACTTCTTCTTCTTTTTTACTACTCATCTTCATTACCCTCTTCTTCTTCATCATCATCATCTTCATTATCATCATCATCAGATTGTTCTTCTTCTTCTTCCTCATCTTGAACTTCATTCTGATTGGATTGCTCTTCGGTATTATCATCTTGTCCCTGAAATGATCCAGGATTTTTAGCTTCTATATTTGCGTCCTTCACTATTATATCTACTGTGTCTATAGCTGCTCCTGTTTGATTGTTATTAATAACTTGATCTTCAAATACTTCCAATGCAAATGTATATTTTGTATCAGTAGGATAGTTTGGAGCAACAAAGTTTGGATGGGCTGTATTATTACCATTTAATATGATAGAAGGACCATCTGTTTGTCTCCATAAATAATTGGCCATATTTCCAATATTGCTGCTTTTATTGCTATCACTGCCGTTCAATGTAATTATTGTTCCTTCTAAGACTGTTTGGTCTGAACCAGCATTAGCAATATATCCATTAGAAGGGCAGCATGGCGATGGTATTGCTGTTGTTGTTGCTGTTATAGTTGTTGTTGTCGAATTGCCCATATCAGTCTGATTAGCTGTTGCATTAGTTGTTATTTGATTGGTCATGTTTTGTGCTCGTACTTCCTGTATCAATTGACCACTAATCGATAATAACGATGACGCTATAAGTATGCCTGAAATAATAATGCCAAAAAGAATTACCTCTTTCTTATTCTTACTCATAAGAGATCATGTTATTAGACAAGAAATAAGTTTGTAGTTTAATCATAAATATATTAATCCATCTATGGAATATAAAACGATTGGTTTACACATTCGGTTAGAGCAAAATGTTTATTTGCTCAATATACTCCCAATTTGAAAAAAGCCATTTTCTATGTAATTATAAACATTAGTTTCTCTCAATAAAATAACTGATCATTATATCAGAAAGAACATATATGATCTATTCCAAAATTATTCCATATAATAATAACAACAACAACAAAAAACAAAAAGATCTAATTTATATCTAAAATAATATAAACAACTTTAAAGAGTAACTTTCAGCAAAGCTCCTATTCCTGCAAGTTCTGCTATATGCACTCCTAAAAAATATGGTAGTAATCCTTCTGCGTATAAGGGAGCCATCGCAAAATAAGCATAAACTGCAATTAAATTATGTAACATTAGCATGCTTGCAAAGAACATGAGGCCGATAGTGAATATTGCTCTAGTACTCTTGTAGATTTTTGCATATACCGTCAATAAAGCTAGCAAAATAGATACATTTACCATACTTATTATTGTACTAATATCCATCAAGATAGTCATGGCAGATGACAACTAACCAAAGGTAAATGTATATATCTGGAATCCTTTGCCCTTTACGTCTATTATAAGTGAGTGCCAGTCATATCCTTCATGCATAACTAAGTTGTATAACCTCTGTCCATCTACTACTAATTTACCTTGTTCTGATAGGTCTATTCCTCTTCCTGATTTATTTGTTAGCGCTACTCCATCTTCAGAGATTGATAGTTCTTCTTCTTCTTCTCCTCCTTTTCCTCCTGCTACTATGTTTACAGACTTTGCAGAGTAGGCTAATGCAATACTACCAGTATCACTTTGCAATTCCATATTATCAGCGTTATTTTTCCAGTCACCAATAAGGTATATGGTGTTTGGTTTAAGATCAGATCGCTGGGGAACAGAGTATGTTACAGTTTGGTTTGGTTTGAAGCCTTCAGAATTTCCAAGGGACGCTCTAGCAAACTCGTATCCAAAGTAGAGTTCAGGCGTCTTTACTTTTGTGAAATCTACAGTCTGGACATTTTCAGGTGTAGTTGTGTTTGTATTTGTGTTTAGATTTATTGCAGATATACCTGTTTGAGCAGCACGTTCAACAAGTAATGATTGAATTACCTTTTCAGTTTCAGCATAACCACCTTCACCTATATGATCATATCTTATGTATCCTTCATTATCAACTAGATATTTTCTTGGCCAGTATCTATTCTGATAAGCATCCCAAGTTCCTTTGTCATTATCTTGTATGACTGGATACTTTATTCCATATTTTTGTACAGCTGCCTTTACATTGTCAATGTTTTTCTCAAAATCAAATTCAGGCGAATGAACACCAACTATTACCAATCCCTTGTCAGCATATTTTTCATTCCAATCTACTAGATATGGAAGAGTCCGTATGCAGTTAATGCAGCTGTATGTCCAAAAGTCAACTAGTACAACTTTTCCCTTTAGATCTTTAAGGTTTATTGATCGTCCTTCTTCTGTGTTTATGTAACCTGTAATTTTGGCAAAATCAGGTGCCTTTTTGAATTGGGATTTGTCAATCTGAGATATAGTAGTCCCATTTTTGCTGTCTATTGATGCTGGAATAAAATTTGATTCCTGTTGTTCAGATGATGCGGCTTTATTAAGATATGGGCTGTTAAAGTATATTGCAAAGCCAGTAATTAGGGAGACTACTGCAATTGCCATAATTAACGCACTGATATTATCTCTATTCATTATAAATCAAAATCCTCTCTCTAAATTAATAACTTGATTAGCTAGAGGAAAATTGCCTAGTAAAGCCAGTTGATTAGTGAATACTAGTATGCCCAATATTATCAGCACCGCACCCATTATGGGATTGAAATATTTTAGGTATTTTACCATTCTTCTGATTAAACCTGTAGCTTGTGAGAAGAAAGCACCAGTAATTAGGAATGGTATGCCCAAGCCTAAAGAGTAAGCTAATAGCGAATTGTATGCAGCCCCAGGCGCAGTAGCTGCTAATGTAAATGTGCTACCTAGAATTGGACCTACGCAAGGAGTCCAGCCAGCTGCAAATGCGGCTCCAAAAACAAATGATGTAATATAGCTTGTTTTAAATCTGGGTAACTTTGTCATCTTTTTCTCAAAGTTTAGTCTCCTTAATTTTGTAGATAAAATTAGATATGCGCCAAATAATATAATTACCACTCCTCCAATTGATTGGAGCGCACTTTGGAAGCCAATTCCAACGGTGACAAGAACGCTATTTAGAATAACTCCTAATACTGCAAATACAAGTGAAAAACCAAGAACAAAGTAAACAGTATTTAAGAAAATGTTAAGTCTGGTTGACCTCTTGACGGTTAGCGATTGTTTTGCTACTGCTGCTGCCGATCCTCCGCTGGTGGCAGCAGTAGTAGTAGTAATTGTATTACTACTATTATTATTATTACTATTCTGAACTTCATGGAGAGTCGTTCCTGACAAATACGATATAAATGCTGGAAGTATTGGAAGAATACAAGGAGAGAAGAAAGAACCTGCTCCTGCTAATGCAGAAACTACAACGTTTATTTCTACCACGAACAATCTGTGCTATTTTTATATTAATACTTATGTCCATATTATGTCCGTATTACATCCAAATTACTTTTGGACTTGTTATATAGAAAGACACGCATAGTTTTATTGTATTACTATCATCTATGATGGATTATTGCAGGAATAATGCTTACATTTGACTTGACAAGCTCCTTTTAGAAGAAGCTAATGATTGTTACTGTCTATCTTTCAAGTTCCAATTGAAAGTCTAGGGTGCTAGAAAACTTCAAGCTCACTGTTTTGTCACTACTTTGGAGAGTTTTACCTGATTTGTAATCTGCCCAGAAGAATTATTGATTGCCACATCATAGCATACGTCATAGCATAGGCATAT
>Ga0126306_10000114_pt1 | contig 27388 bp, 35 predicted proteins | sample Plot27_FD_92592 | JGI IMG/M metagenome (GOLD analysis project Ga0126306, IMG submission 92592) | Serpentine soil microbial communities from UC McLaughlin Reserve, CA, USA - Plot27 | ecosystem: Environmental > Terrestrial > Soil > Grasslands | place: USA: UC McLaughlin Reserve, Lake County... | reverse complement strand
GGCGTCTTCTTCGACACGATCGTCGTCTGCTCGGTGACCGGCAGCACGCAGGCCGGGATGGTCGCCGGCTTCGCAGCCCAGGACACGGAGCGGCGCGTGATCGGCATCGACGGGTCGGCGCGGCCCGAGGAGACGCACGAGCAGGTGGCGCGGATAGCGAGGCGCACCGCGGAGCTGATCGAGGTTGGTCGCGAGTTGCGCGACGACGAGATCGTGCTCGACGACCGCTACCACGCGGGCACGTACGGGATCCCGGACGAGCAGACGGTCGAGGCGATGCACACCGCCGGCCGGCTCGAGGGGATGATCACCGACCCGGTCTATGAGGGGAAGTCGATGGCCGGCATGATCGACCTCGTCTCGCGCGGCGAGATCGAGAGCGGCTCGAGCGTGCTGTATGCGCACCTCGGCGGGCAGCCGGCGCTGAGCGCGTATGCGGGGCTGATTCGCTGATGGCCGACGCGCTCGTGCGGCGGGCGGTCGACGCCTTCATGGCACGGGACCTCGACGGCATTCTCGCCATGGCCGACCAGGAGATCGTGCTGCGCTCGCTACTCACGGAGGCGGAGCGGCCGCTCTACCACGGCCACGACGGCGTGCGCGACTGGTTCGACAACGTCTTCGGCGTGTTCCCCGACTGGCAGCCGCGGCCGCGGCCCGCGAGCCACGACGAGGGCGATGCCGTCGTGATCGGCCTGGACGTCACGGCCACCGGCGCCGGCAGCGGCGTGCCGATCGACCAGACCTATTGGCTGGGCGCCCGGGTACGAGATGCGAAGATCGTGTTCTTCGGCTTCTTCAGAACCGAGAGCGACGCGCTCGACGCGGTCACGTGATTCCCCCCGGCACAGCCATCGGCAAGGTCCGCCTGCGGGTGGCGGACATCGACCCGCTGACCGAGTTCTACGAGCGCGTCGTGGGGCTCCGCGGCGTGGAGCGCGAGGGCGATCTCGTCCGGCTCGGGCCGGAGGGAGACGAGCCGCTCGTCGAGCTGGTGTCCGCCCCCACCGCCGCACCGCCGCCCAGCTTCACCACCGGGCTGTTCCACATGGCGATCCTCGTGCCCGACCGGGCCGAGCTCGCGCGCTCGCTCCGGAGGGTGATGGAGCAGGGCTGGCGGCTCACGGGCGCGTCCGACCATCTCGTTAGCGAGGCGCTCTACCTGCGCGACCCGGAGGGCAACGGCATCGAGATCTACCGCGACCGCCCGCGCGATCAGTGGGGGCACTCGGACACCGGCGAGCTGAGGATGGCCACGCTGCCGCTCGACCTCGACGGCGTGATGGCGGACGAGGGCTCGAGCGAGCGGCCCCCGAACGGCATGCCGGCCGGGACCACGATGGGTCACGTGCACCTGCGGGTGGCCGACATCCCGGCCGCCGAGGCGTTCTACAACGGCGCGCTCGGCCTCGACGTGATGATCCGCTCCTATCCGGGCGCGCTGTTCGTGGCGGCGGGCGGCTATCACCACCACATCGGGCTGAACATCTGGGAGACCCAGGGGGCGCCGGCGCCGCCGGAGGGCTCGCTCGGCCTCGACCGCTACGAGCTCGTGCTGCCCGACGAGGACGAGCGCGACGCCGCGGCGGGGCGCGTCGGCGAGACCGGCGAGCCGATGCACACCGGCGACGGCGTCCTGGCCCGGGACCCGGCCGGCAACCACGTGCTCCTGACGGCTCGCGCCTAGGCGGCGCGCGAGCCTCCTCATCGCGCCTTACATGAGTGGCACCCGGACCCGAGGAGCGCGTGTCCGCGTACTCGAGGTGCATGGACGCGGCGCGCCACATCGCGCTCGGGCTGGCGATGGCGGCCGCGAGCCTCCACGTGCAGTGGCACCACTCGACCGCGCTCGGCACCCCCTCGGCCGGCGTCCTCGCGGATGGCGTGCGCCTGCCGCCAGCCGGGCGTGCATTCGTCACCTGGGACCCGGTGCTGCGCCGCTCGCCGAACCGTGGCTGGCGGCGCTGGGGCACCGACCGGCTGGTTCGCACCGTCCTGGCCGTGGCGCGCGACTTCCACGCCGCGCACCCGCGGGCGCCGCGGCTGCTCGTCGGCGACCTCAGCCGCCCGCGCGGCGGGGACTTCGGTCCCCGCTTCGGCTACATCGGCCACGCTAGCCACCAGAACGGGCTCGACGTGGACGTGTACTACCCGCGCGCGGACCGACGAGCGGTGGCCCCGCGCGACGCGCGCGACATCGACCGGGCGCGCTCACAGGAGCTCGTGGATCGCTTCCTCACCGCGGGCGCCGCGCTGATCTTCGTGGGCCCGAACACGGCCCTCCGCGGACCGCCCGGCCGGGTCGAGCCGCTGGCCAACCACGACAACCACCTCCACGTGCGGCTGCCGCCGTGAGCGCTCAGTACGCCAGGCGGGGCCGCGGCGGGTGCGCGAACAGGCGCCACAGGCCGGCCTCGGGCATCCGCTCGACCGCGAGGCCGGCGGCGAGGCAATCGGCCTCGAGCATCGAGACCATCCGAGGCTCCGGGGGGAAGCGACTGATCGCGACGACGCTGCGCACGCGCACCGCCACGGGGCGCTCCTCGATCCAGAGCACCACCACAGGCGGCACGAACAGCGGCCGCCCCGAGCGAGGGTCGCTCGTGGGTGGCGACTCCCGAAGCTCGACCTCGATGGAGCCGCGGCTGATGGGCTTTGCGCCCAAGAAGGCCTGCACCGCGCGCCGCTCGCCGATCACTCGTTGAACGTATGCGCGATCTGCTCGCCGCGCTCTCCGCCATGTGTCCATGGACGCGCCTCCCCGCCGTAGGGTGGGCGTCCATGAACCCGCACGGGAGCAGGGCTTTCGCGCCTGGACGCGTGAATTTGATCGGCGAGCACACCGATTACAACCTGGGCCTGTGCCTGCCCTTCGCGGTCGACCGCGGGGTCACCGTGACAGCGGAGTTGCGCGACGGCGGCGAGATCGTCGCTCCCGGCCTCCCGGACGATGACCCGTATCTCCGCGGCGCCGTTGCCGAGCTTCGCGCGACGGGCATGGATCTTCCCGGCTGCATCCTCGCGGTGGACAGCGACCTTCCGCGGGAGGCGGGCCTGTCGTCGTCCGCCGCGCTCAGCATCGCGCTCGTGCTCGCGCTCACGGCGGCCGCGGGGGCCCACCGCCCCGAGCCGGCCGACCTCGCCCGCCTGTGCCAGCGGATCGAGCACGAGTACACCGGCGTCGAGACGGGGCTGCTCGACCAGCTCGCCTCGATCCTCGGCGAGGAGAGCCGCGCGGTGCGGCTCGACATGCGCACGCTCGACTCGCTCCAGGTCGCGCTCGATCTGGGCGACCACGCGCTCGCGGTGCTCGACTCCGGCAGCTCGCGCAGCCTGGCGGAGTCGGGCTACAACGACCGCCGCGCCGAGTGCGAGCGCGCCGCCGAGCTGCTCGGCGTGGAGTCGCTGCGCGACGCGACCGACTGGTCGGGCCTGCCCGACCCGCTCGACCGCCGCGTGAGGCACGTCGTCACGGAGAACGAGCGCGTGGACGCCGCCGTGCGGGCGCTCGAGCGGGAGGACCTCGGCGCGCTCGGCGAGCTGCTCGATGCCTCGCACCGGAGCCTCCGCGACGACTACGAGGTGTCGGTGCCGGAGGTGGAGCGCGCGGTTGACGCCTGCAGGGAGGCGGGCGCGCTCGGCGCGCGGATCATGGGCGGCGGGTTCGGCGGCTCGGTGCTGTCGCTGTTCCCGCCCGGGGCGGATCCGCCTACGGGCGCTCTTCCGGTGGCGCCGTCTCGGGGCGCTCGCGTTCTGTAGTGCGGTCCGCGCCGGCCGTCGTCGAGGCGTCGGCCTCCGCCTCCTGCAGCTCCTCGGACAGCGGGCGCGTGAGCGCCCACACGAGGAAGAAGGCCGCCAGCAGGAGCAGCACGATCCCGGCCCACAGGTTGATGTTCACCCCTGCGGCCTTGTTCTTCTGCTCGCTCGAGGCCACGATGCCGGCCACGAACAGGATCACGCCGTACACGCCAAGCAGCCCGGCGATGACGCGTCGTATGTCGAGAATCGCCGTCGTCATATCACCGCCGTCACGATCGCGTCGGCGCTGAACGCCACGATCGCGCCCCAGAAGTCGGCGGACAGGTCCGAGCCGAAGTGGATCGTGCCCTTGGAGTACAGGAGGTGCGTCATGAACGCGCCGAAGGTTCCCGCCACCAGGTCCGCGACGCCGCCCCAGCGCGTGGCCCGCTTCCAGAACACGCCGATGACGACGTGGCGAACAGCGGCGCATTGAAGAACGAGAACAGGAGCTGGACGTAGTTCATGATGTTCTCGTAGCCCTTGGCTATGAACGCCGTCCCGATCGAGATCAGGATCCCGACGACCGTCGCTATCAGCCCGAACGAGATGTAGTGCCGGTCCTCGGCGTCGTCGCGGATGTAGTCCTGGTAGAGGTCGTACGTGACGACCGTGTTGAACGCGGACACGTTCGCCGCCACACCGGCCATGAAGCTCGCTATCAGCGCTGTGATCGCCAGCCCGAGCATCCCGTTCGGCAGGTACTCGGCCATGATCGCCGGGATCGCGTTGTTGTACTGCTGGATGTCGGCCGAGCCGGTGCCGAAGCCCTTCACGGTCACGAGCGCCACGAGGCCCGGGATCACCACGAGCAGCGGGATGAACAGCTTCGGGAAGGCGCCGATCAGCGGCGTCCGCTGAGCGGCGTTCATGTCCTTGGCCGACAGCGCCCGCTGGACCTCGGCGAAGTTGGTCCTCCAGTACCCGAACGACAGCACGAAGCCGAGCCCGAACACCGTGGCGACCCAGTCGGCGCCGATCGGGTTGTCGCCGCCTATGCCCATGCCCTCCCAGGCGTGCAGGCCCTGCTCCTTCAGCGGCGATTGCTTCACCTGGTCCGCGAGGCCGGAGAAGCCGCCGACGTCGATCAGCGCAACCGTGACGAGCGCGCCGAGCGCGGCCACGATCACGAAGAACTGGATCACCTCGTTGTAGATCGCCGACGACAGGCCGCCGAGCACGATGTACGTGAGCACGATGGCGGCGGACACGACGATCGCCACGTTGATCGACCAGCCGAGCATCAGCGACAGGACGGGGCCGAGGGCGAACAGGTTCACGCCGCCGATCAGCACGGTGGCGACGGCGAACGAGAGCGCGTTGAACAGATGCGCCTCGCGGCCGTACCGGCGGCGGAGGTACTCCGGGACCGAGCGGACCTTCGACCCGTATTAGAACGGCATCATCACCAGGCCGAGGAAGACCATGGCCGGGATCGCGCCGATCCAGTAGAAGTGGACGGTCGCGACGCCGTACTGCGCGCCGTTCGCCGCCATGCCGAGGATCTCGAGCGCGCCGAGGTTCGCGGCGATGAACGCCAGGCCGGTGATCCACGCCGGGAACGCGCGCCCCGACAGGAAGAAGTCCAGGTCCGTCTTGATCAGGCGGCGCGCGAGGAAGCCGACGCCCAGGACGGTCACGAAGTAGATCGCGATGATCACGTAGTCGAGCGCGGAGGCGTCGAACCCGGGCATGACTGGCGCGCCCCGTACCCCCGGTGGCCGTCTGCTAAAACCCGAACCGTGGACCGCCGGCTCGCCTACAAGAACCTGCGCACCGGCCTGATCGCCGGCGCGATCGCGCTGATCGTGTTCGCGCTCAGCTGGGTCGTGGGGCTCGTGTACTGATGGCCGACGAGGTCCGCGTCACCGACGCCGAGGCCGACGAGGCGGGCGAGGCGATCCACCTTCCGGGGCCGTCGTACCAGCCGGTGGCGCTCGCGTTCGGCCTCACGCTCGTCGTCACGGGCGTCGTGATCTTCCCGGCGCTGACCGTGATCGGCCTCGTGATCGTGCTGGTCACGCTGTACATGTGGATCCGCGAGACCCGCCGCGAGATCCGGGAGCTACCGCTCGAGCACGACCACTAGGGAAGCCATGGCTGCGCGCCGGGCACCGCCCGGCGCTAGCCGAACTACGCCGACTCGGCCACGTCGCGCGGCAGCTCTGAGGTCGCGCCGTCCTGCACCCAGCAGCGGACGATGTCGCGCATCGAGAGCACGCCGACCATCTCGCCACCGTCCACGACAATGAGATGGCGGAAGCCGCCCCTGACCATGGCCTCGGCCGCGTGCTCGAGCGACCAGTCCGGCGAGGCGAACGTGAGATCGGCCGACAGGTGGTCCTGCACGAGCTCCTTGTACGGGTCCTGCCCGCTCCCCACAGCCTGGAGCACGTCCCGCTCGGTGATGATCCCCGGCCCGGGCTGCTCCGGGTCGATCACGACCGCGGCTCCGACCTTCCGCTGCGCCATGCACTGGGCGGCGTCGTGCAGCGTCGCGCCGGGGGCGACCGTGACTACGGAGCTGCTCATCCCGGCGCGGACCTCCATACGCGCCAATTTAACTGATGATCCGTTGGCGCGGACGGTCCGTATTCCCCTTCGTGCGGCCTTCGACGGTGCAGCGACGGCGGGACATCCACCGCGAGGCGCTGGAGGTGATCAGGCTCCGCCACGCCGATCCGGACCTGTCGCTCGGCCGCGTCGCGCACGAGATCGCCACCAGCCGCCGCCAGCTCCAGCGCGCCCTGGCCGAGGTGGAAGGCACCACCTTCAGCCGTGAGCTCCAGCGAGCCCGCATGGAACGGGCCGCGCAGCTGCTGCTGACGCGCTCCCTTCCGGTCCAGACCGTGGCCGGTGCAGTGGGCTACCGGCAGGCCGCCCAGTTCGCCAAGGTGTTCCGCCGCCACCACGGCACTTCCCCCTCGAACTTTCGTCGCTCGCCAGGCTCACTTGCCGCCTGAGCCAAGCACCCGGGCGGTGCCCGGTGCGCAGGCATGCGATCTGTCCTAGCCAATAGACTCGCGCGCCGTGGACGACAGGGAGCGCGTTCAGGAGGCCGAGGCCAAAGGCCCGCCCGAGACGGATCCGCGGATCGCCGGCGAGAAGCATCCGCTCGCCCGGATGATCGGGATCGGCGTGTTCGCGTCGCTGATCGGGATCGGGATCACGCTCTGGATCGACTGGTTCCCGGAGCAGGGCGCCACGTCCGCGAACAAGATCGACACCCTCTACGACGTCCTCCTGATCTGCTCGGTCCCGGTCTTCGTCCTGGTGATGACGATCGCGATCTACTCGGTCGTGCGCTTCCGGGCCAAGCCGGGCGACATGGGCGACGGGCCGCCGATCCACGGCAACACCCGGCTCGAGGTGATCTGGGTGACGATCCCGTTCATCATGGTCACCGCGCTCGCGATCTACGGCTGGATCACGCTCGACGACATCGAGGCGAAGCAGCCGAACGAGATGGTCGTGAACGTGACCGGCCAGCAGTTCACCTGGACCTTCCAGTACCCCTCCGAGAAGCTCGACGCCAAGGAGCTCGTGCTCCCCGTGGACCGCCCGGTCGAGTTCCGGATCAAGACGAAGGACGTGATCCACTCGTTCTGGGTCCCGCAGTTCCGGCTGAAGTCGGATGCCGTGCCGGGCCTCACCACCAAGGTGCGCGTGACGCCCGACAAGGAGGGCGACTTCGAGGTCGTCTGCACCGAGCTGTGCGGCCTCGGCCACTCGACGATGCGCCAGTTCGCGCGCGTCGTCCCGGCGGACGAGTTCGACTCGTGGATCGCTGATCAGAAGAAGGCCGCGAGCGGCGGCGCCACCGGCGGTGGTGGCGGCGGCCAGGCGTCGGGCCCCGACGCCGAGCAGATCTTCACGTCCGCCGGCTGCTCCGGCTGCCACACGCTGGCGCAGGCGGGCGCCACCGCCAAGGTGGGCCCGGACCTCGGCAAGCTGGGCGACGTGGACGCGAACTTCATCCGCACGTCGATCGTTGACCCGAATGCCGACGTCACCAAGGGATACAAGCCGAACATCATGCCCCAGGACTTCAAGGACAAGCTTTCGAAAGAGGAGCTCGACGCTCTCGTGAAGTACCTTCTGGAGGCGCAGGGATGACGTTCGCTCAGAGGCTCATCGCACCCGGCTGGTACCGCGCCTTCCTCGGCATGGCGCTCGGCTTCGCCCTGGGCACGGCGATCGTCGTGGTGATCCGCTCGCTGTACGGCTGGGACCCGGTCTGGGACTGGGACGCGATCATCACCGTCGGCGCCCTGATCGCCGCGCCGTTCGGCTACCTGATCGGGATCGGCTGCTTCGACTACTGGTTCCGCTGGGCCTCCGGCGCCCCCACGCTCCCCGAGGACCACTCCGGCCACGGCGCGTACAGCTGGCGCGACTACTTCCGCGTGAACACCGATCACAAGGTGATCGGCATCCAGTACATCTGCACCACCTTCTTCTTCTTCGTCTGCGGCGGCCTGATGGCGATGCTGATGCGCGCCGAGCTCGCCCAGCCGGGCACGCAGTTCGTGGACCCGAACACCTTCAACGGGCTGTTCTCGGTGCACGCCTCGCTGATGATCTTCCTGTTCATCATCCCGGTGTTCGCCGGGATCGCGAACTACGTGATCCCGCTCATGATCGGCGCGCCGGACATGGCGTTCCCGCGGCTGAACGCGCTGTCGTTCTGGATGCTGCCGATCGCCGGCGTGATGATGCTGTGCTCGTACTTCGCCGAGGGGGGCGCCTTCGCGACCGGCTGGACCGCCTACGCCCCGCTGTCCACCGACACGCCGCTCGGCCAGCAGTTCTTCACGCTCGGCGTGCAGTTCGCGGGCGCGTCCTCGATCGCCACCGCGCTCAACTTCCTGGTCACGATCATCACGATGCGGGCACCCGGCATGACGTTCTGGCGCATGCCGCTGCTCGTGTGGGCGAACTTCACGACCTCACTCCTGGTCGTGATCGCGACCCCGTTCATCGCCGGATCGCAGTTCTTCGTGCTGCTCGACCGCACGCTCCAGACGCACTTCTTTGACACGGGCCAGGGCGGCGACGTGCTCATGTACCAGCACGTCTTCTGGTTCTACTCGCACCCCGCGGTCTACATCATGATGCTGCCGGGGTTCGGGATCATCAGCGAGGTCATCTCGACGCACGCGCGCAAGCCCGTGTTCGGCTACCGGATGATGGCCTTCTCGCTGGTGGCCATCGTGATCCTGGGGTTCACGGTCTGGGCGCACCACATGTTCGTGTCCGGAATGCAGGCCTGGGTCCGCATCCCGATGATGATCACGACGATGCTGATCGCGGTCCCGACCGGCATCAAGATCTTCTCCTGGCTCGCGACGCTGTGGAGAGGCGTGATTCACCTGAGAACGCCGATGCTGTTCGCGCTCGGGTTCATCACGATGTTCACGCTGGGCGGCATCAGCGGGATCATGCTCGCGGTCGTGCCGTTCGACATCCACGTGTCGGACACGTACTTCATCGTCGCCCACATCCACTACGTGCTGTTCGGCGGCTCGGTGTTCACGATCTTCGCCGGGATCTACCACTGGTTCCCGAAGATGACGGGCCGGATGTACGACGAGGGGCTCGGCCGGCTCCACTTCTGGCTGTCGTTCTTCTTCTTCAACCTGACGTTCGGCCCGATGCACTTCGTCGGCATCGACGGCATGCCGAGGCGGGTGGCCGACTACGCCGACCAGTTCGCGACCTGGAACGCGATCATCTCGATCTCGGCGTTCATCTTCGGCGCCTCGTTCCTGATCTTCCTCTACAACATGATCGCCTCGTGGCGGTACGGGCCCGCCGCGCCCGGCAACCCGTGGCGCGCGAACTCGATCGAGTGGCAGGTGTCGTCGCCGCCGCCTGTGTTCAACTTCGACGAGGTGCCGACGGTGGTCGCCGGCCCGTACGAGTACGGCATGCCGGACGTCGTGCACGCGGTCTTCAAGGACAGGGAGCCGGCGAGACAGGGCGCGGTGGCCACACCCGCCGGCGGAGGCGGAGCGCCACCCCCGGTTGACGAACGATGAAGCGCGTGCTCGTGGTGGCCAACGAGACGGTCGCGGGCAAGCCGCTGATCGACGCGATCCGGCGGCGGGCCGAGGGCGAGGAGGTGCGGGCCCACGTCATCAGCCCCCAGAACCAGCCGAAGCACGGCTACGTGATCTACGACGAGCACGTGCGCGACGCGGCCCAGAACCGGCTCGAGATGACGCTGGCGCTGCTCCGCGAGGCCGGCATCGAGGCCGACGGCGAGGTGATGGACCCGGACCCGTACTCCGCGGTGATGGATGCGCTCGGAGAGCAGGACTACGACGAGATCGTGATCTCCACTCACCCGGAGACGCGCTCGGGGTGGCTGCGCCAGGGCCTCGTCGACCGCGTGGAGCGCGCCGCGCGGCGGCCGGTGGAGCACGTCGTGGTCGACCTCGACGCCGAGCGCGACGACACGAAGCGCACGCTCGTGGTCGCGAACCAGACGGTCGCCTCCCGCGAGCTGCTGGACGCGCTGAAGAAGAAGGCGAGCGAGGGGCCGCGCCGGTTCATCGTGATCGCGCCGCAGTCAGACAGCGAGGAGGGCGGCGGCGAGGACCCGCACGAGCGGCTCGCCAAGACGCTCGAGGAGCTCGAGGACGCCGGCCTCCACGCGATCGGCCAGGTCGAGCACCACGACCCGTACACCGCCGTCCAGAACGCGCTCCAGTTCTATGCGCCGGACGACATCGTCATCTCGACCTTCCCCGAGACGCGGTCGGGCTGGCTGCGCGGCGACCTCGTCGGGCGCGTGGAGACGTCGACCGGCAAGCCCGTCGAACACGTGGTGAGCGAGTGATGGAAGCCGCAACGGCCCACGCCGAGCACCATCACGGGCCGCCCGCGGCGAACGTCTCGTCGCGCGTCGAGGCGCAGTTCCTCGGGATGCTGCTTTTCATCATCTCCGAGGTGATGCTCTTCGGAGCGTTCTTCACGGCCTACTTCTTCATCCGGGTCGTGAGCGGGGACGAATGGTTCCCGATCGGCCAGGACGAGCTGCCTAAGCTGATCGCGGGCTTCAACACCGCAATCCTGATCTCGTCCAGCTTCACGATGCACTGGGCGCTCGAGGGGGCGCGCAACGAGAACCGCAACGCGCTCCGCGTGGGCCTCCTCACCACGTTCCTGCTCGGCCTCACCTTCCTGACGATCCAGGTGAACGAGTACGTCCACCTCGGCTTCGCGCCGCACGACCACGCCCAGGGCACGATCTTCTACGGCCTCACCGGCCTGCACGGCGCGCACGTCTTCGTGGGCCTCACGCTGCTCTCGTTCGCGACCATCCGCGCGTTCAGAGGGCACTTCACGACGAAGGAGCACCGCGGCGTCGAGGTGCCGGGCATCTACTGGCACTTCGTGGACGTGATGTGGATCGTCGTGTACTCGACGGTCTACCTCCTGTAGCGCGATGCTGAATCCGCTCCGCTCAGAGCAGGAGGCGTTCCGCTTCCTGCTCTACGTGGCCGTCGTGGTGGGCGTGCTCACCGCGATCGTGCTGCTCGTGCGCGCGATCTCGTGACGGGCGATCTCGCCCTGGCCGAACGCGCCGCGCGGGCCGCCGGCGACGTGCTGATGTCGTACTTCGGCCGGGCCGCCGAGGGTCTCGACGTGAAGTCCTCCCCCACCGACCCGGTCTCGGACGCCGACCGCGAGGCCGAGGAGGCCATCCACCGGATCATCGCCGCGGAGCGACCCGATGACGGGATCATCGGTGAGGAGGGCGCCCGCACGTCCCCCACCAACGGTCGCACCTGGATCGTCGACCCGCTCGACGGAACCGTGAACTTCCTGTACGGAATGCGTGCCTGGGCCGTGAGCATTGCGCTGGAGGATCCCGACGGGCTCTCGGTCGGTGTCGTCTTCAATCCGGTCGACGAGGAGTGCTTCAGTGCCGTGCGTGGCGATGGAGCGAGGCTCAACGAAGAGTCGATCCAGGTGACGCGATGCGCCTCGCTCGACCGCGCCATGGTGGCCACGGGGTTCTCGTACGTCGCCGAGCAGCGCGCGCGGCAGGCCGAGACACTCGTGCGGCTGCTGCCGGCGGTTCGCGACGTGCGCAGAGCGGGGGCCGCTGCTCTCGATCTCGCCTACGTGGCGTGCGGCCGCGTGGACGCCTTCTACGAGCGCGGCCTCAAGCGCTGGGACGAGGCGGCCGGCCGCCTGCTGGTCGAGGAGGCGGGCGGGGTGGTTACCGATCTGGAGGGCGAGCCGGCCGGCGTGCTGGCGGCCGCCACGCACGGGCTAGCCGCCCTTCTGGAGCAGGAAGTCGATTAGCGCCTTTATCTGCGCGTCGGTCAGGCGGCCCTTGAACGACGGCATCGCGTTCGGGAAGCCCTCCACGATGAAGGCGCCCGGGTCCTCGAGCGACTCGCGGATGTACTCGTCGGCGGACTTCCCCTTCTCCATCTTCGCGGCCTGGGTCTTCAGCTCGTTCAGGTTCGGCCCGATCGTGCCGTTCGAGTTCGCCGGTCCGAACGTGTGGCAGCCGGCGCAGCCGGCGGCCGTGAAGATCTGGTCGCCCGTCTTCGCCTGGGCGAGGCCCGCCGTGGCGAGCGCGCCCTCGTCGTCACCGCTCTTAGCGGCCGCGTAGCCCACGTAGGCGGCCACGTCGCCTGCATCATCGCCCTTCACGAGGCCGGCCGGCATCTGGCTGTCGCTGCGCGGATGCAGGATCTGCCTGTGCACGACGCCCTCGACCGTGTCCCGGTCCATGCCGTCCCTGAGCGCGGCCTGGAAGGCCGTGTCGAGGTTCGGGCCGGTGGTGCCCGCGGTCCCGGCCCGTGCCAGCGTGTGGCAGGAGCCGCACTTCTCCACGAAGTTCGCCTTGCCCGTCTCGAGGTTCGGGTCGTTGCGGCCGCAGGCGCCCAGCGCCAGGGCGAGCGCGAGTGCGCCAAGCGCCGCGAATGCGGTCCTGACCGTGTTGCGGGTGAGGCTCACGGGGCGGGAAGATTACATCGAGTCGCAGCGGGCACCGCCCGCCGCTCCGCGCGGCACTAGACCTGGCCGGACGCAGCCTCGATCACGCCCCTCGCGACGCTCTCCCAGGAGTACCGCCGCGCCGCCTCGGACGCGAGCGCGGCGCGCGCCCCGTCGCGCTCTCGCGGGTCCAGCTCGAGCCAGGTCACGAGCTTCGAGCCGATCTCCCTGACCGCCTCCGGGCCCACGTCGAACGCCATCAGGGGGCGCAGGTGCTCCGGCAGCGCGGGCCGCAGCGTGGCCGTGACCTCGGCCATGCCGGAGTGGTTCGCCGACAGCGGGAGCGCCCCGCAGGCGGCCGCCTCGGCCGCGACCATGCCGAAGGACTCCGGGAACGTCGACGGCATCACCTGCGCCTCGCAGGCGGGCAGCAGCATCGGCAGGTCGTCGTGCTCCAGCCGGCCGGTGAAGTGGATCCGGCGGGCCGCTCCGGGCGCCGCCCGGAGCCACTCGTCATCCACGGTGTCGAGGAAGGCGTTCAGGTATCGCAGCTCCCCCACGGGCCCGCCCTCCAGCTCGCGCCCGCGTGCGGCTATGTCCCTGAACGCCCCGAGGTCGCGGCTCGCGAGCGCCTCGACGAACCGCACCAGCGCGTCGTGGTAGGTGCCGAAGCCGACCATCACGAGCCGCGCGTCCGGCACCCGGCTCACCACCAGCGGCCACGCCGCCAGCAGCAGGTCCACGCCCTTCGAGACGATCAGCTTGCCCACGTAGCTCACGATCCGGTCGCGCGAGAGGTCGAGCTCGCGGAGCACCTCCGGCGAGCCCTGGTCGCCGCCCCATGACGCCGCCGGCCGCGAGGCCAGCCGCTCGAGCTCCGGCTCGCGCGGGCGGAACTCGTGGATGTCCACTCCGGGCGGGCCGAGCCGGGTCCGGTCCGGCAGCGTGGGCTCGTCGGCGAGCGCCTCGAACAGCGAATTCGCCGTGTGCTCGGAGCCCACCAGGACGCCGCGCGCCGGGCGGATGCCCTCGAGCGCGTACGGCAGGAACCGCTCGGGATGCGGCTTCACGGTGTACTCGAGGGCGCTGCCGTGGATCTTCACGGCGTACGGCGCCACGCCGGCGCGCGCGAGGATCGCCGGCCCCATGATCAGGTGATTCGCCAGGGCGAGGTCCGGCGTCGGCGCGGAGGACACGGCCTCGACGTTCGCCGCCAGGTAGTGGTCGAGCTCGCCGTCGGTCAGCTCGGGGTAGGTCTTGGCGTCGAAGCCGTCGTACGTGTCGGCCACGTAGACCGGCAGCACACGTCCGATATCCGGGTTGTGGACGGTCACGCCTTCCGGGGCGTCCCAGCTCCGGTCCTGGCACAGCAGGTGAACCTCGTGTCCCAGGCGGGCGAGCGCCCGCGCGAGGTTGGCGTTGTAGATGTTGCTGCCCGTCCCTCGCAGCAAATAGCCATGGAAGATCAGTACGCGCACGCCGTCATTATCGGGCGACGGACGAAGCCCGTCTTCATCATGGGCGCGGGCGGGACGCCCGCGCCGCGCACTATTCTTCCCGCCGATGCCCGTCCGCCAGAGGTTCCGCCTGCGCGCCCGCTCAGACCGCGAGATCGTCCGTGAGGTCGAGCCGGGCGTGACCTACGTGGACCACGAGACCGGTGAGGAGTTCCAGGTCGTCGGGGCCGTGCTCCCGCTGGCCCCCTCGCCAAGCGATCTCCCCTACGCCGTCGAGAACCTGCGCATGTGCGGCTGCTCGCTCGAGCAGCTCGTCCAGAACGACCTGAACGACTGCCCCCATTGCGGCCGGCGGCTCCCGGCCGTCGAGCGCTGACCGCTCGCGCCCGGCTCCTGCCGCTCCTGCTCGCGATCGCGATCGCCGGCTGCGGCGGGGACGACGAGCCGGCCACGAGCACTGCCCGCGAGCTGCCCGACCTGTCGCTCCCGACGACCACCACGGCACCCATGCCGCCCGACGTGGACACGACGGCGCCGGCCACGACGACCGTCGATCCGGCCACGGAGACGCTGCCCACGGAGGGACCGTCGACCACCCCGCGGGAGCCGGCCGACACGCCGGAGAACGACGCGCCTCCGCCGGAGGGCAGCCCCGCGGAGCGCTTCGAGCAGTACTGCAATGAGAATCCCGGCGCCTGCGGCTGACCTACGGGTTCCGGTGCGTCGGCACCGGCGAGCTCGGCCGTCTCACGCGCGCAGGCGCCGGCACGCGCGGCTCATGGTCTCGGCGCCGCTCGACGCCCGGGCGGCGGGAGTGGTCGCGCACGCGGCCGCGGCCGAGGTTCCAGGAGCCCAGCGGCAGCCTGATGCCGCCCCCGCCGGGTCCGTCGCGCCCTCCGCGCGGGCCCGGGCCCTCGCCGCCTCCGCCGTCGTCGCCGCGCGAGTCGTCGTCGTCATCGCGCAGCCGGAAGAACCAGATCAGCCAGATGACGAGCAGGCCGACGTCGAAGACGCGGAACCCGACCATGAAGATCCACCCCTCGGTGGTCACGGTTCGATGCTAGCGCGATGTCAAGGCCGGTTGAAGCCCCTCTTGAGCCTTAACCCGCAGCGTTCGTGACGTGGTTGCTCGGCACGTAGGTGACCGTGTAGAGCAGGCGGGCGTTGTGGTAGGTGCAGCCGAACTGGTTCACCTCGCGCAGGTCCTCCATCGCGAACTGGCGGAAGCCGAAGTCATCGCAGGTCGCCTTCGAGCGGGACGAGCGCCACCAGTTCGTGCGCGCCAGGTTCGTCGAGAGGAGCGGCGCCCAGGTGGGCACCGTGAGCGCGATCCAGTTGCCCTTCTTCACCGGGATCGGCCTGTCGAACACGAACGTCGGCCTGGAGCCGAAGTAGCGGTCGAGCTCGAAGGTGCCCGACTGCCTGATCAGCCGGTGATCGAGCCGCGTCTTATGCGTGGTCCCGCGGCGGAGGACCGAGACCCGGGCCGTGGACGGGCTGCCGTAGCGGTCCGCGAAGAACTTGATCTCCTCCGCGGTCGGCTTGGCGAGCCGGACCGTGAATGCGATCAGGTGCCCGTCCCTGCGGATGTAGTACGGGTTCTTGGGCCCGCCCGACGCATGCCCCTGGTAGCCGGTCATCTTGACGGCCGCCACGCATTGCACCTCGGTCGTGCCAGGGCAGTTCAGCGGCGCGTCGTCCGCCTGGCTGCCCAGCTCGATCATGCGCGCGGACGCGCCCGGCGCGAACAGCGCGCCGGCGGCCGCCAGGACGGTTGTCAGCAGGGCGAATCGCTTCATCTTCGGGGTACGAACACCTGCCGGTGGCGCGTGTTGCGGCTCGTCTTGCGCAAGCACCGGTCGGTGACCGGTGCGCAGCGATGTCTTACTTGTAGCGATAGGTGATCCGGCCGCGGTCCAGGTCGTATGGGGAGAGCTCGATCTTGACCCTGTCGCCGGGCAGGATGCGGATGTAGTGCCGCCGCATCTTGCCCGAGATGTGGCCGAGGACCTCGTGCCCGTTGTCGAGCTGGACCTTGAACATGGTGTTCGGGAGGGCCTCGACGATCTCGCCCTCCATCTCGATCTTCTCTTCCTTGGGCACGGCAGGCCGAGCGCCTAGATGGCGCGGACGTTCACCGCCTTCGGCCCCTTGTCACCGGTCTCCTCCTCGTACTCGACCTTGGAGTTCTCCGTGAGCGACTTGAAGCCCTGGCCGTCGATTCCCGTGTAGTGGACGAACAGGTCACGGTCTCCGTCGTCCGGAGTGATGAAGCCGTAGCCCTTCTCGTCGTTGAACCACTTGACGGTTCCGGTAGGCACGAATTGCCCCTTCCTGCGTGTGCCCGGCCGGTCCTGCATCGCGAATCCGAACCACGGCACCTGCAATCTTTCAACTACGCCGGCCTGCGCCGACCCTGACGGCATCACGCTACCAGGGGTGGGCGGCGGAAGGGAGCGAAGCCAGCGCGCCGCGCGGAGCCGGTCTGGTACAACGCGCGATGGTGGGACGCCGACTACGCATTGGACTTGCACTCGCCGCATGCGCCGGCGCGCTGCTCGCACCGGCGGCGGCTCAGGCGCGCATGCCCGCTCCGCGGATCAGCGTGCTCTCGAACCGCGCCGACCTCGTGTCCGGCGGAGACGCGCTCGTGCGCGTGAAGCTGCCCCGCGGCGTCCGCGCATCTCGCCTCCGGCTCACGGCCGGGCACCGGAACGTGACCCGCGCGCTCCGCCGCAGCGGCCCGCGGCGCCTGGACGGCCGTGTGCGCGGCCTGCGGGTCGGCCGGGTCGCTCTCACCGCCCGTATCCGCGCCGGCAGCGCGGCCCGCCTCGTCGTGACGAACCACCCGATCGGCGGCCCCGTGTTCTCCGGCCCGCAGATCCAGCCCTGGAGCTGCCAGGCCGGCGCGCGGGACGCTAAGTGCAACCAGCGCGCGTCGTACCGGTTCCTCTATCTCCCCAAGGGTGCGCTCCGGAACGGAGCGGTGCTGCCCGGCCTCAACACCAACGACAACACCGGCCCGTTCCAGCCGTACGATCCCAAGAACCCCCCGTCGCGCGACCAGATCGACACGGCGACCACGACCGAGGGGCTGACGGTCCCGTTCATCGTGCGGCTCGAGACCGGCTACATCGACCGCGACCAGTACGCGATCGCCACCCTCTACCAGCCGGGCAAGCGCTGGCGCGCGAACAGGCCGCAGCGCCAGTTCAACCACCGGCTGGTGCTCACCCACGGCTTCTCCTGCGACACGGAGTACAAGACCGGCGACGCGCCGAACGTGCTGGTGCCGAAGGTGCTCGCCGGCGGTTTCGTCGTGGCGTCACACGCGCTCGACCACGCGGGCCACAACTGCAGCCTGCTCACCCAGGCCGAGTCGCTCGTGATGACGAAGGAGCACGCGATCGACCGCTACGGCACTGTGCGCTGGACGATCGGCAGCGGCTGCTCGGGCGGCTCGCTCGTCCAACACCAGGTGGCGAACGCCTATCCCGGCGTGTACCAGGGCATCACGCCCCAGTGCTCGTTCCCGGACGCGTGGTCGTCCGCGATGCAGTACGAGGAGTACTACTTCGGCCTCAAGTTCCTCCAGGACCCGTCCCGCTGGGGCCTCGGGGTGATCTACGACCCGGCCGCGCAGACCGCGTTCTTCGACCACCCGAACATCGCGAACCCGATCACGTTCACGACGGCCATCCCGAACTCGGGCGAGCCGACACGCGATTGCCCGGGAGTGCCGCGCGACAAGGTCTACGACGAGCACACGAATCCGCGCGGCGTGCGCTGCACGCTGCAGGACTACATGGTCAACGCGTTCGGCCGCGACGCGAACGGCTTCGCGCGCCGCGGGTTCGACAACGTCGGCGTGCAGTACGGCCTGAAGGGTCTCCGCGACGGCCGCCTCTCCCCCGCCCAGTTCGTGGACTTCAACTCCCGCATCGGCGGGGCGGACCTGGACCTCAACCTCACCGCGGAGCGCACCACCGCGGACCCGATCGCGCTCGAGCGGCTCTACCGGACCGGCGCGATCAACTCGGCCAACAACCTGAACAGGGTCGCGATCATCGACCTGCGCGGGCCCGATCCCGGCGCCTTCCACGACGTCTATCGCACGTACGCGCTGCGGGCGCGGCTCGAGCGGAACTTCGGCACGGCCGCGAACCAGATCCTGTGGCGAGGTACGGCGCCGCTGATCGGCGACCCCTCGTACGCGGACGAGGCGGTGTTCGCCATCGACCGCTGGCTCGCGCGCGTGCACGCCGACCACCGGCGCGTCCCGCTGGCGCGGAAGATCATCCAGGACAGGCCCGACACGGTCGCGCCGCGCTGCACGGACGGGAACGGCAAGGACCAGCCGTCGACGGTGTGCGACCAGACGGTGACCGCCTACGGGACGCCACGCATGGGAGCTGACGGACCGATGAGCGACGACGTCATGAAGTGCCGCCTGAAGCCGATGCGCCACGAGGACTACCCGGTGAGCTTCACGGACGACCAGTGGCAGCGGCTCCAGCAGGCGTTCCCGGGCGGCGTCTGCGACTACACGAAGCCGGGCGTGAGCCAGCACGGGGCCGTGTCGTGGCTCACCTACCAGACGAGGCGCGGGCGCGTGATCTACGGCGGCAACCGGATGGGCCGGGCACCGCGCTCGCACCGGATCCGCTAGCGGCCCTCGAAGCTCGCCTTCCCGTGGCGTCCGACTCCGAGAGGCCGTTGAACATGTTCACGTCGACCCGGCGCGCTCGAGGCGCGCGTTACCCGCCACCGCGCAGCTGGGCCGCCACCTCGGCCAACTCCCCCTCCTCCGGCTCGCGCGGCTGGCCGGGCAGGCGGAGCGGGTCGTCGTCGTAGCGCGGGATCACGTGCATGTGCAGGTGGAAGACGGTCTGCCAGGCGGCCGGCTCGCACGAGTTCAGGAGGTTGATCCCGTCGCAGCCGAGCGTGTCGCGCATGCGGAGGGAGAGCCGCTTCGCGGCGGTGAGGGTGTGCTCCAGGTCCTCGTCGGGTGCGTCGTAGAGGTTGCGCGAGTGGTTCCGCGGGATCACGAGCGCGTGACCGCGCGTCCACGGGTTGATGTCCATGAACGCGATCGTGTGCTCGTCCTCCCGGACGATCTCGGCCGGCAGCTCGCCGGCGGCGATCTTGCAGAAGAGGCAGTCGTCGGGCATGGGCGGGCAGCCTACAGCCAGCCCGCGCGCTTGAAGCGGTAGTACAGGAACCCGCAGAACAGGGTCATGAACGCGATGACCGCTGGATAGCCGAGCTCCCAGCGGAGCTCGGGCATGTGCCTGAAGTTCATGCCGTAGATGCCGGCGATCGCGGTCGGGACGGCGGCGATCGCGACCCAGGCCGAGATCTTCCGCACGTCGTCGTTCTGGCGCACCCCGACCTGGGCGAGGTTCGCCTGGAGGGAGCTCGACAGGAGATCACGCATGGCGTCGAGCTGGTCTCTGACCCGGATCAGGTGGTCGTTCACGTCCCGGAAGTAGTCGCGCACCTCGGGATGGATCTGCATGTAGTGCCCGCGAGCCAGCTTGTCGACCGGCTCGACGAGAGGCGCGGTGGCCTTGCGGAAGCTGAGCACCTCGCGTTGGAGCTTGTAGATGCGCTCGGCCGGATTGACTCGCTCGCCCGAGAAGAGCTGCTCCTCGACCTCGTCGATGTCGGTGTCGAGCCCCTCGATGGCGGGCTGGTAGTCGTCGACGACGTGGTCCAGGATCGCGTGCAGCGCCGAGCTGGGCCCATGCTTCAGCCGTTCCGGGTCGGCGTCGAGCGCCTCTCGGACCGGTGCGAGCGAGCTGGCCTCTCCGTGCCGGACGGTGATCACGAAGTCCTCGCCGAGGAAGACGAGCACCTCGCCGAGCTGGATCACCTCCTTCGGGTCGACGTAGCGCGCCGTCTTGAGCACCATGAAGACCATCTCGTCGTAGACCTCGAGCTTCGGGCGCTGATGCGCATGGATCGCGTCCTCCACGGCGAGAGGGTGCAGGTCGAACTCACGCCGCAGCGTCTCGAACTCCTGCTCGGTCGGCTCGTACAGCCCGATCCAGACGAACCGGCCAGGCTGGTGGCGTACGTCGTACGCGTGCTCGAGCTCGACCTTGCCGTCGCGACGCACGCCGTTCTCGTAAATCGCGCAGTCGACGATCACGGAACGGAATTGTGGCGCAGCCGCCGGGCGAGCTCGACCGCATCGTCGCGATCGTCGATCTCACCGGCGTACGCCGCCTCCCTCAGCTCCTCCAGCATGCGGCCCAGCTCGGGCCCCGGCTCGATGCCGGTCTCGCGCGCGAGCTCGTCGCCGCGCAGGGGCAGCCGCGGCGGGCCGGTGCGCCGCCACTCGAGCGCCGCCGGCATCAGCTCGCGCGCCAGCTCCAGGTGCGTGTCGATGGCGCGCTCGGCGTTGTTGCCGCGGGTGGCGAGCCGGTCCGCGCACGACAGGAGCGTGACCTCCACCGCGACCGGCGACGTGCGCCTCAGGTAGCGGTACACCGCCCGGCGGTCGAGCGGGCGCTCGTGGACGAGGAAGCCGAGCACGAGGTGATGGCGGGTCACCGCCTCGAGGAAGCGGCTCAGCCGCTGGCTGGCGCGGAGGCGCCCGCACACCTGGCGCACCATCTCCTCCCCCAGCCGGTCGTGGCCCATGAACGTCACGCGGCCGTCGTCGCGCACGTCGTGCGTGGCGGGCTTGCCGATGTCGTGGAGCAGCGCGCCGAACCGGAGCGCCTCGCCGCGGGTGAGCTCGTCCGCCAGCGGCTCGTCGAGCACCTCGCGCAGCTCGCCGGCGGCCTCCGCCTCCAGTCCGATCAGCCGCTCGAGCACCTCGAGCGTGTGCCCGTACACGTCCTTGTGGTGGAAGTGACTCTGCTGCACGTCGTGGAGCTCCGCGACCTCGGGCAGCACGGCGTGGACCAGGCCCAGGCGGTCGGCGAGCGCGAGGCCCTCCACAGCCCCGGGCGCCAGCACCAGCCGGCGCAGCTCCGCGAACACGCGCTCGCCGGACGCCTCCGGCACCCGGTTCGCCGCCTCCACAGTCAGCCGCTCGCTCTCCGGATCCGGCGAGAACCCGAGCTCGGCCGCGAACCGGGCGAGCCGGAGCGGCCGGAGCGGATCGCTCTCGTAGGCCTCCGGGCCGATCACGCGCAGCGTGCGCGACTCGATGTCCGCGCGGCCGCCGAGCGGGTCGATCAGCTGCGCGTCCCCGCCATCGCGCTCGCGCGCCATCGCGTTGATCGTGAAGTCGCGCTCCCGGAGGTCCTCCTCGATCGTCTCGCCCTGGAGCGGCGCGAAGTCGTAGACGCGCCCGCCGCGCCGGTCCACCACCCGCCACGCCCCGAACGCCTCGGACAGGCGGAACACCGGCCCGCGCATCTCCTTCGCGAGCTCGCGCGCAGCGGCCTCTGGGTCGCCCTCCACGGCGATGTCGATGTCGGTGACCTCGCGGCCGAGCAGCTCGTCGCGCAGCGAGCCGCCCACCGTCCACGACCGCGTCACCGCGAGTACTCCCGCGTCACGCGCGCCAGCAGGCCCGTGGTGACCTCGTAGTTGATCGTTTCGAGCCGCCGAGCCACCTCCTCGGCGAGAATCCGCTCCCCGCCCTGCTCGCCGATCAGCACCACCTCGTCCCCCACCGCCACGTCAGTGTCGGGGCCGAGCGCCACGGTGACGTTGTCCATGCTCACGGCCCCCACGAGCGGATGGCGGCGGCGGCGGACGAGCACATCGGCGTTGTTGGTGAGCGCCCGCCGCCAGCCGTCGCCGTAGCCGATCGGCACGGTGGCGAGCCAGGTGGGCTCCTCCGCGGTCCAGCGCCGGCCGTACCCGGCGCTCTCGCCTGCCTCGAGGCGCCGCAGCGCGGCCACCCACGAGCGCAGCGTCATCGCGGGCTCGAGACCGTGGTCGGCCGGGTCGCGCTGGAAGGGGTCGAGCCCGTACACCGCGACGCCGCACCGGACCATGTCGAAGTGCGACTCAGGGTCGCGCAGCGCGGCCGCGCTGTTGGCGCCGTGCACGAGCACGTCGTCGCGGCCCACCTCCGCGACGAACTCGCGGAAGCGCTCGAGCTGCGCGGGGAACAGGTCGTCGCCGCGCTCGTCGGCCGTGGCGAAGTGGGTCATCAGGCCGACCGTGTTCGGCCGTGACGCCAGCCGCAGGGCCAGCTCGCGGTCCTTCGTGCCGAGCCGGCTCATGCCGGTGTCGAGCTTCACGTGAGCGCGCGGGGCGGCCTCGGCCACCTCCTCCGTCCAGGCCACCACGTCCGCGTCCGCCTCGACCGCGGTTCCGAGCTCGTCGCGGGTGAGCGCCCCCATCACGAGCACCGGCGCGCCGATGCCGCCGGCGCGCAGCTCGGCCGCCTCGGCGGCGGTCGCAACGGCGAGCCACTCGGCGCCGCCCGCGAGCGCGGCTTCGGCGACCGGGACCGTGCCGTGCCCGTAGGCGTTCGCCTTCACCACCGCGCACAGCGGCTTCGGCAGCCGCGCGCAGTTGCGCTCGATCGCGCCTAGGTCGATGTCCGCGACGGCACGCACATCATGCAGCGAGCGCGCCGAGCACGTCCAGCCGGGTCACCACGCCGACCAGCTTGCCGTCCTGGACGACCGGCAGCCGGTTGTGACCGGTCTCGTGTATCAGCCGCGCGGCCTCGCGGATGCTCGTGTCCGGGCCGACCGTGTCGGGGTCGCGGGTCATCATGTCGGCGGCGTTCGCGGCGAACGCCTTGCGCAGGCGTCCCTCGAAGCGGCTGAGCGGCTCGAGGAAGACGGTGCCACCGAACAGGTTGATGTAGTGCGGGATGTGCAGATCGCCGTTCTCGTCCGGCAGCACGAGATCGGTCTCGGTGACCATCCCCACGACGTTCCGGTCCGAGTCCACGACCGGTACACCGGGCAGCTCGTGCGCGCGCAGCGCGGACACCACGTCCTGCACCGAGGTCTCCGGCGACACCGTCACCGGGTCCCTGTCCATGATCTCGCCGACCAGCTCAGCCACGGCCGCGACCTTACAAGGTGGCTGTTTTCAGCGCAGGGTGAGACCGTGCGGCAGCGACTCGATCACGTCACCCGCCATCACGTGGTCCGCCCCGAGCCGCTCGGCCGCTTGCCGGGCCGACAGCACGTGCGCCAGCGCGCCGAGCGCGGCCGCCTCGAACGCGTCCAGCCGCTTCGCCAGCAGCGCGCCGATCAGGCCGGACAGCACGTCGCCCGTGCCGGCGGTGGCGAGCGCCGGCGTGCCGCCGGGGCTGATCGCGAGCGGACCGCCCGGCAGCGCGACGATCGTGTCGTCTCCCTTCAGCAGCACCACCGCGCCGCTCTGCTCGGCCGCTTCGCGCACGTGCTCGACGCGGTGGGCGGCCACCTCGTCCGGCTCGACCTCGAGCAGCCGCCCGAGCTCCGCCTCGTGCGGCGTCAGGACGGTGGGCGCGTTCCGCTCGCGGAACAGCTCGAGCTGCCCCGCGTGCGCATTCAGGCCGTCGGCGTCCACGAGCAGCGGCGCCTCCACCGCCGCGGCCACGCCGCGTGCGAACTCCTGGGCGCTCTCGGCGCGCCCGAGGCCCGGTCCGAGCACCACGGCGCCGGCCCGTTCCGCCATCTCCTCCACGTCGGACACGCCCCGCGGAGTGTGGAAGCCGTCGTCGTCCGGCAGTCCACGGCTCATCTGCTCGAGCAGGCGCAGGTCGACCGCCTGCTGCACCGGCTCCGGCACCGCCACCTGCACGTAGCCCGCGCCCGCGCGCTGCGCGGAGCGGGCGGCCATCGTCGGCGCGCCGGTCAGCCCCGCCGAGCCGCCCACCACCACGACCACGCCGGACACGAACTTCGATCCGCTCCGCTCGCGGTGCGGGTAGAGGCCGAGCACGCGCCCCGAGATCAACCCGGCGACCGACGGCTCCGGCGCGCCGCGCGGGATGCCGATCTCGGCCACCTCCACGCGCCCCGCGTGCTCCTTGCCCGGGTTGACGTGAAGGCCGACCTTCGAGCCGTGGAAGGTGGCCGTGGCGAGCGCACGCACGGCCTCGGCCTCCACCTCGCCCGTGGACGCGTTCACGCCCGACGGCACGTCGCACGCCACCACGGGCGCGTCCTGCCTGTTGATCGCCCAGATGGCCGAGGCCACCGGCTCGCGGGGCGCGCCCTCGAACCCCGTGCCGAGCAGCGCGTCCACCACCGCGCCGGACCCGGCCAGCCGCTCCGGGTCGAACGGCGCGGTGCCATCGATCACCTCCACCTCGCGGCCGTCCTCGGCGAGCAGGCGAGCGGCAACGCGGCCGTCCCCGCCGTTGTTGCCCTTGCCGGCCACGATCCGGATCGGCCCGTCCGCGGCCACGGCGGCCGTCACCCGCGCCAGCCCGAGCGCCGCCCGCGCCATCAGATCGTCCTGCGGCACGCCCTGGTCCTCGATGGCCCACGTGTCCGCGGCGCGCATCTCGGCGGCCTCGTACACGGGATCCAGCCATTCAGGCAGTGCGCTCACGTTAAGGGGTCAGACCCCTTAACAATCGCCACGGCGCCCGCCACGTCGTGGGTGTGCGTGAGCGAGATCGCGACCCGGCCGCCCAGCTCGGCGGCCCGCGCGGCCACCGCGCCGCTCAGCCGCACCTCCGGCGCCGCGTCCGTGGCCACCACCTCCACGTCGCGGAAGCTCCAGCCCGTGAGCCCGAGCGCCTTCGCCACCGCCTCCTTCGCGCAGAAGCGCGCCGCGAGGTGCATCGCCGGCCGGGCGCGGCCCGCCGCGTACTCGCGCTCGGCGTCGGTGAACAGGCGATCCGCCAGCCGCGGACGGCGCTCGAGCGCGCGCTCGAAGCGCTCGACGTCGAGGAGATCGATGCCGACGCCGCCGCTCATCGGCGAGTGAAGCTACTCGACCGTGACGGTCTTCGCGAGGTTGCGCGGCTGGTCCACGTTCAGCCCGCGGGCGCGCGCGATGTAGTAGGCCAGCAGCTGGAGCGGGATCACGGCGAGCAGCGGCTGCAGGAGCCAGTCGGTGCGCGGCACCTCCACGACCTCCTCGGCGTGCTCGGCCACCTGCCCGCTGCCCTCGGTGGCCACCGCGATCACGTGGGCGCCGCGGGCGCGCACCTCCGCGATGTTCGACAGCACCTTGTCCAGCACCGGCGAGTCGGTGGCCACGCACACCACCGGCGTCCTCTCGTCGAGCAGCGCGATGGGCCCGTGCTTCATCTCGCCGGCGGCGTAGGCGTCCGTCGGGATGTACGACACCTCCTTCAGCTTCAGCGCGCCCTCGAGGCAGATCGGCAGGCCCACGTGCCGGCCGAGGTAGAGGAAGAAGCCGGCGTCCTTCCAGTGGTCGGCGATCCGGCGCACCCGCTCGTCGGTGCCCTCCACGAGCGTCGCGATCAAGTGAGGCATCGCGCGCAGCTCGGTGGATAGCCGCTCGACCACGCCCCGCTCCAGCGTGCCGCGCAGCTGCGCCAGCTTCAGCGCGAACAGGTACATCGCGGCCACCTGCGCGACGAACGTCTTCGTGGCGGCCACCCCGATCTCGAGCCCCGCGCGCGTGAACAGCACGCCGTCGGAGTCGCGCGTTGCCTGGCTGCCCTGGAGGTTGGTGATCGCGAGCACCCTCGCCCCGCGCTCGCGGGCGAGCCGCATGGCGGCCAGGGTGTCGGCGGTCTCGCCGGACTGCGAGATCCCGATCACGAGGTCGTTCTCGTCGAGGACCGGGTTGCGGTACCGGAACTCGGATGCGATGTCCATCTCCACGGGCACGCGCGACCACCACTCGATCGCGTACCGCCCTACCAGGCCGGCGTGGTACGAGGTGCCGCAGGCCACGATCACGACGCGCCGCACGTCGCGCAGGAAGTCGTCGTCGATCGCGCCGAGGCTCTCGAGCTCCACGCCGCCCTCGCCCAGCCGGCCCGCGATCGTCTCGGCCACCGCGCCCGCCTGCTCGTGGATCTCCTTGAGCATGAACGTCTCGTAGCCGCCCTTCTCGGCCTGCTCGTCGTTCCAGTCGACGCGGTCCACCTCGCGCTCGATCTGGGTGCCGTCCGGCGAGATGAAGCGTGAGCCCTCCGGGGTCACGGCCACTATCTCCCCGTCGTGCACGAGCTGGACGTTCCGCGTCTCCGACATGAAGGCGGGGATCGCGGAGGCGATGAAGCTCTCGCCGTCGCCGAGCCCGACCACGAGCGGGCACTCCTTGCGGGCGCCCACCAGCACCTCGGGCGCGTCGGCGGACATCGCGACGAAGGCGTAGTGCCCGCGCAGATCGTTGTAGGCGAGCCGCACGGCCTCGACCAGGTCCCCCTCGAAGTGCGAGGCGATCAGGTGGGCGACCACCTCGGCGTCCGTCTCCGAGGTGAACTCGGCGCCCTGCGACTTCAGCCGGTCGCGCAGCTCGGTCCAGTTCTCCACGATCCCGTTCAGCACGATGTGGAATCGCTCGGATGTGTCCCAGTGCGGGTGCGCGTTCGCCTGCGTCACGCGGCCGTGCGTGGCCCAGCGCGTGTGCCCGATCCCGGTGGAGCCCTTCAGGTGGCCGTTGGAGCGCCCGACGGCGTCGCGCAGGTTCTGGAGGTTCCCGACAGCGTGGACGCTGCCGATCGAGCCGCCGGCGACGAGCGACAGGCCAGCGGAGTCGTAGCCGCGGTATTCCAGCCGCTGCAGGCCCTGAAGGAGGAGATCGCGGCATTCGCGCGACCCCACGTATCCGATGATGCCGCACATGGGGGGTCCGTCAGCCTAGCTCCGTCTGGACCAGATTCGCCAGCCGGGACGCGATCTCCTCGCATTCCTGCTCGCCCGGCGCCTCGACCATCACGCGCACGAGCGGCTCCGTGCCCGATGGGCGCACCAGCACGCGCCCGCGCCCGCTGAGCGACTCGGACTCGCGCTCTACCGCGGCCCACACCGCCTCCGCGCCGTCGAGCGCGGTGCGGTCGCGCACGCTCACGTTCACGAGCCGCTGCGGCAGCTTCTCCATCGCGTGGCGCTCCGAGAGGTCCGCGCCTCCGAGCGCCTCGAGGGCCAGGAGCGCCGCGGCGATCCCGTCGCCCGAAGGGACGAAGCCGGTGTCGATGATGTGGCCGGACTGCTCGCCACCGAGCGTCCAGCCGCGCCGGACCAGCTCCGCCAGCACGTAGCGGTCGCCCACGTTGGTGGTGGCCACCTCGATCCCGGCCTCCTCCATCGCGCGGTGGAAGCCGT
>Ga0126306_10000113_pt1 | contig 27392 bp, 27 predicted proteins | sample Plot27_FD_92592 | JGI IMG/M metagenome (GOLD analysis project Ga0126306, IMG submission 92592) | Serpentine soil microbial communities from UC McLaughlin Reserve, CA, USA - Plot27 | ecosystem: Environmental > Terrestrial > Soil > Grasslands | place: USA: UC McLaughlin Reserve, Lake County... | reverse complement strand
ACCGCGCTACAACACGGCCGTGATCTACTTGCGCCCCAACAGGGAGGCGCTCGACGTCGCGATCTCGCGTAGATCTGAGAAGATAGCCCGCGAAGGACTCGGAGAGGCGGCGAAGCTGATGGAGATAGAGAGTAACGAGTCGCAGGTCAACGCCTCCGTCGCCGACTCCATCGGGGTGCGCGAGCTGGCCGAGCACCTCTCCGGTTGGCTCACCCTCGAAGAAGCGCGTTCCCGCATGACCACGCGCACCCGTCAGCTCGCCCGCCGCCAGATTCGCTGGTTCGACAAACTCTCCCAAACCCTCCGCGGCCGCGTCCCCACCGCCGTCCTCGAAAAGTCGAAGGATGTAAATACTATGCATGGTAAAATGTGGGTATGAGCGAGGAACGCGCTACATCGGTATTGGTGGGGGCAGGGGAGCCGCGCCACGTGGAGGAGCTGGGACGGTTGGCGACTACGCTCAGCATGGAGGTCGCGGGGGTCTTGGAGCAGAACCGGAGGGACGGCACCGGGTATCTGGGCCGGGGCAAACGGGAGGAGCTCCGCGAGCTGGTCGAGGGCGTCGGGGCGCGGTTCGTGGTCGCCGACGACGAGCTTACGGCGTCGCAGGCGCGGGTGCTGGAGAGGGCGGCCGGTGCCGCGGTCGTGGACAGGACGGAGTTGATCATCCGCATCTTCGAGGCGCACGCCAGGGACGCGGCGAGTCGCCTCGAGGTCGAGCTCGCCGACCTCGAGTACCGGCTCCCCAGGGTCAAGGGCAGGAACCCGGAGCTCAGCCGCCTCGGCGGCGGCACCGTTTTGGCCAGGGGACCGGGCGAGCAGCAGCTCGAGTACGACAGGCGCGCCATCCGCCGCCGCATGGAGACCATAAACCGCAAGCTCGGGCAGGAGAGGTCTGCGAGGGCCGTCCGTGGGGCGAGGCTCAAGGAGGGAGGGCCGCCGACCGTCGCGCTCGTGGGCTACACTAACGCTGGCAAGACCACCATCCTCAACGCTTTGAGCGGCGCCGGGAGGTCCACCAAGGACCGGCTCTTCGAGACCCTCGAGACCACCACCCGCCTCGTGGAAGGGACGAGTAAGGGCGGGGTGGAAGGGGCGAACCCTGGGGATAACCCTGGGGCGCACCCGGACTTCGTCGTCACCGACACGGTCGGGTTTATAAGGAAGCTGCCCACGCAGCTCGTCCACTCGTTCGCCTCGACGCTGGAGGCGACGCGTGCCGCCGACGCGAGGGTCTTGTGTGCCGACGCCTCCAGTGAGGAGCTGGAGGACGAGGTAGGGACCGTGAGGCGCACCCTCGCCCAGACGCTCGGGGAGGGCAACGGGTCTGGGCCGGGTGCAGAGATTCTCTGCCTCAACAAGATGGACCTGGTCTCCGCAGAGCGGGCGAGGGTGCTGCGCAGGGAGTACCCCGAGGCTGTCATGTTAAGCGCGCTTGGGGACTGCGAGGCTCTCCTCGAGGCGATCTACGACATCATAGCCTCCGAGAGGGAGCGGATGCAGGTCTTTATCCCGCACGCCGAGTACGCCGCGGCGAGCCGGCTCTATGGCCTCGCGGAGATCTACGCTCAGGAGAACACCGACTCGGGGCTGCGGATGGACGTGAGCCTGCCGCGGGCCGTGGCGGCGAGGTACGCCTCCTACAGGGTTTGACCAAGAAGGCGACGCGGCTCTACCCGCTCCCGCCGCGCGAGGTGCCCGCGGGCGGCATTTACGCCGATCTCGAGCTGCCTCCTCCCGGCCGCCAAGACCCTTCGAGACCGTATGTGATCATCAACATGGTCAGCTCTATAGACGGCAAGAGCACCATCTTGGGTAGGACAGCGGGGCTCGGGGGCGAAGCGGATCGTCAGACCATGCGCAACCTCCGGTCTAAGGTCGACGCCGTGATGGTGGGGGCCGGTACCCTCCGGTCTGAGAGGATCTCTTTGGGGCTCGACGAGCCCGCGGACGGGCCGCAACCCCTGGCTGTGGTGGCCACGCAGACCGGCGATGTGCCCCTGGAGAGCAACCTGATCCTGCACAAGAGCCAGGAGGTCCTCTTGCTCATGCCCGAAAACCTCCGCGTTCCCCGCTACGAAAGCGCGCGTTGGCTGCGGGTTCCTGGAGGCCCGTCGGGGAACCTGGACCTTCGGGAGGCACTTAAGAGGCTCAAGAACGAGCAGGCCGTCGATCTCCTCCTCGTCGAGGGTGGCCCGACGCTGAACCACGCCCTGGCGTCTCGCGGCCTAGCCGACGAACTGTTTCTCACGCTCGCGCCCAAGCTTCTCGGCGGGGAAGGGCGCGATAGCGCCACCGTCCTCGATGGCGCTCCGCTCCCACCCAAAGCATTATCTCCGGAGTTGCTCTCTGAACACTTGGCCGGGGACGAGCTCTTCCTCAGGTACGATCTGCATCCACCCCCTTACTTTGTATAATACTCCCCCATCCATCTCCCAAACCGAAGACGAAAGGCGCTACCGAAAGCAACTCCATAGCGACAAATAAACTAGCACCCGAGATTCAAGAGGAAACAAGAACTTTAAGGCACTAGCGGCAGCGCCGCAGCTCACGTCGGCGCTTATCGCGCTTGGAGTTGGAGCATATGGAATTCCTGAACAACCGCGAGGTACTGAGGTAACTGAGGTAGTTAGCTGGCCTGAGTGGGATACGTGGAAATCCGCGCAAGCGAGTTGATGCCAGGATCAGTAAATCATGTAAGATACTCGACAAAAAGCCACCACATAGTCGATCAAACGAACTTCCGAGAATTCCCGTTATCGGAAGTTCGCACGTTTCACAGAGTTCACAAAGCCGCCCCAGGTAGAACTCAGAGTACACCTAAGAATAGGTGTAGTTCGGCAAGGAACCTATGCTCACCGAACTCGAGATCAGGTTAAGTATGAGGTTTCTCCTACGCTCCGTAGAGCGAGCTGACGGTTCTTATCTGTACTCATTGAGGGTAAGACGAAAATGCTCTGTCTGCTGCGCAGCACGGTTGCTACGGTAGGACTGAGCTCTCTCTTCTGTGATTCTTCTATGGTGTGGTTCCCGGGGGAGGGCTGGGAAAGCGATTCTCCCCCACCTTGCTTAGCGCTAGTGGGTATTATGTAACTATATCTGCTGAGTGCGCCACTAAGGGAGCCATCTAGCCCCGCCATAGGCTTCCCTCTCAGGGCGCTCCGTACTGGTCCTCGGCGGCGGCACTAGCACTAGCACTGGCGCTGCTGTCTGTGCCCCCCGGGCAGACGTTATCTGCGCAGTGGTGCCTGCTGCGCACGTCTTCGCGCCCTGGGCCCCAGTACAACTACCGCTACAGCACTGGGCATCAGCGGTGCAGGGCGGCGGGCGCTACCTGCAGCAGGAGTTCACGTTGGCCCTACAGGTCCCGTCTAGGCAACAGAAGGTCATGCCCTGCTGCGTGCACTTCGGCGGGTTGGGCGGGCACGTGGTCGAGCTACCCGTGCACGTTGCATTCAGCTCGCATACGTTCGTCGCAGCTCGGCATACCGTACCGGCCGCCAAGGGCGGGTTGCTCGGACACGTAGCAGCGTTACCCGTGCAGAGTGCGGGACCCTCGCATGTACCAGGAGTCGCCGCCCGGCATACAGTCCCGGCCAGTGCTAAGACGTCCTGCGGACAATCTGCCGAACTGCCTGTGCAGGTCTCCGCTACGTCACACGGTCCCGCCGATGCCCGGCATACAATATCGGTGCCCTTGAACGCGTTGGGCGGACATGCCGCCGAGTCGCCTGTACAGGTCGCTGCTATGTCGCAGTCGCCTGCTGCGGGTCGACAAACCTCACTGGTACCCTTGAACGTATTGTCAGGACACGCGGTAGAATTGGCCGCGCACCTCGCGTCGTTCTCGCACGGTCCACTCGCCTGGGCGCACACCGTGCCCACCTTCTGCTGGTCCACCTCTACCGTCCACTGACCAGCCACACAGGCGGGTTTGCCGCAAGCCGCAGTGTTAGTACACTGCTTGCCGCGGCTGCCGCAGTTGTTTATATCAGTTTGGAGGTCGACGCCCTCACACGTGTTGCCACCACCGGTGTTGTCGCCTCTGCGAAGCCACTGTCGATGTATTATGTGGATATGTTCGATGAGTTGTCTTTGCTGCGCGATGGTTTGCTCTCTTGGGGCACTATGAGCAGTTTCAGCGATATGGTCCTGGAGTGTCGCGGCTATAACCCCCACGAGGAGCGCCCTCCGAGGAGCGCTCACGCGCCTTTTGACCACCCAGAAGGGAGCGTAGGCCCAACCCTAACAGCGTTCTGATTATGGAGGCCGGCCCGGCTAGTTGTCCCGGGACTCACCTGCCTCCGCGCGCGCCCCATCTCGCTCTGATGGCGAGGCCTCCGAGGTCGCTCCGGGTTTTCCTCCGTCGGCCACCTTCGTGCTTTCTTTCACGCCTCCTTTGGCGGCCTTGGCCCCGCCACCCCAAAAATGCCGGCGTGGCGTACGCAGGCGTAGTAGTGCAACAGCTTCGGACGCTACAGGCGTCTCCTCGGGGGCATCAAGAGTCAAAAACTACCCGCCGGCCAGCCCGCCGTGCGTGGCGTAGTATGCGTGGTACGGGCTAGAGAAACGGTAGGGAGGCACCCGGGCATGATTGCCCAGTTCTTCAAGGTAAGATGGTTGAGCGTGTTGCTGGCGGGGATCGTAGCCGGCGTACTCGCCACACTCGGGGTATTCCTGGTAACCGCCATCTACGCCACGGCCCTGACCATCGTAGGACAAATACAACTGAGCGGGGGCCTGATCAGCCAGCTCGCCACGCAGTTGGCGCATTTGTTGCGTCTTGTATTGGCGGTGATATTCACCACCATCGGGGCGGCGTGGGCCGTAGGCAGAGCGCAGCCGGGGGCTGCTACCCTGCACGGCGTGTTGGTTGGCTTAATAGTCGCCGTCTTTGTTTTCCTCGGCGGCTCGGTGGGCCTAGAGGGGATCGTGGGCTTCGTACTCACCGTTGGGGCAGGTTGGCTCGGTGGGCGGCTCGTCGAACGACGGAGGCAGCGATAGAGCTCTGAGGACAGGAGGCAATTTTGCGAGAATTGGCCTCTAGAGCGGTTTGCGATGACATTGAGCCATGCAAACCATGGAAAACCATAGACTCACGAACGCTTGCGCAACCGTTCCGAGGAAGCATTCCGCAGCGTTGATGTGACGTGGGTCAACTGCACTGAAATACGCTATAGGCAGTTCGGTGTATAGAGACAAGAATTCTCGGCAGCTCCTACCGCACTTCTTAGGATCCAGCAACCCGCGCCGCGGTTCCTTTCGCCAGGTCGTCTGTAACGTTGGCGCCTCGACTGGGCGTGAATGCGGTAGGTCGTGCTTGTGGCCTTGCCCATTCGCGGACAACAATAGTATCCACTGCCTATAATGGAAGTTCTTTACGCGTCATGCACGCCTGCAATTGGATCAGCGGCGTTGGGTCAGCGCCAGTTCGCGGGCGCTAGCACGCGCAGCGGCGCGTGTCATTAGTACAGCGTGCTCGGCGTCGAGCTCTTCCCCGCCGGTAGTTAGACGGCTAGAGGCAGAAGGTGGTGGTGAAACCTACTCCTCCTCGCCCGGAATCACCTCCGGCGTCGCCGTCGCTGGGGTGTAGCGCATGCTCTCGAGGTACCCATCGAGGTCGCTCCGCTTGACCTTTATGGAGCGCCCCAGCTTTATGCTGGGTATCTCCCCATTCTTTAGCCTGCGGTAGACCCAGCTCTTGCCCATCCCGAGACCCTGGCAGACCTCCGGGATGGAGAGTAGCTCTAGACCCTTTGGGTCCTGGGGGCGCACCGTTTCCTCTCCTCCCTCCAAGGCCTCTTCGAACTCGAGCAGCGCGCTCTCCACCTCTTCGAGGGCTTGGCGGAGGTTGCCCAGGGTTGCCTTGAGTCGTTCTGGTTTGGTGTGTTTGGTGTAATCGCTCATCATGGGGCTACATCATAGCCACTCTCCCGTTCCTTCGCCATGAAAAACTTCACTCCAAAGGCAACCAGCACCAACAAGCAGAAGCCTTGATCCCCACGGTAGGGAGGACCTGGCCACGAACCTCCGAAAATACGACCGCTTAGACCGTCCGAAAATCGGCTCGAGCGAGACTCCAACCCCAAGTTTGGCCACTACACGAGGAATCGCCTGGGCTCAATCAGTCCTCTTCCGTGCTCCTTAAGGGCTGCACCTAAGACCCATCCGGGACTCCGGGATTCTAGGGGGAGGACTCTTCCGCTCCCCGCCCCCAGAGAAGCCGCTTTACAAGAGGGGGTCCGGTACGCCCTGGCCGTCTGCGGGCAAATTGGTCCCCGCGCTGGGTCGGCCTACCTGAGAATATAAGAAAGCCTCAAGAGGAGGGCTCTTCTCCTTCGCCCAGGCGCGGGTCCGTGTTCCAGGCGGGCCTGGTGCTGGTGGGATTCCATCCGCCCACCCCGACTATCTGGAGGTGACCCTCGGCGTGCTGGGCGGATGAGAGGGCCTGCTCTAGACGCGCCCGCGTTCTGGCGGCCAAGACCAACCCCTCGTCGGCCATCACCAGGACCTCCGGACCGATGTGGGCGTAGCGGTATAGCCGCTTCTCGAGCTCCAAGAGCGCAAGATCCAGTGCGCTCAGCAGTTCGGGGTTGGTTAGGTTGGAGAGCGCCTCCTCGTAATTTGGAACGGGCCCTTCCGACTCGAACGGTTCCTGATTCTCTGGCTCCTCCGCCATCTCCTTGAACCTCCGTCTCTCCGAGAACCTGGCGCTTGCCGCCCCCCTTATTCTAGCGGACCATCCCCGGAGCCGGAGTGATGCCAACGGCTTCCTAAGGTCCCGCGTCAGCCTTGCTCCCTCGGCATACCTTCCTACCAAGATTCCTACCAGGATTCCTACCAGAAATCGCCTTCCGGGAGAGCGCGAGCGAGGCCGAGACCCGCAGAAGAACGCGACCCTCTCCTTCTACGGCCCGACGCAGCTCGGATCCGAAAGAAACCGAAACTTCAGATCGGCAAAGTATTGTATTGGTATGCCCTGGCGGCGAGCTCTTCGGCCCTGCGGATGTAGCGCAGGGTAGTCTTGGGGTCGGCGTGGCCCAGGAACTGCTGGATGACGAGCAGGGGCGCTTCGTTTATGGCCATGTTGGTGCCGACGGTGTGGCGGATGGAGTGCGGGGAGATAGCCTTGGTTATGCCGGCGGCGCGGACGTACTTCTTGACTAGGTTCCGCACCGCGCGGGTGGTGAGCGTCTTGTCTACACCGACCCTGGAGAGAAACAGGGGCTTGCGCGCGTCGGCGTGGGAATTGAAGCTGCGGCCGGTGAGGAGGACGAAGCGCTGGACGAGTTGCCAAAGCTCGGGCGAGAGGGGAACGTTGCGGACCTTCTCTCCTTTGCCGCGGATGCGCAGGAAGATCTGTTCCTCTCCTACGTCCCGGAAGTCGCCTATCCGGATCTCGACCGCCTCCGCCTCCCGAAGGCCGCCTCCGGCCATTACGGCCAGGAGTACGTAGTCGCGGTAGTTGCTCGTGCGGGCGGCGCCGAGCATGCGCGAGAGCTCGTCCTCGGTGAGGACGTTGTAGGAAGGATCGTGGCCCACGTGAGGGCTCTTGGCGAAGAAGCGCAGGGCCTCGGGGTTCACGGCGGTCGCACCAGCCATGTAGGTGAAGATTAAAAACCTGCGCAAGACCGCAAGCTTCTTCGCCGCCGTCGCCGGGGCGTAGACCTTTATCAGGTGCTCCCGGTAGAGCGAGATGTCCTCGGCGGCAAGCTCCTCTAGAGACCTCCCTATCTCCCCCTTCAGATAGGAGACGAACATACGGAGCTCCGTATTATAGGTTCTTATCGTCTGGGGGCTAGTGAGGGTGCGGAGGTAGACGGAGATGAGGCGCTCGGAGTCGGCGTAGAGCGGCTGCCGGGCGGGGTGCGCCTCTTCGCGGGGCAAGGGGAGGTTATTGGTCTGGGTCATCGTAGGTGATGAGGGATACGACGTCGTAGGGGGCGAGGTAGGAGCGGCCGTCGAGGTAGGAGAGCTCTATGAGGAAGGCGACGCCGGCCACCGTGCCGCCGGCGTTCTCGACGAGGCGGCACATGGCGCGGGCGGTGCCGCCGGTGGCGAGCAGGTCGTCGGCGACGAGGACGTTCGTGCCGGGCGGGATGGCGTCTGCGTGGGCCTCGAGGGAGTCGGTGCCGTACTCGAGCTCGTAGGTTGCGGAGATGGTCTCTCGGGGGAGCTTGTTGGGTTTTCGGGCGAGGATGAGGCCCTTGCGGGCGCGGTAGGCCAAAGCCGTGCCGAAGACGAAGCCGCGGGCCTCGGCGGAGAGGATACGATCGTAGCCCAAAGGGTCGGTGGCGGCCGCGAGGGCGTCGACGGCGGCGTGGAGGGCGTCGCCGCTCTCGATCAGGGGGGTTATGTCCTTAAAAGAGATGCCGGGTTTGGGGAAGTCGGGGACGGTGAGGATGTGGCGCTCGATCTCGCGCGCTGTCTCTCCCATGCGTCCCATGTGGTCCACGGGCCTCAGGGGGCGAAGGTCTCGATGGCGTTTGCCATCATCAGCTCCTTCAGCCGCGAGTCCACGGCGGCGAGGTGGCGGGCCTTGTTCATGGCCTCGGCGACGCGTTGTTCGTCGCTGCTGCGGAGCTCGGGGTTCAAAATCTGCTTGAACATCGCCGCCTCGCGGTCGACGGCGGCCATGATGCCGCGCAGGTGCCGGGGCTGGATCGAGTACCTCGCCATCTCGAGGGCCATGCGCGCGATCTCGGCGTCCCTCTGCGTGAGCTCGCCGCTGCGCCCGATCACGCCGACGGCTATAAGGTCGTCCACGAAGCGGGACTCGACCTCGAGGGTATCGGCCAGCTCCTCGCGGGTGTAGGTCCTGTCCTCTAGCACCCTGGAGAGGTCGCCCGCGGAGTCCGTGCTCGTGACCGGCGCGCCGCCCTCGATGCGCTTCTTTATCACCTTCAGCGGCAGGTACTCCTTGTCCTGGAGCGTGAGGATGTAGCGGAGGAGCTCTATGTCCTGGTTGGAGAAAAGCCTGTACCCGCCGCGCGTGCGGCTCAGGTTGATCAGGCGCCGCCGCTCCAGGTAGCGGATCTTGCTGACCGACAGCGTCGGGAACTCCGGCCTGAGGCGCGCGACGACCTCGCCGATCGTGTAGCTATCCTTGGTACCAGCACCACCGTTCTCCACTCGTCGCTCCCTCCCGTCTTTTGAATAGCGCCGCTCGCCCTAAGCTATCAGTATCAGGCGAAGACGAACTTAAACCTGTACTTGCCGACCTGTATCTCGTCCCCGTTGCGCAGGTCGACGGCGTCCACCCTGACGCGGTTGACGTAGGTGCCGTTGAGGCTGCCCACGTCCCGTATCCGGTAGCCGCGCTCGCCGCGTTCGATCTCAGCGTGTTTGCGGGAGACGGTGACGTCGTCGAGGAAGATTACGCTCTCCGAGTCGCGCCCGACGGTGACGACGACGCCCTCTCCCTCTTTTATGTCGTGCATGCGCCTGCCGGCCGTGCCCTCTACCTGGTCCAGCTCTATAAGCGCAGCCCCGTCGACGCCGGTCGTCGCAGGCGCGGCCTCCCCCGCCTCATCCTCCTCGAAGGCCGGCGCGTAGGAGGCGGTGGTCTGTCCGCGGTCCAACCTCGCCCCGCACTCAGAACAGAACTTCATCCCGGGGGTAATCTGGGCCCCGCAGTTGGCGCAGATCCTCACGGGCCCCCTCCTCCTGCGGCCGGTCCCCCCAAGAGCACGAGGGCGGGATCCTCGGGCGACATTGCCAGCGCGTCGCGCGCCGCGCCGCAGCAGACGAGCTCCGCGCGGATCACGTCGTCCATCCTCCCGTGCCTACGGGCGCGCCTGTAGATCACACCACCCGCTCCTCCTCCGTAAGCGCCTCCAGCCGCGCTCCAGCCGCACCCGCAGCTCGTACTCGAGGAGCGCCGTGAGGTCCTCGGCGTCCTCCCAGTCGAACGCCTCTCCGTGAGGCTCGCGCTCATCACCCCTTGGTCACCCATAAGCGCAAGTATAACTCCGCCTGAACCTGAAGTACAATCTTAGACGGCGGGTTTCAGTCCTCTTCGTCTATGAGCGAGCGCACGAGCTCGACGTACTCTCCCATGAGCTCTCTGGGGCGCACCCCGTTGCCCGCTTCGGTCTCGGCGTAGACGTAGAACAGTGGGTTATCGGGGTCGGGGAGCATGAGGACCCAGCCGCCATCCACGTTGAGCCTGACGCCGTCGGTCAGGATGGCGTCGGGATCGCCGCCGAACTTCTCGGCGAGGCCCCGCATCACGCGCCCCTTGGCAGACCACGGGCATTCGAGCCTCTCGCGGGCGACGTTGCCGAAGCGCTCGCCGAACTTCGTGCGGGCCTGGGATAGCGGCTCCTCGCGGAAGGCTTCGAGGACGCGGGCGAGGGTCATAAAGCAGTCGGGGGCGGGGAGGAACGAGGGGAAGATGTAGCGCCCGTCTGCGAGACCGGCGAGGTCCGCCCCCGACCTCGCGGCCTTTATCGCGACGTTGCCGAGGCCCGTGCGGCTCATCTCGACCGTGCCGCCTTTCTCCTCGACCAGCTCGGCATAGGCGTGGGAGAGGTTTATGGGGAGCACGACCTTTCGCGGGCGCAAACGGTCCATGAGGCAGGCGAGCATCACGTCAGGGGGGACGTACGCGCCCCTATCGTCCACGAACTGGACGTACTCGGCTTCGGGGCCGACCACGGCCCCATACACAGCCCCCACGGTCGGCACGATGCGGGCGATGCGCTCGATGTTCTCCTCGAGGTTCTTCCTCACGGCGCCGCCGACGGCGTTGGCGTTCGCGAAGCCCTCCATGACCACGGCGTTTACGCCGAGCCGGGAGAAGACGCGGCTCGCCACGAGGCCCGCGACCCCGCCGTAGAAGTCAACGACCACCGTGGCGCCCGAGGTCTTGTCGCGGGCGGCGGCGCGCTCCAGGCGCTCCACGAACTGCTCGACGGCGCGCCCGGGGTAGATCAGCTCCCCGATGTCGCCGCCGTGCGCGCGGCGGTACTCCTCGCGCACGAAGTACTTCTCGACGTCGCGCTGTTCGGACTCGGTCATCGGGGTGGCGTCGGAGGAGAAGAAGAGGATCTCCACGTCGTCCGGGTCGTCGCCCGCCCGCATGTGGGCGCCGGCCGAGGACTTGCCGGCGAGCACGTCGTGCCTAACGACGCCGGCGTGGGCCGCCCTGAGGTCCCTGACGTTGATCCCGGTGCCGAGGAGGGCGGCCGTCATAGCCCGCTTGGCGACCTGGGCGGAGAGCGAGGAGTCTCGGCCTAGGGTGACCACGGCCCCGGGATCTAGGGTACTGCCGAAGGAGGAGGCGAGGCGGATGACGAACTCGGGGGTCAGGTCCACGTTGAACTTACCGGAGACGACGCCGCCCCTGAAGACGGTGCGCAGCCCCATCGTCTCGTAGACCAGGGACTGGGTTACGTTCGCCCCGCTCTCTATGGTCTTGTGCGGGTAGACCTTGACGTCGGGGGAGATCGTGGCCCCCTCGCCGACGATGACGTCGTCCCCGAGGGCGCTCCTCTCCAGGATGCGTGCCCTAGATTGGACGTAGGAGTTGCGCCCGACGAGGGTGCCTACGAGTTCGGCCCCCTCGCCGACGTAGGTCCCGTCGGCGACGATGCTCCGCTCGACGGTCGCCCCGGCCGAGATGATGACGTTGTTGCCGATTACGGTATAGGAGCTTAACTTCGCCCCCTCGTCTACGCGCACGTTGTCCCCGATGACGACGGGGCCCTCGAGCTCTTCGTCGTCCACCTGGGCGCGGCGTCCGACGTAGATGTTCTCCCTGAGGCGCGTCCCCGGCGGCCTCACCTCGCGCACCCGAACGTCGAGCACGTCGCGCTGGGCCGAGGCGTACTGCTCGAGCGTGCCGATATCCTCCCAGTAGGCGTCTGTTACGAAGCCGTAGAGCCGCCTCTCCTGCTCTAGGAGCTTGGGGAAGAGCTCCTTGGAGAAGTCGTACTCCCCCGCCTCTGGGTCAGGGATCTCGCCCATCACAGCAGGCTCGAGGAGGTAGATGCCGGTGTTGACCGTGTCGGAGAAGACCTGCCCCCAGCCCGGCTTCTCGAGAAAGCGCGAGATGCGCCCGTCCTCCTCGGTGATAACGATACCGAAGTCCAGCGGGTTCTCGACGCTTTTGAGGACCATCGTGACCTCGGCGTCTTTCTCCTCGTGAAAGCTCACAAGCTCGCCGAGGTCCGCGTCGGTGAGGGCGTCGCCGCTTAAGATGAGTAGGCGCTCACCCTCGAGGCCGAGCTGCTGCTCGGCCATCTTGACGGAGCCGGCGGTGCCCGCCGGGGCGTCCTCTATGGAGTAGCGCATGTTAACGCCCCACTCGGAGCCGTCGCCGAAGTAGTCCTGTATCTCCTCGGGCATGAACTGGAGGGTGACCGCGATGTCCGTTATGCCGTGGCGAGAGAGCAGGTTCACGATGTGCTCCATACACGGCAGGTTAACTATCCGGATCATAGGTTTGGGCTGGTCGCTCGTGAGCGGCCGCAGCCGGGTCCCCTGCCCGCCGGCCATTATGATCGCCTTCATCTAGCCTCACCCCCGCCTAGAGTATTCGCCGCAGGCTCCGCAAGTACATGAGCCCCGCTACGATGGAGAGTCCGAAGCCCGCGTAAAACATAACCTCTCCCACCACACCCGGCCTGATCACGACGAGCGCGACGGCCCCCATGAGCACGGCCGTCGCCGCCTTGCCTACCCGATTGACCCCGATCTTACTCCCCACGACCAAGCTCCCGACCAGCGCCAGGAGGTCCCGCCCGACCAGGATGGCGACGGCCCAAACCGGCAGCAAACCCCGGATTGCCAGTACCACCGCGACGCTTGAGAGCATCAGGCGGTCGGCCACGGGGTCCAGGATCCGGCCGATCCGGGTCGGCCCGGTCCTTCTCGCGAGCCTCCCGTCGAGGAAGTCGGTCGCCGCCGCGAGCACGAAGAACGCCGCCGCTATCCCGTCCGACCCCCCGAGTAGCAGCGTCACAACGACTGGCACCATGAAGAGCCTTAGGAACGACAGGGCGTTGGGCACCGTAAACATCCGATCGCCGAGCCCTCTTGCTTCGTCTGTCCCTGGCATCACTTTAACGGCTGCTCTTAACCCTTATCCTTACGCTTACCCCCCACAGATCATAACCTTCTCTGAAAGAGTTCTCCACGTAGCGCACGTACCCGTCGGGGACATCCTCGGGCCTGCTCGCGAAGAGGGTGAACCGCGGGGGGGCGGTGCCGGTCTGGGTAGCGTAGCGGATCTTGACACCTCTGGGCGGGGCGGTGCGTCCGACGAGCTCGCCCAAGAACTCGGCGACCTCGTGCGTCGGGAGGCGGAGGTTGTACGCTCGGTAGAGCCGGGCTGCGAGGGGCAAGACCTCGCCCACCCCGGTGCCGGTGAGCGCCGAAATGGGGACCATAGGCGGCTTGAGGTCGGTCATTCGGGCGAGAAGCTGACCTTCTATCTCCCTTATCCTCTCTTGCGGCACGAGGTCGCGCTTGTTTATCAGGACGCCACAAGAAGAGCCTGCCTCCTCTATCTGGCGTGCGATCCTGAGGTCCCCGGCCACCAACCCGTCGACCGCGTCCACCAGCAACATCGAGACCTGGGAGCGCCGGATGGCCTCGGCCGTCCTCAAGGAGGAGTAGTACGGCACGCCGCTCACCTTGCGCGCCCCCCGGCCCACCCCGGCGGTGTCGAGGACGAGGTAGCGCTCCGCCTCGCCGTCTACCCCGACCTCGACCTCGCCGGCGACCGCGTCCGTGGTGGTGCCCGCCACCTCCGAGACGACCGCCCGCTCGGAGCCGAGCAGGCGGTTGAGGAGCGTGCTCTTGCCCACGTTCGGCCGACCGACGATCGCGAGCCGCGGCAACCCGTCCTCCTCGTCAGGCTCCGACTCCGGGAGGAGGGAGGTCACCTCGTCGAGCAGGTCCCCGACCCCAATGCCGTGCAGAGCCGAGATCGCGTGCGGCTCGCCCTCGCCCAGAGAGTAGAACCGGTAGCGCTCGGTGTCGTCGGCAGGGTTGTCGAGCTTGTTGACCGCGAGGACGACCTTCCCCCCCGCCCTCCTCAGCTGGCGCGCGACCGCCGCGTCGGCCTCCGTCGGTCCCACCCGCGAGTCCACGAGGTGCACGATCACGTCCGCCTCCTCGACGGCGACCTTGGCTTGCAGCGTCACGAGCGACTGCAGCCCGACCTTCGCCGCGGGCTCCATCCCCCCAGTATCCACCAGCACGAACTCCCTGCCCGCCCACTCGGCGCGGTCGTACCCCCGGTCGCGCGTGGTCCCCGGCTCGTCCGAGATCACCGCCCGGCGACGACCGAGGATGCGGTTGACCAGCGAACTCTTGCCGACGTTGGGCGCCCCGACCACCGCAACGACCGGGAGCCGGCTCACCCGGTCCCCCCCGCCCTCTCTTCGGGCAGCGCGTAGATAGCCCGCAAGACGTCGTCGGCCGCCGCCCGGTATGCCTCCCTACCGCGCAGCGTGCCGTCGACGGTGATCGGATGCCCAACGTAGACGCGTAGTCTTTCGCCGCGCAGCCTGGCCCGCAATCCCGGAGTCTCGCCGACGTAGACGGGTAATATCGGGGCGCCCGCGCGCACGGCGAGCAGCGCGGTCCCGCTCTTGGCCTCCCGGGAGCCTTCCCCGGCGCGATGGGTTCCTTCGGGAAAGATCCCGAGCGCCCAGCCCCTCGCCAGAAAGTTGAGGGCGGTGCGCAGGCCGGCGCGGCTCGCGCCCTCGCGGTCCACTGGGAAGGTGCCGATGAAATAGAAGAAGGCCCCGAACGGGAAGGCGAAGAGCTCCTTTTTCCCCATCCACTGCAACCTGCGCGGGACGGCCATGCACACGTAGACGGGATCCAGGTACTGCGTATGGTTGGCTGCCACGACGACGGCTCCTTTGGGCGGCATGTTTTCCTCGCCGTGCACGGCGAACCCCAGGAATATTCGTCCGAGTAGGCGCATCAGCGCCCGGAACAAGCGATACCGCGAGGACATCTTCTCCGGAGAGCTCCGGTTTTTCGGGGTTTCCAGGGCGGCCATCACGCCCCCTTCTCTTTCTCGCGGAGGCCGCGAGCGAGCTCGAGCACGCGCGCGATCACGCCGTCGAGGTCGAGGGAGGTAGTGTCGAGGATGACGGCGTCCGGGGCGGGCTTGAGCGGCGAGGTCTCGCGCTCGGAGTCCTGCCGGTCGCGCTTTCTCATGGCCTCCCGGATTCGGTCGAGCTCCTCCTCGCGGCCCGTCTGGTGCGCCCTTCTGCGCGCCCGCTCTTCGGGTTCGGCGGAGAGGTAGACCTTCAGCTTCGCGTCGGGTAGAACGACCGTGCCGATGTCCCGCCCCTCCATGACGGCTCCGCCCTCCAGGCTCGCCCGCCACGCGGCTTCGCGCTGCACGTCCAGGAGGACGGCCCTTACCTCGGGCTTCGCCGAGACCGTCGAGGCCGCGGCGGAGACCTCGGGGGTGCGCAGGTCGTCCTCGGGTACGGGCACGCCGTCTATGCGCGCTCCCCGCGCGTTCAAACTAACGCGCCGGGAAAGGGCAGCCAACGCCGTCCCGTCGCCGAGTCCCACGCCCTCCCGGAGCGCGACGAGCGCCACGGCCCGGTATGCGGCCCCCGTGTTCAGGTTTACGAAGCCGAGCCTATCCGCGACCGCCCGGGCGACCGAACTCTTGCCGCTCCCGGCTGGGCCGTCTATTGCTATTAGCAATCCCTCCATCGGCCCCCGGAGTATAGCCGATGGCCCGCGTTTCACCGCAGGGATTCGAGTCGCTCGAAGTAGTCCGGGAAGGTCTTGGCGACGCACCCGGGGTCCCGGATCCGGACGCCGGGCGCGACCAGCCCCGTCACGGCGAAAGCCATCGCCATCCGGTGATCCCCGTAGGTCTCTACAGTCGCCGGTCGAACGGTTCCGGGCGTGATGCGCAGCCAATCCCGCCCCTCCTCCACGGTGATCCCGAGCCGCCGCAGCTCGGTCGCAACGGCGGCTACCCGGTCGGTCTCCTGGTAGCGGGTGTGCTCGACGTTTTTGATGTTGGTCGGCGTGGAGGCGAACGGCGCTATGGCGGCGAGCGTGATCATGGTGTCCGAGAAGGCGTTCATGTCGACTTCCACCCCCCGCAGCCGCTCCGTACCCCTCACCTCCACCTGATCCTCCCCGACCTCCACGCCGCAACCCATCTCGCCTAGCACCTGGGCGAAGCGCAGGTCCCCTTGCGGTGACCCGGCGCCGAGCCCCGGTATCCGCACCCTGCCGCCCGTAACGGCCGCCGCGGCCATGAAGTACGTCGCCCCCGAGGCGTCGGGCTCCACCCCGTACTCCCCCGCCCGGTAGACCGCCGGCTCCACGACGTAACACGCGCCGTCCCCGATCCTCACCTCCACCCCGAACGCTCGCATAACCTCCGCCGTGATGCCGACGTAGGGCCACTCTTCCCTGCCCTCGACCTCCAGAGTCACCGGCTCCCGCGCGTACGGCGCGGCCATGAGCAACCCGCTCACGACCTGACTGCTGCTCTTTGCTCGCACCCGGGCCTTCCCGCCGCGGAGACCACCACCCTCGACGCGCAACGGGAACCGCGCGTCTGCTTCCTCGTACCCGACCGCGGCCCCGAGAAGCCGCATCGCGTCCACGAGGTCCTCGACCGGCCGCTCCCGCATCCTCGGCGCCCCGTCTACGACGTAGGGACCCTCCCCCAACGCGAGGACCGGCGGCAGGAAACGCCCCACCGTCCCGGCATTCCCCGCGAATACCCCCACACCTCGTCTCGGTATTATGCCTCTTTGTCCGATGACGGTAGTCTCTCCGATCGTGCGACTGACGCGAACGTCGAAGCCGAGTTGGACGAGGGCACGCATGAGCCAGTAGGAGTCGTCTGAGAAGAGGCAGTTTTCTATGGTGGAGGCGCCGTCGCCGAGGGCGGCGATGAGGAGGGCGCGGTTGGTGACGCTCTTGGAGCCGGGGACGCGGACGGTAGCGTCTACTGGCCCTCCGAGCGGCTCTATCTCGAGTTCCTCCGGAAGATCGCCTCGAACGTCTTCTACCGAGAAGTCTACGCTAGGGACGCCGGTTACGGGCCTCATCGGAGCGCCTCCAACTCGTCTTCCGTTAGGTGGCGGTGGTCGCCCTCGGGGAGATCTCCGAGCACGACCGGGCCGACGCGTATCCTCTTCAATCGGGTAAGGTCGAGGCCGACGGCGGCACACACCCTTCGTATAATGCGGTTACGGCCCTCGTGGATAGTGAGGCTGAGGGTGGTTTCGCCTCGGGTGGCCCGGACTTTTTCGAGCTTGGGGGGGAGCATCTTTCCGTCGTCGAGGGCGGGGCCTGCGGCGAGGGCGGCGAGGGCGTCTTCGGGTAGGGGGTTCCGGACGGTCAGCTCGTACTCCTTCTCTATCTCGGCGGAGGGATGGGCTACGCGGTGGGCCAGGGAGCCGTCGTTGGTGAGGAGGAGGAGACCGGTCGTGGCGGCGTCCAGGCGGCCCACGGGGACGAGGCCCGGGAGGGGCGGCAAGAGGTCGCGGACGGTCGGGCGGTCGCGTCCCGGCTCGTCTTGCAGGGTAGTGAGGTAGCCGGCGGGCTTGTTTAGGGCAAGGTAGGCGAGCTCCGTCGGGAGGGCGACGGGGCGCCCGTCGAGGAGGACGGTGTCCCCTTCGGAGACGGTGGCGCCCAGAGTGGCGGCCTGGCCGTTCACGGTCACCCTGCCGGCGGAGATCAGGGTCTCCGCCTTGCGGCGGGAGGGGGAGGCGCCGGCGCGGGCCAGAAAAGCCTGCAGGCGCATGTCTCTACGCGGTCTCCGGCGGTTGTGCCGACGGGCTTTCGCCGGCGGCCAGCAGGCGTTCGCGGAGGCGGGCGAGCTCCTCGTCGCCTACGAGCGTCTCGAGCGGCGGGAAGTCCTCGCGCGAGGCGGCGCCGGCCGCGACGAGGAACTCCTCGGTGATGTCGAGGAGGGCCGGGGATCCGGGGGCGTCGCGATCGGCGCCGACCTCGGCGAGGAGGCCGCGCTCGATGAGGTTGCGGACCACGGCGTCGGAGTTCACGCCGCGCACGCCCGAGATCGCGGATCTGGTAAGGGGCCCGTGATAGAGGGCGCAGGAGAGGACCTCGTGGGCGGCGCCGGAGAGCGGCGTGGGGCGCGCCTCATCGCGGAAGCGCTCGACGGCGGGGGCACAGGCGGGGTTCGTCGAGAACAGGTAGCCCCCCGCCAAGTTGCGGAGCAAGATCCCGGATTCCCCCGGTGAGTAGCGGCGCGCTAAGTCGGAGAGGGCCGAGCCCACCTCCTCTTCGGGGAGGCCGGTGGCCGAACTCAGGGCGCCGACACCGACCGGGCGCGCGCTCGTCAGGAGGACCGCCTCCACCATGTGCGAGGCCTTCGGGGCGCCGGCGGGACCGCTAGGCACGCTCACTCGGGTGGCTCCAGGATGAGGGGACCCAGGGGCTCGGACTGGAGGAGCCTCACGTGGCCCTCGTGGGCGAGCGAGAGCGCCGCGGCGAAGGCCACGGCCGCGCGGAGGCGGTCCATGTTCCTGACGAGCTCCTCGTAGGTGACGGGGCCGCGGGCAAGGGCGGCGCGTATGAGGGAGGCGAGATCCTGAAGGGTCACGGTTATCGGTCCCAGGTGCCGCACCGGCGGCTCGGCGGGGCGCGAGAAAGAACGGCGCGCGGCCTCGACGACGCGGTCCGGATCTATCCGGAGGCGTCCGGACCGGGGCGGCAGGACGTGGGCTGAAGGGTGATGGCCGGCGTTCTGGGCGAATCGCTCATGCAGGGCCTCCGCCCCGCGGCGGACCATCAGGTAGCGGGTGAGCCTCTCGGCGAGCTGTTCGGGGGAGATGGCCTCCTCCTCGGCGTCCTCGGCGTCCTCGGGGCTCGGGGAGAGGGTCCGGCTCTTTAGCAGCACGAGCGCGGCGGCGGAGCCCGCGAAGTCGGTGTCGCGCTCGAGTACGTTCGGGGCCTCCGGATCGCGGGCTTGCAGGTAGAGGCTGACCAGCTCGTGCAGTGGAACCTCGAAGATCTCCAGCTCGTCCTTAAGGATGAGGGCGAGGAGCCACTCGTAGGGGCCGGAGTACACGTCGAGCTCGACGGTGAAGTCCGAGAGGGCCCTGCCCCAGGGATCGAGGGTCATCTAGCTTCCGAGTGGAGCGGCAGGACGGAGGAGAGCAGGTGGTGCTCGGTCCCTGTGGCCCGGGCGAGGATGGGGTCCACGACCCGGCCCTCGGCGACGGCGACGCCGCGCCCGAGCCCGGCGTCCGCGTTGATGGCGTCCGTGAGCCCGCGCCCGGCAACCTCGCGCACGTACGGCAGCAGCGCGTTCGAGAGCGCCCTCGTGGCGGTGACGGGGACCGCGGCGGGGACGTTCTTCACGCAGTAGTGGGTGACGCCGGCCTCGACGAAGGTTGGTTCCTCGAGCGTGGTCGGCCGGGAGGTCCCGACGCACCCGCCGTTGTCCACGTCTACGTCTACTATCACGCTGCCGGGCTTCATACCCTCTACGGTCGCGCGGTCCACGAGGGCGGGCGTCCGGGAGCCCACCACCTGGACTGCCCCTATGAGGAGGTCGGCACCGAGGACGACATCCCTTATCCCGAGGTTGCTGGCGGCGAGGGTGCTGACACCCTTCAGGTCGGCCTCCTCGAGGCGCCTCAGGCGGTCGAGGTCCCGGTCCATCACGAGAACGTGCGCACCGAGGCCACTCGACACCCGTGCGGCGGCCGAGCCGACGATGCCGCAGCCCAGGATCACGACTCGCCCCGGCTTCACGCCGACGGAACCGCCGAGCAGGATGCCCCGCCCCCCGGACGGCCTCTGGAGGTAGTGAGCCCCAACCTGGGGCGTGAGGCGCCCGGCGATCTCGCTCATCGGCGCGAGGACTGGCAGCCCCCCGCGCCGGTCGCGGACGGTCTCCATCGCGAAGGCGACGCAGCGGGAGTCCAGGAGGGCCTGCATGAGCCCCCGCTCGACCTGCAAGGAGAGGAAGGAGAAGAGAACTAAACCCTCCCTGAGGTACCCGTACTCTTCTTCTACGGGCCCGTAGACCTTGACGACGAGCCTGGAGTCTTCGTAGACGCGCCCGGCCTCCGCGGTCACCCGGGCGCCGGCCTCCTCGTAGCGCTCGTCGGGTATGCTCGACGCCTCGCCGGCCCCAGCCTCGACTAGCACCCAGTGCCCGGCGCGGGCGAGCTCGTGCACGGCGTGCGGGGCCAGCGCCACCCGGCTCTCCCCCGGCGTAAGCTCTTTAGGCACCCCTATTCTCAAGAGGGGCGCTCCCCGAGGGCGAGGGCGACGGCGGCGACGGCCGCGTCGAAGAACACCGGATCATCATCGTAGCGCCGTCCCATGCTCTCGAAGGTTACCCCGAAGCGCCTCTCCAATCCAGCAGCGCTCACCCCGACGCGCTCGCAGGCGTGGCGGTCGGGCAAGCTTTCGGCCGGGACGTCGCAGCGGGCGGGGAAGGCTACCCGGCAGGTCCCGAGGGCCGCCCGCAACGCCGAGCGCGTGTGGTGCGAGACGCCGCGGTGGCGCTCGCGCAGGTCGGCTGCCGAGAGCCGCGGGGCCAGCACCGGCTCCGCGCCTAGGGCCACCGCCGCGTTGAGGGCTGTGGCCGCAGCCATGCCCCCGTGCCCGTAGGCGCCCGCGGTGCCGACCACACCCGGTCCGATACCCGCCAGCACCAGGCCCGCGCCCTCTTCGGCCGCGGCGGCCGCGAGCAGTCCAGCATAGGCGTTGGGCGCCTCCACGTCCCCGCCGAAGCAGCTCCCGGCCGAGACGACCGAGTGGAGGAGATCCTTCTCCTTGAGCGCCCGCACGGTGTCGGAGAGGGAGACCGGCAACGCGCCGCCCTCCTGCCACACGAAGGCTACCCGGCACCCGGGACTCAGAAAGGCCGCCGCGCAGCACGCCGGCGCCAGGTGCGAGTGGAGCGGCAGGACGACGACGGGCACCCCGATGAGTTCCTCGGCCTGCGGGGGCGGCGGCGCGGGGAACTGCAGCGGCGTGTACGGGAGTTTGACGAAGTGGTTGGCGTTGGCTGGGACCGAGTCCCCGGCCGCCGAGGGCAGGACTACCGCGACGCCGCCCGAGCCGAGGCTCATCTCCAGGCCGACGGTGTTGGCCGCTACCTCCTCCCCAACCGTCGGGAGATCTCCAAGCTGCCGGTAGAAGACGGCGGGGACGGTCCGGCCCGCGAGAGGGCCCTCGAGGAGCTCCACCTCCGCACGGTCCGCCGAGACGGCGAGCACGCGGGCGCGGCGCAGGACGGGCCCTTGCGTCAGGCCGGGCTCCACGAGGGGTGCGACCGGAGAAACTCGCACAGGTCGTCGCGGCCGCCGACCCCGAGATAGGCCTCGGCGGCCGGTGCAGGCGTCCACGAGGGCTCGAACCGGACCGAGAACCCGGCTTCCCAAAGATCGCGCGCGAGCCTCTCCAGCGCCCGCGGCGAGGCGACCCGCGGCGGAACCGAGCGCACCGCCCCCACCTCGAGGATCGCCTCGGTGAGGGCGGCAGCCGTCGTTAGGGCCCGCAAAACGGCTTCGAGAGCCGCGCCAAGGTCCGCTTGGGTCAGGGCCGACACCTCGCCGTCGAGGCGTCGGGTTGCCGGCTCGGGGCCTTTTACCTCCGAGAGGGTGCACCTCACGGTTTCGGGCGGCCCGAGGAGCGTTGGGCCGCGGGGCACGTCGTCCGGGTTGCGCCATGCGAGCATCGCCGAAAACTCGACCGCGCCTGCCACGCGCGGCGCGAGCGTGCCGGCGGGCTCCTGCCCCAGGAGCGCGACGGGTCTGCGCGGCTGGACGCCTTCGGCGGTCGGGCTCGGACCCTTTCGGCTCGAAGTCCTCAGCTGGCGGCCTGCTCCTCCGCCCGCCTGACTGGCTCGGGGGGCGCACCCTTGGGCGTGCCCGCGCACGCTCCCACAAAGCCGTAGAAGAGCGGGTGCGGATGCAGCGGACGGCTCTTGAACTCCGGGTGGAACTGGCTCCCGATAAAGAACGGGTGGTCTTTGAGCTCGGCGATCTCGACGAGGCGCCCGTCGGGAGAGGTACCGGAGAAGACCATCCCGGCCTCCTCGAGGGCGTCGCGGTAGCGGTTGTTCACCTCGTAGCGGTGGCGGTGGCGCTCGTAGACCAGCTCGGCGTCGTAGACGTCGGCGGCCAGGGTGCCGGGTGAGATCCTGCACGGCCAGCGCCCGAGGCGCATCGTGCCGCCCATATCTACCCCGACCTGGTCCGGCATGATGTCTATGACGGGGTGCGGGGTGTCCTGCTCGAACTCGGTCGAGTTGGCCATCTCGAGGCCCGCGACGTTGCGGGCAAACTCGACGACCTCTATCTGCATCCCGAGGCAGAGGCCCAGGTAGGGCGTGCCGGTCTCGCGCGCGTAGCGCGCCGCCCCTATCTTGCCCTCCGCGCCCCGGTGCCCGAAGCCCGGCAGCACCAGCACCCCGTCCGCGTCGGCTAGGCGCTGCACCACCGATTCCCTGTCGGTGAGCATCTCCGAGTCCACCCAGTCGAGCTCCACCCGCCGGCCGTGGGCTCCGCCGGCGTGCCCGAGGGCCTCGACGACAGAGAGGTAGGCGTCCTGCAGCTTGATGTACTTGCCGATGATTGCGACCTTGACCATCTCTTCGGCCCCGAGCATCCGGGAGACGAGATCGTACCACTCGGTGAGATCGGCTGGCGGAGCCGGGAGCCCGAGCTTCACGAGCGCCAGCTCGTCAAGGCCCTCGTCGTGCAGGCTCAGGGGAATTGCGTAGAGGTTCGGTGCGTCCTCGGCCGGGATAACGGAGGCGAGCTCCGTGTCGGCGAAGAGGGCTATTTTCTTCCTTATATCCTCGCCTATCGGGCGGTCGGCCCGGCAGATCAGGATGTCCGGCGAGATGCCGATCTCCCTCAAGCGTTGGGCGGAGTGCTGGGTCGGCTTGGTCTTGAGCTCGCCTGCGGCTTCGATAAAGGGGACGTAGGAGACATGGACGTAGAGGACGTTGCCCCTGCCGACGTCGTTCCTGAATTGCCGGATGGCTTCGAGGAACGGCAGGCTCTCGATGTCGCCGACCGTGCCCCCGATCTCGGTGATCACGATGTCTTTGTCCTGCCCCAGACGCCCGATGCGGTTCTTTATCTCGTTGGTTATGTGCGGGATGACCTGCACGGTCGCCCCGAGGTAGTCTCCCCTCCTCTCCCGGCTTATGACCTCCCAGTACACGTTCCCGGTCGTAACGTTGGAGAGCTTGCCCAGGTTCTCGTCGAGGAAACGCTCGTAGTGGCCGAGGTCCAGATCCGTCTCGGCGCCGTCTTCGGTTACGAAGACCTCGCCGTGCTGGTACGGGTTCATGGTCCCGGGATCCACGTTGATGTACGGGTCGAACTTCTGCAGCACAACCTGGTAGCCCCTCGACTTGAGGAGCATCCCCATGGCCGCCGCGCTCGTACCCTTGCCGATGGATGACACGACGCCACCCGTAACGAAGATGTACTTGGTCTCACTCATCGCCGCCACGCCCCCACAGGTCCAACCTCCGTAATGCTCCTACCTCCTCTATAACTCGGGAAATGGACGAGAACTCAGCCACGACGGTGAGGACCAGGATAGCCAACCCGGCGACCCACCAGACCAAGCCCGGCCCGCTGGCCACCGCGAGGTAGCCCAGAACAGCCCCCCAGATCGCGGCACCTGCATCACCGAGCATGATACGACCTTTGAGGTCAAAATAAAATAGCGCGAGCGCGCCCCCCACCACCCCGGCGACCGCCAGCGCCGCACCGGCCGGTGCCACAAAGAGCAAGAGTGCCACCGGAACGCCCAGAAACTTCAAAGCCCGCCCCGGACGCACGTCGAACAGGTTGGCCAGGTTGGCGCAGCCGGCCACAAGGAAAGCCGCGAAGAGGGCCCTCCACCCCGCACCGAACATGAGAACCCCGAAAAGCACCGCCCCACCGCCGAGCACCACCACCTTCAGAACCCCCGTCGTTACCCTCCCCCGCCACAACGCCCCCATGTGTCCCGAGAAACCCCTCTCGCCGGCCCCGCCCCACCCGTCGTCCGCGAACCCCACCAGCCCAGCGAGGAGCGAATACGCCAGGTAGAACCTCTCACCCTCTCCCCTGCTCAGCACCCCGACAAAAACACCCACAACCGTGAGGAGTATTATAGGTAAAAACGAGAGGCCGGCTGAGGTAGGGATATGGCGGCCAGCGTGGTTGGGGCGAGTGGGCAGGTATGGCCGGGAGAGGACGAGGGCCAAAAGGGTCACGGCGCCGCCGGCGGTCGCGAGGAGAAGCGTCATTACCACGGGACGCGGGTGCCGCCGAGGGCGCGGGCTACGTCGAGGCCCTGTCGGGCGCGGTGGGCGAAGCCCGGGAGGCTGCGGCCGGTGGGACGGTGCGTGAGCGGGAGCTGTAGTTCCAGGGGCTTTATGCCGGCCAAGAGGAGGTCGAGGGTCATGCCGACCTCGGCGCCGAAGCCAGGGGCGATGCCGGGGAGGGCTTCGAGGGCGTAGGCGAGGAGGGCGCGCTGGCCGGAGAGGGGTTCTGCGGGGGCGTAGCCGGTGCGGCGGGCGATGGCGCGCCGGGAGTAGTTCTTCACGAGGCCGAAGCCGCCCTTCGGGGCGGCGGGCGGGAACGCGGCGACAGCGACAGGGTGGTGCTCGTCAAGGATGGCGAGGAGGTCGGCGAGACGGGCGGCCGAGCCCCCGAGATCCGCGTCGGCGAGGAGCACGGCGTCGGGGTCGTGGGCGCGGGCGCGCAGGAGTCCCCGGCGGAGGGCGTGGCCCTTACCGCCCGCCTTGCCGGGGGACGAGGCCGGGAAGACCTCGGCGCCGATGGTGCGGGCGATCTCGGCCGTCGCGTCGCGGCTACCGTCGTCGACCACGATAAGGAGCGAGAGATCTACGGCGCTTTGCAGGGCTCGCAACGTCTCGGCGAGGGTCGCCGCCTCGTCGCGGGCCGGGATCACCGCTGCCGTCTTCAGCGCCACGGGCTAAGTTTATAGCGCGAGGGTTAGCTCGGGGGAGGGAAGGTCTCGGAAGCGGTGTCTTTGGTGCCGTAAGAGCCCTCGGTGTCGGTGGCCCCCAGCCGCACGAGAGCGGCGCGGCCGGCGGGCTGGTCGGCGTAGTCCACCGAGGGTATGCCGACGTCCTGAAAGAGCGAGACGTCGCTGTGCCCGGCTTCGGTCGGTTCGGTCCCGACAACGCGCACCCCGGCGTTCAGCCAGATCCAGAGCATCTTTCTCTGGGCTTCGTCCAGCCTCTCACGGGTAGTCCGCGGGGCGTCGTCGGGGATCTCGCCGCCCCCGACGAAGACCACTATCTCGGGGGGATCCCCGTCCTCGGGCGTGAACTCCAGGATCCTGCGAGCGTCGTCAGAGTAGTTCGCCTCGAGGCGTGTGGTAACCCCCGAGGAGGTGTTCTCGAGGACGGTGATCTCGGTGGGCTCCGGGGCGTCGAGCGTCTCGAAGGTGGTGATGTTCGCGCCCGCCTCCGACAGGTCGTTCTGCACGGCCCCCGACACGTCAGTGTCGGCGTAGGGGCCGGCGACCAGGGCGACATCACTGCCCTCCAGGCTCTCCGAGATCATCGCCTCGGACATCCCCCCGAGCATCGCCTCCTGCTCGGCTATCTGGTCGTCGCGTTTGTCGATCTCCCGCTGCTGGCGGTCGAGCTGCTGCTCTATGCTCGCGATCTCTGCCTGCACCCGGTTGCTCACGACGCCCCTGTCAGCCATCGCCACACCGAGTAGGATCCCGATGGCGAGAGCGAGGAAGACCGAGATGAGGGAGATCAGGTGGTACCTGAGATCCGGCACCCTCTAGATGCCCAGAAGGAGCCGCAGCTTTATGGCGAGGATCCGGAAGATGTCTTCCAGCGCCTCCGAGGAGTAGACGATCGCCGAGACGGCAACCAGGCCAGCGACGACGAGCGCGACGAGCTGCCACACCGAGAGCCGAGAGGGGTAGAGCTTGCTGACGCCCTTGGCGTCTACCAGGCGCGCCCCGACCTTAAGGCGCGTCAGAAAGGTAGAGGAGGCGCCTTTGCGTCCCTTGTCCAGGAACTCCACCAGCCCGACGTGGGTGCCGACGGCCACGATCAACTCAGCCCCGCACTGCTCCGCGATGAGGATCGCGACATCCTCCGAGAGCCCCGGCGCGGGGAGCGTCTCAGCGTCCTTTACCCCCGCCGCCCTTATCCTATTCAAGCCGGGCGACTCCCCATCCGGGTAGGCGTGGACCAGGAGCCGGTCGGCCATCCTGAGGCCCTCCGGGGAGACGGAGTCCATGTCGCCGAAGACCAGATCTGGCTTCCAGCCGGCCTCAAGAAGGGCGTCGGCCCCACCGTCAACCCCGATGAGAAAAGGGCGCACCTCGCGCAGGTAGGTCCTGAGGGCCGCGAGGTCTTGCCGGTAGTCGTAGCCGCGAACGACGACGAGTACCTGGCGCCCCCGGATCTCCCGGGCTAGGTCGCCGGGTACCTTGAGCTTCGAGAAAAGGAGGTTCTGCTCGTGGCGCATAAACTCGACCGTGTTCTGGGCGAAGCTCTCCAGCGCCGCGCCGACCACTTTTCGGCTCTCGCGCAGCCTGCGCTCCGCGGCTTCCTCGTCAAGGTGCTCACCCACGGCGACAAGCTCCCCCTCCTTGTAGACGCCGTCACCCCGGAGCTCGATCTCGTCTCCCGTCGAGAGCCTCTCGAAGACCTTGTGGCCGACCCCGTCGAGGATGTAGACGCCCGCCCGCGCCAGGATAAACGGCCCCATGTTCGGGTACTCGCCCGTCGCCGAACCGGCGGCGTTGACCACGGCGTTGACTCCTGCCTCCACCAGCGTCTCGGCCGTGATCCGGTCCAGGTTCTCGTGGTCTATCACCGGGATGGTCGCGCCGTCGAGCAGCGGCAGGATCTTCTTGGTCTTAGTCCCGAGGATCGCCTTCCCCGACAGGCGGAACTCGCCGCCCGAGCCGCCCAGGCCGAGTCCCTCCCCCCTTCTCATCGGCCGCCCACCAAGAGCTCCGAGGCGTGGGCCAGCGAGGCCTCGTCGACTCGGCCCGAGAGCATCCGCGCGAGCTCCCGCCGGCGCTCCTCGCCCTCGACCCGCCGGATGCGGGTGATGGTGCGCCCCCCGGCCTCCTCTTTGGAGACGACCACGTGCGAGACAGCCTCCGAGGCGATCTGGGGCAGGTGGGTTATCGTCAGGACCTGGTTGCGCTCCCCCAGCTCCCTGAGCTTGGCGCCGACCGCCGTCGCCGTCTCGCCGCCGATGCCAGCGTCCACCTCGTCAAAGACGTAAGTCGCCCCCGGCTCCACCCGCTCTTGGGCGAGACGGATGGCGAGCATGATCCTGGACAGCTCCCCGCCCGAGGCGTAGCGCCTGACCGGCAGCTCCGGCTCGCCGGGGTTGGGCCGGATCACGAACTCCACCCTCTCGACGCCGGAGGGT
>Ga0126306_10000112_pt1 | contig 27443 bp, 22 predicted proteins | sample Plot27_FD_92592 | JGI IMG/M metagenome (GOLD analysis project Ga0126306, IMG submission 92592) | Serpentine soil microbial communities from UC McLaughlin Reserve, CA, USA - Plot27 | ecosystem: Environmental > Terrestrial > Soil > Grasslands | place: USA: UC McLaughlin Reserve, Lake County... | reverse complement strand
GTGCTGGAGGCGGTCGAGGCGCACCTGCGCACGCTCAACCGCTATCCCGACCCCGAGCGCACCGCGCTGCGCCGGCGGCTGTCGGAGCGGACCGGCGTGGCGATCGGCCGGATCACGATCGGTAACGGCTCCTGCGAGATCCTCCTCGCGGCTGCCGGCGCGATGCTCGAGCCCGGCGCCGAGCTCGTGTATGCGTGGCCGTCGTTCTCGATGTACCCGCAGCTGGCAGCGATGTCGGGTGCGCGCGCCGCCACGGTGCCGCTGAACGACGCCGGCGAGCACGACCTTGATGCGATGGCGCGCGAGGTCACGGCCGCCACGCGGATCGTGATCGTCTGCAACCCCAACAACCCCACGGCCACGGCGCTGCCGCCCGCGGCGATCGACCAGTTCGTGGGCGCGTTGCCGCGCCACGTGGCCGTGATCCTCGACGAGGCGTACGTGGAGTTCTCGTCGCTCCAGGATCCAGACGAGACGATCGCTCTGCTCGACCGCCATCCCAACCTGATCCTGCTGCGCACCTTCTCGAAGGTGTACGGGCTCTGTGGACTGCGGGTCGGCTACGCGCTCGGGTCGGAGGAGTTCCGGCTCGCGGTCGACCGGGTGCGCCAGCCCTTCTCCGTGAACGCGCTCGCGCAGGCTGCGGCCAGCGAGGCCCTCAACCACGTGGACGAGGTCGAGCGGCGCGTGGAGCAAACGGCGATCGAGCGGATGCACGTGGAGACGGAGCTCGAGGAGCGCGGTCTCGTGACCACGGACAGCGAGGCGAACTTCTCCTGGGTGTCGGTGGGCGACCGTGACGAGGACGCCGTGGTCGACGGCCTCGCGGAGCGCGGAGTGATAGTCCGGGCCGGCAAGGCGCTCGGCCAGGAGGGCTGGATGCGCGTGACCTATGGCACCCGCCACGAGAACGATCGCTTCCTCGCAGCGCTGGATCAGCTTCTCTAGACCTGCTACAAACACTGGTGATGTCCCGTCTGGCCACGCCGACCTCTTGCATGAGCGCCTCCGCGCGCTCCGCTCGGCGTGCCCAGCGCTGGTACTACCGATTTAGCTAGGCGTCCGGCACGCGGCTGCCGCCGTGCCGAATTCCAGGACCGCCGGACGCCGTCCGAATCGTTGTACCGCAGACCAACTTTGAGAGGCTTTAGGACAGATGATGATCGTGATGAAAGAGGGGGCGACCCAGGCGGAGGTAGACGCCGTGGTCAAACGCGTGGAATCCGTCGGCGCGCATGCCCACATCTCAGCCGGCGAGCTGGTGACCGTGATCGGCGCGATCGGCGACCGCGAGCACGTGGCCAACCTCGGCCTCGAGGGCGCGCCCGGCGTGGACCACCTGGTGCCGATCCTCAAGCCGTACAAGCTCGCGTCGCTCCAGTACCGGCGTGACGAGCGCACCGTGCTCGAGATCGATGGCCGCCGCATCGGCGGCGACCACTTCGCGACGATCGCCGGGCCCTGCACGGTCGAGTCGCGCGAGGTGCTGCTCGACACCGCGCGGACCGTCAGGGACGCGGGCGGCCAGTTCCTGCGCGGCGGGGCGTACAAGCCGCGCACTTCGCCCTACTCGTTCCAGGGACTGGGCGAGGCCGGCCTGAGACTGCTCGCCGAGGCGAAGGCCGAGACTGGACTGCCGATCGTGACCGAGCTCCTCGACGTGCGTGACCTCGAGCCGGTGCTCGAGGTGGCAGACGTGGTGCAGCTCGGCGCGCGCAACATGCAGAACTACACGCTGCTCACCGAGGTGGGCCGCTCCGGCAAGCCCGTGCTGCTGAAGCGCGGCCTGTCCGCCACCCTCGAGGAGCTGCTGATGGCGGCGGAGTACATCCTCAAGGAGGGCAACGAGCAGGTGATGCTGTGCGAGCGCGGCATCCGCACCTACGAGCCGAGCTATCGCTTCACGCTCGACCTGATGGCCGTGCCGGTCCTGCGCGAGCTGACCCACCTGCCGATCGTGATCGACCCGAGCCATGCGGCCGGCAAGCGCTCGCTGGTGGAGCCGCTGTCGCTCGCGGCGGCGGCGGCCGGTGCCGACGGCATCATCGTCGAGATCCACCCGAGCCCCGAGGAGGCCGTCTGCGACGGCCCGCAGGCGCTCCACGCGGACGACTTCGCGGCCTACCTGCGCAAGCTGGAGGCGGCGGCCGAGCTGGCCGGAAAGCAGTTCACCACCGTTCAGTGACCCCATGCGGATAGTCGTGCTCGGCGTGGGGCTGATCGGCGGCTCGATCGGCCTGGCGGCGAAGGAGCACGTCGAGGACGCCGAGGTCGTGGGCTTTGGCCGCGACCCGGAGCGTCTGCGCACGGCGATCGAGCGCGGCGCGATCGACCGCGCGGCCGGATCGGTGGGCGAGGCGCTGGCCGGTGCCGAGCTCTGCTTCGCCTGCGCGCCGGTGGGCGTGCTGCCCGAGCTCGTGCGCGCGGCGCTCGAAGCATCGGGTCCGGACACGCTCGTCACCGACGTGGGCTCGACCAAGCAGGACCTGGTTGAGCGGACGCCCGATCCGCGCTTCGTGGGCGGCCACCCGATCGCCGGCGCCGAGACCGCGGGCGTGGAGCACGCCCGCGCGGACCTCTTTCAGGGCGCGGTCTGGTACCTCACCCCGCACGAGCAGTCCGGAGGCCTCCTGTACGAGCGGCTGCACCGTTTCGTGGTGGACGTGGGCGCGCGACCCGTGGCCGTGGACGCCGAGACCCACGATCGCCTCGTGGCCGTGTTCAGCCACCTGCCACACGTGCTCGCCAACGTGCTCGCCTCGCAGGCGGCCGGACGCTTGCTCGAGCACGGCGACGCGCTGCGCCAGGTCGGCCCGAGCTTCCGCGACATGACCCGCGTGGCCGGCGCGAACACCGCCATGTGGAGCGACATCTACCGCTCCAACCGCGCCGCGATCATCGAGGAGATCCGCGGCTTCCGGCGCGAGCTGGACGAGGTGGAGCGTCGGCTCACGTCGGGTGAGGTCGAGGACTGGAACGACCGCGCCCGCGACGACCGTCGCGTCCTGCTGGAGGCCGGCTCGGCCGGGGGGACGGTCCACGAGCTGCGCCTGACCGTCCCGAACCGCCCCGGTATCGTCGCCCAGGTGGCTCTCGAGCTCGGCAGGGCGGGCGTGAACATCGTCGACATGGCGCTCGCGCCGGCGTCGGACATGCGGACCGGCGCCATGAGCCTGTGGATCGCCGGCGACGCCGAGGCCGCGCGAGCACGCGACCTGATCGGCGGGATCGGCTTTCCGGTCGGCACGGAGTGAGCTCCACGGTCCGCTTCCAACCGGCCGGCCCGCTCCGGGGCGACTACACGCCCCCGGCAGACAAGTCGATCTCCCACCGCGCGGCCCTGTTCGGCGCAATGGCGGACGAGCCGATCGCGGTGTTCAACTACCTCGACTCCGAGGACACGCGCTCGACTCTGAACGCGGTGAGGACGCTCGGCGCGGGCGTCGAGGAGGAGGGCGAGGACTGCCTGCTGCTTCGCGGGGTGGGACTGCATGCCCCGCTCGAGGCCACGGGCGGGCTCCTGAACGTGGGCAATGCCGGCACGCTCATGCGCCTCCTGCCGGGCTGGCTCGCCGGCCAGCCCGGGGGCGTCTGGACGCTGGACGGAGACGCGTCGATCCGCGAGCGGCCCGTGGACCGCATCGCCGAGCCGCTCCAGCGCATGGGCGCCAGCGTGGAGGCGCGCGACGCCCGCTTCCCGCCGTTTACGGTCCGCGGCGCGCAGCTGACCGGCATCGAGTACGAGCTGCCCGTGCCGAGCGCGCAGGTGAAGTCGTGCGTCCTGATCGCGGGGATGCTTGCGGACGGCTCGACCACCGTCACGGAGGGCTCCGCGAGCCGCGACCACACGGAGCGCATGCTGCGCCGGGCCCGCGTGCCGTTCGAGCGCGACGGGCTGCGCCTCACCGTGAGCCAGGTGGACGAGCTTGAGCTCGACCAGGTCCTCGTGCCCGGCGATCCCTCGTCCGCGGCGTTCATCGTGGCTGCGGCCATTCTCGTGAGTGGCTCGCGCGTAGTGGTCAAGGACGTAGGCCTGAATTGGACGCGCACAGGCTTCTACCGGATCGCCGAGCGCATGGGCGCGGTGATCGTCGGGGAGCTCGAGGAGCCCGGGACGGATACGGACGAGGAGCCGGTCGGCGAGCTCGACGTGGCGTCCGGGCCGCTCGAGGGCACGGAGGTGGAGCCGGACGAGGTGCCGCTCGCCATCGACGAGCTGACCCTCGTGGCGCTGCTCGGCGCGTACGCCGACGGTGAGACCGTGGTGAGCGGGGCGGAGGAGCTGCGCCTGAAGGAGTCGGATCGCATCGCGGGCGTGGTGGAGGGGTTGCGCGGGCTCGGTGCCGACATCGAGGCAACCCCGGGCGGCTTCAGCGTGCGCGGAAACGGCTCGCCGCTGCATGGTGGCACCATCGACGCGAACGGAGACCACCGCCTGGCGATGCTCGGCGCTGTCGCCGGGCTCGCGTCCGTCGAGGGCGTCGAGGTTGTTGGGATGGACGCCGCGGCTGTTTCGTATCCGGGCTTCGAACGCGACCTCCGAGCCCTCCTGTAGGTTCCGCGCGCGTGTACGACTGGCTGCTCTTCCTGCACCTGCTGGCGGCGTTCCTGCTGGCCGTGACCGTGATCACCTACACCGCCGTGGCGCTTGGCGCGGCCACCGGCGGCCGCACGCTGTTCGTGGCCGACCGCTGCTGGGACGTCGGCGGCCTCGGCACCCTGATCCTCGGCATCTGGCTGGCGCTCCATCTCGACGAGTACGACTTCTGGGACGGTTGGATCCTCGGCGCCATCGCGCTGTGGTTCGCCGCCACGGGCCTCGGCCAGACCACGCAGCGGCGGATCGCGGCGGACCCGACGGCCGACGTCGCGCTGATGCACTGGCTGCGCACGCTCACGGTGCTGGGCCTGCTCGTGCTGATGGTCTGGAAGCCGGGCGCATGACGCTGCTCGCCTCGATCCGGCCGGACGACTGGAACCTGCCGCTGTTCCTGCACATCCTGGGCGCGATGACGCTCGTCGGCTCGCTGGTGCTCGTGGTCGTGTCGCTCGCGTCGGCGCGCGGGGGCGACTCCGCGGCCGCACTGCGGCTCGGCTACCGCTCGCTGCTCCTGGGAGCGATCCCGAGCTGGATCGTCATGCGCCTCGCTGCTCAGTGGATCGCATCGAAGGAGGGCCTCGACGACCTCGACGAGCCGCCGGCCTGGGTGGACATCGGCTTCATGACCTCCGAGCCCACACTCCTCCTGCTGATAGCGGCCACCGTCTGCGCGGGAATCGCCGCGCGCCGCGTGCGCGAGGGCGGCGGGCGCAGCTTCGGCGGCCTGAACACCGCCGCACTGGTGCTCGTGACCATCAGCCTGCTCGCGTACGTGCTCGCGATTTGGGCGATGAGCACGAAGCCGGCCTGATCCGGAGCCGCGCTGAACGGCAGCATTGAAGGGTGAACGGGGGGGTGCGTCCATCTAGTCCCCGTATGCGGGACCAAATGGACACACACCCGCCGCGTAGCCTTCGCGCCATGGTCGTGGCCATCGATGGGCCCGCGGGGGCGGGCAAGAGCACGGTTGCGCGCGCTGCGGCGCGCGCGCTCGGTTTCCCCTACCTGGACTCGGGCGCGATGTACCGGGCCGTGGGCCTGATGGCGCTGCGACACGGTGGTGCGGCCTCCGACCGCGCCGAGGAGCTCGACATCCAGCTGGGGGACCGCGTGATCGCGAACGGCGAGGACGTGACGGACGCGATTCGCACGCCGGAGGTCTCCGAGGCGGCCTCCAAGGTGGCCACGAACCCCAAGGTCCGCGAGGCGCTCGTCAATAAGCAGCGCGAGCTGCTCTCCAACGGCGACTGGGTGGCCGAGGGGCGGGACATCGGCACCGTCGTGGCCCCCGATGCTGCGGTGAAGGTCTTCCTCACGGCCTCGCCTGAGGAAAGGGCACGGCGGCGTGCCAAGGAGCTCGGCACCGACGCGCAGACCGTGCTGAAGGACCAGGCGCTCCGCGACGCTCAGGACATGGAGCGAGAGCACTCGCCCCTGATGGCCGCGCTCGGCGCGGTCGAGCTCGACACGAGCGACCTGACCGTCGACGAGGTGGTCGACCGCATCGTCGACCTCGTCGACCGGGCGCGCCGATGAGCCGGCCCACCGTTGCGGTGGTCGGCTATCCGAACGTCGGCAAGTCCACGCTCGTGAACCGGCTGTCCGGCACGCGCGAGGCGGTTGTGCACGAGGACGCCGGCGTCACGCGCGACCGCAAGGAGATCGAGGCGGACTGGAACGGAGTGGGCTTCACGCTCGTGGACACGGGCGGCGTTGACTTCGCGGGCGAGCACCAGATGGCCGAGGAGATCCGGCGCCAGGCGCTGATCGCGCTCGAGAGCGCGGACCTGGCGCTGCTCGTGGTCGACGCCCGCGCGGGCCTGCGCCCCGGCGATGCCGAGCTCGCGCGCGAGCTGCGTGGCGGCGGCGTGCCGGTGATCGTGGCCGCCAACAAGGTGGACGACGCCCGCCAGACCGGGCTCGCCACAGAGTTCTACGGGCTCGGCCTCGGCGATCCGCTCGCGGTATCCGCGACCCAGGGGCTCGGCACCGGCGACCTGCTCGACCTGATCGTGGCGCGCCTGCCGGAGCGCATAGAGGAGCAGGAGGAGGCCACTCGGCTCGCGCTGATCGGACGCCCGAACGTCGGCAAGTCGTCGCTCGTGAACCGGCTGCTGGGCGAGGAGCGAGTGATCGTGACCGACGTGGCGGGAACGACCCGCGACGCGATCGACACCCGCATCCAGTTCGAGGACCGCGAGGTGGTGCTGGTGGACACCGCCGGCCTGCGCAGGCGCACGAAGGTGGCCGGAACGGTGGACTACTACGCCCAGCTGCGCTCCGAGCAGGCTGCCGAGCGCGCCGACGTGGCGATCGTGGTCTGCGACGCCGCCGAGGGCGTGACCACCGATGACCTGCGCGTGGCGGAGATGGCGATGAAGCAGAAGTGCGCGACCGTGATCGCGCTCAACAAGTGGGACGTGACCCGGACCGATCTCGAGGACGCGAAGGCGAAGGTCGCGCGCAAGCTGCGCCAGCGCCCGCAGGTGATGGCGGTGTCGGCCGCCAGCGGGCGCGGCATGAAGCGGCTGGTGGCGGAGGCGCTCTCGCTCGCGGACCGCTCGGCGCAGCAGATCCCCACGCCGCAGCTGAACCGCTTCGTCGGCGACCTCCAGGCGCTGCGCGAGCCGCCGGCGGTGCGCGGCAAGCGGCTGCGGATGTACTACATGGCCCAGTTCGAGACGAGCCCACCGCGCTTCGCGATCCAGGTGAACAACCGCGGCCTGGTCACGCGCGACTACGCCTACTTCCTCGAGAACCGGCTGCGTGACCGCTACGGGCTCCAAGGCGTGCCGCTCGTGATCGACTTCAAGACCTCAAGGGGGCGAAGCGAGCGGTGAAGTGCCGCAGCACCGGCGGCTGCTCGACGATCTCGAGGCCGCGCAGCTCGGCCGCCCGCTCCGCCACGTACTCGCACACCTCGATCACGTAGTCCACGTGCGACTGCGTGTAGGTGCGGCGCGGGATTGCCAGCCGCACCAGGTCCATCGCGGCCGGCTGCTCGGAGCCGTCGGGCTGGCGCCCGAACATCACGGTCCCGATCTCGCAGCCGCGGATTCCGCCCTCCAGGTAGAGCGCGACGGCGAGCGCCTGGCCCGGATACTCGAGCGGCGGGATCTGGGGGAGGAAGGCGCGCGCGTCGATGTACACCGCGTGGCCGCCCACCGGGAGCACGACCGGTATGCCCGCGCGGTCGAGCGCCTCGCCCAGGTACGCGGTCGAGCGGATGCGGTAGCGCAGATAGTCCTCGTCCACTGCCTCGCGCAGCCCCTGCGCGAGCGCATCCATGTCGCGTCCCGCCATGCCGCCGTAGGTGGGGAAACCCTCGGTGAGGATGAGCAGGTTGCGGCACTGCTCGGCCAGCCCGTCGTCGTTCAGGGCGAGCCAGCCGCCGATGTTGCCGAGCGGGTCCTTCTTCGCCGACATCGTCATGCCGTCAGCCAGCGACGCCATCTCACGGACGATGTCGGCCACGGGCGTGTCGGCGTAGCCGTCCTCGCGCAGCTTCACGAACCACGCGTTCTCGGCGAAGCGGCAGGCGTCGAGGAACAGCGGCACGCCGGCCGCGTCACACGCCTCGCGCACCGCGCGCAGGTTCTCGATCGAGACCGGCTGCCCGCCGCCCGAGTTGTTCGTGACGGTCACGAACACCACCGGCACGTCGGCCTCGGCCAGCACGCGCCGGAGCGCGTCCACGTCCATGTTGCCCTTGAACGGGTGCAGCGTGGACGGCACGAGCGCCGCCGAGACCGGCAGGTCGAGCGCCTCGGCGCCGCTGAACTCCACGTTCGCGCGCGTGGTGTCGAAGTGCGTGTTGTTCGGGATCGTCCTGCCCTCGCCTCCGAGCGCGCTGAAGAGGATCTTCTCGGCCGCCCGCCCCTGGTGTGTCGGAATCACGTGCTCGAAGGGGAACAGCTCCTGCACGGCGTCGCGGAAGCGGAACCACGACGCCGAGCCCGCGTAGCTCTCGTCACCCCGCTGGAGCCCGGCCCACTGCTCCGAGGACATGGCCCCGGTGCCCGAGTCGGTCAGCAGGTCCACCAGCACGCGCGGACCCGGCACGTTGAACAGGTTGTAGCCCGCTCGCTCCAGCTCCTGCTCGCGCTCCTCGCGCGTGGTCATGCGGATCGGCTCGACCGAATGGATGCGAAACGGCTCGATGATGGTTACCCACGGATCTTCCACGTGCCATGTGTACCCTTCCCGGCCTCATGACCACGCAGCCCCTCTCAGACAACGAGTTCCTGTTCACCTCCGAGTCGGTCACCGAGGGCCATCCGGACAAGATGGCCGACCAGATCTCGGACGGCGTTCTCGACGCCGTGATGGCCGAGGATCCCGAGGGTCGCGTGGCCTGCGAGACGCTCGTGAACACCGGGCTCGTGGTGGTCTCCGGGGAGATCACGACCGACGTGTACGTGGACATCCCGAAGATCGCCCGCGAGACGATCCGCAAGATCGGCTACAGCGGCGGGCGCTACGGGTTCGACTGCGACAGCTGCGCCGTGATCACGGCGATCGACGAGCAGTCGCCGGACATCGCGCAGGGCGTCGACAAGGCGTACGAGGCGCGCACAGACCCCGCCGACGACGACGAGCTCGATGTGGCCGGCGCGGGCGACCAGGGCATGATGTTCGGTTACGCCACGCGCGAGACCAAGGAGCTCATGCCGATGCCGATCTCGCTGGCGCACAAGCTCGCGCACCGGCTCGCCGAGGTGCGGCGCGCGGAGCTGATGCCCTATCTCGGCCCGGACGGCAAGACGCAGGTCACCGTCCGCTACGAGAACGGCCGGCCGATCGAGATCGAGCGGATCCTGATCTCCACGCAGCACAAGGACGGCGTCGACGCCGAGACACTCATCAAGCCGGATCTGTGGGAGCACGTGGTTCACCCGGTGCTCCCCGCGGAGCTCTATGACGAGAAGAAGCTGCTCGACGACGGCGGCCACAACTTCCTCGTGAACCCGACCGGCAAGTTCGTGATCGGCGGGCCCGTGGGCGACGCCGGCCTGACGGGCCGCAAGATCATCGTCGACACCTACGGTGGCATGGCCCGCCACGGCGGCGGCGCATTCTCGGGCAAGGACCCGTCGAAGGTGGACCGCTCGGCCGCCTACGCCGCGCGCTACGTGGCGAAGAACGTGGTGGCCGCCGGGCTCGCCGACAAGTGCGAGGTGCAGGTGGCCTACGCCATCGGCGTCGCGCACCCGGTGTCGGTGATGGTGGAGACCTTCGGCACCGAGCGCATCTCGCGCGGGCAGATCGCCGAGCTGGTCGGTGAGCACTTCGACCTGCGCCCGGGCGCGTTCCGCCGGTACCTCGATTTGCACCGTCCGATCTACAGGAAGACGGCGGCCTACGGCCACTTCGGCCGCGAGGACCACGACTTCACGTGGGAGAAGACGGACAAGGCCGACACGCTGCGCCAGGCCGCGGGCCTCGGCGGACGCGAGACCGCAGCCGTCTAGCCGGCCGCCGGCCTCACTCGGTAGACGTCCACGCTCCCGCGGACGCCCTTGAAGCGGCGGCTGCCGGCGGCTGACCAGTCGTAGCGGTCGCCGGCGGCGTCGCGCACCTCCTTCGAGGTGACGACGGTCCCGCGGCGCGCGAAGGAGGTGAGCCGCGCCGCGAGGTTCACGGGCCGGCCGTACCAGTCGCCCGCCCGCGGAAGGCCCTCGCCCGAGGCGATGCCGCCGCGCAGCTGCTGAGCGTCCTCGCTCGAGCGCTCCACCAGGTCGAGAACCGTGTCGATCAGCGGCCCAGGCTCAGGAGCGACGAGCATGGCGGCGTCACCGATCGTCTTCACCAGCCGGACGGGAGGGTCCACGGCGCCGGCGACCGCGCGCTCGAAGCTCCGGACCACGGCGCCGAGGTCCTCGGGCGCCACGTTCTCCCCGAGCCTGGTGAACCCGACGATGTCAACGAAGCCGACCGTCACGGGCTGTGCGCCCGCGAGGTGCCCGCTCTGAAGCTCCGCCTGGCCGATGACGGCCTCGCGCATCCGCTCGCGCAGCCGCAGGTTGAACATCTGCTGAAGGCTCGGCGCCGCGAGCGGGCCGAGGTTCCGGAGCGTCTCGGCGTAGCGGAGCCCGAGGTCGCGCTCGGTGTCGCCCGGCTGAAGGAGCGCCTCGCCGAAGGTGGAGGCGAACGACGCGGCGATGTTCGCCAGCGAGCGGCTCATAACGGCGGTCAGCTCGAGGAACGCCTCCTCGGAAAGCCCTGCGTCCAGCAGTATTTTGGCGCTGCGCGAGAGCTCCACCTCCTCCTCGGTGATCGCCCGCTCGCCCGGCTCGCGGATCGGCATGCCGAGCGCGCGAGAGGCCTCGTCGAGGAACCTGTCGTCGAGGCCGGTCTCCTCGGACAGCTCCTCGCGCGTGTACAGCCTTCCCTCGCCGGCGAGCACGCGCTCGACCGGTAGCAGCGCCAGGCGGTCGTGCGCGGCCGCATCGCGGAGCTCCTCGAGCGTGAAGCCCTCCTGCTCGAGCGTGCGCAGCAGCTCCAGGCGCGCCTCGCGGTCGTCGGCGCCGTCCAGCAGCCCCTCGCTCTCGAAGTCGATCGCCACCTGCACATCGTGCCTTAAGGAGCGCCGGACCGTGTCCGATAGTGGTCGCATGGCCCATCTGCTGCGCCAGCGGACGGTGTCGCTGCTCGGCCTGCTCGCCGGCTGCGCGGTGGTGCCCGCCGCGGTCGTGCATTTCTTCGGCGAGACCGAGGTGCAGGTACCGAGCGCCGTTCACTTCCTTCCCATCGGCATCAGCGCCGGCCTCGCCGCCGCGGCCGCGCTGGCGCTCACGGTTGCCGGCGCCCGCCGTGGCGACGGCCGCGCCGTGCTGATCGGGACGGCGTTCTCTTCGATGGCCGCCCTGCTGTCGATCCACGGTCTCACGACGCCCGGCTTCCTCGTCGGGGACAACGGGCTGGTGGCCTTCTCCGGCGCCCTGACGCTGCCGGTCGGCGGGGCCGTGCTTGCGCTCTCCGCGATTCCCGAGCTGCGGCGCCCGACCGCCGTCCGGCCGGTGCTCGTCCTGCAGGGCACGCTGCTCGCCGGGATCGTCGGGCTTGGCGTGGTCGGCGTCGTCGAGCCGTCGTTCGTGCCGGCGGTGCCCGAGGCGGCCAGCAGCGCCGCGTGGGCCGTCCTCGGATTCGGCCTCGTCTTCTACGGCGCGCTTGCGGCGCGAGCCGGGCGCACCTACCTGCTCACGCGGCGCATGGCCGATGTGGCCGTCGTGTACGGGCTCGTCCTGCTGGCGGTGGCGCTCGTTCCGGCCCTGCTGATGGAGTACTACGAGCTCGGCTGGTGGCTCGGCCACGGCTGGGAGCTGATCGGGATCGGACTTGTGGGCGTGCCGGTGGCGCTCGACCTGCACCGCGGCGCGCAGTCGCGGCCGCTCGTGGGCGACCTGCGCGCCAGCGAGCTCGTGAGCGCCGCCGACGCCTTCATGGGCCCCACCGTGCGCGCGCTACTGGTGCGGCTGGCGTACAAGGACGACTACACCGCCGCGCACACGCGCGGTGTGGCGCTGCGGGCCGTTCAGGTGGGGGAGGAGCTCGGACTCGCGCCGGCGCGCCTGCGCGAGCTCGCGATCGGTGGCCTCGTGCACGACGTCGGGAAGCTCTCCGTGCCGAACGAGATCCTCCAGAAGCCCGGGGCGCTCACGGACGAGGAGTACGACGTGATCAAGCGCCATCCGGAGCTGGGCAGCGAGCTGGTCCGTCAGCTCGGCTTCTCCGCGCAGGTGGCGCGCCTCGTGCTCGACTATCACGAGCGGCTCGACGGCAGCGGCTATCCGCGTGGGCTGGGCGCGCCGGACCTCGACATCGAGACGCGCATCCTGGCCGTCTGCGACGTGTTCGACGCCCTGCTGTCCGAGCGGGTCTACCGCTCGGCCTGGACGGTCGACAGGGCCCTGGAGCTGCTCAGCAAGCAGTCCGGGACCGCTTTCGACTCCGCCTGTGTTGACGCTCTCGAGCGAGTGATCGAGAGCGAGCAGCACGACGTCGCACGCGCGGCCGCTGCCTGAGCCGGCCGCCGTCCGGGTCGGCCCGTAGCTTCGGGGGTGTGATCGCCAAGGTCGAGCCACTCACGCCGGCGCGCAGCCTGCGTGGGCCGTTCGACTACCGGTTGGCCGGCGCGCTCGAGGACGTGGGGGTCGGCAGCATGCTCGTGGTGCCGTTCGGGCGCCGGCGGCTGCTGGGCGTGGTCGTGGACGTGGCAGACGAGAGCGAGCTGCCGCCCGAGCGGCTCGCCGAGCCGATTGCCGCGCTCGAGGCCGACGTGCCGCAGTCGCTCGTCGCGCTTGGGCTCTGGGTGGGGCGCGAGTACGTCTCCACGCCGGCACGCGGCCTTGCGCTCGTGCTTCCGCCCGGCACGGGCACCGGCGCCGGCCGGGCGCTGCGCCCGAAGCGCGCGCTGCGGGCCGCGATCACCCCGGCCGGCGAGGCGGCGCTCGCCGAGGGCGCACGAATGGGTGCCCGCCAGAAGGCAGCCCTCGAAGCGCTCGCGGGCGCGCCGCTGGGAGCCGCGGCACTGGCGCGCCGGACCGGATGCACGCACTCCACGCTGCGCAGCCTGGAGCGGCGGGGGCTACTGCGGCTCGATAACGCAGCCGACGCCCTGCGTCGCCCGCGTATGGACCGGGTGGGCGCGCGCTCGGGCGCGGTGGAGCTCACCGCCGACCAGGCGGCGGCCTTCGGGGTCATCGAGGAGCGCCTCGACGGCGGCGCCGCGGATGGCTCGCCGCGCCGGCCGCTGCTCCTGCACGGGGTCACCGGCAGCGGCAAGACCGAGGTCTACCTGCGCGCGGTGGCCGCCGCGCTGGAGCGCGGACGCTCGGCGATCGTGCTCGTGCCGGAGATCGCGCTCACGCCGCAGACGGCCGGTCGCTTCGTCGAGCGCTTCGGCGAACAGGTGGCCGTGATGCACTCGCGGCTCTCGCAGCGCGAGCGCTACGACGAGTGGTGGCGGATGCGCCGCTTCGAGGCGCACGTCTGCGTGGGCCCGCGCTCGGCGGTGTTCGCGCCGTTCGACGACCTCGGGCTGATCATCGTCGACGAGGAGCACGACGGCTCATACAAGCAGGAGGGCGATCCCCGCTACGACGCCCGCGCGGTGGCGGAGCGCCGGGCGGCTGACGAGGATGCCCTGCTGGTGGTCGGAAGCGCCACGCCGCGGCCGGAGAGCATGCTGCGTCACGAGCGGATCGTGCTGTCGTCGCGGGTGGACGGGCGCCGGCTGCCGCCGGTGGATCTGGTCGCGATGGCCGATACGGCGGGGCCGCTGCACGAGCGCACCCGTCAGGCACTCGACGAGGTGCGCCGCCGCGCCGAGAAGGCGATCGTCCTGCTCAACCGGCGCGGCTGGTCGAATTTCCTGTCCTGCCGCTCGTGCGCACGGGTGTGGGAGTGCCCGAACTGCGACGTCACTCTGGTGCTCCACCGCGAGCGCGACGAGGTGGCCTGCCATCACTGCGGCCATCGCGAGATCGCGCCACGGGTGTGTCCCGAGTGCGAGTCCGTGTCGGTGGCCCGCCACGGGGCCGGCACCGAGCAGCTGGAGCGCGAGCTGGAGGAGCTGGTGGCGCCGCTGCCGGTGTTCCGGCTCGACTCGGACGTCGCCGCGGCGGCGGGCGTGGCCACAGTGCTGCGCCGCTTCGACGAGGCGCCCGCGGGCGTGCTCGTGGGCACCCAGATGGTGGCGAAGGGGCACGACTTCCCGGACGTCACGCTCGGCGTCGTCCTCGACGCCGACGCCACGCTGCGCTTCCCCGACTTCCGGGCGGAGGAGCGCACCTTCGCGCTGGTGGCGCAGCTCGCCGGCCGCAGCGGGCGCGGGGAGCGCGGCGGACGCGTGATCGTGCAGGCCCTGGACCCCTCCGCCGAGGCGCTCCGCTTTGCAGCCCGCCATGACGCGGACGGCTTCCTCGAGGCCGAGCTGCGGCGCCGCGAGCTGCTCGGCTACCCGCCCCACGGCCATCTGATCCGGGTCGTCTGCTCGTCGGTCGAGCCGGGGCCGGAGCTGGCTGCGGCCACCGCCATCCGCGAGCACACGACGGCCGCCGGCGTGCCGGCATACGGACCCGCACCGCTGTTCCGCCGCCAGGGGCGCCACCGCGCCCAGCTCGTCGTCCGCTCACCCGAGCGAACAGCGGCAATCAGCGCCGTGAGAGACGCGGTCGAGCGGGTGGCCGCAGAGCGAGCACACGCCGCGGCGAGCTTCGCGGTGGACGTGGATCCGCAGTAAACGCTCGGGCACTCTCGCGTTACACTCGCCCGATGGCCGAGGAGCCGGAAACCCCTGAGCTGGAGAGCGAGGACGCGGACCTCGAAGAGGCTCCAGCGCTCGATCCTGAGGCGGAGGCCCGCCGCGTGGCGGCCATGTCCTTCATCCGCCGGCTCGGCGATCCGATCCTGAAGTCGAGCGCCACGCCCGTGGACCGCTTCGACGACCCTCTGCGCAAGCAGGTGAGCCGAATGGCTGGGATCATGGGCGATGCATATGGGGTCGGCCTCGCCGCGCCTCAGCTCGGCCTGTCGCAGCGACTGCTCGTCTACCGCATCGGCCCCGACGCTCCTGTGGTGGCGCTCGCCAACCCCGAGCTCGAGTGGGCGAGCGACGACAGCGACTGCCTCGACGAGGGCTGCCTCTCGATCCCCGGGATCACTGTTGACGTCGAGCGGCCCGTCTACGTTCGCGTCCGCGCCCTCGACGAGGACGGCGAGACCCGCATGGTCGAGGCGTCGGGCCTCGAGGCCAGGGTGATCCAGCACGAGATGGACCACCTCGACGGTGTCCTCATCCTGGACCGCACCACGCGCGACGAGCGCAAGCGCGCGCTACGCGAGCTGCGCGACGCGGAGCGCGCGCGCGAGCGCGAACAGGCGGCCTAGCCGGCGCTCGCGTGCGGCCGGCGGCCTGGCGCGCATCGCTCGCCCGTCAGACCCAGGGTCGAGGAAGTTCAGCCCTCGGGGCGGCGCGAATCAGCCCGTTGGGGCGTTGGCTCCGGCCAGGGTCTCGCGGAGACTCGATGCATGGGTTCCGTCAGCACCTCGAGGATCGAGTTTCCGGCCACGGCCGACCACCTCATGTACGCGCGCGACTTCGTCGATGACATCGCGATCTCGTTCGGCTTCGATGAGGATGCCCGCTACGACCTCAAGCTGGCCGCCACCGAGGCCGTGACCAACGCGATCCGCCACGGGGCGCGGTCGGAGCGCGACACGGTCTCGGTGTGCGCCGCCGAGGGCAACGGCGTGCTCACGTTCTGCGTGGCCGACCGCGGGACCTTCGTCGCGAACCTCGATGACGTCGATCCGCTGCCCGAGCAGGGCCGCGGCCTCGCGTTCATCGCCCACCTGATGGATCAGGTCTGTATCCGCACAGGCGAGGATGGGACGGTGGTGCGTTTCTCGAAGCGCGTGCCGGAAACTCGCTAGCGTAACGGGTAGAGGCTTATGCCCGGCTCGCCCACTGCGCGTCATACCTCGTCGCCCTCGGAGCTGCAGGAGAGGGCCGATGCCCAGAGGCGCGGGGTCGCCTTCCTGCTGTTCCGGGACGGCGAGGGCAGGCAGCACATCGTCGAGCTGCCGGCCGCGGCCGACCAGCTGACCGTCGGGCGACGGAGCACGAGCAACATCTCGCTCGAGTGGGACACAGAGGTCTCCCGCCTGCACGCCGAGTTCGAGCGCATCGGCGACGACTGGACCCTGAGCGACGACGGCCTCTCCCAGAACGGCTCGTTCGTGAACGGAGCCCGCCTCGCCCACCGGCATCGGTTGAGGGACGGCGACACGCTCCGCTTCGGTCGGACCAGCGTCGTGTTCTGCGCTGCGAACCGGGGCGATTCGCTGGCGACGGTCGTGCCCGAGGACATCGTCCCGCCGGCCAAGCTGACCGAGGCCCAGCGACGCGTGCTGCTGGCGCTCTGCCGCCCGTTCAAGGGCGGCGACGCATTCGCCTCCCCTGCCACGAACCAGCAGATCGCCGAGGAGCTCTACCTGAGCGTCGGCACGGTGAAGACCCACCTGCGCGCGCTCTTCGAGAAGCTCGGCGTCGAGCAGCTGCCGCAGAACCAGAAGCGCATCCGCCTGGCGGAACGCGCCTTCGACAGCGGGCTCGTCGCCCACGACGATCTCTAGCGCTCCAGCTTCTGCAGCTCCTCGTACGCCGGCAGGGTCAGGAACTCGACGAACTCCTCGCTCAGCGCGACCCGCTCGAAGAGCGAGCGGCTCAGGTCGGGCCGGCCCTCGTTCTCGAACCACTCGTCGTCGCCGATCTCAGAGCGGATCTTCTCCAGCTCGGAGCCCTCGAGCTCGCGGACGAGCTCCGGCGTGACCGTCCGGCCGTCGTCCAGGGTCGCCTCGTGACGGATCCACTGCCAGACCTGGCCGCGCGCGATCTCCGCGGTGGCCGCGTCCTCCATCAGCCCGTAGATCCCGGCCGCCCCGTTCCCGCGGAGCCAGGACGAGATGTATTGAATCCCGACATTCACGTTGGAGCGCAGCCCCTCCTCGGTGCGCTGGCCGGGGGTGGAGGCCACGTCGAGCAACGCGGCGGCTGACGGCTGCACGTCGTCGCGCTGCTTTTCGACCTGGTTCGGCCGCTCGCCTAGCACCGCGTCGAAGGACTCCATCGCCACCGGCACCGAGTCCGGGTGCGCGACCCAGGTCCCGTCGAAGCCGTCGTTCGCCTCGCGCTCCTTGTCGGAGCGGACGGCTTCGAAGGCGGCACGATTCGCCTCCTCGTCGGTACGCGAGGGAATCACAGCCGCCATCCCGCCCATCGCATGCGCGCCGCGCGCGTGGCATGTCTTCACCACGAGGTCGCTGTACGCCTTCATGAACGGAACGGTCATTGTGACCGCGGAGCGGTCCGGCATCACGAACTCAGGCCGCGAGCGGAAGCGCTTGATCGTCGAGAAGATGTAGTCCCAGCGCCCGGCGTTCAGCCCAGCCATGTGGTCGCGCAGCTCGTACAGGATCGCGTCCATGCAGAACGCCGCAGGGATCGTCTCGATCAGGACTGTCGCCCTGATGGTGCCGCGCTCGAGCCCGAGCGTCTCCTCGGCGATCACGAACGCGTCGTGCCAGAGCGCCGCCTCGTGCTGCGACTCGAGCTTCGGGATGTAGAAGTACGGCCCCCAGCCGCGCTCGAGCAGCGCCTCGGCGTTGCGGTGGACGTAGAGGCCGAAGTCCACGAACGCCCCAGCGACGGTCTCGCCGTCGAACTCGAGATCGGCCTCGGGCAGGTGCAGACCCCGGGGGCGCACGTGCAGCACGGCGGGGTTGTCACCGAGCTCGTAGTGCTTGCCGTTCTCGTCGTGCTCGATCGACCCGCGGATCGCGTCGGCCAGGTTCACCTGGCCCTCGACCACGTTGCTCCAGGTGGGCGAGTTCGAGTCCTCAAAGTCCGCCATGAACCCGCGCGCACCGGAGTTCAGGGCGTTGATGACCATCTTGCGGCTGGTCGGGCCGGTGATCTCCACGCGCCGGTCCTGGAGCGGATCGGGCACGGGCGCGATCGTGAAGTCCTCGGGCGCGGTGACGAACTCGAGGCTGCCGCCCGCGTCGAGCCGCGCCTGGAGCTCCTGGCGGGCGTCGAGCAACTCGCGCCGCCGCTCGTCGAGCTGCTCGTGAAGGCGCCCCACCAGCGCCAGGGCGTCGTCGGTCAGCGCCTCGTCGTAGCGCTCCTCGAGCGGTGCTTGTACCTGCATCCCATCACGTCCTCGTCAGCTTCTTGTAGGTGATCCGATGTGGCCTTTCTGCCTCTGTACCCAGGCGCGCCCTTCGGTTCTCCTCATATGCCTCGAAATTGCCCTCGAACCAGGTCACCTGCGACTCACCCTCGAAGGCCAGGACGTGCGTTGCCACGCGGTCGAGGAACCAGCGGTCGTGCGAGATGATCACCGCGCAGCCGGCGAAGGAGAGCAGCGCCTCCTCGAGGGCCCGCAGCGTGTCGACGTCCAGGTCGTTGGTCGGCTCGTCGAGCAGCAGCAGGTTGCCGCCGCGGCGCAGCAGCTTCGCCAGGTGCACGCGGTTGCGCTCGCCGCCGGACAGCGCGCCGACCTTGCGCTGCTGGTCCGAGCCCTTGAAGTTGAACCCCGCCGCGTAGGCCCGTGAGTTCATCTCGCGCTCGCCGACCTTGATCTGGTCGTACCCGTCCGAGATCTCCTCCCAGACCGTCTTGTCCGGGTCGAGCGCGTCGCGTGACTGGTCCACGTAGGCCAGCTCGACCGAATCGCCGAGGCGCAGCGCGCCGTCGTCCGGCTGCTCGTCGCCGACGATCATCCGGAACAGCGTCGTCTTGCCGGCCCCGTTCGGGCCGATCACGCCGACGATGCCCGCCGGCGGCAGGGTGAACGACAGGTCCTCGATCAACAGGCGGTCGCCGAAGCCCTTGCGCACGTCCTCGGTCTCCAGAACCACGTCGCCGAGCCGCGGTCCGGCCGGGATGTGGATCTGGACCTGGTCGAGCTTCACGTCGCGCTCCTCGGCCAGCAGCGCCTCGTAGCGCTTGAGCCGCGCGCGCGCCTTCGTGCGCCGCCCCTTCGGCGACTCGCGCACCCACTCGAGCTCACGCGCGATCGTGCGCTGGCGGGCGCCCTCGCGCCGGTCCTCCAGCGCGAGCCGCTCCTGCTTCTGCTCGAGCCAGGCGGTGTAGTTGCCCTTGAAGGGCAGGCCACGGCCGCGGTCGAGCTCGAGGATCCAGCCGGCCACGTTGTCGAGGAAGTAGCGGTCGTGGGTCACGGCCACGACCGTGCCCTTGTACTCCTCGAGGTGCTTCTCGAGCCAGGCCACCGACTCGGCGTCGAGGTGGTTCGTAGGCTCGTCGAGCAGCAGGAGGTCGGGCGCGGCCAGCAGCAGCCGGCACAGCGCGACTCGGCGCCGCTCGCCGCCGGACAGCGTCTCCACGTCGGCTTCGCCGGGCGGGAGCCGCAGCGCGTCCATGGCGATCTCGAGGGTCGTGTCGAGGCTCCAGGCGTCGGCGGCGTCGATCGCGTCCTGGAGGCGGGCGAACTCGTCCGCCGTCTCGTCCGAGTAGTTGGCCGCCAGCTCGTTGAAGCGGTCGAGCATGTCGCGCAGCTCGCGCACGCCGTCCTCGACGTTGCCGCGCACGTCCTTTGACGGGTCGAGCTGCGGCTCCTGCTCCAGCATGCCGACGGTGGCGCCGGGGGCCAGCTGGGCGTCGCCGCGGAAGTCGGTGTCCTGCCCGGCCATGATGCGCAAGAGCGTGGACTTGCCCGAGCCGTTCGGGCCGAGCACGCCGATCTTGGCGCCCGGCAGGAAGCTCAGGGAGATGTCCTCCAGCACTTTCTTGTCGGGCGGGTGGACGCGGGACAGCTTGTACATGGTGAAGATGTATTGGCTCGACATGCGCGGACGAGGATAGAGTCAGGCCGTGGGTCAGGAGGTCTCCGCGACCGACTTCTCGCGTGAGGATCGCCAGCGCTACCGGCGAAAGGTCCGGACGTGCCTGGATGTGTTCGCGCGCATGCTCGGCGAGGCACGCTTCGATTCCGACCGGCGCTCCTTCGGGCTCGAGATCGAGCTGAACCTGACCGACGAGGCGGGCGATCCGGCGCTAATCAACGCGCGGGCCCTGGAGGCGATCGCGGACGCGGACTTCCAGACCGAGATCGGCCAGTTCAACGTGGAGATCAACGTGCCGCCACGCAAGCTCGCGGAGGGGGTGTTCACCGAGCTGGAGGACGCGATCCGCCTCAGCCTCAACCGCGCGGAGGAGCGGGCGCGGCCGGTCGGCGCGCACATGATGATGATCGGCATCCTGCCGACCGTCGCCGAGCAGCATCTGACGGCCGAGGTCTTCAGCGCCGGTCACCGCTATAGCCACCTGAACGAGCAGATCTTCGCCGCCCGGGGCGAGGACCTCGAGATCTCGATCACCGGCGTCGAGCGCCTCGCCACCTTCGCCGACACGATCGCCCCGGAGGCGGCCTGCACGAGCGTTCAGCTGCATCTCCAGACCGAGCCGGAGGGCTTCGCCAGCCACTGGAACGCAGCGCAGGCGATCGCCGGCCCGCAGGTGGCCGTGGCCGCCAACTCACCGTTCTTCTACGGCCGCGAGCTGTGGCGCGAGACCCGCATCGCTCTCTTCGAGCAGGCCACCGACACCCGCCCCGAGGAGCTCAAGGCCCAGGGCGTGCGCCCGCGCGTCTGGTTCGGGGAGCGCTGGATCACCTCGATCTTCGACCTCTTCGAGGAGAACGTGCGCTTCTTCCCAGCACTCCTTCCGGTCTGCGAGGACGAGGACCCGGTGGAGGTGCTGGAGCGAGGAGACACCCCGGAGCTGCCGGAGCTCCGCCTCCACAACGGCACCATCTACCGCTGGAACCGGCCGATCTACGACACCAACCGCGGGCGTCCGCACCTGCGCGTCGAGAACCGGCTGCTGCCGGCCGGCCCGACTGTGGTCGACATCTCCGCAAACGCCGCCTTCTATTACGGGCTCGTGCGGGCGCTAGTGGCGGAGGAGCGCCCGCTCTGGTCCCAGATGTCGTTCTCCGCAGCCGAGGAGAACTTCCACGCGGGAGCGCGCGACGGGCTCGAGGCCCGCGTCTACTGGCCCGGCGTCGGGGAGGTGCCAGTGGCCGAGCTGGTGCTGCGTCGGCTGCTGCCCGCCGCGCACGCGGGACTCGAGGACGCCGGCGTCGCCGCCGCCGACCGCGACCGCCTGCTCGGGATCGTGGAGCGCCGCTGCGTGACCATGCAGAACGGCGCCTCCTGGCAGGCGGCCAGCTTCCACCGCCTCTACGGCGACAAGAAGCTGGATCGCGCCGAGGCGCTGCGGCGGATGACCGTCCTCTACCGCGAGCACATGCACGCGAACGAGCCGGTCCACGAGTGGCCGCTGGCGTAGCACGCGTTGACGCAGTCGTGACCGCGCGAATAGTGTGGTCCGGCACTAAGGGGGCACGACGAGCGCTGGAGGCGGTTTCATGCTCAGAGGAAGGCGTGTGCTGGGGACGGTCATGGCGGCCGTCGGGACGCTGCTGATTGCCACAAGCACGGCCGGGGCGCATCACCCCGCGGGCCCCACAGCACCTGTGGCCGACCGCATGCTCACCAGCAGCCTTGCCGAGCACTGGAACTCCCACGGCGCCGCCGGGAGCGTCGCCGGCCGCCAGACGGTGTCGCCGCGTGCCGACGGGCTCGAGCTCGTCGGGAAGTTCGATACCGCGGGCAGGACGGGCGGCGAGGGGCGCGTGGCGGACGTGTCCGCCAAGGGCAACTACGCCTACCTGACGATGTTCTACGAGCCGGCCTGCGGCCGTGGCGGTGTGCAGATCGTCGACATCTCGAACCCGGCCGCTCCGAAGGCCGCGGGCTACATACCGAGCCACGTCGACACCTACTCGGGAGAGGGATCGCAGGTCGTCTCGCTCGACACGGCCTCGTTCAGGGGGGATCTGCTCGTGTACCAGAACGAGTGGTGCCCGAACACCACCAACGGAGTCGGCGGCGTGAGCCTCGTCGACGTGACCAACCCGCGCCAGCCGAAGAAGCTCGTCGAGGGAGCCGGCGACTTCACGAAGAAGGACGGCAGCCAGAGCAAGGGCGTGCCGCAGGTGAGGGCGAACCAGACGCACTCGGCATTCGCGTGGGTGAACCGCGAGACCGGCAAGGCGTACGTCGTGCTCATCGACGACCTCGAGGAGCCCGACGTCGACATCCTCGACATCACGAACCCGAGCAAGCCGAAGCTCATCTCGGAGACCAACCTCGATCAGTTCGCCCAGACCGGGCCGACCCGCCCCCACGGCGACGCGGTGTTCAGTCACGACATGATCGTCAAGCGCATCGGCGCGCGCGACATCATGCTGATGTCCTATTGGGACGGCGGCTACGTCACGCTCGACGTGACCAACCCTGGCGCTCCGGTGCCGCTGTCGGACACCGATTTCGCGGCCACGGACCCCGCCCGCGTCCCGCACGGACAATTCATCACCCCGGAGGGCAACGCCCACGAGGCGGAGTTCACGCGCGACGACAAGTTCTTCTTCGCGACCGACGAGGACTTCGACCCGTATCGAGTCGTGGCCACCTTCCTGGACGGTCAGGCCGCCGGGAACACGTTCACGGCGATCCAGGGCAGCGACACCCCGTCGATCAACAAGGACAATCCGCTGGGCGGAGAGACCCGCTTCCTGGGGCTTGGCTGCGACGCGGTCGACTCTGCCGGCGTCGAGAAGATCGCCGTCGTGGAGCGCGGCGTCTGCGACTTCCAGGTCAAGCTCGACAACATCATCGCCGCCGGCTATTCGGGGCTCATAGTGTTCAACCGAACCGGCGTCGACGGCTGCGAGACCCTGGTCAGCATGCTCGCGGCGTCCGAGACGACGCCGGCCGTCTTCGTGTCGCGGCAGGACGGCTTCCGGCTGCTCGGCGTGGAGCCGCCGGCCGGGTACACGTGCAACGAGGACGGCAGCGGCACGCCCACGCCCGCCGGGCCGTCGGTGCCGGTGGACATCTCCGCCGTCTTCGATGGCTGGGGCTACACGCACATGTACAAGACCGACCTCAGCAAGGACGCGAAGATGGAGGAGGTCGACATCTACGCGCCCCCCGAGGGCCAGCTCGAGGAGTTCGCCGAGAACTTCGGCGACATGAGCGTGCATGAGGTCGCGACCGACCCCAACGCGAACCTGGTCTACGTGTCGCACTACGCGCTCGGCATGCGCGTCCTGAGCTACGACGACGACGGGCTCGAGGAGGTCGGCGCCTTCGTCGAGCCGGGCGGCTCCAACTATTGGGGCGTCGAAGTCCACCGCTTGGACGGCACGCAGTACATCCTGGGTTCCGACCGCGACCGCGGCCTACGGATCTTCCGCTACCTACCTGACGAATAGTTGCTGCGCCGAGATCACCCGATAGAGCGCGCGAGCAGCTCCATCGGGTGCAGCACCGGGAGCGGGCGTCCGAGGCGCTCGGTGTGGGCGGTTATCTGCAGCGCGCACCCCGGGTTTCCCGCGACGACGGCCTCGGCCCCGGTGTCGAGGAGGTTGCGCGCCTTGCGCTCGCCCAGCTCGGCGGCGGGCTCCGGCTGCACCAGGTTGTAGATGCCGGCGGAGCCGCAGCACAGCTCCCACTCGGCGGGCTCGACCAGTGCCAGGCCAGGGATGCCGCGCAGCAGCTCGCGCGGCTGCGCGCGTACGCCCTGGGCGTGAGCCAGGTGGCAGGCGTCGTGGTAGGCCACCCTCATCTCGAGGGGGCGGCGCTCGGCGCGCGGTCCGGCCTCGGCGAGGAATTCGGAGACGTCGCGGACGCGCCCGGAGAAGCCGGCGGCGCGTTCGGCCCAGTCCGGTTCGTCGCGCAGGATGTGCCCGTAGTCCTTCATCGCCGAGCCGCAGCCGGCCGCGTTCACGACCACGGTCTCGTAGCCCTCGAGTGCCTCGATCGTCGACTTCGCGAGAGCGCGAGCCTCCGTGTCCTCGCCGGCGTGCATCGGCAATGCCCCGCAGCAGCGCGGCAGCCGCGGCACGTGGACCTCGAAGCCCTCGGCCGCGAGCACGCGGGCGGTGGCCTCGTTCACGTCGGCGAAGAAGACGCGCTGGACGCAGCCCTGCAGCAGCGCCACCGTGCTGCGCCGCTCGCCGCGCGCCTCGAAGCGCGTGGGGAGCCGGGCGAGCGATCGCCGCATCGACGTCTCGGGAGTCATCGCCACCATCGCCGCGAGGCGAGGTGCCAGCCGGCGCACACGCGGCCGGCGCGCCAGGCGGGGGAGACCCAACGTCTGTGCCAGGGCAGCCCCGGGCGCCAGCACCCTCAGCCGTCCGGGCCGCGTGAACAGCCCGAAGATCAACCGCCGGTGAGCGCGCTCGAGCGGCGGGCGCTCCACGTTGCGCTCGAGCTGCGGGCGCGCGTCCTCGATCAACTTGTCGTACTGCACTCCCGACGGGCATGCGGTCACGCACGCCATGCAGCCGAGGCAGCGGTCGAGGTGGGTCACGAGCGGCGCCGAGATCTCCTCGTGGCCCTCCTTCATCAACACGATCCGCCCGCGCGGCGAGTCCATCTCCTCGCCCCAGAGCACGTAGGTGGGGCAGGTCGGGAGGCAGAAGCCGCAGTGGACGCAGTCCGAGATCAGGTCGAGCTCGGGTGCACGGGTGGCGTCGTACCCGCTCACACGCACACCCCCGCCGGGTCGAAGCGCTCCTTGACGCGCGCCATCAGCGTCCTCACGCCCTCGTCGATCGGGCCGGCCGGGTCCACGTCGAGGTCGGGCGGCCTGTCCTGAACGGCGGCGATGAAGTCCCTCCGCAGCTGCTCGACGGCCTGCGCCGAGGCCTCTTCCAGGCGCAGCCAGGACAGCCCGAGGGCGGCGCGCCCCACGACCGAGCCGCCCAACTCGTCGGCAGTCCGCAGCAGCTCCGGGAGGCGCGTAGGGAGGGAGGACACCTTGAGCACGAGCGGCCCGCGCTGGGCGGCGCGCTGCTCGTCCCAGAGCGGCTCGTCGTCGTCCACGATCTCGGTGGCCAGGCCCTCTGCGCTCAGGAGCTTCGCCGCGGCCTCGGCCTGCGGGCGCGGTGTGGCGCCGGCAAAGCGCGCGAGCACGGCGCCCCGGCCGCCGCGCCAGCGCACGTCGATGCCGTGGTGCTCGAGCGGCGACCGGCCGACGGCGCCGGCTCCGCGGGCGAGCTCTTCCGCGTTGCGCGCCTCGCCCACGGCCGTGGCGGTCTCGGGCGCCACCGGGTGCAGGCGCACGGACACCTCAACGATCGCGCCGAGTGTGCCGAACGAGCCCGCGAACAGCTTCGCGATGTCGTAGCCGGCCACGTTCTTGATCACCTTGCCGCCGCTCTTGGCGAGCGTGCCGTCCGAGAGCGCCACGCGCATGCCAACCACGAGGTCACGCGGACCCCCGTAGCGACCGCGGAGCGGCCCGGTGTCGCCGCTCGCGACCACGCCGCCGATGGTGGCGCCGCCGTCGGGCGGGTCGAGGGCGAGCCGCTGGCCCTCCTTCGCGAACAGCGCCTGAGCCTCGGCCAGCGGTACGCCGACCCCGAGCACCGCGGTGAGGTCGCCCGCATTGTGCTCCACGATCTCGGCGAGGCCCGCGGTGGACAGCTCGACAGTGCCCGCAGGGGCGGCGGGCGCCCAGACCTGCTTCGTGCCGCCGCCGCGGAAGCGGACGGGCGTCCCGGCCTCGGCCGCCGCGGCGAGCGCGGAGCCCAGCTCCTCGCGGGTGGAGGGCGCCGCCGCCACCTGCATCAGAAGCGCTCCGCCACTCCCGCCTGCTCCAGCGGGTGCCGTCTGTACGGCCCGGGCACCTCGCCGCACAGCCGCGGGGTCGGCATCACCTTGCCGGGGTTGGCGCGGCCGTGCGGGTCGAACGCGCAGCGGAGGCGCTGGAAAGTGGCCAGGTCGGCCTCGTCGAACATCGAGGGCATGTAGCGCTTCTTGTCCACGCCCACGCCGTGCTCGCCCGTGATCGAGCCGCCGGCGTCCACGCACGCCTTCACGATCAAGCCGGCCAGCTCCTCGGCGCGCTCGGCCTCGCCGGGCTTCGCCCCGTCGTAGCAGACCAGCGGATGGAGGTTGCCGTCGCCGGCGTGGAACACGTTCGCCACCTGGAGCTCGTGCTCCCCGGCCAGCTCCTCGATCTGGCCGAGCACCTCGGCGAGCTTCGTGCGCGGAATCACGCTGTCCTGGACGTAGTAGTTGGGGGCGATGCGGCCCATGGCGGCGAACGCCGCCTTGCGGGCGCGCCAGATCAGCTCGCGCTCCTCGTCGTCCTGTGCCACGCGCACGCTGTCCGCCTCGCCGCAGAGTTCCTTCACGTGCTCGAAGCGCGTCTCGCACTCCGCCTCCGAGCCGTCCAGCTCGACCACGAGGGCCGCGCCCGCGTCGACCGGGTAGCCCGCGTTCGTGGCCCCCTCGGCCGCGCGGATCGACAGGTTGTCCATCATCTCGATGGCGCCCGGGACGATGCCCTCCGAGACGATCCTCGAGACGACCTCGCCGGCCTGGACGGTGGAGCCGAAGAACGCCACGAGCGTGCGCACGTCCTCGGGCTTCGGGATCACGCGCAGCCAGATCCGCGTGGCGATCCCGAGCGTGCCCTCGGAGCCGACGAAGGCACCCACGAGGTCGTAGCCCGGGTGGTCGAGCTCGGGGCCGCCGAGGGTCACCTCGGAGCCGTCCGGAAGCACGACGTCGAGGCCGCTCACGTAGTTGGTCGTGAAGCCGTACTTGAAGCAGTGCGCCCCGCCCGAGTTCTCGGCCACGTTGCCGCCGATCGTGCAGACGATCTGGGACGAGGGGTCGGGCGGGTAGAAGTGGTCCGGGCCGACCGCCTGCGAGACGGCGATGTTGGTCACACCGGGCTCCACGACCACGCGCTGGTTGGCCAGGTCGACCTCGACGATGCTGCGCATCCGGCTCAGCGAGATGAGCAGGCCCTCGGCCACCGGCGTGGCGCCGCCCGACAGCCCCGAGCCGGCGCCGCGCGCCACCCACGGCACGCCGGCGCGGTGGCAGGCGCGCACCACCGCCTGCACCTCCGCGGTGGAGCCGGGCAGCACCACCGCACGCGGGGTGACCGCGTACTGGAGCAGGCCGTCGGACTCGTACGTGCGGAGCTGGTGCTCGTGCGTGACGACGTGCTCGGCGCCGACCGCCGCACTCAGCTCCGCCAGCAGCTCTACTTCACCACCATCCAATCCAGCACCGCTGTCGATTGCAGATAGACGAGCACGCACATGACCAGGACGAGCAGGGCGCTCCACATGAGCACCTTACGGAACAGGTCACCCTCCTGGCCCGCCATCCCGACCGCCGCTGCGCCGATGGCGAGGTTCTGCGGCGAGATCATCTTGCCGAGCAC
>Ga0126306_10000111_pt1 | contig 27514 bp, 37 predicted proteins | sample Plot27_FD_92592 | JGI IMG/M metagenome (GOLD analysis project Ga0126306, IMG submission 92592) | Serpentine soil microbial communities from UC McLaughlin Reserve, CA, USA - Plot27 | ecosystem: Environmental > Terrestrial > Soil > Grasslands | place: USA: UC McLaughlin Reserve, Lake County... | reverse complement strand
TGCTTCAGCTCCTTGCGCCATACGGCCTCGCGGATCACCTGCTCCAGCTCGGCGTCGGTCGCGCCCGAGCGGAGCGGGTCACGCAGATCGGTCTCGTGGATCGAGAAGAGGCAGGTGCGGAGCTTTCCGTCGGCCGTCAGGCGGATCCGGTTGCAGTCTGCGCAGAACGGCTCGGAGACCGGGTTGATGAAGCCGATCTCGCCCGCGCCGTCGCGGAAGCGGAACACGCGTGCCGTGGCGTGCGGCTCGCGCGGCAACTCTTCGAGCGGGTGCACGCGGTCGATGATCGCCCTGATCTCCTCGCCGCTCAGCACCTGGTCCTTCGACCACGCGTGGTCGCCGTCCAACGGCATGAACTCGATGAAGCGCACCTGGTACGAGGTCGAGCGGGCGAACTCTGCGAACGGAATCGCCTCCTGCTCGGTGAAGCCGCGCAGCGCGACCGCGTTCACCTTGATCGGCGTGATCTGCGGGAAGGCGCCGATCGCCTCCAGCCCGCGCAGCACCTGCGGCAGCGAGTCGCGCCGGGTGAGCTGGAAGAAGCGGTCGCGCTGGAGCGAGTCGATCGACACGTTCACGCGCGTGATGCCCGCGTCCACAAGCGCGGCGGCGTCGCGCTCCAGCAGGTAGGCGTTCGTGGTGAGCGACAGGTCCTCGATCCCGTCGATGCGCGCGAGCATCGAAACCAGCCGGGGGAACTCGCGCCGCACGAGCGGCTCGCCGCCCGTGAGCCGCAGGTCGGTCACGCCCATGCGCGCCATCACGGACACCAGCCGCTCGATCTCCTCGAAGCGCAGGACCTCGTCACGGTCGAGCCACGGCAGGCCGTCCGCCGGCATGCAGTACTGGCAGCGGAAGTTGCAGCGGTCGGTCACGGACACGCGGAGGTCCGAGATGAGCCGGCCGTGGCCGTCGACTAGTGGTTCGGTGGTCACCTTGTGGAAGGGTACCGCCGGTGGACGTGCCGATGACCGATATTCGCGCTCCCACGCGCGGGAACCGCAAGCTGGAGCGCCTCTTCGACGCCGCGAACGCGGACCGGCGCCTCCATGCCTGGTGGTACATGCAGCAGGTGAACGCGGACCGCCGCGACATGTCGGACCACTCCTGGGTCCACATCCAGATCGTGGTCAACATCGCGCTGCGGCTGTTCCGGCTGCTGAACCGAGGCGGGGTCGAGCCGGCGATGGTGTCCCAGCACGGAATGGGCGCGCGCGATGCAGAGGTGGTGATTGCGGCCGCGTGCCTGTTCCACGACACCGGCATGTCGATCCACCGCACGGACCACGAGCAGTACAGCCTGTTCCTCGCCGCCGACCGGATGCCCAAGCTGCTCGACGGGATCTACGAGGACCCCGATCTGACCGTGGTGATCTCGGAGGCGCTCCACGCGGTGATCGCCCACCGCCGCGCCGGCGACCCGATGACGATCGAGGGAGGCATCGTGCGCGTGGCGGATGCGCTCGACATGGCCAGCGGCCGCTCCCGCATCCCGTTCGAGACCCGCCGGCCCAACATCCACTCGGTCTCCGCCGCCGCGATCGACGACGTCACGATCGAGCCGGGCGACGAGAAGGCCGTGGAGGTGAAGATCGCCATGAACAACTCGTCGGGGCTGTTCCAGATCGACGAGCTGCTGGCGACGAAGCTGCGCGGCTCAGGAATCGAGCAGCACGTGGAGGTGGTCGCGGAGATCGAGGCCGAGCACGAGAAGCGGCTGGTGCCTGTCTTCAGGATCTGACGGCCGAAGCCGCGGCGGCTATCGATGCCGCGCCGGGTCGATCAGGTTCGTCTCGGCGCGCGGCTTCTCGGACTTCTTCTCGCGGTTCTCGATCGGCACGTAGCTCTGTTCGCGAGCGCCCGTGTAGATCTGCCGCGGCCGGGCGATCTTCGTCTCCGGGTCCTGAACCATCTCGAGCCACTGCGCGATCCAGCCCGAGGTCCGCGGGATGGCGAACATCACCGTGAACAGGTCGGGCGGCAGGTTCAGCGCCTCGTAGATCAGGCCCGAGTAGAAGTCGACGTTCGGATAGAGCTTGCGCTCGATGAAGTAGTCGTCGTCGAGCGCGCGCTTCTCGAGCTCCACCGCGATGTCGAGCTTCGGGTTCCTCCCGGTGACGTCGAACACCTCGTCCACGTGCTTCTTGATGATTTCGGCGCGGGGGTCGAAGTTCTTGTAGACGCGGTGACCGAAGCCCATCAGCTTCTCGTCCTTGCTCTTCACGCGCTCGAGGAAATCCGGGATGTTGTCGGTCGTCTCGATCTGGTCGAGCATCCTCAGCACCGCCTCGTTGGCGCCCCCGTGCAGCGGGCCGTACAGCGCGGCCACGCCGGCGGCCACGGCCGAGTACGGGTCCACCTGCGACGAGCCCACGCCGCGCACCGCGTTCGTCGAGCAGTTCTGCTCGTGGTCCGCGTGCAGGATCCAGAGGACGTCGAGCGCGCGCTCGAGCCGCGGGTCGGGCTCGTACTTCGCCTCCGTCATCTTGAACATCATCGAGAGGAAGTTGCCCGGGTAGGACAGGTCGTTGTCGGGATAGACGTACGGCAGCCCCAGGTTGTGGCGGTAGGCGAACGCGGCGAGCGTCGGCACCTTCGCGATCAGCCGCACAGCGGCCATGTGGCGCTCGATCTCGTGGTCGATCTTCTTCGCGTCCGGATAGAAGGTGGACAGCGCACCGACGGTCGCGAGCAGCATCCCCATCGGGTGCGCGTCGTAGCGGAAGCCCTCGACGAACTTCTTGATGTTCTCGTGGACGAAGGTGTGGTGGGTGATCTCGAAGACCCACTCGTCGAGCTGCTCCTGGGTCGGCAGCTCGCCGTAGATCAGGAGGTAGGCGACCTCGAGGTACGACGAGCGCTCGCACAGCTCGTCGATCGGGTAACCGCGGTACTCGAGCACGCCGGCCTCGCCGTCGATGTAGCAGACCGAGCTGCGCACGGACGCCGTGTTCGTGAACGCCGGGTCATAGGTCATCAGGCCGAAGTCGTCCTCCGAGACCTTGATCTGGCGGAAGTCCATCGCCTTGACGGTGCCGTCCTCGATCTCGACCTCGTAGGACTCGCCCGTCCGGTTGTCCGTAACCGACAGGGTCTCGGCGGCCGTGGCTACCCCGCCGCCTTCGTCACGCTGTGTCTGCTCCTCGGCCATCGCTCTCTCCCTCTTTTCCCCAATTGTGGCGAACGCTTACCGCCGGCGGCGGAACAGACCCCCGACGCCGCGCCCGCGCCGCGGCGTCGGGTCGAGCTGAGCCACCTCGGCGGCCGTGATGTTGAGCGTCACGGCGCGCTCGGCAGTCCGCTCCACCTCGGGCGCGTCCACGAACTTCCGCTCCCCGGACGGCATCTCGATGACGAGCCCGTCCATGATGTTCTCGCGGTAGTTGTCGAGCACCTCGACCACCGCGCCGACCTCCTCGCCGTCCGAGCTCCGCACCGGCGTGCCGAGCTCGAGCTCGGTGTAGTGGACCGCGTAGCCGTCGTCCGCCGCCACGGCTCAGACCCGGCTCAGCGCCGCGTGCTCCTCGCTGCCCTTCTCGTGCTCCTCGTTCGCCGAGAGGTAGATGGCGAGGCCGATCGTCGCAACGACCAGGACGATCGAGATGGCGGCCACCAGGCGGGCGGCGCCGCGGGTGGCGGGGAAGCTCTCGCTCCGTACGCCGATGGCGGTCACGATCACGGCCCAGGCGGCCAGCGAGCCGGCCGCGATGTAGTAGCCCTCCACGCGCCGAAAGCTACCGAAGGACCCGGCGCCGCGTGCGCCGCTTCGCCACGCGCACGCGGGCGGGCGCGGCGGGCTCTGGCGGCCCGTGCGGGCCCCGGCGCGGCGGGTGCGGCGGCCGGTCGCGCGGGTGCGGCCGCGGGTCGCGGTCGGGCGAGCCGCCGCCGTCGTCGTCGACCATCGAGACGGGCGGATCCTTGATCGCCCACCAGACGAGGTAGAGCAGGGCCACGATCGGCACCTTGAGCGCCAGCGCGAGCCACAGGATCATCCAACCGCCTCCGCTCACGCGAGGGATCGTACCCGGATCTAGGCAGTGGGAACGGAGTCGATCGCCGTGATGCGCTTGAAGTGCTCGTAGCGGTCGTCGATCTCCTCGCGGGTGAGGTGCTCGGCGCGCTCGCAGCCGAACTCCTCGACCCAGAAAGACGCCAGTGTCGAGCCGTAGGTCATCGCGCGCCGGAGCGTGGCGTCGTCGGTTGCGCCGCCCTGGGAGTCGAGGTAGCCCATCAGGCCGCCCGCGAAGGAGTCGCCCGCGCCGGTGGGGTCGCGCACGGTCTCGAGCGGGAAGGCCGGCAGCGCGAAGAAGCCGTCCTCGGTAAACAGCGCCGCGCCGTACTCGCCCTGCTTCGCGATCACCACGCGCGGGCCCATCGCGCGCACCGCGGCCGCCGCGCGCACCAGGTTCGGCTCCTCCGTGAGCATCCGCAGCTCGGCGTCGTTCATCACGACCATGTCCACCACGCCGATCGTCTCGATCAGCGAGTCGCGCGTCTTCTCGATCCAGAAGTTCATCGAGTCGAGCGCGGCCGCCTGGACGTTGCGGCACTGCTCGCGCACGTCGCGCTGGAGGTCGGGCTGGATGTTCGCCAGGAACAGCAGGTCGCAATCGCGCGAGGCGTCGGAGAGCTTTGGCTGGAAGTCGCCGAACACGTTCAGCTGCGTGTCGAGCGTCTTCGCGGTGTTGAGGTCCCACTCGTACTCCCCGGCCCAGAAGAAGGTCTGGCCGCCCTCCACGTGCTCGATGTCGTCGGTGATCACGCCGTGCCGGTGGAGCACCTCGTACTCGGCCTCGCCGAAGTCGTCGCCCACGGGCCCGACCGGGCGCACCTCGGTGAAGTAGCTGGCCGCGAGCGAGAAATGGGTCGCCGAGCCGCCGAGCGCGCGCTCGCGCTCGCCGAAAGGCGTCCTGATCGCGTCGAAGGCGATCGATCCCACGACCGTGAGCGACATGCGGCCGGGGAGGCTAGTGCAAGGCATAGGATCCGGAGCCATGAGAGCGGTGCAGATCGAGGAGTTCGGCGGACCCGAGGTGCTGCAGGTCGCGGACCTGCCGAAGCCGGAGCCCGGCGAGGGCGAGGTGCTGATCGAGGTGACCCGGTCGGGCATCAACTTCGCGGACACGCACCAGCGCGAGAACTCGTATCTCGCCCGCTACGAGGTGCCGCTCGTGCTGGGTGGCGAGGTCGCCGGGACCACGCCCGACGGCCGGCGGGTCGTGGCGCTGCTCCGGTCGGGCGGCTACGCCGAGTACGCGGTGGCGCATGAGGCGACGGTCTTTCCGATCCCGGATGGCGTGGACGACGGCGCCGCGCTCGCGCTGATCATTCAGGGCCTCACCGCCTGGCACCTGTTCAAGACGAGCACGAAGCTCGCTGAGGGCGAGTCGCTCGTGGTGATCTCGGGCGCGGGCGGGGTGGGGAGCCTCGCCGTGCAGCTCGCGAAACCGTTCGGAGCGGGCCGGGTGATCGCCACGGCGAGCACCGAGGAGAAGCGGGCGCTGGCGCTCGAGCTCGGCGCCGACGCGGCCGTCGACCCCGCCGAGGAGGACCTGAAGGGCGCGCTGATCGAGGCGAACGGGGGGACGCCGGTCGACGTGGTGCTCGAGATGTCGGGCGGGCGGGTGTTCGAGCAGTCGGCCGACGCCTTGGCGCCGTTCGGGCGGATCGCGGCGTACGGGATTGCGGGCCGGGAGCAGAACACGGTCGAGACGGGCCGGCTGATGCGGAAGAGCCGCGCGGTCGTGGGCTTCTGGCTGATGCACTGCCTGGGTCGCAGGGACATGATGGAGGAGCCGCTCGCCGACCTGTTCGACCGCGCGGCGCGCGGCGAGCTCGTGCCCCAGATGGGCGCCACCTACGCGCTGTCCGACGTGCGCCAGGCGCACGAGGACCTCCAGGGCCGCCGCACGAGCGGCAAGCTGCTGCTGGACCCCTCCCGCTAGCTTCAGGGGCAGCGAATGACGACGTTCACCGAACTGGGCCTCTCCGAATCCACACTCGAGGCCCTCGCCCACCTGGGCTACGCGACCCCGACCCCGATCCAGGAACAGGCGATCCCGCCGCTCCTGGAGGGCCGGGACGTGATCGGCCAGGCACAGACCGGAACCGGCAAGACCGCCGCGTTCGGCCTGCCCATGGTCGAGTACGCGGACCCGAGCGACCCGAGCGTGCAGGCGCTCGTCCTGACGCCGACGCGTGAGCTCTGCATCCAGGTCACGCAGGCGCTGCGCGCGTACGGCGCCACCAAGGAGATGAGCGTCGTGGCCGTGTTCGGCGGCGCCCCGATCCGCGACCAGGCCACCCGGCTCAAGGACGCGCAGATCGTGGTTGGCACCGTCGGCCGCGTGATGGACATGATCAGCCGTCACCACCTGTTCCTGGACGACGCCCGTTACGTGATCCTGGACGAGGCGGACGAGATGCTCGACCTGGGCTTCCTCGAGGACGTCGAGGCGATCCTGCGGCGCGCACCGATGGGCCGTCAGACCGCGCTCTTCAGCGCCACGGTGCCGCCGGAGATCCGCCGCCTCGCGGACACGTTCATGCACGACCCCGTGGAGATCAAGGTCCGAGCGGCCACGCTCACGATCGACACCGTCGACCAGTTCTACGTGGAGGTGCCGGACCGCGAGAAGCCGGATGCGCTCGTGCGCGTGCTCAAGGAGGAGCGGCCCGAGCAGGCGATCGTGTTCGTCAGGACGAAGATCGGAGTCGACCGGCTCGCGCGCCGTCTGGGCGACGCCGGCGTGCGCGTCAAGACGCTCCACGGCGATATGACCCAGGGCGCCCGCGACGGCGTGATGATCGCGTTCAAGGGCGGCCGCGAGCGCCTGCTCGTGGCCACCGACGTCGCGGCGCGCGGCCTCGACATCACAGGCGTGAGCCACGTCGTGAACTACGACGTGCCGAACTCGCCCGACGTGTACGTCCACCGGATCGGCCGCACCGGGCGCGCCGGGGAGAGCGGCCGCGCGGTGACCATCATCACCCCGAAGCAGCGCCGCGAGCTCGAGGCGATCGAGCGCCACGCGAAGACCGAGATCGAGGAGTGGAGCCCGAACGGGAAGCCGCGCGAGCCGCGTCGCGACCCGGAGCGCGAGACGCGCCGCCCCCGCCACACCAAGCCGCATCCGCGCGACGGCGTGCCCTACGCCAAGCTGATCCTCTCCGCCGGCCGGCGCGAGGGGATCGAGCCCGCCGACGTGGTGAGTGTCGTCGTGGACAACACCCATCTCGAGAACGACGACGTCCGCAATGTCAAGGTCCTGGAGCGGTTCGCCTTCGTGGAGGTGCCCGCCGAGCGCGCCGGCCAGGTGGCCGACGCCGTGTCCGGGAATGAGGTCCGGGGCACCTCGCTCCGGGCGGAGGTGACGAAGAGACCATGAGCACGGCGACGATGCACACGAACCACGGCCCGATCGAGCTGGAGTTGTACGACTCGGACGCGCCGAAGACCGTGGACAACTTCCTGAAGCTGTCGCGCGACGGCTACTACGACGGCCTGATCTTCCACCGCGTGATCCCCGACTTCATGATCCAGGGCGGCTGCCCCGAGGGCACCGGCACGGGCGGCCCGGGCTACGAGTTCGAGGACGAGATCAACGAGCACAAGATCGAGCGCGGCGCTCTCGCGATGGCGAACCGCGGTCCGGACACGAACGGCAGCCAGTTCTTCATCGTCACCACCGAGGCCGCGCCGTGGCTGGACGGGAAGCACACCGTCTTCGGCCGCGTGGCCTCCGGCATGGACGCCGTGGACGCGATCGAGGGTCTCGACACCGGCCCGGGCGACCGGCCGGTGGAGGACGCGAAGATCGAGCGGGTGGAGGTAAATGACGGTTGAGCTCCTCTGGTGGGAGGGCTGTCCGTCACATCCCAAGGCGCTTGCGGATCTCGAGCGGATCCTTCGCGAGGAGGGCGCGCCCGCCGAGGTGAAGCGGGTGGAGATCGAGGACGACGAGCAGGCGCGGCGCGAGCGCTTCCCCGGCTCGCCGACTATCCGCATCGACGGCGAGGACATCGTGCCTCCGGGGGAAGGGGAGCCGTATTCGCTCACATGCCGGGTGTACCGGCTGCGTGACGGCAGGGTCTCGCCCGTGCCGGATCCCGAGGACGTGCGCGACGCGGTGAGGAGCAGGGTCGCGTGATCGGCATCGGCGGCCGGGCGCCCGAATTCGAGCTGCCGGACACGGACGGCGAGCCGCAGGCGTTCGAGACCCCGGTGGTGGTGATCTTCACCTGCAACCACTGCCCGTACGCGCTCGCCTGGCACGACAGGCTGATGGAGGTGGCGCGCGACTACGCGGACGTCCACTTCTACGCGATCAACCCGAACGACGCGGAGCGCTATCCGCGCGACTCGTTCGAGGCGATGAAGGAGCGCGTGCGCGGCGACGGGGGCTGGCCGATGCCCTACATGCACGACGCCACGCAGGAGGTGGCGCGCGCCTACGGGGCGAAGACGACGCCCGACGTGTTCGTCGTGGACTCGGGCGGCGCGCTCCGCTACCGCGGGGCGCCGGACGTCGACCACCAGGACGACAGCCTTCGCGCTGACTGGCTGCGCGAGGCGCTCGACCAGATGCTGGCCGGCGAGGAGATCGCCCGGCCGGAGACCGACCCGGTCGGCTGCAGCGTCAAGTGGCGCCGGTGATGGCGCGGATGGCGGCCTCGGTGTCGCTCAGGTCCTGAAGCAGCGCGTCCGGCTCGGACTCCCGCAGCGCGTCGAGATCGGCGAAGCCGGTGGCAACCGCCACGGCGCGGGCGCCCGCCTCGCGCGCGGCGATAACGTCGAGCGGCGTGTCGCCCACCAGCACCGCGCCGGTGGGCTCGCCATAGCGAGCGGCGGCGCGCTCGCGTGCGACCGCCACGAGGTCCGAGCGCCGCTCGTGCGGGTCCGAGCCGTACGAGCCGGCCTCGAAGTCGAGCCACCGGTCGAGCCCGAACGCGCCGACCTTGACGGCGGCGTTGGCCTCGATGTTCCCGGTGAGCAGCGAGTTCACGACGCCGTCGTGCTCGTGCAGCGCCGCGAGCGTCTCGGGCACCCCCGGATACACGCGCCCCTCCTCAGCGATCGCCTCCTTACGCGCGGCGAGCTTGACGGCGAGCTGGTCGAGCACGGCGGGAAGGTGCTCGGACGACCCGTTGAGCATCGCCATCGCGATCTGATGATCGGTGCGACCCGCGTACTCAACCCACTCCGGCGCGCCGCCCACCACCTCCCGAAACGCCTCCTCGAACGCATGGCGGCCGTGGCCGGCGGAGTCGACTAGCGTGCCGTCGATGTCCCAGAGCACGAGGAGCACGTGAGCATCTTCGCGCTTGTCCACGGGGGGTGGCACGGACCCTGGTGCTGGGACCGGCTGACCGGACCGCTCCGCGAGCGCGGCCACGAGGTGGTCGTGCCGGACCTGCCGTCCGAGGACACCGAGCTCGGGCTGGAGGACTACGCGGACACGACCGAGCGCGCGCTCGGCGATGCCGGCGACGTGATCCTGGTCCCGCACTCGCTCGGCGGGCTGGTGGGCCCGGTGGTGGCACGGCGCCGCCCGCTGAAGGCGCTCGTGTATCTCTGCGCGCTCGTGCCGGAGCCCGGCCTCAGCTTCGGCGAACAGGTATCCGCGTCCGATGAGCCGATCCTGACGATCGCCGGCGGACGCGAGATGGACGAGCAGGGCCGCTCCCACTGGCCGGACGCGGACGCGACGGTGCGGATCATGTACCCGGACCTCGAGCCGGAGGACGCGAGCTGGGCCTTCGAGCGGCTGAGGCCGCAGGCGCAGAAATCGCAGGGCGAGCGCTCGCCGGAGCCGCCTGCGGATCTGCGGGTCGAGTCGATCGTGGGAATGGAGGACCGGCTCGTGAACCCCGACTGGTCGCGCCGGGTAGCGCGCGAGCGCGTTGGCGTCGAGCCGGTCGAGATACCCACCGGTCACTTCCCGATGATCACCCACCCGGAGCTGCTCGCTGACCGCCTGGCAGAGCTCGCCTCAGCTCGCTGAGGCGGACTCCAGCGCGCGCTCGACATCGTCGGCCATCAGCGCAGCTCGACGCCCAGCAGTTCCTCGAGTTGGGGCAGCGTCGTGTCGGCGCCGCGGTGCAGCACGGCGGTCATGCCCACCGCCTCGGCTCCCTCGCAGTTCTCGCGCAGGTCGTCCACGAAAACGCAGTCGGCCGGGTCGAGGCCCACCCGCTCGGCGCCCAGCTCGTAGATCGCCGGCTCGGGCTTGTGCATGCCCTCGTCGCCCGAGATCACGACGCCGTCGAAGAGCTCCGCGAAGGTGGAGCGGTCGTAGCGGCCGGCGCCCATCGAGTTCGAGATCAGCCCGGTGCGCACCCCCTGCGCGCGTGCCCGGCGCAGTGCCTCCACCATCTCCCCGTCCTCCTGGATGTGGCCGAACATCCGGTCCACGAGCCCGTCGCGCCGCTCCGGCTCGAGCTCGAGCAGCTCCCCGAAGCGCTCGGCGAACTGCTCCTCGCTCAGCTCGCCGCGCTCCAGGCCGCGCACGCACGCGAGCGCCCGCCGGTCCTCGCGGAACAGCCGCTTGATCGCCTGCGGATCCAGGCCCTCGTCCTCGCAGAACGCCCGAAACGAGTCGAAGACGTTCGTCGTCAGGACGCCGCCGAAGTCGACCAGCAGGCCCTTCACGAGTGCGCGATCTCGCGGGCCTTCTCGGCCAGCATCGGCACGCCGCGGTCGAACAGGCCCAGGTACTCGTCGTCCGAGCCGCCGGCCTGGAAGCGCTTGTAGTTGCCCTCCATGAACACGGCCGCCTTCCACAGCGCGAGCGCCTGGTACCAGTTCAGCGCCGACATCGAGCGGCCGCTCCGCTCCTCGTAGCGCGCGATCAGCTCCTCGCGCGTGAGGAACCCCTCGCGACGGGTGACCGCGTTCAGGTTCGCGAACATCGTGTCCTGCGGGTCGTCCGGCTCGACCCACGTGACCGTCATGTAGCCCAGGTCCGCGAGCGGATCGCCGATCGTCGACAGCTCCCAGTCGAAGATCGCCACGAGCTCCGCTGGCGCGGCGTCGGCCATCATCACGTTGCCCAGCCGGTAGTCGCCGTGCACGATCGTGGCCTCCTGCGAGTCAGGCATGTTGTCCCGCAGCCACTCGGCGAGCTCCTCGACCACCGGCAGCTCGCGCGTCTTGTTGTGCTCCCACAGGCCGGTGAAACGGCGCACCTGGCGCTCGAGGTAGCCGGTCGGCTTGCCGTAGCCCTCGAGACCGCACGCGCGCCAGTCCACGGCGTGCACCTCCACAAGCGCGTCCACCAGCTCCTCCGCGGTGCGCGCCCGCTGCTCCGGCGTGTCGAGCGCGTCGGGGACCTGACTGGCGAGCACGCTGCCGTGCACCTCCTCCATCACGTAGAAGGGCACGCCCAGCACCTCCTCATCGTCGCCGACGGCCAGGACGCGCGGGACCCGCACCGGCGTGCCCTCGAGCGCGCGCAGCAGGCGCGCCTCGCGCAGCACGTCGTGCGCGGACGGTGGCAACGGCGGGCGCGGTGGCCGCCTCAGCACCACGCGCGCGTCGCCCCGGCGGACGAGGAACGTGATGTTCGAGTGGCCCTCGCCGATCCGCTCGACCTCGACCCGGCCCGCGCCGATGCCGTGCGCGTCGAGGAACTCCTCGAGCGGCTCGCGCACCACGAGCGGCGGCAGCTCGAGGCCGGCCGCCTCGCCGGCTGTGTCGACCACGTCCATCGCGGCCGGGAATCCTATGTCGTGGCCCAGGCCTCCACGAGGAACCAGCACTGGCGGCCGTCGTTGTCGCGCACCAGCTCCACGCGCAGGCGGGCGGGCACGTGCGCGTGCCCGTCCGGCGGCACGAGCCGCGCGTCGAATTCGCGCAGGCTCACGTCGCCGGCCAGCACCTCGACCAGGTGCGCCGCCACGTAGCGGCGGTCGGCCGTGTGCACCAGCTGGCGCCAGCCCAGGTGGCGCAGGGCCGGCTCGTCCAGCCGGACCATCGAGCAAAACGCCTGATTGGCGGTCCAGACCGCACCGTCCGTGCCGATCACGGCGCGGGCACCGTTCTGCTCCAGCGGCGAGTCCACCGCCCTAGGTTCGACGCCGGTGCGGGGGTTCTCCCATCAGCCGAGCGGCCTGATCTTCCGACCGCGGCATCCTCCGATCGGCCTACTACGGTCGCGGGAGCGACCCGATCGGTGTAGAAAGTGCTCGTGCCGAGCGAGCGAATTCGCGTGGTGATCGCGGACGACCACCCCCTGTACCGCACCGGCCTGGTGGACACGGTCAAGCGGAGGCCCGACCTGGAGCTGGTCGGACAGGCGGAGGACGGCGCATCCGCCCTGGAGGAGATCCGCAGCAGGACCCCCGACGTGTGCGTGCTCGACGTGAAGATGCCGGGCCTCGGCGGCGTGGACGTGCTGAAGGCGCTGGAGCGCGAGGGCCTGCCGGTGCGCGTGGTGTTCGTCTCGGCGTACTACGACAGCGACGTGGTCTACGGCGCCCTCGGCAGCGGCGCGTCCGGCTACCTGTCGAAGGACTCGACAGGCGACGAGATCTGCGACGCGCTCGTGGCCGCCGCGCATGGACGCACCACGCTCGGCACCGACGTGCAGGCGGCGGTGGCCAAGGAGATCCGCCGGCGGAGCGGCGACCAGGAGCGGTTGCTCACCCCGCGCGAGGACGAGGTGCTCCGCATGACCGCCGAGGGGCTGTCCGCGCCCGACATCGCTCGCAAGCTCCACCTGGGCGCGACGACCGTGAAGACGCACCTCCAGCGGGTCTACGAGAAGCTCGGCGTGTCGGATCGCGCCGCGGCCGTGGCCGAGGCGATGCGGCGCGGCATCCTCGACTAGCGCCGGCCGTTGCCGCCGTCCGGCATCCAGAAGTCCACGGTGGTGCCCTCGCCGGGCGCGCTCGTGAGGGCGAAGCGCCCACCCGCCGCCTCGGCTCGCTCCCTCATCGACCGCAGGCCGATGTGGCCGACGTCGGGCGCTGCCTCCGGGCTCGGCACCGCGAAGCCTTGGCCGTCGTCCCGCACCCGCACGGCCACGCCGGCGCCGCGCCGCTCCAACAGGACGTCGACCGAGCTGGCGTGCGCGTGCTTGCGGACGTTCGTGAGCGCCTCGAGCGCGACGCGGTAGAGCACCGCCCGCGACTCGGGCGAGGGCTCGGAGTCGAGCCGGTTGTCCACGCGCCAGTCGAAGCCGTCGTGGTTGAACGAGTCGGCCAGGAACAGCTCGAGCGCCGGAGCCAGACCCGCCTCGTCGAGGGCAGGCGGCCGCAGCTCGAACAGGAGCCGGCGCAGGCGGGTGTTCGCCTCGCCCAGCGTCTCGCGAGCCTTGAGCGCCACATCGCGCGCGACCGGGTCGGTGAGCTCGGCGATCAACCCGTCGAGACGCAGGCCGGCGGCGGACACGGCCTGGGCCGTGTCGTCGTGGATGTCGGCGGCGATACGCCGGCGCGTCTCCTCCTCGACGGCGACCAGCTCGGCGACCAGCTTCGCCTGCTCGGCCTGGCGGCGCTCGATCTCGTCGGCCGCTGTGTTCAGCGCGTTCGCGACGGCGGTGAGCTCGGCGAAGCCGTGCGGCACAGGTGCGCGGGCCGTGAGGTCACCTGCGCCGAAGCGGCGCGCGGAATTCACTACGGCCGTCGTCCAGCGCTCCAGCAGGAGCTTCGTCGCCAGATAGCTGAGCAGCAGCGCAAGCGCGAGCCCGATGACGCCGAGCACCACGAACCGTTCCATGTCCATGTTCGGATCCGCGAAGACGGCCGCCGACGGCCGGCCAGCGGCCACGAAGAGCCGCCGCCCGGCCGGGCCGCCGACCGGGGCAAAGCCCTGGATGCGCTTCACGCCGTCGGGGCCCTGCACCTCGGTGGTCCCCTGGCGCTGCTGAAGAACGGCGCTGATGAGCGGCCGCTGCCGTAGGCGATGTCCCACCGCGCCGGGACGGGATGGCATGCGCGCGAGGAGCGTCCCGCTGGCGTCGAAGAGGATCATCGTCGCGCCACGCGGCGGCTCGTGCAGCGCGGTTGCTTCGGCGAGCGTGCGGATGTCGATCGCCACGAACAGCACGACGGGCGGGGCGCCGGGCTCGGCGCGAACGGCCTGGGCGCCGACCAACGAGCCCATCCGCGACAGCGGGTCCGGCCCGTAGTCCGTGAGCACGAAGCGCTCACTCCGGAGCGCCCGGCGGAACCAGGTCGCCCCGGCGAGGTCCGGAAGCCGGTTCCCCTGGATGAAGCCCTGATGGGTCGCCCCGCAAAGGAGCGCGCCGCCCGCGGTCGCCGCGCCAATCGAGCTGTAGCGCCTGCTCGACTCGGGGACGAGCCCGAGCAGGCGCTCGCAGCTCCGGCGGCCGGGGTGGGCCGCGACGTCGCGGGCGAGCGGGCCGACGAAGCCCGCCGTGCCGGCCATCACCCGCCGGACGTCGGCGCTCACGACGCGCGCGGTGTCCAGCACGTTCTCCCGGGCCGTTTCGCGCGCTTCACGGCGCTCCGCGAGCTCCGTCACGGTCGCGACCACGGTGACCGGCGTGAGCGCCACGAGCACGAGCAGGGCGATGCGTCCGCGTAGTCCGAGTCGCATGGTTCTGGCGCAGTCTCGCTCAGGCGGCGGCGGGGCGCGTGTCTAAGCTAGGGCCGCGTGAGACCGAACCGACTCGCATTCCCGCTCGCGATCCTGCTCTCCCTGGTGCTCGCCGCCCCCGCCGCGGCGGCGTTCGACTGGAAGACGCAGGTGATCGACTTCGAGTTCCAGCCAGCGGAGCGCAAGATCAGCGTGGGCGACACCGTCACCTGGAACTTCGCCGTTGGCGGCCACACGAGCGCCAGCGTGGGCGGTCAGCCCGACTCGTGGAAGTCCGCCGAGACGGGCACGAACCCCTCGGGCACGAGCTTCACGCACCAGTTCGACACGCCCGGCAGGTACCAGTACGTGTGCCTCCAGCACCGGGACTTCATGAAGGGCTCGGTCGAGGTGGGCACGGACACGGTGATCGACTCGATCGACAGGTTCAAGACGAAGCGCATCGGCCGCAGGGTGAGGCTGAGCTTCCTGCTGAACGAGCCGGCCACGGTCACCTACAGGCTGCGCGGGCCGTCGCGCCGCACGGTGAAGAAGGGCCGGTTGGACGCGGGCACGCACAGCTTCACGCTGAAGCGGCTCAAGAAGGGGACCTACCGCGGCAAGCTCACCGTCGTGGACGACTTCGACAAGAAGGTCACCCCGCGCAACTTCTTCGTCATCCGCTGAGCTCATGAGGGCCGTGCGAATCGGGGCGGCAGCCGTGGCGCTCGCGCTGGCGCTGGCCGCGCCGGCGGCCGCGCGCGATCCGGGCCGCTGGACGCTCACCGGCTGGAGCTCCGTGCCGAACAACTACTGGCAGGGCGTCACCCAGCAGGGACCGGGCAGGCCGTTCTTCTTCTCCGGGATCTTCACCGGGCTGCACCGCACGGCCCCGAACCTGCGTCAGACCGGGTCCGTCGACCCCGTGATCCCGCCACTTGTCCTCGCGACCGAGGGCTACAACCACGTGGGCGACATCGGCTACCAGGGCGGCCGCGTGCTGCTGCCGCTCGAGTGCTACACACCCGGCGGGCCGAACGGCGGGAACACGTGCGGCACCGGCTCGATCGGCGTGGCCGATCCGGCCACGCTCGCGTTCCAGTACTACGTCAAGCTCGATCCGGCGGAGATCCCGAAGGCGATGTGGGTGGAGCCGTCCCCGGACGGCGAGCTCCTGTGGACATCGAGCGGACAGGACCTGCTGGCGTACAGCGCCGCTGACGTGACGGCAGCGAACGCCGCGCCGGGCGCGGCTCCGATCCACTCGGTGCGGCGGCTGCCGGGTGCGGTGTCTCCCAGCGGCGTTACGGGCGCCGCCGTCTACCGCGGGCGGCTGCTGCTCGCGGGCTCGCAGGGCACGACCTACCAGGTGTGGTCGGTGAACACCACGACCGGCAAGCGGCGGCTCGAGCTCGAGCTGCCGAACGTGCAGGGCGAGTCGGAGGGACTGACGCAGGTGCCGCGGCTCGGCGGGCGGCTCCACTACCTCGTAGCTCCGCTGGCCTCGCAGCCGACCTTCGGGCCGACCGTGGGTCTCCTTCACTTCACGTCCGGCCGGTGGGCCGGCCGCGGGCTGAAGGTGACGGCCCGCTCGCCGAACGCGACGAGCCTCACACCGAAGGTGAACGTGACCGTGAAGCGGCGCCGCCACCCCGTCGCCGGAGCCAGGGTGAGCGTGGCCGGGTTCAGGGCGACGACGAACCGCCGCGGGCGGGCGACGGTGAGGCCGAAGCTCGGCGTGCCCGGTACCTTCGCCGCGATGGCGCAGAAGGAGCGCCTGCGCGGCCGGTCGAAGTTCGCCCACTACGGGCCGACAACGCCCGTGGCGACGGCCACGCGAGCGGCGCGCTAGGCGATCTCGTCGACGTGGCGGATGTTCGCCGCGTCGTCCTCGTCGCCGCTCGCCGCGGCGTCGAACCAGCCATCGAGGATCTCGGAGAGGACTGCCTCGCTCGTGGTGCGGAGCGAGAGCGCGAGCACGTTCGCGTCGTTCCAGCGCCGCGCGCCGCGGGCGGTCTCGGCGTCGGCGCAGAGCGCCGCGCGGATTCCGGGCACCTTGTTGGCCGCGATCGAGGCGCCCGTGCCGGTCCAGCAGCACACGATGCCCCGCTCCGCCCGGCCGTCGGCCACGTCGCGAGCGGCCGCCTCGCTGGCCCACGCCCAGTCGTCGCGCTCGCCGTCGCTCAGCGCACCGTGCACAAGCGGCTCGTGCCCGCGCCGCTCGAGCTCGCGCACCACGGCCTCAGCAACGCCGGTGCGCTCGTCTGCCGCCACCGAGATTCGCATCGTCCTCAGCCTAGTCTTGAGGCGTGCCCGAGTTGCCCGAGGTCGAGATCACCGCACGCCGCCTGTCGGCCGGCGTCGCCGGGGCGCGCGTGGAATCCGCGCTCGCGCCCGGGCTGGTCGCACTCAAGACCTTCGATCCGCCGCTCGATGCGCTCGCAGGCGGGGAGCTGGACGGCGTGCGCCGGATCGGCAAGATGCTCGCCGTCGAGGCGGGTGATCTCACGCTCCTCGTCCACCTCATGTCGGCCGGCCGGCTCCAGTTGTTCGACGAGCGCGCCTCGCTGCGCGACCGCGCGTCGCGGATCCTGGTACGGCTCGTGGACGGCCGGGAGCTCCGGCTGCGCGAGTTCGGCACCCAGCAGCGCGCGTGGGCGAAGCTGCTGAGCGCGGACGCGGTCGCCGGCGACGAGGCGGTGGCCACCCTGGGCCCCGACGCGTACCCGCCGCCGCCCGGGGACGAGCTGGCGAAGCTGCTCGGCCAGCCGCGCCACCTCCACCCGCTGTTGCGCGACCAGCGGACGATCGCGGGGATCGGCCGCTCCTGGGTGGACGAGCTCTTGTGGACCGCGCGGCTGTCGCCGTTCCAGAAGGGATCGGAGCTGGACGGCGACGAGGTCGAGGCGCTCCACACCGCGATGGACGAGGTGCTCGGCGGAGCCATAGCCCACTACGAGGACGTTGTGGGCGACACGATCCCCGACAAGATGCCGATGCCTTTGCAGGTGCACAGGCGGGCCGGCGAGGAGTGCCCCCGCTGCGGCGCCCGCATCGAGGCGATCCACTTCAAGGACTACGTCATGTGCTACTGCCCGGAGGAGCAGACGGGCGGCCGGGTGCTGAAGGACCGTAGGCTGTCGAGGCTGCTCAAGTGATCGAGCCAGGCCACACCGCACCCGACTTCGAGCTGCCCGACCAGGACGGGCAGATCGTCCGGCTGTCCGATTTCCGCGGCCGCCCGGTCGTCCTCTACTTCTACCCGAAGGCCGACACGCCCGGCTGCACCACCCAGGCGTGCGGCGTGCGCGACCACCTGCCGGACTACGAGGACGCCGGGGCGGTCGTGCTCGGAGCGTCGCCCGATCCGGTCAAGGCGGTGAAGCGCTTCCACGACAAGCAGGGGCTGAACTTCACCCTGCTCGCCGACGAGGACCACTCGGTGGCCGACAGCTACGGCGTCTGGGGCGAGAAGTCGATGTACGGGAAGACATTCTGGGGCGTCCAGCGCGCCACGTTCATCATCGACCCAGACGGGACCGTCGCGCACGTGATCCCGAAGGTCTCGCCGAAGACACACGACGAGCAGGCGCTCGCCGCCCTCGCGAACCTCCGCGACGCGGCGTAGACATGGGCTGGCTCGCCCTCATTGCCGTGGTGGTGGTCACGGTGTACGTGGCGCTGATCGCCGCCCTCGTCATCGGCTCGCGGCAGTGGGACCTCCGCGTGATCGCGAAGCTCGTGCCGCACTGCGCCATCCTGTTCAAGCGGCTGCTGGGCGACCCGCGCGTACCGACGCGCTGGAAAGTCGCCTCGGGGTTCGCGCTCGTCTACCTCGCGTTCCCGTTCGACCTCGTGCCCGACTTCATCCCGGTGGCGGGTCAGCTCGACGACGCGATCATCGTCGCGCTCGTGCTCAGGGGACTGTTGCGCAGCGCCGGGCCGCGGCTCATGCGCGAGCACTGGCCGGGGCCGACCGCCCTCCTGGTTCCGCTGGAGCGCTTCGCCGGGACGGCTCCGGTGGCTCGCGGTGGATGGCAACGCCGGCGATGACGAGCGCCACCCCGGTCAGCTCGCGCGCCGACGGGATCTGGGTCAGCACGACGATCCCGATCACCGTCGCGGTGGCCGGCAGCAGCGACACCATCAGCGCGTAGGTGGCGCGCGGCAGCCGCCGCATCGCGAACTGGTCCGACACGTATGGGATCACGGAGGAGCAGAGCCCCACGCCGACCCCCGCGAGCAGTGCGACGGGATCGCCCAGGACGGGGACCACCTGCCATCCGCCGAGCGGGGTCACCACGACCGCGGCGACCAGCATCGAGGCGGCGAGGCCGTCGATCCCCGTCAGCGCCCCGGACCGGGACACGCGGTGGGCGAGCACGATGTACGCGGCGAACAGCACGGCGTTGACGAACGCGAGCGCGATTCCGAGCGGCTCGCCCTCCAGGTGCACGCCGGTGAGCGCGTAGACCCCGGCCACAGCCATCGACAGCGCGACGATGTTCCGCTGTGACCGTGCGCCGAGCGCGGCCAGCGCGATCACCGGCAGGAACTCGATTGCCGCGACGGTCGCCAGCGGGAGCCGGTCGATGGCCAGGTAGAAGCAGGCGTTCATCACCGCGAGGACGGCTCCCCACTGGACGAGCAGCCACCTGCCGTCGCGGTCGAGGCGGCGGACGGCCCGCCACGGACGCCGCCAGGCCGCCAGGACGAGCGCGGCGGCCGCGATCCTGAGCCATGCCACGCCGAGCACGTCAACGCGGGCGAACAGCAGGACGGCGAAGGCCGGGCCGAGGTAGTGGAACACGGCGCTGACGACGAACCACGCGTGAGGCGGGATTCGCTGCGACTCGGTCATTCCCGGACAGGCTTCCGCACGATCCACGGCCGGTACAGGGTCAATCGACGGTATTCTGCGACTGATGGCTTCGAATGGCCTGCTCGATGAGACCAATCGCCTTCTGATCGCCGAGCTACAGCGCGACGCACGTCTGTCGCTCGCGGAGCTGGGCCGACGCGTGGGCCTGTCGTCCCCGGCCGTGGCCGAACGGCTGCAGCGGCTCGAGCAGAGCGGGACGATTCGCGGCTACCGGGCGGAGGTGGACCCGCGCGCCGTCGGGCTGTCCCTCAGCGCGATCATCCGCGTCCGGCCGTCACCGGGTCAGATCGAGAATGTCGCGGAGCGCGCGCGAGAGACGCCCGAGGTGGTCGAATGCCACCGGGTGACGGGGGATGACTGCTACGTCATGCACGCCCACCTGCGGGACGTGACGCACCTGGAGGAGGTCATCGACCGCTTCACCGTCCTCGGTCTGACGACCACCTCGATCATGCAGTCGTCGCCGGTGCCGGGCCGGCCGATCGACCTCAGTTGACCGTCAGCTCGCCCTCCATGCCGGCCTGCTTGTGGCCGTCGACCGGGCAGTAGAACTCGTACTTGCCCGGCTTCAGCTCGGCGCCCGCCTTCGAGACGCCGCCCTTTTCCACGGTGTCGCCCGAGACCTCCACGCCGTTCCCCTCGATCTCGACGGCGTGCGGGAGGCTCGACGGGTTGTCCATCACGATGGTGACCTTGCCCGCCTTGGCGGTGAGCGAGCTCTTGTCGAACTTGAGCGCGCCGCCCGGATCCGCGGCGATCTTGAGCGTCTGCCCGCCGCCACCACCGCCCGAGCTCGCGCCTCCGCCGCTCGACTCCGTTTGGGTCGCGGCCCCTGAGCCTCCCCCACCCCCGCCGCCGTTGTCGTCGTCATCGCCGCCGCAGCCGGCGACCGGGATCGCGAGGGCGCAGAGCAGGGCTATGAGGGAGAAAGCGCGCATGTAGGGGTCTACGCACCCCTGTCGGGCGAAGTTCAGTAGTTCAGCTTGCCGCGCATGACCTCGGCGCCGCGCATCTCGCCGGCGGCGTGACGGGTGATCACGACCACGTGATACTCGCCGGGCTTGACCGCGGCGGTCAGCTCCGCCGCGGCGGTGCCGTCGGGGCGGGCGCGGAAGTTGCCGCCGTGGACCCAGCGGCCGTCCGTTCGCACGCACCAGAGCTCGTAGGTCCTCCCGCGCATCACCGGCAGGTGATCGGCGTGGAGCTTCACGCGGGTGCCGGCCTCGACCGCCGCCACGTCCGCCGTGCCCGCGGCGCCGCCGCCGGCAGGCAGGCTCCAGAGATCCGCGTGTGCGTAGGCGGTGTTCGAGGAGCCGGGAACGATCGCTATGAGCAGCGCCGCCACGACCGCCGCCACGGCGACGGCCGGAATCGCCAGGCGCGGCCAGCGCCGCCGGCGCGGGGCCGAGCGCGCCCGGTCGCGCACGAAGCGGTCGAGCACCTCGTCCTCGAGGCCCGGCGACGGCACCGCAACCTCGGCGTCGGCCTGGACGAGGTCGAGCAGAGCGGGGAGCTCGGTGAGCGAGCGGACCTCGGCGGCACACCGCGGGCACTCCGCGAGATGGCCGCGCATCTCCTCCATCTCGTCCGGCTCGAGCGCGCCGAGCACGTACGCGCCCACCTGGTCCGCATGGCTCCGGCAGCCGCTCATGGCTCGATCTCCATCTCGTCGAAGATCAGCCGCAGGTGGCGCAGCGCGTAGGACGTGCGGCTCTTCACCGTGCCGATCGGCACGCCCGTCTTGTCCGCGATCTCCCGCATGGTCAGTCCGCCGTAGTGCGCCAGCCGGATCACCTCGCGATGCGGCGGCGACAGCCGCGCCAGCGCGGCCGTGACCTGCCACCGCAGCACGGCCTGGTCGAGGGCGGCGTCGACCTCGGCCGCGCCGTCGAGCGCGCTCTCGTTGTCGGTCCGCTGCGGGCGCACGGCTGCGCGCCTGTGGGCGTCGATGATCCGGTTGCGGGCGATCGCGTACAGCCACGTGCGGACGCTCGCGCGCCGCTTGTCGTAGTCGTTCGCGTGGCGCCACACCTGCGCGAAGACGTCCTGAACCACCTCCTCCGCGAGCTCTCGGTCCCCGAGCGCGCTCGTCGCGAATCCGAACAGCTCGGGCGCATAGCGCCGGTAGAGCTCGCGCAGCTCGTCTCCGCTGCGGTCCCCCCGCAGCCTCTGAACGAGGGTCGCGTCGCTCGACGCCATGCCCTTACCTATACGCGATTCCGCGCGCCCTGGTTCGCCATGACGACGAAGTGTCCAGGCGCAAAGCGGGTTCCCCTCCAACCCTGGCGTATCCGCACCCGCAGGCCGAGGTCGCGCAGCCTGCCCGCCACGGCGAGCGGCCGGTGGAGCCTCTGGCGGTGCGTCTCGTGTCCGCGGCGCCACGCGCCGTCCACCTGGCGGAAGGTGGTCATGCGGCGCGTGAGCACCGCGCCGGCACGGTCCTCGATCGCCTCCACCAGGATCGCCCAGTCGTCGCCCTCGGACCACCCCCGGACCGGCTCCGAGCCCGGGATCCGGCCCGGGCCGGCGAGGTCGAACGCGAACAGGCCGCCTGGCTCGAGCATGGCCGGCGACGAGTCGACCGCGATCACGTCGTGGCCGGCGGCGACAAGCGCGCGCGTAGTCACGCCGTTTCCGCAGCCGAGGTCAACCACCGGGCCGCGCGGCTCGCCAAGCAGCTGGCGGATCTCATCAGCCGCCGCCTCGGCCAGCGCGGTGAACCCGCGGGCATGGATGTAGGCGAGATCGTCGCCGTAGTGGCCGGTGCGCGAAGCCTCGGCTCCCACGCCGCGCACCGTACCTTTCCCGACGTGCCCGCCGCCCCCATCGCAAGCCTGGGCGAGTCGTTCGACTCCTTCTTCGACGCGGTCGACAAGTTCTTCTCGAACCTCGCGTCGGTGCAGCTCCTGCCGCTGCTGCTCGCCCTGCTCCTGTTCACGTGTTACCTCACGCTGCGCGCGCGGGCGAGCTTCAACGTGCTCCGGGCGGCGTACCCGACGGAGCGCATCGAGTTCCTCAGGATCTGGGGCGCCTACTTCGCTGGGTATGGCTTCAACGCCGTGATCCCGGCCCGCGGCGGCGACGTCGTGCGGCTGTTCCTCACGAAGAACTCGGTGCCGAACTCGAGCTACCCGGCGGTGGCCGCGACCTTCGTGGTCGAGCTGCTCTTCGACGTGGTCATGGGCTCGCTGATGCTGCTGTTCGCGTTCACCCAGGGCGTGTTCCCGAAGCCGCCGGACTTCGCGAAGCTGAACGCGTTCGACCTCTCGTACTTCGCGCAGCACCCGGAGCTGATGCTGTTCGTGCTCACGCTCGCCGGCGTGGCCGGCCTGGCGGGGTTCGCCATCCTCAGCATCCGGGTCAAGGCCTTCTGGGAGCGGGTGCGGCAGGGGTTCACCATCCTGCAGGACCGCGACCGCTACATCCGCGAGGTATTCCTGGTGCAGCTGGGCGGCTGGTGTTTCCGGTTCGCGGCGTTCTGGATGCTGCTCGAGGCCTTCAACGTGGGCGGCTCCGTGAAGAACGTGCTGCTGGTGCTGGGCGTGAACGCGGTGTCGGCGGCGGTGCCGTTCACGCCGCAGGGCGCCGGCGTGCAGCAGGCGCTGATCGCGAAGGTGTTTGCCGGGACGGCGTCCGGGGCGACGGTCGCGTCCTACTCGGTGGGCCAGCAGATAGCGATCGGCGCGCTCACCTTCGGCATCGGGTTCGGCGCGATCTTCTTCATCTTCAGGTACCGCAGCTTCAGGGAGGTGATCCACCGCGGCCAGGCGGAGCGCGCTACGTCCCGAAGCCCTCGCGAGCCTCCCGCACGAGAATGACGGCCTCGGGGAACAGCGTCTGCATCGCCGCACGCAGGTCCTGCACCTGCTGCTCGGCGTTCCCCTGCAGGTTGAGCCGGTTGATGCCGGCGACGGTCATGTCGACCGCCAGCTTGATGGCGTTGTCGGCCCAGGCCACTTTCTGCGCTCCCTGCATCCGCTGAGCGAACTCCTCCATGCGCCGGCGGAGCTCGTCGGGATCGCCGAAGAGGCCGCCGAATGGGTCTTCTGAGGACATGTGTCAAGGGTAGGGGAGGACCCGATATTGTCGCGCGACCAATGCGGATCTCGGACATCATGACCCAGGGCGTCGTGACCGCCGATACCGGCGACACGCTGCGGCACGCGGGCGAGCTGATGCGCGACCGCAACGTCGGCTCGGTGGTGATCTGCGAGGCCGGCCGGCCTGTCGGGGTGATCACGGACCGCGACCTGGCGCTCGCGGTCGTCGCGGACCGCGTGGATCCCGACACCCCCGTCGGCGATCACGCGTCACGCCCGATCGTGACCGGCGAGGTGGAGATGCACATCGAGGAGGCCGTCGCGCTGATGATCCAGCACCGCGTGCGGCGCCTGCCGGTCACGGACGGCGAGGGCCTCGTGGGCATCGTCACGATCGACGACCTGGCCGTGCGGGCCGGCGACCTGCACCAGGCGCAGCAGATCACCGCCGAGGTGGCGAAGGCGGCGCTGCCGGAGTTCTACTTCCACCAGCGCGGAGGCTGAGGGATGGCGCAGCTCACACCGGACCAGCTCCGCACCCGCCAGCGGATCGAGGGCCTGATCAGGCTGGCCGCTCCCGCGCTCGACTTCGTGCTCGCCGTCGGCGAGCGGGTGTCGAAGGTGGTTGAGCCGGACGACGTGGAGTACTACCCGCCGCGCGTGACGAGCGAATCGCCTCCGCCCCTGAAGCGGACGTGACGCGCGACGAGCAGCTTCAGTGGGAGGCCCGCTGGGCCGTCCCGGCGGCGATCGCGTCCTTCGGCGCCGCGGTGTTCCTCATCATCAGCGCGACGGTCTTCTTCCCGAAGGACCGGGAGGGGATCGGGCGAGCACCCGACCTCCTGCTCTCGATCGACGACCAGTCCGGCGCGTATCTGGCCTCGGCGGTGCTGACCGCGCTCGCCGCGCTGCTCCTGCTCGGCGTCTTCTACTACCTCTTCCGCGCGGTGGTGGCGCGCGGCGGCGGCGTGCCGTCCTGGTTCGTCTACCTCGTGTACGCGGCACCCGTGCTGTTCGCGCTCGGCAGCGTCGCCTATGCGCTCCAGGCCACCGACATCGCGGACCAGTTCGCCTCGGGCACGCCGATCCGCGGGCAGGCCGGCGAGGACCGCGCCGAGGAGCTGAGCGACATCAGCCCCGTGCTGGTCGCAGCCCAGACGGCGGGCACGGTGGGCGTGGCGTTCCTGTTCGTGATGCTCCCACTGCGCGCCCGCCGCGTCGGGCTGCTCACTCCGTTCATGGGCATCCTCGGCGCCATCGCCGGCGGGCTGATCGTGTTCCAGCTCGCGGGCGTGTCGGCGATCGTGCAGGGGTTCTGGCTCGGCGCGCTCGGCATGGTCTTCCTCGGCCGCTGGCCGGGCGGGCGCGGGCCGGCCTGGGAGACCGGCGAGGCGGAGCCGTGGCCGTCGGCGGCTCAGCGGCGCGCAGGGCTGACGGCCCCGCCGGAGGAGCCTTCGCCCGACCCCGCGCCGGCAGAGCCCGAGACGGTGCCCGAGCGGCCCGCGTCGCGGAAGCGGCGCAAGAAGAAGCCCTGAACCGGCGCTAGGCGATCGCCGGCGCGTCCGGCAGGCGCTCGAGCGCCGCCTCCATGTCCGCCTCCGAGAACTCGGGGTCCTCGAGGCGGCCCGCGAGGTAGTTCTCGTACGCGGACATGTCGAAGTGGCCGTGCCCTGACAGGCCGAGCAGGATCACGCGCTCCTCGCCCGCCTGCTTCGCGGCCTCAGCCTCGTCCAGAACGGCGCGGATCGCGTGCGCCGGCTCCGGGCCCGGGATGATCCCCTCGGTCCGGGCGAAGCGGAGCGCCGCCGCGAACGTCTCGTTCTGCTTGTAGGCGCGCGCCTCGACGAGGCCGTTCTTCACGAGGCCGCACAGCATCGGCGAGTCGCCGTGGTAGCGGAGCCCGCCCGCGTGCACGGGCGCGGGCACGAAGTCGTGGCCGAGCGTGTACATCGGCATCAGCGGTGTCAGCCCCACCGTGTCGCCGAAGTCGTACCTGTAGGCCCCGCGGGTGAGCGTCGGGCAGGCTGCCGGCTCCGCGGCCAGGAAGCGCGTCTTAGCCTGGCCGCGCAGCACGCGCCGCGCGAACGGAAAGGTGAGGCCCGCGAAGTTCGAGCCGCCGCCCACGCAGCCCACGATCACGTCGGGCTCGTCACCCGCCATCTCCATCTGCGCGATCGCCTCCTGGCCGATCACGGTCTGGTGTAGGCAGACGTGATTCAGGACGGAGCCGAGCGCGTAGTTCGTGCCCTCGTCACCGGCCGCGACCTCGACGGCCTCCGAGATCGCGATGCCGAGCGAGCCGGTGGGGTGCTGGGCCTGGCTCTTGCCGGCGTCGGTCGTGTCGCTCGGCGAGCGGATCACGGTGGCGCCCCAGCTCTCCATCATCGCGCGCCGGTAGGGCTTCTGGTCGTAGCTCGCGCCGACCATGTAGACGATGCACTCGAGGCCGAAGAGCCCGCACGCCAGCGCCAGCGCGGATCCCCACTGCCCGGCGCCGGTCTCGGTGGACAGGCGCCTGACGCCGGCCTGCTTGTTGGCGTACGCCTGCGCGACCGCGCTGTTCGGCTTGTGCGAGCCGGCCGGTGAGACGCCCTCGTACTTGTAGTAGATCCGTGCGGGCGTATCGAGCTCGCGCTCGAGCCGGTGAGCGCGGAAGAGCGGCGTTGGGCGCCACAGCCGGTAGGCGTCGCGCACCTCCTCCGGGATCTCGACCTCCGGATCGGCGGACACCTCCTGGCCGATGATCTCCATCGGGAAGATCGGCGTGAGGTCGTCGGGCCCGGCGGGCTCCATCGTGCCCGGGTTGAGCGGCGGCAGCGGGTCGCCGGGGAGGTCCGGAAGCAGGTTGACCCAGTGCGTCGGGATGCGGTCCTCGGTGAGGACGAACTTCGTCGGCTCGGTCACGGAGCGATCCTAGACCGCGCCGGCCGCCGCCGCGATCTCCGTGTAGGCGGCCGCGGGATCGCCGGTACCGAAGATCGACGAGCCGGCCACGAACAGCGTGGCGCCGGCCTCGCGGGCGGTGCCGGCGGTCTCCGCGTCGATGCCGCCGTCCACCTCGATCGGCACGTCCGGGCCGAGCAGCTCGCGCAGGCGCGCGATCTTGGCGGTCGAGCTGTCGATGTAGGCCTGGCCGCCCCAGCCCGGGTTGACGGTCATGCACAGCACGTGGTCGAGGTCGCCGGCCACGCCCCGCACCACGTCGGCGGGCGTGGCGGGGTTGAGGGCGAGACCCACGTTCAGCCCCGCGCCGCGCACGGCCTGGAGCGCGTAGTTCACGTGCGGCGTGGCCTCCCAGTGGACTGCGATCGAGTCGGCGCCGGCCTGCGCGAAGTCCTCGAGGCGCCGCTCGGGGCGCTCGACCATGAGGTGCACGTCGAGCATGCCGTCACGCCCGTGCACGAGGTCGCGGAGCGCCTCGACGATCAGCGCTCCGATCGAGATCGGCGGCACGAAGTGGCCGTCCATGACGTCCACGTGAATGACGCGCGCGCCGGCGTCCATCACCGCCTCGACCTGCTCGCCGAGGCGCGCGAAGTCGGACGCCAGGATCGACGGCGCTACGCGGACGTCACCGAGAAGGTCGTGGGCCGGCACGGCCGGGCGACCGTACCAGCCCCGACCGTCGTCTCAGTTCCCGGGCTCCACCCGGTTCTCGTCGCCGTCGTCGATCTGGTCGAGCGACGTGACGTCCCGCCGGTCCACGTGCTCGCAGTCGTTGTCCACCTGGTCGAACTGGTCCGCCTTCACGCGGTCGGTGCCCTCGCCGCAGTGCACGAGGTCCACCTCGCCGTCGCGGACGCGGAAGCGGTCGTTGCCGTTCCCGCCGGTGAGCTCGTCGCCGTTCGGGTCGCCGATGAACGCCACGTCGAAGCGCGACAGCGCCCACAGGCGGTCGGGCCCGTCGCCGCCGTCCTCGCGGTCGCGGCCGCGGTTCGCGAAGATCGGGTCGGCGCGTTCGCCGCCGCTCAGCGTGTCGTCGTCCTTGCCGCCCGAGATGAAGTCGTGGCCGGCCTCACCGTTGATCGTGTCCGTGCCCAGGCCGCCGCG
>Ga0126306_10000110_pt1 | contig 27563 bp, 28 predicted proteins | sample Plot27_FD_92592 | JGI IMG/M metagenome (GOLD analysis project Ga0126306, IMG submission 92592) | Serpentine soil microbial communities from UC McLaughlin Reserve, CA, USA - Plot27 | ecosystem: Environmental > Terrestrial > Soil > Grasslands | place: USA: UC McLaughlin Reserve, Lake County... | reverse complement strand
GAAGAATTAAAACCTGATATAATACTTGGGATTGGAGGGGGAAAATCAGTTGATGTTGGAAAGATGATTGCATATTGTATTAAAAAACCATTTATAAGTATACCAACATCTGCTTCTCATGATGGTATTTCAAGTCCATTTGTATCTTTAAAAGGGTCAAATAAACCTCATTCTATTAAAGTAAATACACCAATAGGAATCTTGGCAGATATTAAATTAATCTCTGAAGCACCTACTAGGTTATTGTCAAGTGGGTGTGGAGATTTAATAGGTAAACTCACTGCTGTAAAAGATTGGGAATTAGCAAGAGATGATAATAATGAATATTTCGGAGCCTATTCTGCTCATTTAGCGAAATTAAGTGCGGATATTATCATGAATAAATCAAAAGAATTATTACTAAATGAATATGGAGTTAGAACAATCATAGAGGCGTTAATAAGTGCAGGAGTTGCTGCAGGAATAGCTGGAAGTAGCCGTCCTTGTTCGGGATCCGAACATCTTTTCAGTCATGCTCTTGAGTATATTACAGATGGTAATTGTGGTCTTCATGGAGAAAGGGTTGGACTAGGTACTATAATCATGTCCAAGCTTTATGGTATGGATTTTGAAGGAATTATAGCTGTTCTCGAAAATGTTAAAGCTCCTGTCAAAGCTAATCAAATAAATTTAACTGAAAAAGATGTTGTTCAATCATTGGTAATTGCCCAAGATTTGAGGCCAGAAAGATACACTATTCTAAGTAAAACAAAACTTGATAAAAAATCAGCTTATGAATTAGCAAAATCATCAAAGGTCATTTAATAATTAAATTAAAATAAAATAAAATAAAATCTATTGTACTATACAAAAACTATTCTCTTTATTTATTAAATCAAAGTACTGAAAATAATTTTTCCGAAGAGATCTATTCAAAAAAGAGTATAAAAAAATGAAGATACTATTTATTATTTATTATTCAGTTTTGTTTTCAGATTTGGATGCAGTTTCAGATCTGAGTGAACTATCAGATCTAGGAGAAGTATCAGATGTTACAGTTTCGTTTGTTGTTGTTGTTGTTGTTGAGGATGATGGTGATTCTGCAGTTTCATTTGTTGTTGTTGTGGATGATGGTGGTGATGATGAAGATTCTTTCGCTTTTTGTGATAAGTATACTTCCTGAAATGTTATTTTATTTAGACCATTTACAAATTTGAAAATATCAGTAGTGACTGCCTTTTTGATTATTTGCAATCCATCCAATAAGGAAATATCTTCAGATAATTCAATTACTACTGTGTCATCATTATGCTCGATTTTTGCCTTTTCATCATCTAATGGAAGTCGTCTTTTTAACAAATATTTGATTTTATCCTCATTTGATTCAATCTTTTTAACAACATTTACATCATAAACTAGTACTCTACTTGCAAGTCTATGATTATAATCAATCTGGACACGACCCGATCCTATATAGCGTACAATACCTGTACGATCATCCAACTCTACAACGTCACCAACCTTTATTTCGTTAGCCTTTTCACCCAATTTTCTCTGGGGGATCATTCTGACCTTGTTTGTGTCCCTTTCACCAAACCCTTTATCTGGAGATATTTCAATTGAAAGTTTTTGACCTACATCAGTACTAGTCAGGGCTTCATCCAAGCCCTTTAATACCCATCCTTCTCCCACTGAAATAAGTCTTGGTTCATATTGCCTAGTGGGATCGTATAGATTGGATTTTTTTGCATCTTCTTCAATAGTTGTTTCAAAAATTTCACCGTTATCTTTGATACGTGCAGTATAATCTAATAATATTAAAGATCCTTTATCAAAAGTCATAAAAATCGCTATTTATTTACCCTATATTAAGTTTGACAAAGCATAAAGTAAACTGATATTATAAGTTTTTCAATTTTTCTTCCGCAACCGATAGTGCTTGGTCGTTTGTATTTACTCCAAGCATTTTCATAGCCGAATAAATAGCTGAGACAGTTCGCATAACATGATATCGATTTACTTCTCCCATACTACCTATTCTAAATACCTTACCCTTGAGGTTACCAAATCCTCCTGCTATTAGGACTCTAAAATCGTCTGATAATAATGTTCTAAATCTCTTGTCATCCATTCCCTCTAGATAGTTGAAAGCGATAATAACATTACTCTTAGCATCGTCTTTAGCGAAGGGAGTTAGTCCCATTGTGCTCAAACTAGAATAAAATGCATCAGCGCATTGTCTGTGTCTTTGAATTCTTTTCTCTATTCCTTCTTCTATGACAAGATTCAATGCTTCATCAAATGCATAGTATAAAGGTAATGCAGGTGTGAAGGGGGTTTCGGTATGTTCTTTATAATACTTGAAATATCTATTTAGGTTAAGATACAATATCGGTGATGGATTTGACTGCATGTATTTTTTTGTTCTTTCATTTATGGATATTGGCGAAACTCCTGGTGGAGCAGCTAGAGCTTTTTGTGATGCTGTAATACATATATCAACATTCCATTTATCAACTGGAAGTTCATCTCCACCTAATATAGAAACAGCATCTGCGATAAAGAATGAGCCATATTTTCCACAGAGATCACCTAATTTATCCATATATCTAATGGTGGTGCCTGTAGAAGTCTCATTATAAACAGCATACAAAGCTTTAACATCTTTATTAACTTCAAATGCCTCTTCGATTTTTTCAATTGGTGGATTCTCCCCAAAAGGAGCATCAATTCTAATTGCAGTACCACCCCAACTATCAATTAAATCTGCAAGTCTCGTACTAAATTCACCATTTACAGGAATAATTGCCTTATCTCCTTTTTTAATCAAATTCACTACGGAAGATTCTACAGCACCAGTTCCTGAAGTCGTTAATAAAATAATATCACCATTGGTTTGAAAAACTTTTTGAGTTTTTTCAATTATACCCCTATATAAAATTCTAAAATCTTCGCTACGATGATTGATTACAGGAGCAAGCATAGCATTCATTACACGATTTGGAACGTTAGTAGGACCAGGAAGCATTACTAAATATTCCATATTTTCAAATAAAGTCAGTATCACCGTTATTTAAAATTACTTAAATAGGATAATGAATAATTTAATTATTCTAGATAGGAAAATTGTGCCATGTTTACATCTAGAAAAAAGAAATTATTAGAAAATGCATCTAAAATCAATTGTAAAAATATAATTTCTTTGCAACCGGAGAATATATTTTATCTAACTGGTTTTTGGGGAGAAGGAGTACTATTGATGAATCATAATACTACAAAGTTATTTACACCAACATTAGAATATTTTCGAGCATCAGAGGATTCAAAAGAATGTGAAATTATAAAAACAGAAAAAAGAGGAAGTAATGGCGCTTTATTATCACTGATTTCAGAATTGGACAATAATTGCTTTTATTGTATCGATAATGCCAATTATAATTTAATAAATCAACTTAAAGAAAAAACCGGGAATAATAAACTAATAGTTAATGAGGATCCATTTTTTAAAACTAGAAGCATTAAAGACGAAATTGAGGTAAAATACATAAATCAGGCTGCTAATATCATAGATAAACTATATAATATCTGCTTAGAAGAAATAAAGGAAGGAGTATCAGAAAGGCAATTACAAGCAATACTAGTATATGAAACCTTCGAAAATGGTGGCGGCTTTCCTGGATACAAATCTACATTGAATCCATTTATAATAGCAAGTGGACCAAATTCAGCATTACCTCATGCAAGCGTGTCTGATAGAAGATTTGAAAAAGGAGATTTTATCGTTGTTGATCTCACTTTAAGATTTAATGGTTATATCGCAGATGCCACACGAACATTTGGTCTGACTACAATAAATCCTCAATTGAAAAAGGTCTATGAAATAGTAAAAGATGCTCAGAGGCTAGGCTTGAACAAATGTAGTAACAAAATAAAAATGGGAGAAGTTGATAAAACATGCAGAGAATATATCTCTGCAAATGGATTTGTAAATGAATTTAATCATTCTACGGGTCATGGTATAGGATTAGATGTTCATGAACCACCATGGATTCGTCCTAACAATGAAGAACTACTTATAGATAATATGACTATTACAATAGAGCCTGGGATATATCTGGAATCGAAATTTGGAGTAAGAATTGAAGATAGTATCATGATAGACAGTCAAAACAGTGGAACAGCAGGAATAATAAACTTTAATAAATTTGAGAAGGATTTAATTATTATCTAATAAAATATAACAAATATAAGACAAATTTTTATTATTATTTTGTATAATTAGATTGAAATTTGTTCATATCAAAATTTTTGTAATAATATAACAATAATAATAAGTATAATAATTATTTTAGTTCTGAGATAATAATTTCAAATAATTTCTTTGCAATTGAATCCTTACCTTGAACCTTCAAATGAACTATAGATTCTTTTTGTGTCACAATAAAAACTTCATTATAATCAGATCCTATTTTAGTCTTTATTCTGCCTACATCATTTGCAACCACAATATCTGCATTACATTCTTTCAATTTTTTCTTTGCCTTATTAATAAGATAAGTATTTGAAACATCAAAATAGGCTTTAAAACCAACAAGAAATATATTTTTGTCTATTAATTTAATATCGTTAATAATTTTTTTTGTAGGTACTAGTTCTAAGTTAATTGAATGAGAAATTTGACTAGGAATTTTCTTTTTATATATTTGAAGGAGTTTGAAATCTGTTACAGCAGCAGCAAAAATAACGATATCAAACTTCTTAGAACTTATCTCTGAGATAACTTTTCTATACATTTCATCAGATGTATTAACCTTAATGGTTTCTAAATTAGAGGAATTAGATGGACAAGAAACAGAGGAATTTCCTGCAATATGAGTAACATGGGCACCAAGTTCAAGTGATTGTTTAATTATCGCATTACCCATTTTTCCAGAACTGAGATTAGTTATAACTCTGATTGGGTCAATATATTCCATTGTACCACCTGATGTTATTAAAATGTTCTTTTCAGAAAGAACTTTTTTTTTACTCGAAGTAAAAAATTCTAAAACTGATTGTAATGCTTGCTCGGGTTGAATAATTTTCGCTTTTCCTTCGGTAATGTTGGGATCTAGAAAAGTTACACCAACTTTTTTTAATTTAATTATATTTTCAATCACCAATTGATTATAGTACATTGCTTCATGCATAGCCGGTGCGATAAAGATAGGAATTTTTGATCCTAATGCTACAGACAAAATAGAGGTTATAGGAGTATCGTCTATTCCCTGTGCAAATTTACCAATAGTATTAGCTGTACAGGGATACAAAATTATTAAATCGGATTTGTTAAAATCTGCTAATTTAATATGTTCCATATCGGCTGTTAATTTGTGAACAACATCATTTCCAGTAGCCCATTTTAAATAATTTGGATGTAATAACATGGTAGCAGAATTCGAAATTACTGGGAAGACGTTCGCACCGTGCCTCATTAGTAAACGGGCAAAATCAATTGCTTTGTAGGCAGCAACACTTCCACATACACAAAGAACTATCTTTTTGTCTTTCAAAGTATCTCCCCATGTATATGTTATATCCTTTGAAGGATGTGGATCACTAGTCATTCTTTTGTCTCTCACTGATTAGGAGAGGAAGATGATATTTTTTTCTGAATTTTTTTTATTGTTTTTACTAACCGTGCATATTCTTTATCTTCTATTTTGTATGAATGTTTTTCTTCTGGAAATTTACCTGTTTCTACATCTATAACATAATTATGTATTGCATTCAGAATAACGTCTGAAAGATTAGTATAAGTTTTTACAAATCGTGGTTTGATATCATCATATAGATTTAACATATCATGCAATACCAAAACTTGTCCATCGCAGTAAGGACCAGATCCAATACCAATTGTTGGAATTTTTACACTTTTAGAGATTAATTCTGCAACTTCTGAAGTAACCATCTCCAATACAATTGCAAAAACTCCAGCCTTTTCTAGTTCTATTGCTTCTCTTAGTAGTTGAGAGCCCCTAACAGCCGTGTTGCCTTGTACTTTATATCCCTCCCACAGTTTAGTAGTTTGGGGTTTTAATCCTATGTGACCCATTACAGGAATTCCAACATCAATAATTGCCTTAATTCTATCAATGATTTCAATTCCACCTTCAAGTTTAACTGCATCACTTCCAGATTTTATGAATCGAATAGCATTCTTAACTGCATGTTTTATGCCAATTTGATATGACCCAAAAGGCATATCAGATACTATAAGAGATCTCTTCGTACCTACATATACTGCTTTTGAAAAAATTAGCATTTCTTTCATAGATACAGGTACAGTAGAATTATAACCTAGCATAACCATTCCTCCACTGTCACCGACCAATATAATATCAATACCTGTTTTATCACATATTTTTGCACTCCAATAATCATAAGATGTAATGACAGAAATTTTTTCATTATTTTTCATGGATACAATATCGTTAACAACCAATTTCTTTACTCCAGTTTTTTGATTTTTGTTGTTGTTGCTATTGTTATTATTATTAGTCTTAGTCATTATTGCTCACATTACCATCTACGTATTATATTTAATGAATTATCAATATTATATTTATTATCAAAATTATTCAATATTTTTAATAGAGAGTTCTGACTCATTTGTTTCAATTGTTTTGAAGTTTTAACCAATTCGGGAATAGCCCTTACAATATTGTCTATTATACTTATTGTGGCATTCTGTGCCGTTCGTGAAAGAGGATTCAGATCGACTGTAATTACTTTTTTTTGCATATTAATTAATGCCTTTGTACGGTCACCGTCTTCTAAGGGTACAAAAACGACATCAGCGAGAAATATTCCCTCCGGATCAACATGTCGCCTATTACTAGTTAGCTCTGGTATTTTTAGAAATTCTTTTTCACCCACTCCAAGAACAATGTTCGCACCATTTTTTTTTAGAGTTTCTGCGATTAAATTTTCTCGTTTTTTATCTCTGTAGAATAGATTAACTTCTATTGATGATTTAGTTTCATTGGATAGATCAACGATGTCTCTAGGACATAATGCTGCTGTATTTCCATTTACAGATATTACAGGTCTCTTAGCAAGTAACAATAAACTTGATGCTGCTTTAATTGCATCAAAAGCAAAATTAGAAGTTTTTTCACCAATAAGATAATCGAATGCTTCCCCTCTACCATGAGCTATTAGCCCTTCACTAACTACTATACCAGATTTGAAACCACTAGCAAGTAATTGTCTTATTGCAAGAGATTTTGCTCTTGGATGATTGGACGGTATATGATTTGTTTCAATCAAAATTTTCTATTAACGCTCCTTGATTATCAATATCCGAAACTATCAAAGTGCCCGGAAACTTCTTCAATATTGAGGTAACTGGATAAATGTCGTTAGAAGTAACTAATGTAAAAATTGTTTCTCCAAACATACCTATACTACACTCTACACCGAAATTGTTTAATTCTTCTATTGGTTTTGCACACAGTCCTTTTGTCAATCCTAAGAAATTTGCGAACTCATGAGACATGCTTAAAAAGGAATTAACATCTTTTGATAATAATAATCGTTCGACCATCTTTTGACCAAGAATATTAGCATTATTTGAATAATTAGAAAGAATTTGTTTTGTAGAGAGAGGACCAATACAAAGAATAATCGCTTTATAATTATTTAATTCTATTTTAGTTACTTTACCTATTCCAGGAGCGCCAAAACTAGTCCTAATTTCTAATCCACCATAAAATTCTGAGATTACTGTACCCAAACCTGTATTGCATGCAATTTCTGCTATATGGGCAATTTGGGCGGCTTGTTCCCTTAAGAATTTTATATCAAGAGCTTTATTCAAAGCATAAGAAAGGCTCAAAGCAGCTGCACCACTTGTTCCTAATCCATAACCAATAGGAATATCTATAGAGTGATTTATTTTTATATAATAGGAAAAATCAAATTTATCAAGATAATACTTCGTTACCCATTCTGAAACTTCCGCATTATTTGTTAATGAATTATTAATATAGATCTGATACCATTTCTTCTTAGATTTGTAAAGTTCTACTGATGTGGTTACTCCTCGTTTAAAAGAAAAACCAGCACCTTTAGATCCATAGAAAAGTGGATTTGTATTTTGGTTTTTATTCTTTGGTTTTTCAAAAAAGCCAGTAATATGACCAGGACTGAATGCTGTACATCTAGCAACAAGGTCTCCAATTTCAGAAGAGGTCATAGACTTTAAATAAATATAACATGAAAATATAAAAATATCGATACCAATCTAGAATATAAAAACTATTTTAATATATGTTGATTTTTATACAAGGTAGTTAAATTGTCTATTATATGGTAAACTTTAATTTATGGTAATTTACTCATTGTTGTTGTTGTTGTTGTAAATCGCTTTCTTTATTCATTTAAATTATAGGAATAAATTTATTAAATTTTTTAATAGAAAGAAATTTTATAGGAAAAAAAGAGAATATAGCAGAAAGAGGAGGAAACTATTGTCCAAGGATATAGAAATTATTTGTATTGGCAATGAAATATTGAATGGTACTACAATCGAAAAAAATTCAGCGTGGCTAACAACAAGAATAAGAAGAATAGGAGGTAACGTATCTAGAATAACCATAATTCGAGATGACTCTAAGGAGATTGAGTTAACAATAAATGAAGCCTTAAGCCGTCATCCTAAATGGATATTAACCTCTGGTGGTCTTGGTCCGACATATGATGATATTACCATTGAATCAATTGGAAGAGCACTAAAAAGGAAATTCATATCTGATCCTATTGCATTGGCAATTCTGAAGAAAAATTATTTTAAGCGCGGCATAAAGAAATTAAATAAATATCAATTAAAGATGTCTTTTGTACCAGAAAATTCACAAATAATAGATAATTTAATAGGTACCGCCCCATCAGTTTTAATTAGACATGGAGAAACAAAAATAATTTGTTTGCCTGGTGTACCAATAGAATTAAGACACATTTTTAAATCGAATATATTAAGAATGATGATAGATGATTACAAGGGCATCTTTTTCAAAGAACAATTTGTAAAGACAATAAAAATCAGAGAGAGTCAGATTGCAAAATTTTTAGAAACAATTACTAAGAAATATGATGAAAAAGAATACGACTTTTATATTAAAACACATGCAAAAAATCCAACTTCACTAATACCAAAAATAAATATTTACGTTTCTATTAAAGGCTATGATGAAAAAATGGTGAATATTAAATTTGAGAACATAATAAATAAAATTAAAAAAGAAATATACAGGTTAAATGGAGAAATTTTGTAATTAATTAATTAATTAATTAATGAATAGCGAGTAAAGTATTTGTAGAAATAAAGGGACGTAAAGAGTCTTCTAAAGTAGCATATATCTTTAGAGTAACAGGTCCTAAAGGAATTTTATCCGCTTCCTCTTTTGGTAAAGTAATTTTAAAATATCCTACTTTATTGTCTATTGGTAATGCTTTTCCATGTGAAATAATATTTCCATTATAATCAGTAAAGAAGAATTCTGCCGTTACAGACAATGAATTTGTTGTAATTATTGGAATATTATCTAGTAGAACCTGAAATTCAAATATTCTTTCTTCTCCGATCTTTATAAACTTAGAGAAATTCACAGACGCTACTTGAATGGATTTAGGGTTTACAAAGTTTGACCAATAATCTCTTTCAAAAGGATAGGAAGAATCATTAAATCTTTTAATATCTATGATCCTTCCTGATGGATTATATCTGTCCAAATAGAAGGCACCATTACTTATTAGTGCGTGATTATGTTTTTCTATCCAATCTATGCTAGCCTCATATCTATCTTTTGCTTCTTCTAGACTTACGATACCCTTCAGAGGAGAAGGAATAAAACCTTCATTCTTCATCTTAATGAGCTCTTTTTTTATTAAATTAGCATGCTCTGGAATTATTAACGATAACCATTCTGCATTCTTTGTAGTTGATTGTGATTTAGAGAAAGAAAGATCATTTGATAAAACTAATCTTTCGGAAGCTGCAGTTATCTCCCAAGGTTCTTGAGCCCACACCCCTGCACTTGCAGCTATTTCTTTATTATCATAATGCCACTGATCCAAATATGATTCTACAATATCATCGTTTTCAGAGATAAATCTAATTCCTTTAAAATAAGGTAACCCAAGCTCCACTCTAGAAGTGTATTCTGGATCAATAGTCAAATCACTCTCTCCACTATTTGTACCCCATTCATACATAAAATATAAAGAGTATAATAAGTCAGATTTATCCATTGGGATTCCGTTATGCCAGTTGGAGTATAAAATTTTATATGTGACTTTACTTAATGATGTGGAGTTCTTTTCTACAAGTACCCATTCTCCTAATGTAGTATTCCATAAAATGGCATCAGGATGAATTGGTATTCTCTCATCAGGACCATTAGTTGTTGAATTTAGAATTTGATTTCTCATTGAAATAACTTCTCCTGTAAATGGATGTCTAAGAGTATGACTATCGGCAATATTCGAGTAGATATTTATGCTATAAGCGTCACTAAATCCACCTACATTGTTCCACGCACCTTGATAAATTTGTTTAACTCCTACTTTTAGAGAATTATCTCTCTCAGATTTTGCGTTTAGTAATGAATATTTACTGGTAATACCAGCTCCATAATCATTTACTAGACCCGTTACAGAAGAAGAAACAGCATACGGATCAATATTCTTAACTAAAAAAATGCGTACGGATTCTTCAATTCCCATTTTGGTTGCCTTGTTAACTAAATTATTTCTTTCATCTTCAGAGCTAAAGTTTGAGAAGACTAATTTTTGAGTAATTTTATCCAATGTAGAATTCTGATATTGCCAAAATCCAGGATTTTGATTTCCTGGCATGTTAGCATACCAGGGGGAATACATTTGAGCAAGGACTGCATCATTATACTTAATAAAAGACGAAGATCCAGCAAATGCTTCTGTATATACATGCCATAAAAATTTTTGTGGATCCGATCCTTGGGTAAGGGTAACGGCTTTATTTAGGTCGCTATAATCCTTTATAATTGTAAAACCCAATTGTTCAAGTTCTGAAGAAACTAATTCTCCAAGAACTTTCCTTTGAAGATCATCGTTTCTTATTAAAATTTTTAATTTAATAGGTTTATCATTAAAATACCATTTGTCATTTTTTAATTGAGCACCATGTGCTAGCAAAGTTTTATTAATTTGTTTGAATGCATAATCTGGATCGTAATGGAAGCCAAATGATTCCCCAGTGTCCATTACCACAGGATAATCAGGTGAGAAAAGACCAAAAGGATCAACCATTGGAATTCCATAACCATGTAATACCTCATTTGAAATAAAATTTCGGTTTATTAAAAAATTTATAGCAAATCTAATATCACGAAATTCGAAGGGATTTATGGTATCATTATTTGATGATGAAGAAGGATTTAACAAAATTCCAAATGAACCTCCAATTTTATCAAATAGTTTGATACTAATATCGTTTTTTATATCTGAAACCAAGTCAAGAGGAATACGAAAAAAATACGTATCCAAATTTTTAGATCTTATTTCCTCAATAGCAACATTTTCATCCAAATAATGGATAAATCTTACATTCTCAATATTAGAATAGTTTTGTTTTTTTGATTCTTCTTGAGTTGAAAATACAAAAGATACTTGAAAGACCAGGAAGAAAAAAAAGGAGATGAGAATGATACAGAAGAAATTAGTAAATCTACTCATAATTAATCTTCACTATAAAATGGGTTTACTTACAATAACAAAAAATTATTCTTTATATTCTAATTAAAAAATTAGTTAAAGTTTGAGATGAGTTTTTAAGCCTTTATAACGATTCCTAATAGTTACTTCGGTAACTCCTGCTGCCTCTGCTACATCCTTTTGTGTCTTATTTTCGCCATTCATAACGCATGCAACATATAATGCAGCTGCTGCTAGACCCATAGGATCTTTCCCTGCTGAAATTTTACCTTCCTCTGCTTTTTTAAGAATTTCTAGGGCTTTGCGTTTAGTTTTTTCAGACAATCCTGCTTTGCTTGCAATTCTTGCCACACATTTTACTGGATCTACAACTGGCATTCTTAGATCAAGCTCTCTAATTAAAAGTCTGTAACAACGTGCAACATCCTTTTTCTTGATATTACTTGCATTTGCTATATCTTTTAGGGTTCTTGGTGTTTCTGTATCCCTACAGGCAGCATATAATGCAGCTGCAACGAGAGCAGAAATAGATCTGCCTCTTACTAATCCTTTTTCTAACGCTTTTCTATAGATATATGCAGCCTTTTCTATTACTGCATCTCCAACTGCCAGTTTATCTTTTAGCCTATCTAATTCACTAAAAGCTTGTCTAAAATTACGATCAACTGGTTCATGAACCTGACTTCTGCTATCCCATGTTCTAAGCCTTTCAATAGTGCTTTTCATGGAAGAGGAGAGTGGTTTACCAGAAGCATCTTTGTCTACAGGTCCTATAATGGTTGCTAAGCCCATATCATGCATAGCTAAAGAAGTAGGAATTCCTGCACGACTTCTATCTTCGTGTTCTTCTTTCGAGAATGCTCTCCATTCTGGTCCAGTTTCCTCTATTCTTTCATTAATTACAAAACCACAATTTCCACAAAACATTTCACCTGTAGAATTGTCAGTCACCATCGGACCTTTGCCACATCTTGGGCACCGATCGCCAAAAAGCGATATATCTTTAACCATTCATTTCACCACAAAACTTTTTAATAACTAAATCCGTACTATTTATGTTTTATTCTAACATATAAATATTGCCCTATCAATACTCAGGAGAATCATATTCTTTTATATTTATTCGAACAAGACCTTAAATGTTTTATATTAATGGCATGTAATTTTTATTGTACTTCTATTGCTTCTTGGTTAAATCCTTTTTTTACTAAATAGCTTTTAACATCTTCACGATGGTCACCTTGTAACATAATAAAACCATCTTTAGCAGTTCCACCACACGCAAATTGGCTTTTAAGCTCTTTAACAATATTATGCATATTGGTTACTTTAGGATCTATCCCTTCTATCATAGTTGTAGTCTTTGAAAATCTTCGAGTTTCAAGGCGGATTATTATTCTTGTCTCTTCTTTTTCTAGTTCACCACAAGGACATAAATCATCAGGTAATCCACATTTTTTACATATAACCGCCATACTATATTTATCTATACTTTTCCTAACTTCTTATTAAGCCTTACCCAGTATCTTTGCAAAGATTTTATAAGTATAAAATCTTTCTTATTATAGGAAACGATAGCTATTTAAGTAATAATGTTTTATGTTTTATGAATTGAGCAGCAAAAAGAAAAACGCACCATTACCAGCTTCTAGTGCGGGTTTACTAAGATTCTTTGAGGATGAAACCAAAGGAGTAAAAGTGAAACCTGAAATTGTTCTTGGAGTTACAGGAGCTTTAATTGCAATTTCCATCATGATTAGAGTCATATTTCCAGTTGTAGGAGCATAACAGCTCATTATCATGAGATGGAAAATGGCCATGACAGTGTATCTAATATTCACAGAAGATGGTCTCTAACTCGGATAAATTTTTCATCATATAAAATTTCTTTAACAATATCCCTAATTAGTTCTTTATTTATAATCTTAGTTTTTGATCATTTCTATCTACTAGTGAATTTAATACAATTAGCTGTATTTACAATAACAGGCATATCTTTTTTAATCTTTAGCTATTTCTTAGATCTTTTTTTGTTAAGAAAAACACCAGTTAATAAACTATCCAAGATTCTCCATGTTTCAGCTTTTTCAAGTTTATTATGGTTACTCATCGTGATCCTTGGATACCTTACTTTTATTATTTTTCAGAAGGATCTTCCTCCTAAGGAATATCTACTTGAGGGAATGATGTTAGCGATCGGGCTAAGAATAGGAATATTTACTTCAGTTTTTGGTGCTAATTTACTCCAAGGAATAAAGACTGCAATAATTCAGCCTATAGTTTTTCTATTTTTAATTAGTCCTTTCTCTATATTTATCGAAATCTTTTCCGATGTTGTAGCAATTTCTTTTGGTTTAATTTTAATAGGATTAGGTATAGGATGGACGATACTTGCCGATAGATCGGGAAGGCCAAATTTACATAGTACTTTTGCCCTTCTCCAGGCTTTCCTTTCAGCATGGACCGAAAACAAGGTAGAAAATATAGAAAAAATTTTGTTATCCAAGTCTAAAAATGAATTGGTTGATACATTTATTGTTAAATTTACTAACAAACATCATAACCTTTATTGGGTTTTACCCAATATTCATCCCGGTCCTTTTAAAGAAATTGGTGGAAGTAATCTTCCTTATCAAATATATAACTATTTTTCTCAAAAAGCAGTGGTATTCCATAGTCCTTCTGACCACTCCTTGAACATTCCATCTAAAGGTGAGGTCCTAGAATACCTAAAGTCACTATCTAATACACAAAAGACCCTAGATTATGGAAGTACATGTTCAATACCTATTCAAATAAAAAATAAAAAGGCAACGGCTACAGGAATAATCTTTGACAATACTCCTATTCTAATGCTATCTTTTGCTCCTTATGGTATGGAAGATATTCCAGAAGAAATTAGTAAAGAATTGGAAACATATTCAAAAAATGAAGGATTTAAAAGACTTTTTATAATAGACAGTCATAATGCCATGGGAAAAAAAATTGGAAAAAGTGAAAATGAAGAGTTGTTAATAGCAGGAAAAACATGTCTAAAAATCTTAAAAAAATCCCCACAATATAGTTTTAAAATTGGCTTAGCAAATACAAACGAGATTAAAAATCATATAATCTTCGGAGAAGACATTGGAAAAAGTGGTCTTTCTATAATCCTTATTGATATAAACAGAAATGATGACAATAATAGTAATCATAATGATCACTATGTAATAGGTTGGGCTGATTCTAATAATATGAAAAGTGGATTAAGAGAATATATTATAAAATTTTTAGAGCAAAAAGGAATAAGAATATTAGAAATTTGCTCATCAGATACACATGAGAACTCGGGATTTAGAACCTCCGAAGGATATTATCCTTTTGGTCACATAACAAAATTCGAAACAATAGCAGATCATTATTATAAGCTTATAGAATTAGCGTATAAAAAATTAGAAGTTTATGGATACGAAGTATTTCATATTGTATCTACAGTAAAGGTTATGGGAACGAACCAATTTCGGGACTATTCTAATGCTTTAGATAAAGCAATGAATTTAACTAAAAAATTCTTAATCATCACTTTTGGAGTAATTTTACTTATGTTAATAGTTACAAATTAAATTGATATATTATTCGTAGTGTTATTACTTTAATGTTTATTACATTGGTGTACTACATTAATGTTAGCATGATATGAAAGAGGGATAGATAGAATGACTTATTTACTTAGAATTTTCAACCTATTACCTTTTAGTTAATTATAGAAATCATCAAATAGTTATTTAATTATAATTACATTAGATTAGTGTTACCAAAGCTTTAATAATTACATAATAATTAATTAATGCTATTAATGAAATTTATTTATTCTAGAAAGTTTTTACATGAATATTAATAAATTTGAAATCTTACTGAAATTATCTACAAATACAGGGATAATTTACTTCTATAAAATATTTTAGTGTCCTTTTTAAGTTATATTTTTCCCTATAATAAGGAAATATCAAATCTTCTTTATTTATTTAAATATAATTGCTCTCATTTATACATGATTCATATTGAAAAAATTTAAAAGTAATATTCTTCAAAAGTTGTCGATAAACAACAAAAACATATCTATCAACTTAGTATCTCACCAGAATATAAGATCTGAAAGTCATTTATAAGAGAAAAGAAGAGAGATAAATCCTTCTCTTTTTGATATGGAATTTACTTGGTTAGAAGAATAGTAATAATAATAAAGAACAGGTGATAAATAATTAAATTATATTACCCTCATCATACAAAGTAATTTTCGCTCATTGTTAGAAGTTAAAACACTGGTAATAAGATCAAGTTAAATTTCTAGCAGATTAGTGAAAATATAAATAAATAGGAAGCAAAATTATAATTTTTTTTGTCAAAATAAAATCATTTAAGAAAATAAATGAATTATTAAATTTAAAAAGTTATGGATACCAAATGAGGCTTTAGTTATAATATTACTATTCTCTATGTTCTTTTTTCATATGGATATCAAGCTGTCTTTCATTTCTAGCTATATAATTGCATATCTTACATGTTTTCTTATCTTTTCGGCCTTGAAGATAGTCTACCAAATGCATTAGATATATTGTTATACCCCACATAAATTATAAAGAGCCAGATCATATTTAGGACTTTCAGTAATTCTTCTTGTTGTTGTTGTCCTCTATTTTCTTATATCATTTATTTACTGTGATAGTTTTTAATTTAGATATTTAAACTAAATTAAGTTTTATTCGTCGCGATTTTCTTTTGGTTTTCAACTGTTCTTAATATTAATTTATATTTTCCATTTCTCGGTCTGATCCTTAATCTATAACCACAACATGGACACCACGTACCTTGCCAATCAATATAGATCTCACATACCTGACAGCGTTTTTGCCCTATCAAATAGCGCCCCCCATTTCTAGGTTTTATTGCTTTATGACGTTGACAAATTCCCTTACATGTCATTTTCCATCAGCAGTATACTAATTGAAAACATAATAATGGATATATTGTAAATTTGAGGTATTATATATTATACATTTACATAAGCAACTTGATTTTTTAAATTATATCTAATTGATAGTTTTATAATCAAATCAAATTCTTTCTATTCTATATCCTTATTAAGAAAAACTATCATCAATTTTTAATGGAAAATATCTGCTATTACATTTATAATTCTCACTATATACGTATATAAAATATAAAAAAAGATATATTTTTCCTTTACTCCCTGTTTACTTTTTTTCTGTTAATGATTCAAAAAATTCAATTAGTCTCCCATTAAAGCCATAATTATATTTCATTAGTTCTGTAATTTTCTCAACACAATATAAACAAATATTGTAATATTTATCAGAAAGATCCTCGTCATTATTAGTGATAACTTCCAATTTTTTGGTTTTGTGGGTGATACTACTATTACTACTACTACTACTACTATTATTACTACTACTACTACTTACATTTAGATATATTAACGTGTTAATTTCATTGTTACATATATCACAGGTTTTGATTTGCTCTTCTTTTACTATATCTTTTGTGGTTGAAATATCTTCTATCATATTTACTTTCTGTATGTATTGTTACCAATAATGTTTTCCTTAATCTTAATAATTCGTATTTTACTTGCTAGAACTCATTTCTTGAAAAGGAGTAACCAAAGTAATTAATAAAATCTGCTCTTTCGACTTTGACAGAAAGAAACACTTAATTTTATCAAATCCATAGAATGTTATGAGTAAAATATTATGTTTACTAATAATTTGAATCGATTCACCTCGTCCTTTGCAGACATTTTTAAGTTTTATAAAAGGGTATCAGAACAGTATACCGACCATAACATCTTGGATTCTGTCAAGCAATCAGTACCAGACCGAATATTAAAATCATATACGGATCACCAATCGTTAATCCCTCTCTTATATTGGTTCAAAAATGATTTGATGAAATGGATGCCAAAGGAATTACAATGTTCAAGTTGTAATATGAAGATGAGAGTCAAAGTTATAGAAGGTGATTTAACGATATTACGCAAAACAGAAGTGCATTCATGTGACAAATGCGGATCCTCTGTAATATTTCCTAGATACATGGAAATACTAAAAATTTCTGAAACAAAGGTCGGTAGGTGTAGTGAATGGTCTATACTCTTTGGTGCCATTCTAAATTCATTGTCAGTTCATACTCGAATAGTATATGATTTTCTTGATCATTGTTGGAATGAATCTTTGATAAATAAAAAATGGACACATCTTGACTCAACCTTGAACTATCCTATTTCTTTTAACCACCCTTATTATTATGAGGGAAATTGGGGCAAGTACTATGAATATGTTTTAGCATTCTCTGCCAATAGTATCGACGATGTTACTACTTGTTATACTGAAAACTGGCACAAGGTTAAGAAAAAGAGGGAAAAAGAAGATAAAATAGATATATTGAAGAAATTTTATTTGAGATTATAATTCACTTATTGACGAAATAGATCTTTCTTGTTCCAGATAGATCTACATCCAATAAAGTTGGTAGAAACAATAATAAGAAAAGTAAAATAGAATTTTAGATATAGTTTTAAATTAAATAAAATTTTTTTTATTGTTATAGATGTTATATAATTTTAAACTACAACGAATTTTTCCTACCTCTTAAAAAGAAAATTAGGGGAATAGGAAAATGTAGATTTTGCTGCAATACTTACTGTCAGAGAGGAAGTGCCAGTGGTAGTAGATACTTTAGATACGGCTTTAGCAACCTTTCAATCAAGAAATGATAATGAGGATTTAAACTATTCTGTTAAAGTTACAGATATTGATAAAATAAAAGAAGTTCACATTGATATAGGCAAACCAGTGGAGAAAGTAGACGTAGCTGCTGAGATGTACAAGTCCGAAACTCCATCCTGTGAAGTTTTAGGCAACTTATGTAAAGGAAATATAACTTCACAACAACTCAAAGGTCCGCTAAAGGAAAAGGATACCCACGAGTTAATCAAAAAAATAAAGGAGAAGACTATGTAGATATAGTAACAGAAGATAATCCAAATAGTAAAGTAAGAGTAAAAATTAAAAAATTACCATCTTCCTCATGATTAAACTTCTCATGACCTTATTTTCTTTAAAAATAGTTACTTTATGAATAATAATCTTATAATTAAAAATATTTCATATATTGAATTTACTTGGATAAATTTTTTACTCCTTCTCCAATATTTGCAATCAAGTTCTTTGCTCCTTCAGTAATGTTAGCTCCAAGATCAGTAGCATTTTTTTGTATTGGGACAACCTTCCCTGTCTCGTTAGAAGAGGGATTTATCAATGTCTGGTTTGTTTCTTTTACTATATTCTTTTCTATTTGATTTGTACCATGAGATAATGCAAATGGTAAAATAGTGAACGTTGTTAGACTAAATATTAATAGAAGAAATCCTGTTGTTGTCAATGCTACAGATAATGATCTGTTGTATATTAATTTGTCATTCTTTAAAATTCTATCTCTATAACAAATAGTTTTTTATTTATTATAAGTACTCAAACTCTTACCCTTACTCCAGAGTATGAATATTACAAGGCCTAATAATGATAGTGTTGAGGTACACTAATAAATTTAAGACTTGGTGATTGACTCTACCTTTTTTTCTAATAATAATTCTTGTTCTTTTTTTGTTCTATTACTAACATTTCCCTGGATTGCCAATGATATTTTTATCAATCTCCATTAAATAACTATTGTAAGAACACTCATTTGAAAGGAGTGTGTGCTAGCAATAACCCTCCTTCTGTTTTATACGAGATTTCGCTTAGCGGCCAACCTGAGCCAATGCAGGGATATGTTACTCATTTTGGCCTTGCTCCACTCAGGTCGTCAGTTTCATTCTAGGAAAGACAATCTCAGGCTATTGGCCATCATAGAATATCAATTAGTCCTCTAGATACTTTTCTGTTACGTTGCCAGCTGTCTCCAGCTAATTATCGCTAATTTGAGTGCCTGCCATGAGGGAGGAGTTTCCTCTCTTTCGAGTCACTCGTACGCTAGCTCACAATATTATAATACAATCTAAACTAATATAGATTTGGAAAATAATCTTTTTCGATTTTAAGAATTTCATTAGGGTCATCTTGGTTTTTGTATAATTCTAATAGCTCAATATTCAACTCTAAAAAAGTATGTCCCCATTTGAATTTATTTAATAATTCTTCTGCATTTGACTGAAAACCTAGTATAAATAAAGAGCCTGCTATAGCTTCGGCAGTAGTTAATTTTCCTAACTTTGCATAATTTACAGGATTTCCTGCTAGAAGTAATGGAAGACGTCGATTAATTCTTTTTTTAAGAATTTTGAATTTTTGTATTGTTTCATCAAAATAATTCCAAGAGCAATCTATAGCACAGATAGATTTAGCTATACTATTGTCCGTTTTAGATAATGCAATTTTAGATAATGGGTTTAAAACTATAGTGTCGTTCGGTATAAATCTGCTTGATTGAATTAGTTTAAATTTTACCAACTTGGCAGCAGTACATTTAGTTGGATCATCTTGTTTTAGCTCTAAAACAAAAACTTTCATTTACAATAATTATTAAGAATATTCAATTATTTATGTAAATTTAGAAATCTTAATAGAAATATTTTTGGACTGCTTAGAAACATTATAAAATCAGTAAAGTAAATTATTAATAACTTCTTAGTTAACTTATTATTCTTGTCTGAAATAATGCTTCTAAAGTTTCCTTTTGAATTAAAAAAAGATCAGAGAGATGCAGTTGATGAATGGATAAATAAGAAAGGCAAAGGTTCTATTATTTATAGTACTGGTACAGGAAAAACGGAAATAGCTTTTGAATGTGCACGGAAAATGGCTTCTTTAATTAGAGAACAGAATCCCCTACTGGTCTTTAAAATTCTTTTTTTGGTTCCTCGTATTGTATTGATAGAACAAAATATCAAACGACTAATAAAATACGGTATAAAAAAAGAAAAGATCGGAGTGTACTATGGAGAAAAGAAAGATGTTAAAGAAATTACCTTTAGCACTTATCAGAGCATTATAAAAAACTTTGATCTACTAAGAGAATCAGATATGATTATACTTGATGAAATGCACATGGTTAGTGAAACTGCCAAAAGATTAAGCAAAATTTTTGATGTGCTATATGATAATTATGATAAATTAATACTGGGTTTAACGGCAACAATTGATGAAAATGATCCAAGATATTCAAAGATAATGAAGTTAATTCCTCCGGTGAAAAAATATATGATAAAAGAAGCTGTTAATGATGGAAGATTAAGTGAACCCCAAGTTATACTAAAACCGGTGAAAATGAATTTCGAAGAGCGAAAAATATATGAACAGACAACGAGCACAATTAAAGATATTTCATTAAAACTTAAAGCATCAAACCCTTTGATAGTTTCAAAGTTATTAAAAGCAGGTGGACAAAGAGCCCGATTAGCAAAGTTATGGTTTGCAAGTGTTCATAAAAGAAAAAAATTGCTGAATGAAACTAAATCAAAATTAAATGAGTCTATAAATATAGTTAAAAATCATCCAAAAGAAAAAATTATGATATTTAGTGAAACAATAGAATCCCTAAATAATATAAGTGAAATTCTAGCGAAAAATAATATTCCCTCAGAAGTTATACATAATAAAGTAAAGACAAAACAAAGACAAGACATTTTAGATTCATGGGGGAAAAATTATTTTGTATTGCTATCAGTACATACATTGGAGATAGGATTTGATATACCGTCTGTAAGTATAGCAATAATAGTATCAAATACGAAAAATATACATCAACTTATACAGAGAATAGGACGAGTAATAAGAAGAACAGATGAAAAAAGTCAGTCTCTAATATATGTAATTTATGTAGATGATACAAAAGATAAGGATATACTTAGCCTAGTTAGAACATCATTACAAAGCAATCACATAAATCAAAACCCAATTAACCAAGATAAAATCTCATCTTACTTTTAGTCAATTATAGAAAGGGATTTTATCAAAGTATTTCTTATTTTAACAATAAATGTAAAAGAAAGTGAATCCAAAGTATAGCTAAACGTTAAAATTTATTGGTATATTATTTTTAGTTTTTAGAACAAATAAGATTTACATCATAGTACTAAAAATCAATTATGAACTAAATAATATCGACTAGAATTATGATTTTAGCTCCACAGGAATTAGAAAATAGTGCAAGTAAATATGCCGCTGAAGCTATTAGGCTTGATTCACAAGGTTCAAGATTAAAGGCTATTCAATTTTATCAACGAGCTATTGAGGCTTTGAATAAATTAATACAAATTTATCCGGAATACAAATTAAATAAAATATACTTAGAAAGGTCTAACGCTTATTTAAACAGAATTAAATCGTTACAAATGTCAAATGTATTGGAAGACGAAGAAGGAAAGGGTGATGAAAATATAGTTGGTAAGGATGCTGACAATTCTGATAGAAGAATAGGGAGTGAGATGAGGAAACCAAAGGAATCACTTGGTGAAGAGTTTGATAGTTTAATTATGAAAGAAAAACCTAATATTTCTTGGAATGACGTGATTGGTCTTGACGACGCTAAAAGAGCAATAAGAGAATCTATAGTTTATCCTACAAAGAGATCTGATTTATTCCCATTAGGATGGCCAAGAGGGCTACTACTATATGGACCTCCAGGATGTGGAAAAACATTACTTGCAGCAGCCGCAGCTGCTGAAATTGATGGTTATTTTGTAAATGTTGATGCAGCTGCAATGATGAGTAAATGGCTGGGGGAAGCTGAGAAAAATGTTTCAAAACTTTTTAAAATGGCTAATAAGTTATACGAAAGTGAAAACATTCCTATATTGCTTTTTATTGACGAAATAGATTCTTTAATAGGAAATAGGAATGGCGAAGTAGGAGGAGAAATACGTGTTAAAAACCAGTTTTTAACTGAGATGGATGGAATAAACAATAAATCAAAGAATTCAAAACTATATGTTATTGGCGCGACAAATAAACCCTGGAGCTTGGAAGCAGGTTTTCTGAGAAGATTTCAGAAGAGAATTTATGTTACTTTACCGGACAACGATTCACGAAATTATTTATTTAAACAATATACTATGCCATTAAAAAAAGATAAAACATTGAAAATAGAAGATTTATCCAAGCTTGTTCAGGGGTACAGTGCTAGCGATATTAAAGACATCTGTCAAGCAGTTCAATTAAGAGTTGTCAATGAATTATTTGAAAGTGGAAAGGCAATGGAAGCACAATCCAATCCGCGTTCCATATCTATGAATGATTTTAAAGAAATTATAAAAATAAGAAAACCTAGTGTAAGCATAGACATGATTAGAGCTTATATGAGGTGGAGTGAACAATTCAAAGCGTTATAATCAAAAAATCTTAGGTTTTCAAATATCTCTTACTAGCTTCAGTTATTTTAGTTTCTGCCATTTCTTTGTTCCCCCATCCTGCAATTCTTACATATTTTCCGCCTTCTAATTCTTTATAATGTGCAAAAAAATGTTCGATTTGTTTTTTTAAACTATTTGGTATATTATGAACATCCTTTATAGAAGAAAAAGTTGGGTCTATTTTATTAATAGGTATTGCAATAATTTTAGAATCTTGCCCTTCTTCGTCTTCAGTTAATAATACACCGATAGGAATTGCTTTGAGTATAGAAAGTGGAACTAATGCAAATTCACCAATAACCAAGACATCAACAGGATCGCCGTCCTCTTCCATAGTAGACGGGATAAAACCATAATTGCATGGATAAAACATTGCGGTAAACAATTTTCTATCTACAAATAATAAACCACTGTCTTTGTCAACCTCATATTTGATATTACTTCCCTTTGGTATTTCGATCATAACATTGATTTGATTTGGAATACCACTAGGAATTTTTCCTATAAAGTTAGAGTTCACATCAAGGATATTTAAAATCCCATTTATAACTCAACAGATCAGTAAATAAAGTCAAAAGATATTAGTAATAAATTTAAATGGTTGTCATATTTTTTGTAATTTCCCGTATTTACCAATATTTAGATTATTTTCTCCTCTATATGCATGTGTATACCCATTTTCAATAACTACCATATCGCCTTCCTCAATCATGTTAATTTGATCATCCCATAGAGACAACTTGATTACTCCAGTTTCATCTGACACCTGAGCATCGGCGACCTTTGCTTGTCCTCCTGTTCTTAAGTTTACAGATCGCGGTTCAGAAATACTATCTATTCTAACTTTTACATTTACTCCTCTCATTCCAGGTCTCAATTCATTAACCTTTTTTTCACTCGTACTCATTACTAATAAATAAAATAAAGAAGAATAATAAAAATGATAATATTTTTAAATTAAAATATATATATAATTTAATTCATATAGACTGGGAATTTTTCACAATTCTAATAAATATATAACAAAAAATTAAATCTAAAGAATTCTCAAAGAAAAATGCAATATGAATAAGAACCATAATAACCATTTGTCAAGCATTAAAAAATATCCTATTGACAGTTTTTTTAAAATTTGAAAAACAAATTTGAATTTTTTATTTATTTCATAAGATGACCGCTAATTTAAAAATTTTTTTATTTAGCATTAATTGTAAATATGTTTCACACTCATATTGAAGTATATAGTATAAAATTATATTTGAACAAAACCTCGAATGTTACAACAAGTAAAAATTTTGATTCAGAGAAGAAAACATTCGAATGGGATCACCTATTGTCTTTATAGTCACTCAATATATCACTATATCGAGCATCTTTATATGCAATATATTTAACATATTCACCATAGGTAAGATCCAATGAACAATAACTGCATTTTACAAATGAAAAATCATCTTCCAGATGGGCAGTTTTTTTACAATCAGGACAAATTATTTTCATACTATATAATATGATGTTTAAGCTATAAATACTTGGTTTTATTAGTTGACACTAAGATAACCTTTAACAAATATATTATTAAATTGCTTTGATCTGTTTTACAACAGGTTGTCTTGCTTTTCTAAAAACTCGGAATCCACAAATACATTTTATTTCAGGCAATGCAGACAATTCTTCTATTGTTACATTAGTTCCACATCTCATACACTCATAGGAGACACTACCTAAACCTCCAGATTCCATAATTCTTATTCTTTTAATGATTAATTTAATTGTACTGGAAAATTAAAAATGTAGTTCCAAATGGTTAATAAGTTTGTTAATCCCAATATCAGACAAAATGAGGAAAAAAATTGTAATTGCAAGTGTTTCGTTAATGGCGATTATGTTTGTAGGCACTATAGCTGGTTTTTTAAATTTTGCTCCCAAGAGTAATAATAATAATCAAGATACTCTCAATCCAGAGACATTTTTAAATAAATTATTAAGTCCCTCTACAGTTAATGCCTCTGCACTAGGAAATGAACGAGCTAACATAACAATAGTTGAGTTTGCTGATTATCAGTGTCCATTCTGTGCACAATTTAATAAGGAAACTAAAGATTCTATAGTAGAAAATTTTATAGACACTGGAAAGGCCAAGTTTCTATATAAGGATTTTATTGTAAATGATGGCAGTGATAAAGCTTCAACTCTCGCTGCAGCCGCATCTTATTGTGCAGCAGAACAGGGAATGTATTGGGAGTATCATGATGAATTATTTAAAAACTCAAACGGTGAAAATACAGGATGGGTAACAACTGACAATTTAAAGCAATTTGCAAATAACGTTAGAGTTCCTGATCTTATGAAATTTTCCGACTGTGTAGATACTGGTAAATATAATGAGATAGTGAGTGAAAATGATTCATTTGCTAGGAATATTGGATTGCAAAGTACACCATCCTTTATCTTTTATAACGGTACAACACCTGTAGCAATTCAAGGAGCACAACCATATGAAGCATTTGAGCAAATAATTACTGCAATAAGCTAGTTTATCATACTTTCGCTGGTTTTATCAACTATTGTTGATAACTTCCATTTCTTCTAGCATTGAAAGTTATTCATTTCTTTATTTCAAAATAGAAGTTTTTAATAGAAAGGCGAAAATAAACCCAGCTGCAGACAACAATACGATTATCCCACTGGGTGCTAGATTGTAATAATAAGAAAGAACAATTCCAGCAAATACTGATAAAGTAGATAAAGATAATGAAATTAAGAGTGTTTTTTTAAAACCTTGATTAAATAATAGAACAGTTATATTTGGAATAACTATTAAAGATGAAATTAAGAGTATTCCAACTAATTTCATAGAAACAATTATTGTTATAGCTACCAAGATAGTAAATAAATAGTTAAGTTTCTCTACTTCAATCCCACTAATTTTTGCTTGTTCTTCATCAAAAGCAATATATATAAATTTTTTATAATAAACTATAATTATAGACACAACTATTATTGCGACAATTATTATAGGATATATATCTTGTAAACTCACTAATAGAATACTTCCAAACAGAAAACTAAACACATCGACAGAGAAGCCATCAGATAAACTAACTAAGGTGACGCCTATTCCCAAACCTAAAGAAAGCATAACTGCCACCATGGAATCTGAAGGAAGTTTTGTAGATTGTCTGATTTTTGCTATAGCCAAGGCAGTGACTATTGAAAATCCCATTGCAGTCCAAATTGGATAAATATTTAAAAAAGTACCAATTGCAATTCCTCCAAATGCCATATGAGAAATAGCATCTCCAAATAATGATTGTCTTTTTAGAACAAGAAATAATCCAATAACAGAACATGTTATAGCAATAATTAAACCTGAAAATAATGCACGCTGAATGAATCCATAGGAAAAAATATCTACCTCAAACATGTACAAATCATTATAACATGGTTTTTTACATATCGTGAGAATGCATATGAATTTGCATTGTTGACTCAGAATAATTCTTGAGATGATCTTCACTAGAGAAAAATTCGCTTTTATTCCCATGAAAGAACATCCTTTTATTGATACAGGATACTTTGTTGGCATATTTATTTACTGCATCCATATCATGTGAAGACCATATTATTGTAATCTTATTTTTTTCATTAAGTTCCTTTAGAAGGGAATAAAAATCATTCTGACTTTTGTGATCCAATTCATTAGTTGGCTCATCAAGCATTAGGATAATTGGATTATTTACTAATGCTTTTGCTATTAAAACACGTTGTTGTTGACCTCCAGAAAGCTGACCGATTGTTTTGTTTTCCAATTTATATAATCCAACCTGTTTTAAAATTTCTAAAACTATGTTCTTTGAAGTATGTCGAGGGAGAGACAAGGATACGAGTTCTTTCACTGTCAACGGAAACTTTTGATCAATAGATTTTTTTTGTGGAATATAACCTATTTTTCTGAATATTTTCTTATATTTTTTTATATCTTGATTTAGAATAGTTATTTTTCCAGAATATGAATTTAGTAATCCCAACATACAATGAAATAACGTAGTCTTACCTGCACCATTCGGTCCTATAATCCCTAGAAAATCTCCTTCTTCTACATCAAAGGAGACATTTTCTAATACTGATTCTGAATTATAGTTGTATGATACAGATTGAACAGAAACTAATGGCATTTTATGCAATCCTCGAAATATAGAATTCTTGTATTGTTATAATAAACATTATATTTCATACGTTGTATTGCTTGCAATAGTATTTCTTATATAATAATTATTATTAATTATATATGCTTTATTATTAAGAAATATTGCATTTAATAGGTATATTTAATAATAAGATAGATTGCGGAGTAATATAACTTTTTATGATAAAAATATAAAAAATAATCCACTAATAGATTTAATATTTATTACTTTATTTTATAATAGATAAATAT